>Ga0172379_10005682_pt1 | contig 17293 bp, 18 predicted proteins | sample GrowelOW334metaG_FD_119756 | JGI IMG/M metagenome (GOLD analysis project Ga0172379, IMG submission 119756) | Groundwater microbial communities from an aquifer near a municipal landfill in Southern Ontario, Canada - Groundwater well OW334 metaG | ecosystem: Environmental > Aquatic > Deep... | reverse complement strand
TCGAAATGTCTTCCGATGAGGAAGCCAATGCCGCCATAGAAATGTGGAATGGCAAAGATTTCGAAGGACGCAAACTCACCGTTAACGAGGCTCGCCCTATGGGTGATCGACCCCCAAGACGCGACGGCGGATTTAACCGCGGTGGCAGTGGAGGAGGAAGAGGAGGCTTCGGAGGCGGACGAAGGAGCGACTGGTAAAAAACATCCCCCGAGAGATCGGGGGTGTTTTTTATCCTGAGCGAAATCGCGTTTTATGCGATGAGTCGAAGGATAAGCTTCTAGAAAACAACTCTGGCATTATGCTAGGGTTGTTTTTTTTGTACATTTTTGTATGATTCTATATAGTCGCTTGATTATTCACCAATTTAAAATAATATAAAATTATGTCAGAAAGAGAATCGGGTACTCCCGAGGAGTATCAAAATCCCAAAACCGAAGATGCTCCTGAACAAGCAAAAGAGGGTTCTTCTGAAGGTATTTTTGATAGGATAAAAAACTTGATAGAAAGCCGCCGACAAACCAGGGAAGCTTATGAAACAAACAAAGACTATGATGCTTTGTTTGAAAGGTTCTTTGATAAAGAGAGAAATCTTCTTGAAAATGTTTTGTCTGCTGACGGTGGAATACCAATTTTAAGGGAGAATATAGATAAAGGAAAAGTAAATTCTTTAATTAAGGAATTAAGGTCTTTAATTGAGGAAATAAAACAATTCGAAAGAGAAAAACTTGGAATGGATAGCTATTCATCAAAGCTTAAAGAAATGATTTCTAATCTTGATGAGGATGAGACCATATCCGAAATGGTGGTATAGTATAAATTAATCTTTACTGATTTAAAAAAATACCCCGCATTTTTTGTAGGGTATTTTTTATCTGTAAAAATCGATATCGATTAGTTATTGTTAACAATCTTGGTCCGATCGGGAAGTAGTTGTTAACAATAAATTTTTATCCAGTTTATTCGGAGCCCAATTAATTCAGCAATATTTATCTTTCTTGTCTAGTTCTGTCAACTTTTGTAAGATATTTTTTTCTTAAGCGCAGATTTTTTGGAGTGATTTCCAAAAGTTCATCGTCTTCCAGAAAATCCAAAGACTGCTCAAGGTTTAAGATTGTGGCCGGTTCAAGCTGAATCATTCCGTCGCTTCCTTTTGAGCGCATATTGCTTAACTGTTTTCCTTTGCAGACATTTATTTCTATATCGTGCTCTTTGCTGTTTTCTCCAACTATCATCCCTTCATAGACAGGAGTTCCTGGATCAATAAAAGTCGGTCCGTGTCCTTGCGCTGTTTCCAATCCAAACGCAACAGCTTTTCCGCTTTCGTGGGCAATTAGAACGCCTTTCCTTGTTTTATTGATTTCTGATTCCTGAGGCTTGAATTCTATGAATCTTGAGCTAAGCATAAAAGAGCCGTGGGTCAGTGTAATAAGCGCGCTACGGAGGCCCAGGAGAGCCCTGGTGGGCATATTATATACGAATCGGATATCGCTTGCATGCGGAAAAGTATCAGCCATCTGCGCTTTTCTTTTTGCGAGTTCAGCCAAAATTATTCCGCGATTTTTTTCGGGAGTATCAATCAAGACTTCTTCCCACGGTTCAAGAACAACATCATTTTCTGTTTTTGTAATAACCTGCGGTTTTGAAACTTCCATTTCAAATCCTTCACGACGCAAAGTTTCAAGCAATATTGAAAGATGCAGTTCGCCTCTGCCGGAGAGTAAAAATTTTCCGCCTAGCACTTCCATTCTTAAGCTTACATTTGTTTCAAGTTCTTTTTCCAAACGTTCCTGAATTTGTCTGCCTGTTAACAATGTTCCGTCTTGGCCAACAAAAGGGGAAGTGTTTGGTCCGACAAGTATTTTAAGCGTTGGCTCTTCAATGGCAATCTGCGGAAGCGCTTCAACGTGTTCCGGATCACAAATGGTTGCGTTTATTCCAGTTCCGTTAAGTCCTGTTAAAGCCACAATGTCTCCAGCAACCGCGGTTTCTATTTCTTCGCGTTTAAGCCCATGCCAAGAGAAAATATTTTCCAGCTTTCCTTTTTTTGTTCCTTTTTTGCTATCAACAATAACAACAGGCATTTTTGATTTGGCTGTTCCGTGCGCGATACGACCTATAACATATGTTCCTTTATAATCATCGTAATCAAGCGATGTAACCAGAAGTTGAAATGGTTCGTCAGGATTTCCTTTTGGAGCAGGAACAAAAGAAATTATTTTTTCAAAAAGAGGTTCCAAATTTCCTTGTATTTCATCGAAATTTCCTTCCGGCATTTTTTCAAAAGCTTTTCCTTCGCGTCCAACTGCGTATAAAACAGGAAAATCCAATTGCGATTCGTGATGCGCGAGTTCCAAAAACAAAGAATTTATTTCTTCAACAACTTCATTAATCCTTCGGTTCGGCTTGTCTATTTTATTTATTACAACGATAGGCTTTAAATCCAATTGCAAAGCTTTTTGCAAAACAACTCTGGTTTGAGGCATTGGGCCTTCCTGCGCGTCAACAAGCAGAATGCATCCGTCTGCCATGTTAAGAGTTCGTTCAACTTCTCCTCCAAAATCAGCGTGCCCGGGAGTATCAATAATATTTATTTTGTATCCTTTGTAGTCTATTGCGGCGTTTTTTGCCATTATGGTGATTCCACGCTCGCGTTCAAGTTCGTTTGAATCCATTATCAAATCCTTATCCATTTCTTCGGAATTTGCCCTGAAGGTATTGGCTTGTTTGAGCAAAAAATCCACGAGCGTTGTCTTGCCGTGGTCTATATGCGCGATGATCGCGATATTACGGATTTTTGAATTGTCCAGCATTTAATCAGTATCTAGTGGAACAATAGTAACATATTTTTTCGCCTTTGACAAGAATCATTTGTTTATGGGCATATTTTCTGTATAATTAACTTATAATAAATAAGCTCATACATTAAAATGCCAGCAGATAAACAAACACAAATCTTCTTTTTTGTAGCGATATTTCTTGCTATCCTCGCATTAAATATAGCTATGTTTATGCCTTTTATAGGCGCTATTGTTATAGCTATCACTTTAAGTTCAATGTTCAGTTCTGTTCACAAGAAAATATTTAAGATATTTAAAGGAAAGGCGGCCGTATCTTCTTTGGTTAGCGTTTTTGCGGTTATTTTGATTGTTATCATACCTATTTCTTTTTTATGCACAATTGTTTTTAAGGAAGCAAGCGTTCTTTATTCTATTTTCAGGGATGGAGGCGATGAGGCTTATATAAACAATATAAATAATATTGTAAATTCAAACCTGCACAAGATTTCCTCTGGGCTTTCTTTTAGCGCGCGGGATTCTTTTTCGACGGCTATGGATTTTTTTGTTAATAACATAGCAAAAATATTTTCTGGAATTTCTGGAGCCTTATTTTCTTTATTTTTTGCCATGCTCGGCCTTTATTATATATTTAAAGACGGAGACAAGCTTAGAAAAATATTGACGCACTTAAGCCCGCTTGCTGATGAGTATGACGATATAATTTTGAACAAGCTTTCAATTACAGTTAATTCTGTTATTAGGGGATCATTGCTTGTTGCTTTATCACAGGGAATTTTAACTGGAATCGGCTTTTTAATTTTTGGAATACCGACTCCCGCTGTTTGGGGAGCAGTTGCTGTTATTTGCGCTCTAATCCCAATGATAGGAACATCTTTAGTTCTTATTCCTGGGATTTTATATCTTTTTAGTGTAGGCGCTACGGGCGCAGGAATAGGTCTTTTGGCTTGGGGTATTTTAGTGGTTGGAACAGTAGATAATTTTATGAGGCCGAAACTTCTTGAGAAAGGCATACACATTCATCCATTCTTTATATTAATGTCTGTTTTGGGAGGATTGGAATTCTTTGGAGCGGTTGGATTTTTGCTTGGCCCACTTCTTTTATCTTTAATGTTCGCATTGCTTGATATATACAAAAAAGAATTTAAGCAGGAAGTTGAAGAAATACATAGACATTAAATCCGTATATCGTTCAGAGGTTACGAGGCCGGTATCGTTTAACGTTAGGGGTTAATAGTAAGGTGAAATGGAGGACAAAAAGCCTATAAAAAGTTTTAGAGATTTGGATGTATATAATAATACTTATCAAGCGATGCTTTCAGGTATAAATGAAGTTATTCCTAAATTACCTGATTCTGAAAAGTATGATTTAAAAGATCAATTAAGCAGATCTTGCAAAGCTATTCCCAGATTAATTGCAGAAGGATATGCTAAAAAACATCAAAAGGCTGGTTTTCAGAAATACTTAGATGATGCGATGGGTGAATGTAATGAAACAATTGTAAGTCTGGAACAATGTCGCGATATTTATCAAACAAATAAAGATCTTATTGTTAAATTAGTTGATGTTTATGATAAATCCGGTCGGCAGCTTTATAACCTTGGAAGTGCTTGGTATAAGTTTAAAAGACGGGAAACGTAACCTTTTGACGATACGGGTTTCGTAACCCATAAACTATGAACCGAATGAGTTTCAAATACCCTAAGGACGATAAGAAATATTCATGGACTCGGCATGTTGTTGGCAAGATGCAGTATTACAGAATTTCTGAGGGTATTGTAAAAAGAATTATAAAAACGCCAAAACGCGTAGAAAAGGGAATAGCCGAAGGTACAGTTGCATGTATGAAGCCTGTAGGTTCATCAAAAAAAAGAGAAGAACTTTGGGTGATGTATCAGCCCAAGGGAGCAAGAAAACATATTATTACTTCCTGGAGATACCCGGGAACAAGCCCAGTTCGCGATATTCTTCCGATTCCGGAAGAACTGCTCGCAGAACTTAAGGAGCTTATATAAAAATGAAAAAGATATATTTTCATTGTTTGCAATTATTTGTATTTTTAATTATTGTTTCTTTCTTTGCTTTTACAAAATCGAATGTAAAAGCTGAGGTAGCATCATCGATTACGTCGCCCACATTGCCTTGCGTTCCAATGATTCAAAATGGTAATTCTGCAGATAAGATAGACGTGATTTTTATGGGAATTGGATATAGCCAAAGTCAGATAGATTTGTTCAAAAACGATGCGGAGACATTTATGAATAAAATATTGGAAGTTGAACCGTATAATTCTTTCAGGAATATTTTTAATTTTTATAGATTAGACGATATTAATAATGCTTCTGATTTTAATTGTGCTACGAGAGATATACATAATATGTGCAATTTTTCTAAAATTAGGCAATCCGCTTTTAAATGCGGCGACTTCGATAATGTTTATGCTATTTTAAATGCCGATTATACTAAAGGTGGTGCTTTCAGGAATATTTCAGAAAATAAAGGATATGCTTTTCTTTCTAGAGATGGAGTTGTGACTAAGACAGTGGTCCATGAATTTTCACATACATTTGGCTTATCTGATGAATATTTTTACTATAAGGAAGGAAATTTGTCTGTCGCTTCAGAGATAGATAATCTTAATAATATGGGCACATATCTTAATTGTGGTAATTATACATGCAGTAAATGGTGTTCTTCTACTTATTCTACAGAAGAATTGAAAGAAGTTGATTGTTCAAGCAAAGATGATAGCCAATGTGTCTCGGCAACTAAATCTGGCAAGCCCTGCGGTCTTATTGATAAAACTATCTATGGTTTAGAGGAAAATAAATGTGTAAATACTGTAGCTTTGTGCACATCTATGACGACAATGGATAAGTGTTTATCAGAGAAAGATACATATCGGCGATGTATGTGGAAAGAAAATCTTGATCCTATTTTGCAAGCAAGATGTGTTCCGACAATTGGGTTTTCAGACGGAGCTTTGTGGAATATTAATGTTGGCAAATCATGCAAAGCTAATTATGGTTGTTATCGAGGGTGTTCATGGGGCACATGGAGTCGTTCATCTGTTTATGGCGGTATTATGCAAAATTCGACCGATTACTCTAGCGAAAAAGATGCTGGATTTAGCCCGGCAGCCCTTGATACCTTGACGGACATTTTTTCAAAATATCCAAGAACTAATTCTGTTGTCATAACGCCAACAACTACTCCTACAACACCAACAACATTAACCACAGTTCAACCATCGTCGGAAGTTACTAATTTGCAATCCCAATTACAAACTCTTCAGCAACAATTGACAGTTTTACAGCAACAGACTACAACTTCGGCAACTTCTTCGCCTACAACGCAGCAAACTCAAATTTTTGCGCCCACAATAGCTTTCAATTCTTCGCTTTATAGTACTAATCGCGGAACCGCTTATGGCATTAATTATGCAACCGCTATTTATATTTTAAGCTGGGGTTCAGTTAATTCAACTAGCTGCAGTTCAAATTTTAAGGAAGGAATTTTGCCAACGACCGGCAGTGAGAAAATTGGCATGTCTCCAGATGATGTATTGATATATACTCTCACATGTACAGGTGCTGGAGGTTCCACATCAAAGGCCGTAACTTTAGGGCCAGCAACTACTCAGACAACCGCGCCAGCGACGAATCCTGCAGAAACAACGCAAGTTCAGACAACGGCTCCAACAACTACGACACCAGCAACTGTTGTTTCTACAGCTACGACAACACCACCTATATCTACAGCCACGGCGACTTCTTCGCAACAAGCGTCCACATCGTCGATTTCATCAAAGCCGGATTTAATGATCTATGATTTTTCTATAACTCCTCAAAAAGATGTTTATCAGAAATGGGAATCAATTTCTTTAAAATATAGCATAAAAAATATCGGTGCCAAGGACAGTAGCGCGTTCAATGTGACAACTCTAAACAAGACCAATGGGAGAAATATGGGTTCTTTAAGCTGGACAAATTTGCTTCCAGGCGCTTTGACTTTTAATGGCGGTACGGGCTGGAGTGATTCAAGTTATGTTCTTTCGGAAGGCTATAATTTGATTGAAATAAGAATTGACGGAGATAATCTGGTTGATGAATCAAATGAAAATAATAATGTGGCAACATTTGGCATTTTAGTTTCATCTGGAGCGTCTACGGCAACTACAACAACCTCAACTGTATCTTCTACTACATCAGCAGTATCTTCTTCGCCACAACCACAAACATCCACAACGGCATCTTCAATTACTACTTCTGCATCAACAACGCCGTTAGCAATTGTTTCACCGGCAACATCTTCATCATCAACACCGTCCACTACTGCCGCTACTTCTGCCATATCTAATAATGTTTCCGCTACGCCAAATTTCACTATTTCTACACCAACAGCAGGAGAGCATGTGGTAATTGGTTCAACCTATACTATTAGATGGCAACAGACAACGGGAAATTCTGCAACTGTTAGAATGAGCTTGTATCAGGGCGGATATTTTAAAGATTTTATAGTAGCCAATACTCCGAACACGGGGAGTTATCAATGGAAAGTTCCAAGCACTTTTGGGTTTGGATTTGATTATTCCGTAAGAATATTCGATATGGCTTATCCGAATAATTATACGGATAGCGCGCGGTTTTCAATTGTATCGCCAACTTCAAGTTCTGCCTCATATCCGCCGCTTGCTAGCATTTTGAGTTCAATGTCGGAATTAATGGAAAGATTATCTTCTGAAATTAAATCATTTAAAAAATAAAATAAAATGAGATTAACAATAATTTTTGTTTCTGTTATAGTTTTATCCTTAGGAATTTACTACTTTCTTTCAAAAAAAGCTGAGGTCGCAACAAATTTAAAACCAACAATTGATCAAACAATGGCTGTAGAAATAAAAACAACAATTACAACAAGCAAGGGCGATATAAGTTTGGAATTATATCCTTCGGTTGCGCCAAAAACGGTTGCTAACTTTGTAAAACTCGCAAATGACGGATTTTACAACGGAACAAAATTCCACCGTGTTATAAAAGATTTTATGATTCAGGGTGGAGATCCATTATCAAAAACAAATGACCCAAGAGTCGGAATGGGCGGGCCAGGATACAAATTTGAAGACGAAATTAATCCGCGTTCTATTGGTGTTGATGACGCATCAATTGCTTCGCTTGAATCAGAGGGTTATACATACGATTACAATCTAAAATCTATGCCTGTAGATGTTGGTTCGCTTGCGATGGCAAATGCCGGCCCCGATACGAACGGAAGCCAGTTTTTTATAGTTACATATTCAGCGCAGCCTCATTTGAATGGCCGACATACGGTTTTTGGAAAGGTAGTAGATGATGCGAGTATGGAGGTTGTAAGAAGCATAGAGCAGGGGGATGTAATCAAATCTATTCAAGTTAGTAACTAAGTTTTATTTTTCTTTCCGCGACTGTCTCGCTCGCCAAGGAGGCGCTCTTTATCCTCCCTATCATATTTGAAACGAACCTCCTTGAGTTCGCTCGGCAGTCGCTTTTGGTTATTATGGATTCAATTAAAAAAAAGCTGCTTTTTGTAATAACTCAGCCGGTGGTGGGAGGGGCGCAGAAATACGTCTTTGATTTGGCAAAAAAATTCAAAAATACTTATCAGGTATCTGTCGCGATAGGCGAGCCGAAAGACGGTGATCTTTTTAAAAAGCTTGAAGAAGAAAATATTGAAACTATCTTCTTAAAGAATTTAAAAAGGAACATAAGCCTTATAAATGATATACGCGCCATTTTTGAATTTATAAAATTATTCAAAAAAGAAAAGCCAGACATTATTCATCTAAACAGTTCAAAGGCCGGTCTTCTGGGATCTTTGGCAGGATTTTTTGTTGGAATTGGCCGTAAACATAAGCCAAAGATTGTTTTTACGGCTCACGGTTGGATTTTCAAAGAAGATAAGCCTCATAAGACGCGCCGATTATTGATATTATTGTCTCGGTTGGCATCAAAGTTTCAGGACAGAATAATTTGCGTTTCTTATGATGATTTTAATGAAGCTATAAAGCACCGCGTTGCTCCGCCAAGAAAACTAAGCGTTGTTCATAATTCGGTTGATAAAATAAATTTTCTTTCAAGAAAAGAATCGAGAGGCGAGATTTCAAAAATAATCGGCCGGGAAATTACAGATGGTGCGATCGTTTTGGTTAATCTTGGTCGGCTTTATGCAACAAAGGGTCTTGGTTATCTTATTGAATCGGTCGGGCAGTTAAAAAAGGATTTTGTTCTTGTGATTTTCGGAGATGGGCCAGAGAAAGAAAATCTCAAATCTCAAATCTCAAATCTCAAACTTGGCGGCAAAGTATTTTTAATCGGCGATATTTCAAACGCATCAAAATATCTTACTGCTTTTGACGCGCTTGTCTTAAGTTCAGTAAAAGAAGGCCTTCCATATTCAATTTTTGAAGCAGGGCTCGCCGGAATTCCTGTAATATCAACAAATGTGGGTGGAGTGGGCGAGATAATAAAAGATGGAGAAAACGGAATTTTGATTGAATCGAAAGATCCGCAAGTTATCGCCTCGGCTATAGAAAGTTTGATCAGTGATGAAGATAAGGCTAAAAAGCTTTCCTCAAAACTCAAAAAAACCGTTTCAGAAGATTTTAGCTTTGATGAAATGGTTGAAAGAACAGAATGGGTTTACAAGGTATGAAAATAAAAAAAGATTTTTTTAGAAGCAATACGTTGTTAGTGGCTAAAAATCTTTTGGGCAAGTATTTATGCCGACGATTGCCAAACGGAGAAATTATCCGCGAAAGGATAACAGAAACCGAAGCTTACAAAGGGTTTGACGACAAAGCGTCTCACGCATCACGCGGCCGTACAAAGCGGACCGAAGTTATGTTTGCGCCCGCAGGCACTATTTATGTTTATCTTATTTATGGAATGCATCATTGCTTGAATATTGTTACAGAAAAAAAAGATTATCCAGCTGCGGTTTTAATCAGGGGAGTGGAAGGAGCGAATGGCCCAGGCAGGGTTTGTAAATATTTTAATATCAATCGTGATTTAAACGGAAAACAATTAGGAAAGGAACTTTGGATAGAAAATCCTCGGATACGAATGGTAGGCAAGATTCAAGCTTCAAGAAGAATCGGGGTGGACTATGCTGGTGAGTCGAAAGATAAGCTCTGGAGATTTATTATGATAAAATAAGAATATGAAGGTAGTATTCTGGATGCTTTTGGGTTTGGTTACGGCTGCAAGTTTATGGATATGGGTTGATACGGATGCTGCCAAGCCGAAAGTAAAACTAACCGAGGAACAATATATAGAAGCGACTCTAAAAAAATTGGGATATCCCGAACAGACTTCGGGTGGTTTTGATTCTGTTCCTTCCGAAAGGGCAGTGTACGTTCCTGTAAAAGGATTTTTTTTGCGTCAGACAATAAATCCATTTGGTGTTTTTAGAAACAGCAGGTTTAATGGATATCATTCAGGAGTTGATATAGAAGTGCCTTCCAGCGATTTAGAAAAAGATTCTCCTGTTTATTCAATCTACGAAGGAACTGTTGCTTCGGTTGAAAATGCGTCTGGATATGGAGGGGTTGTCACTATTAAACATACATTTGGCGATGCGCAGCTTTTTGCAATTTACGGCCATATGCGTCTTAAAGATATAAAAATCGCAAAAGGCCAAAAGGTTAAGCCGGGAGAATTGATAGGATATTTGGGTGCGTCTTTTACTATTGAAACAGACGGAGAAAGAAAACACCTGCATTTTGGTCTTAATAAAAGCGGAGAGAAAAGCATACTTGGTTATGTAAACACCCTGCAAGAACTTGAAGATGACTGGCTTGATCCTACAAAATTTTTGCGAAGCGTTGGGGCAAGAGAAGTTAAATAAAAATACCCCGCAATGCGGGGTATTTTTATATTACTTGATTAGAATTTTCTTTCTTCAAGCGTTAGCTTTAATTCTTCTTCTTTATCTCCGCGGAGCACTTTTAATGGAACGCTTTCTCCGACTTTGCAGTTTTCCAAAACATCCTGAAGATTTTTTTGAGTTGTTAATTTTACTCCGTTAAATTCCAGTATAATATCTCTTTCTTTTATACCAGCTTTATCAGCCGGGCTGTTTTTTACTACAGCTTCATCATCCGGATCATTTTCTTTAATAACATAAGCGCCAGTATCCGCGGTAAGTTTAAGCCTGTCTTTTATTTCTTTATTAATTATTAAATACCTGACTCCAAGAAACGGTTTTCTTAATCTGCCGAATCTTTTTAGGTCATCAAGATCTCTTGCGGCGGCATTGATTGGTATTGCAAATCCAACATTTTGCGCGCCGAGTATAACAGCAACATTTATTCCGATTGCTTCGCCGTGTGCGTTTACAAGCGGCCCGCCCGAATTTCCTGGGTTTATTGCAGCGTCTGTCTGTATCAATCCGCGCAGGAAAGCTGCTTCTCCCGAAAATTCATTTTGAGCAGTTATGAATCGCGAAAGCCCCGAAGCAACGCCAACCGAAACAGTATTTTTAAATTCTCCAAGAGTATTTCCTATGGCTATCAAAGGTTCTCCAAGTTCAAGTTTGCCAGAATCCGCCAGCCTTACAAATGGCAGTTCTTTTTCCGATTCTATTTTTAAAATAGCGATATCATTGATTGGATCGCGAGCTAAAACTTTTGCGGGGAAGTGCTTATCTTCTTCTGTAACAACCGTGTAAGTAGCTTCAGGATCCTGAACAACGTGCTTGTTTGTTAAAACCAATCCGTCGCGTGAAACAATAAACCCAGATCCGCCTCCAACTTTTATTTTTTCATGATCTTGCGGAATAGTTCCCGCGCCAATATCTGTTTGTTTGTCTTTTCCGGGCGGAACAAGCATTCCTCCAGGCCCGAAATAGGGGAGGTGGTTTAAAACTTCTTCGGGAATTTCTTTTGTTATTACGACGCTTACAACGGCCGGCTTAACTTTTTTAATTGCCTCTACAATGACATTACTCATAAAAATAGTGATTAGAAATTAGTTATTAGTAATTAGAAATTTACTTTGATATTATTTTACCATGTTTCCAGGCGGAACGTCTTCGGCAGGTTTTAGTAAAATCGGCTTTCCGTCTTTTCCGTCAACCGCCAGTATCATTCCCTGGCTTTCAAGACCCATTAAAGTTCTTGGTTCAAGATTGAAAGCAAAAAAAGCTTCAAGCCCGATTAATTCAGTCGGAGGATAATGTTTGGCAAGTCCGGCCAGAATCTGCCGCTTGCCTTGTTCTCCAAAATCAACAGCAAGCTTTAAAAGCTTTTCTGAACCTTCAATATTTTCGGCTGATTCTATTCTACCGACGCGAACTTCTAGTTTTTTAAAATCTTCAAATGATATTGTCATGATATAACCGACGCAAATATACGAATGGCACGCGAATGACGCGAATTGAATTCTATTAGCATCATTAGTGTGAATTAGCGTATTAGCGTCGCTGCTACATTTTCTCCGGAACTTCTATTCCTAACAAACTCAGGCCATTTTTTAATATCTCGGCGACTCCTGTTATTAGTGCGATTCTTGCTAAGCGTATTTCTTTTTCTGAATTGAGAATATGCGATTTTTCGTAAAAATGGTTTGTTTTTTCCGCAAGCTTCAGTAAATATTCAGCTATTCTGTTCGGCTCGTATCTTAATGCCGAATCTTCTACGGCTTCGGTAAAATGCATAAGATGTCTCATTAAATCAGTTTCCGGATTCTCTTTAAGTGTTTCAATATTGAATTTGCCTGGTTTTTCTTTTGATTTTCTTAAAATGCTTTTTATTCTTGCATAAGTATATTGAATATAAGGAGCAGAGGATCCTTTAAGATTTAACATTTTATTCCAATCAAATTGAATATCGCTTAATCTGTTTTGCGAAAGATCAAAGAATTTAATCGCTCCAAGCCCGACAATTTCCGATATTTTATTTTTTTCTTTTGGCGGAAGCTTGGGATTTAAATCGGTAACAACCTTGTGCGCTCTTTTTACGGCTTCGCTAAGCACTTCTTCAAGAGGAATCAGTTTTCCTTCGCGTGTGGCGAATTTTTTTCCCGAAGAATCAAGAACCATGCCGAATTTAACATGAGTAAGCTGGTTTCTTTTAAAATATCCAAGCATTTCCGAAGCTCTAAAAACTTGTTCAAAATAAAGCGTTTGCTGATTTGCGACAACCATAACTATTTTCGACGGCTTCCATTTTTTCGCGCGGTATTTCATCTGCGCAAGATCGCGCGTCGCGTAAAGCGTTGCTCCGTCCGACTTTTGCAAGAGCAGGGTAGGGGTTCCGTCTTTGAATTTAATCACTAATGAATTATCATCTCCGTGTTCTGCAACTTTTTTCTTTATAGCTTCGGCAATAACATCTTTTAGATACGGCTCAAAAAAGCTTTCCGAAAAAATAAAAGGTATTTTTACTCCAAGCTTTTTATAAACCCTGTCGAAATCCTTAAAAGATTCTTTTCTGAACCATTCCCAAATTTTTCTGTTTTCCTTGTCTCCTGATTCTAATTTTTTAAATTCTTTTCTTGCTTCATCCGCAAAATCTTCGTTGCCTTCGGCCATTTGGCTGAAACGCACATAAAGATTAAGCATTTCTTTTATTGGATTTTGCTTTAGTTTTTTTGGATCGCCCCATTTTTTGTAGGCGGATATTAAAGCACCAAATTGCGTGCCCCAGTCTCCGGGGAAACTCATGGCAAGAACCTTCCACCCCATAAAATTGTAGATATTCACCAAAGCTTGCCCAATTATTGTTGTGCGCAAATGATGCACGCCCATGGGTTTTGCGATATTAGGGGAGGAGTATTCAATTACTATTGAATCTTTCTTTTTTGGAAACAGGCCGAATTTTTCCTTCTTTTTTATAATCTCTTTAAGATTTTCGCAAGTATCATTTCTGCTTACGAAAAAATTCGTAAATCCCGGAGGAAGAACTTCTATTTTTGTAGACAGATGTTTTTGCAATTCGTTTTTTAAAACTCCTGCAATTTCCAAGGGGCTTCTCTTGAGTCTTTTTGCAAGAACCATTGCGATATTGGAAGAGTAATCTCCGTGCTGTGTATTTTCTGGAGTTTCAACGGAAAAATCCGGCAGAATAACATTGCCGAATTTTGCTAGCACTGCTTTTATAATTGTTTTTTTAATTTGAGAGCGCATTATCAAGTAATGTCTTCTAATGTTTTTGGAAAATATGGAATTATATCTTCATCTCTCAAAAGAATTGTATTGTTTGATGCTTTGGTCAAACCGAAAGATTGGCCTTTTGAAATCCCTACATAACAGACTTTTTTATTAAATAATCTGACTTCTTCAATTGCAGGAACAAGATCTGTATCGGAACTTAATAGGTACGCTATATCATATTTATTTTCACGCGCGAGTCGTATCATTTCAACAGCAATTCTTACATCCACGCCTTTTTCATGGAAGCTTTTATCTGGATGCTGTATTAAATTTCCAAGTATTACAGGTATCTTTTGCTGTTGCAATTTTGCCAACAGTTTTTGTTGGTTGGCATAAAGTTTTTCTGATTTTTCTTTGTTAACTCCGTTTTGTCTTTTTACAGCTCCGATATAGTATCTGATTCCAACTAGAGAATTTTCTTTTACAAGGTTTTTGGCGAATTTTTGATAGTCGAAATCAAGCAACTTAATAATCTCCGTTTTTTCGGATGTAAAATCCTTTAGCTTATAGTAAAAATTATTGCCGTCTATAAAAACTAGCGCTCTTTTATTTGTGGGTTTATTGTCCATAAACGAAAACTGCCGTCCTGGCTTGCGCCAAGAAGGCAGTGAGATTAATACCCGCATTGTAGCAGATACTTTGCCCATAAGTCAACTTGGCTGTTTATAATTCAACTATCGCCTTATTTTATCAAAAAATCGCTCAAATTACGATTTTTCAAACCCTGAGGGTTACCCTCGGGGGAGGCTATAATAAGTATGCTTATCGCGCATCTCCACTTTAGAATAGATTCACAACAAAATACAGAATAACTCCTATTAATCCAACCTTAATCATTAATTTTGTGGCACCTAGTATTTTTAACTGGATTGGAACAGGAAATGAATGGAGTCCATTTTCTATAAACGGTCGCGTTAATAAAGCAAAAAATATAACGCCTGCACTGGGTTTGAATACATACATTGGTGCGTTATGATACTGCTTACTATCTGGATGTGATAATCCAAAATCACATAAAATCAAATATACTCCGTATAAGAAATAGCTGACTATAATGTAAATTAAGACTTGCATAAGTTAATATAGTTTATTTCAACAGTATATATCAACAAATCAAAGATGTCAGAATGAGAAGACCAGACAACAAAATAAGCACTATCATTATTTCTGGGAGTATTTTGAATATCTTTGGTGTATCTCTCTCTATGCCAGCAAACTTCTCAAGTTCAGCAATACCATTTTTCGCTCTTGCTTCGTCGTTGTCGGATAATGCAGTTTTCAGGGTGTCGGCGATTGATGCCAATGTTCCGATGTCAGATTTAAAGATATAAAAATCATCACGCCACCCCTTCATAAAGTACAGTCCTGCACAAATGTTCAGGAATAAAAACAATTCGCCAAGCGTAAAGAGATATATTTGTTGGATGTTCGCAATAGCTGTGAAGCCGAAGCCGGCGATTAATCCTGAAGCCGTAATTATCTGGCCAATAAAATATAGACCTTGATCTGAGGATTTTCTTGCTTGAATAAGAAAGTCACGTCTCATTTCTATTGTGACTCCAAGATATTTATGTGCTTTCTCAAAAATTTCCATACTGACATAATCACACGTAATCTTTATTTTTGGAACCCACCCCCTCGTCTTTGCCGCCAATTCCTTTTTTCAAATTCGGAATTGTGGACCATACCGGGCTCGAACCGGTGACCTCATCGCTGCCAGCGATGCGCTCTAGCCAACTGAGCTAATGGCCCATTCTTATTAGAAAACGATCTTAAAAGCCCACATAATTACAGCAAGAATTACAATACATACTATAATACCGAATATCAAACCGATCAAAGTTCCTATATTATCAATCTTGGAATGTTTATCAATTTTGTCGTTTTGACTGCCATATTTTTTCTTACTGAAAACGTAAATGTACAGAATCTCCAGAATACCAAGCGTGTTTATTACAAGCAAGGCCACAAACCATTTCTTGCTATCATTTTTTGCTGCCTTCCATAATCCGCGACCTTTCCAATAAATGCTCCATGTTAATAATATCAGAAGTAAAAAACCTCCTATTGTGAATCCAAGGACGGCAAAAGGGAAACCCCAATGTCCCCAATAGTTTTCCATGTTTGCGAACATATTTTTTGATTTTATTTTTTTAACGACCTTTCCAGGTAGTAGAATTTGGGCCTGCTTCGCAGATGAAATCTGTCCAAATTTCACTACCTGGTTTCCCTGTAGTAGAACTTTGGCCGCCTTTCGGCGTTTTGTGTTTTGCAAAGCAAAACACTTGTCAAAGTTTCACTACGGGGTTTCATTCGTGTGCCCCCGCGAGGAGTCGAACCTCGATTTTAGGTTTAGGAAACCCACGTCCTATCCATTGAACGACGGGGGCAACAACGCGAAAATATGCATAAATAATATCAAAATAGGGGATTTTTGGCAAAGATTGGCGGATTGCCAATATATGGCTATAAGCAGAAACCTACTTGAATTTTCCCGCGTTATATAGTATAAATAGGCACATAAAACAATAAAGAACTCATTTGTTTTTCTCCTTGTTAAATGGCCTATTTACTTAATAAACCGAAGAAAGAACAGTTGGTTGGCAAACAGCCTTTGGAGCTAGCCAAAGACGAAACCATCCTAACTGCATCATTACGAAACCCCAACTTGTTTGGGGTTTTAGTAGATAGATACCAGGAAGCCTTCCTAAGAGCGGCTCAAAGAGTGGTTAGAACAAGGGAAGATGCGGAGGATATAGTTCAGGAGGCTTTTTCCAAGATCTATAAGAATGCCAAGAAGTTTAAAAAGCAGGAAGGAATAGAATTTAAAAGCTGGGCGTATAAAGTGCTTTTAAATACGTCTTTTTCGCATTATCAGCGCATGAAGAAGAAGCAGGGAGTTTCAATGGAGTTTTTTGAAACGTACAAATACGACATTATAGACGAGAAAGATAATCTGAAGGTAAGTGTAGAAACAAAAGACATAATACAGAGAGTTCTATTAGAGTTACCAGAGGACTTAAAAAGGATAGTCGAGATGCACTACATAAAGGATATGTCCTACGAGTCAATTTCAAAACAGGAGGGAATTTCAATCGCGGCAATAAAGATGAGATTGTTTAGGGGAAGAAAAATGATGAAGAGCGTTATGGATTCAAAAAATAAGTAATTAATAAATAAAAATAAAATGGAGAATTCACAGCTGAAAAATAAAATAATGAGGAAAGTTTATATGACTTGGTTTTTGAATAAATCAAAGCCGATTTTGTTTTTTCAACTTCCTTTGATTGTTTTATTCTTGATTGCC
>Ga0172379_10005681_pt1 | contig 17299 bp, 13 predicted proteins | sample GrowelOW334metaG_FD_119756 | JGI IMG/M metagenome (GOLD analysis project Ga0172379, IMG submission 119756) | Groundwater microbial communities from an aquifer near a municipal landfill in Southern Ontario, Canada - Groundwater well OW334 metaG | ecosystem: Environmental > Aquatic > Deep... | reverse complement strand
GACTATGTTTTTGTAGGATGCCGCGTACTCGCGGCCCCACAAAGGGGATAGATGAGCGGAGCGACTATGTTTTTGTAGGCTCCCGATTTTCACGCCGAGACCATGAGGAGTAGAAAATCGCAGCGCACGCCCGCTTTTATAAAGAGATGAGCAATCGAGCGAAGTTATCACTCTTACATGCAAGAAACTAAAAATAAATTATCTTTTTGGCAGTTCGTTACAACATTACAGTGGCTTTTTGCATTTAATTTCCGGCTCTCTCCGTTTGTTGTTGTTTCACGTTTTATTACTTCGGTTTTTTTACAGGTAAGTCCGATTCTTAATGCCTACATCTTTGCGCGTCTTCTTGATGGTGTTATTAAGCTTGCAACAACCGGCACTAATCCCTACGAGATTATTCCGCTACTAGGGATGCTTTTAGCATATGATCTCATTGCTTCGGGAGTGAGTTATGTGGATGAATATTTCCAAAACGTGATGTCGGATCTCGTTCAGTTTAAAGCGCCACAGTTGTATTATAGGCATATTAATTCACTTGGCATTCAGACACTTGAGAATCCTGAAATGGTGAACAAGATACAGCGGTCACGGGAAGTGTTGGGGGTGCTAAATAACGATTTTGACCGCAGCATTTCATTTTTTGGAAGGATAGTAACGTTGTTTTCCGCACTCCTCGTGGTGCTACATATTATGCCAATCGTAGTATTAGTTGTATTTTTTTCGATTATACCAGGCTTAGTCTCTAACAGATTCCATATGAGGAAGAGCTGGCAGTTATATCGAAGCGAGACTGAAAATAAGCGCCGTGCGAGTTTTGTATTCTCTTCTCTTACGGAAACATCAAACTTACAGGAAGGTACCATAACATCCGCCTATGATTATTTGAGCGGGCTGTACAAAAAATTTGCCGATCGATACATGATCGCTGATTTGAAAAATATAAAAAATTGGCAATTTTTCGGATTTCTTTTCGGTTCGATTACATCTACAGCAAGCATCTTCGGATATTTTTCTATTCTTAAGAATCTTTTTGAAAAGACAATCTCTGTTGGTAATGCGACCTTCCAAATGAGCTCTTTAGATATTTTCATAAACAATGTGACGCAAGTGGGGAACACATACGTGTCGTTATACGAACGATGTACGCGCATCAATGAGATAAAAGAAGTGTTTGATACGAAGCCGATGGTACATGATGGTATGAAAGAGATGCCATCGTTTGAGTATGCACCGAATATCTCATTCGATAATGTGAGTTTTAAATATCCTGGTTCCGACAATTATATATTGGAAAATCTAAATTTAGAGATAAAGGAGGGTGAGAAAATTGCAATTGTGGGAGAAAATGGAGCGGGAAAGACGACTCTAGTGAAATTGCTCAGCAGGTTCTACAAGGTAAGTGAAGGAGTAATCTCTTTGAGCGGCGTGAATGTGAATGATATCAAGATAGACCGCTGGTATGATAGTTTGAGCGTGCTTTTCCAGGACTATAACACCTACTCCGCATTGACGCTCCGCGAAAATATTTATTTGGGAAAGTCCCGTGATGTATTTGATAGGGAAGCAATGACGACTGCGGCAGCGCGTGCGAATATCGATTCCTTTATTGAAAAGTACAAAAACGGATATGAGCAGATACTTAGCGAGAAATTCAAAGGGGGCGTCCGTCCGAGTACGGGACAGTGGCAGAAAATTGCTATTGCGAGGTTTTTTTATCGAAATTCTCCAGTAGTTATTTTTGATGAACCCACTGCCTCAATTGACGCAGTTTCTGAGAGCGAGATTTTTGGGCAGATATATAATTTTTTTAAAAATAAAACTGTTATTATTATTTCGCACCGATTTTCCACAGTGAGGAACGCCGACAAAATTTATGTGCTAGATGGCGGCACGATTGTAGAAAGTGGAAGTCATGATGAACTTATAAAAAAGAAAGGAAGATACTATAACGCATTTACTATTCAAGCAAAAGGATATAAATAAAAATGAGCCCATGGTGGGCTCATTTAAGTTAAAGGCGGGGAAGGACGAGCATGGTGAAAAAATCATCTACTCGTTTTTTTAGTTTTTCGAGAGTTATGCCGTCCTCGTTGTAAATAGTCCAATCAGCGCGTAAACCAATTGCATCTATAGAAGTCTCAGTTGTTGCCGAATCTTCGATGAGAAATTGTTCTCGCGTGAGGTTGTGCTCTCCTTCGCGTTGTCGCGCGTGTGCGCGCGCAAAGCGTGTCTCTTGGTTTGAGGAAATATAGAGGAGAATTCCTTTGTTGTTAGGAATATCTCGTATCATTTTTTCATCAGAGAGCCACCGAACGCCATCCGCAATCACTACATCAGCGCTGTCACGAATAAAATAATTATAGACCGCGTGGGAAAGTGCATTTGGTCCGAACGCACCTTCGGTGACCATAATTTGTGCAAGTTTTTGAAGATTAGCTCTGTTACATTCAATGTCCCATTTCGTGAGTGTGTGTTCGAGTATGTCGCGGAATCGTCTTCGATGAGCTATCTTGCCGGTATTTTGAATGCGTTCAATAAGCATAGTACCAACCGTTTCTTTTCCTGAGAGCGGTTTTCCTACTAATCCAATAACTACTTTCATTATCTTCCTCCATGCATTGTTATTAATGCGCAATTATAAGTGAGCTGCATGAATACTATTGCAACTCGGAAATCGTGGCAAGGGTTATACAGACACTCATCTTGTATAATAAAAGAAAGGCCGGGTAGAGCATACGAAATTAAAATATATGAAAGGATATATAGTAAACATAGAAAAACAGACATTAGAAAATACTTTTTTCAGAAAAGTGCTTTATACGGCGGCGCATAGTCAATTGGTGGTAATGAGTTTAAAACCAAATGAGGAGATTGGAGAAGAGGTGCATCATCTTGATCAATTCCTTCGTATTGAAGAAGGTGAGGGAGTAGCAATAGTAGATGATGTAACGCATGCTATTGAAAAAGATTTTGTAGTTGTCGTGCCCGCAGGAACAAAACACAACATCATTAATACCTCGAAGGAGAAGCCGATGAAGTTATATACTGTGTATTCGCCGCCAGAACACAAAGACAGCACTATCCATAAAACAAAAGAGGATGCGGTGAAAGATGATGCTGATCATTTTGATAACACAACGACCGAGTAACATCTCTTAGTTTTCTCGGATACTTGTCCACACACCCGTTTAGGGTGTGTGTTTCATTTACATGTAGAATGAATAGTATATGACTGGAGCAGTATTTGATCTTGCAATTGTGGTATTAATCGCTGCAGGACTTGGTGTAATTGCAAAAATGTTGAAACAACCAACCATTCTCGCATACCTTGCGACTGGCATGCTTATTGGTGCATTTGGTTCTTTGGCACTAAAAGACAGTGAGACATTTCGAGTCTTTTCGGAACTTGGCGTTATGCTTCTTCTTTTCCTTGTAGGGTTGGAAATAAACTATGCCTCTCTTCGACTTGTGGGGAAGGTTTCTCTTGTGGCGGGACTTGGACAAATTGTGATGACTGCGGGAATGGGATTTGTGTTGGCGGAGTCGTTTGGCTTTTCTGTAGCTGCTGCAGCATATATTGCAATTGCCCTTACATTCTCGAGCACTATTATTGTGGTAAAGATTCTCTCCGATAAGAGGGAGCTCAATAGTCTTTATGGGAAAATTGGTGTTGGTATGCTTCTCGTGCAGGACTTTATTGCCATTTTTTTGCTCGTACTTCTTGCAGGGGCGGAAAAGGGTCAAGTAGTTTCTTGGGGTACTATTAGTATCGCCGTCTTCGAAGGTATTTTTCTTTTTGGGTTGATGCTTTTTCTTGGAAGACGTGTTCTTCCTTTTGTGTTTGAAAAGGTGGCCCGCTCTTCTGAACTTCTTTTTTTGGTAAGTTTGGCATGGGTATTTCTTGTTGCTGCAATTGTTTCTCAAATAGGCTTTTCAATAGAAATTGCAGGGTTTCTTGCGGGTATCGCTCTCGCAAATTCTTCAGAACATCATCAAATTGCGACGCGCATTAAACCACTTCGCGATTTCTTTCTTATTGCGTTTTTCGTTACCCTTGGTGCATCAATGGTCTTTTCTAATTTTAGTGGTCTTTTTATCCCTATTCTTGCGTTGTCTCTTTTTGTGCTTGTAGTAAAACCTTTTATTGTTATTTTTATTATGGGCATTATGGGATACAGGAAGCGCACGGGATTTCTTGCGGGAATAACGATGGGGCAGGTTTCCGAGTTCAGTTTAGTGCTTATGGCACTTGGGCTTAAGATAGGTCATGTAAATGAAGGTGCAGTAGCACTTGTTACTGCAGTGAGTGTTATTACTATTGCACTTTCTTCATACGTGATTCAGTTCGGTAATAAATTATTCCGTGTGGTGAATCGCGGACTCTCATTATTTGAGAGGAAAAAGAATATTGAACACAGTATGGGAATGAACGATGTACACATGCCCATTGTACTTATTGGATTTCATAGACTTGGTGAAAGTATTGCAATGGGGCTTCCACGAGAACGATTGTTAGTAATCGAATTTGACCCCGAAGTAGTAAAAAAATTGAAACGAAATGGATATGCCCACATTTTTGGTGATTTTGATGATCCAGAAATATTTGAAGCAGCTCACATGGCAGATGCAGAGCTTATTATTTCAACAAGCCCTGATGTAGAGGACAACCTCTCACTTCTTAAAGAGTTTCATCGCAAGGAAAAAAGACCACGCATAGTGGTAAGGGCAGAGACAGAGTTGGATGCGGAGGCACTATATGGGGCAGGCGCTGATTATGTGTTATTTCCACACCTCACTTCGGGACAATATTTTGGGAAAACTATTGCAATTGACCCCGAAATGAAAATATTAGACCAATTAAAGGAAAAAGATCTTAGACTCTTGAAAACAATTAAGACATACGGCGAACATCCGACTTTCTAACGGCAGCTTTAATCCTTTTCACTTTGTTGCGGTAGGTAAGTTTTATGCCAAAACGGCCAAGGTCACGAAATACTTTTCGTGGGCTTGATATGTTCGTAAATCGTTTTTCGCGAATTGCGGAAAAAATCGCGGGAATAGTTTTTTCTTTTGCTTCAATAAGCGCGTAACTCTTATCAATAAAGCGAAGGTCATGAGTGTCAGAAGTCGCAATAAAAGGAAGGTTATGGAGTTTTGCAGTTCGTTCTGCTTTTTTATTGTTGTTAAACCATTTCGAATAAAACCAAGAATATTCAATAGCATCGAAAAGTTCGATGTGTTCGTCTAGTTCTTTATTAAGAGAGAAGCCACCACGGAAGTAGGGGTGAGGGGCAATAACTAAAATCTCTGGATGCATTCTTCTATACTCGGCGAGGTCTTCAAAGGTGGAAACGTGCTCCACTTCCTGGTCTGGATTTAGGATAACTACGTGTTTTTTTTGTATTGAACGTTCTACGCCGGGAATAAAAAGAATGCCATATTCTTTTGCCATTCTATGCATTTCGGGCGTTGCTACAAAAATGTGATGACAGGTAAGGGCGAGTACGTCGAATCCAAATGCGCGTGCCTTTTCGAGGCCATCTTTAAATGAGTAGGAGATATTGTCTTGAGGGTCATCACTGGAGTGAAAATGCAGGTTTGTTTTATATTTCATGTGCGTATCAGGTGCTATGGTATAATACTATTGGAATGTAAAAAGGTCGACAGCAGATAGATAAAGTAAAGCAATAATAAACAATTATGGTAATTCAAGATTGGACATCAGTTATTATGACCTCATTACAGAGTTTATGGGGTGGAAGCATCGCGGTACTCGCAAATGTATTGGGCGCACTCATTGTGTTGCTCATCGGTCTTATTGTGGCAGGTGGTCTTGGCGCACTCGTAGAGCGTGTGGTGGGTCTTGTGAAGCTCGATAAAGCGCTCTCAAGTCTCGGATTGAAGGAGTATTTTGAACGGGCAGGACTTTCTATTAATAGTGGAAAGTTTTTTGGAAAAATCGTGTATTGGTTCCTCGTGGTGGTTTTCCTCCTCGCAGCAACCGATATTCTTGGTTTCTACTCACTTTCAAATTTCCTTCGCGATACGCTCATGTATATCCCGAACGTAATCGTTGCGGTACTTATCATGCTTTCAAGCGTGGTAATTGCAAATTTCTTAAGAAAGCTTGTGCGAGCATCAGTAAAAAGTGCACGCCTTCATGCAGCAAACTTTTTAAGTACGCTTACATGGTGGTCAGTGATAATCTTCGGATTTTTCACAACACTTACTCAGCTTGGCATCGCGGTGGTGATTATTCAGTCACTCGTGACCGGATTCGTAGCTATGCTTGCAATTGCAGGTGGCATCGCATTTGGACTTGGCGGCAAGGATCAAGCATCTTCGCTCTTGTCGAAACTTAAGGAGCACGTTGAGTAATTAACGTATATCTTTGAGTAAAAATCCCGTCGTAAGGCGGGGTTTTTATTTCTCAATATTTTGAGAAGCGGGGAGACGTATAGGGGATTGATATCACAAGGAGGGCTTGAACTTTTTTAGGATTCAGGGTATTCTGGAGCGGTATGTCATTCGCAATTATTAAAACCGGCGGCAAGCAGTATAAAGTGACCGCAGGAACAAAATTAAAAATAGAGAAACTTGAGGGAGTAAAAGACGACAAAATCGTATTTGATAAGGTATTACTTACCGAAAATAAGGGCGAAGTAGTGATCGGAACCCCTTTTGTAAAAGCAGCATCTGTCGAAGGAAAGATACTTGCTCAGGTGCGCGATGAGAAGAAAATCACCTTTAAATATAGCTCGAAAGCTCGCACAAGGAGAAAGAAGGGGCACAAACAGCATCTTACTGAGGTAGAAATAGTTTCAATCTAATAAGCAAAAAATCCGTCTTTCAAAGGCGGATTTTTATTATTGGTTATATTATATTCTTCTTTCTAATGCTGAACCCAACGTCTCCTCGTCTGCAAATTCTATCTCGCCACCTGTGGGGATTCCTCTCCCAAGTCGAGTTATTTTTTTCGCACCCGTTTTAAATTCCTCATTAATAATACCTGCTACAAAATCGCCGAATGAGTTTGGATTTAAAGCCACGATAATCTCATCGGTCATTCCATTGAGTTCTTGGGTAATGCGCGCGTGAAGATGTTGAAGACGAGATTTTTGAATATTTTCTAAAACCCCCTTTTCTGGAAGTTCTCCAAGTATTAAATAGTGTCCTGAGAATTTGTGTGTTTTTTCAAGTGACATAATATCTGTCTCTTTTTCTACAATTGCAATAATGCGTGGATTGCGTCGTGGGTCGGCACATATGTCACATAGTTTTGCGTTCTCGTTTTTAAGGAAAAAACAGCGAGGGCACCTATCAAGTGCTTCGAGTTGAATAAGCGCATTTTTTAATTCTTGAAATGAAGCGCGATCGAGACTAATAAGATGAAGCGCAAGTCGTGTGGCGAGACGGGGCCCGAGAAGGGGAAGGCGAGAGAATACACGAACAAATTGCTGAATGGGTTGAGGAAGCATAATTATTCTTCAGCAACGTGTGCAATGTCGACATTTTTGAAGCTCGCTTTTTCTGCATCAAACATAAGGTCGATGGCGCCTGTGGGGCCATTGCGATGTTTTGCAATAATAACTTTTACAAGATTTTGTTGGTCGGTAGGCAAATCATTAAGTTCTCGTTCTTCGCGATAAAGAAAGAGCACCACATCGGCGTCTTGCTCCAAGCTGCCAGACTCGCGAAGGTCTGAAAGACGAGGAATTTTCACATCACGTTTTTCTACATCACGAGAAAGTTGAGAGAGTGCAAGTACGGGAACGTTTAATTCGCGCGCGAGAGCCTTAAGACCACGTGAGGTTTCACTCACTTGTTGTACAAGATTGTCGCTATTCGTACGCGGTTTAATGAGTTGAATGTAGTCTACAATCACAAGATCGAGTCCTTGTTCGAGTTGTAGGCGACGCGCAATAGAGCGCATCTGAAGCACACTAGGGGATGAGCTATCATCAATATAAATAGATGCTTTTGAAAGTTCATCGAGTGCTTGCTGTACAAGTGCAAATTCAAGTTCTCCACTCAAGCGTCCGCTACGTAATCGCCAAAGAGGAATTTGTGCCTGACTCGCAATAAAACGATCAATAATCTGGTCACGAGACATTTCGATAGAAAAAACACCAACCGATTTACCACCCATGGCTACCTGGCGCGCAATATCAAGCGCGAGAGATGTTTTACCAGTGGAAGGTCGCGCACCGAGAAGAATAAGGTCAGAACGCTGAAGGCCAGAAAGAATATTATCGAGTTTTGTGAAAAATGTTTGTACGCCACGGAGTGAACCATGTTCTCCCTGATGAAGTTTTTCGAGACGCTCGTAGGCCTCAGGGAGACCCTCTTTAATATGTGCAAATTTTTGCGGGCGGGAGCGTTGAGAAATACTAAAAATGCGTTGTTCTACTTCATCAAGAAGCGTTTCAAAGTCCGCATGGTCGAGTGCCTGCTCATTAATGTTAGAAGATGCATCAACAAGTTCGCGACGCACATGTTTTTCTTTTACAATGTTCGCATAATGTTCGACGTGTGCAGAAGTAGGAACACGTGAAACGAGTTCGGTAAGATAATCAGTACCCCCGATATCTTTGAAGGTTTTTCTATTTTTCATCTTGTGCGAGACGCTCAAGATATCGATAGGCTCGCTATGTTCAAAGAGGTCTAATATTGCCTCATATATTTTTTGATGCCCCGGATGATAGAAATCATTAGGGGTGAGAATGTCAGTGACGTGAATCACCGAATTTTTATCAAGCATCAATGCACCCAATACTGACATTTCAGCATCGAGGTCTTGAGGAGGAAGGCGAAGGGTTGGTTTTCTTGTTTGCATAGTCCGAGTGTGCGACACGCGACTGATTATGTAGTCTTGCACATGTGCACTACTGCGCACAGTACCTCCTTCACCTTCGTTCGGTCGGCATTTTCCGTACGAAAGGACCGAGTGGTGTGTCGTCTACACTGTATCCTAATGCAGATATTTTCTTTCGCAAGTCATCAGCGTTTGCAAACTGTTTATTAACTCTGTATAACTCTCGTTCCTCGGCAAATGCGATTATTTCTGAAGGAATAAGGTTGTGAGTGTATTCAATACCAAAGAGAGATAGAACATCGAGAAGTGGAGTCATTGCCTCTTTTGCTGCCTTTTGTTCGAGCATCCATAGCTTCGGCTTAATCTCGTTTAAAAAATTAAAAAGTACACCAATTGCTTCTGGGGTGTTGAAGTCGTCTTCAAGTGCGGCAGTAACCTTAGCTTTTGTGTCCATAATAAGCCCTTCAATTTTTTCATAAGAAACAGAATTATTTTTACTATTCAATCCCTCGATAAAAGAAAGTTTATCTAAAAATTCATACAGCGTATCGAGTGAGCGAGTAGCAGCAGTAAGTGTTTCGTCGGTGTAATTAATAGGGGAGCGGTAATGATGAGAGGCGACGAGCCAGCGAAGCGTTTCTACGGTATTTTTTTTTAGGAAGTCGCGAATGGTAAGAAAATTACCAAGGCTCTTTGACATTTTTTCTCCACCCACACGTACAAATCCTGTATGAAGCCAAATACGAACAAATGGTTTTTTGCCTGATGCCGCTTCTTGTTGTGCAATCTCCGCTTCGTGATGAGGAAATTTTAAATCTTCGGCGCCCCCATGGATGTCATATTGTGGACCAAAGAAGTGTTCGGTAATGGCGGTATCTTCAATGTGCCATCCTGGTCTTCCCCATCCGAGCGAAGTGTTCCATGCGGGCTCACCATCTACGAGTGTGAATTGTTTTTCTGATGTATTGGTAGGAACCACCACAAACTTCCAGAGAGCAAAATCTCCGCGATTTCTTTTTTGCACTCCTTCATCAATGCGAGTAACCGCATCTTCTGCTTGAGCCACGGTACGTTTTGAAAGTTTTCCGTAATCGGGGAAGGTACTAATATCAAAATAGAATCCATCGTGTTCGATTTTATACGCATTTCCTTTTGTAATGAGTGCTTCAACTTGGCGAACAATATCAGGAATGTAATCACTTGCACGCGCAAATGCGGAGGCTGAGGTGATACCAATACTCGTCATATCTTCTTTGTGAGCGGTTTCGAATTCTTCCGCAAGTGTTTGGGGTGTGATGCTACGTTCTTTTGCACGTACAATTATCCTATCGTCTACATCAGTAATATTTTGAAGATAAAAAACATTAAAACCACTCGCGCGAAGATATCGCACAAGGAGATCAAACGCGATATAGGTTCGCGCGTGTCCAATATGAGCATAGTCATAGACCGTAGGACCACATACAAAAAAATTGAGTGGCCGTCCTTCCGGTTTCATTACTTCTTCTTTTTTCCCTGATAATGTATTGAGTAGTCTCATTTAAAATCTTTGTTCTTTTCTCTTTTTAATCTACTATTCATAATTCTTTATTCGTAATTCTACTTTGACCAATTTAAAATAACATCATCTACGCGGGGAGTGTCATTTTGAATTAAGTTACTACGAAGTCGTACAAGATATTTGATATAACGCATATTAATAACTTGTGTGGGGTCAATACAAATAGGAGTATCTACTAGTGCTCCGTTACCCACACCTCCTCGGTAGTTCGCGGCACAGGAAGCGGCATAATAATCAGCACTTGTACCACTTGGGCCAATAAAATTCCAAGGTCCAGAAGATGCGTTAGAAACCGCAATTTGAAAATCCACATAAGTAGCTCCTATTTTTCCATTTACATTGAGCGCGCCCTTCCACGTGAGACTATTGAGAGTCGCACCATCTACAACTTGTGTATCAATAATGTCCGAGATTACCGTGGCAACAGTAGAGGTGGGAATATATGATGTTGCTACTTTATAGTCGTAAGTTCCGCAGCTTACATTGTTCGAACAATTGAAGCTTATCCACCCTACAATGTCATTCCATGCATAGCCTGTAAAATCCCCACCACTCAAGATAACCCAATAGTCGGATCCACCATGGTCTGCGCATTGATTTGCCCCTCCGTGATCTGTTTGGTCACAATTGAAGCTAATCCAACCAATTATATCGTTCCACGCATAGCCAGTAAATTTTCCGCCAGAATCTCCTGCATCGCCATTGGGGCATATACCATCAACACCGTGTGAGCTTGGGCCGTAACAGATACCATAATTTGAGGTGCCACAGATATTTCCTGAGGGACTTGTTGCACAATCAAAGGAAATTATTCCCGCAGAAGAGCTCGCATATCCAGTAAGTTGTGCACCTTGCACGACTACAGAATTAGTGGAATAAAAATCCCACCAACCATATACATCGTCCCATGCAAAATGTTCTGCAGTTGTTGAATTAATATTAGTGGCAGCACCTGCGCGTGGAGTTAAAAAGATTGCCGAAAGCGCGAGGAGAATAGTAATACTGATAGTAATCCAAAAAATAAATTTCCAAATCTTCATAAATCCATTATAGCCATTTGAGTAATAAAAAAATACCGCTCCTAAAGTTAGGAGCGGGAAGATATTATATCTTTGGACGCAATCGACGATTGGCGCGCCATGAGAGATGAGCCCACAAGAGAAATACTATGAAGAATGAGGCAGCGATAGCCGCGGTTTTTATAGTGGCATCCAAGGTGGCGTAATTAGCGAGATATCCAATACCACACGCAACAAGTGCGACGGCAAATTTTGGAGTTGCATATGAGAACAATTCTTTTAAAAATGCATCAGAAGAAAGTGCCACCCGCGTTTTTCCAAATTTGCTTCCTGTAATAATCAGGAAGTAGAAGATTCCGTATACAAACAGAAGACCGAGTTCCATAAAACCTCCATATAAGATGAAAATGACTAATCGCATTTAACCACTTTAAGTAGCCTCGGTCAACTATTTGATATCTTGCCATTGTTCGTCTGGTATAATAAATCTATGACAAGAAAGCAGATTTTGATTCTTGCCGGGCTTGTGTTATTTGTGGCACTTGTTTCTATTTTTGGTATTAATTCAAAAAAGAATACGAAGCAAAATGAACCAAGTACAGTAGTGGCATCAACGACTATTAAAGACGTTTTTTCTCCCGTAAGTACTTCTACATTTACTTCAGAAATTCCAAAAGATGCGGTTGAAACGAAACCAAAATATGAGGCTCCTGTAGTAGGGAAGAAGGGAGAAAATCAAGGAAGTTTGGGAATATTTGAACTTACTGCCTCGGAAAGCGGGTATGAACCTTCGGTACTTACCATTGTGAAAGGAAATGTTGTTGAACTTACTTTCTTCTCAAAAGGAGGCAATTTTGATTTCTTTGTTCCTGATTTGGGAGTATATCTTTCTGCTTTTTCGGGTGAAAAGAAAACAAGCAGTTTTCGTTCTGGTGCGACCGGAACCTTTCGTTTTGAATGTAGAGATTTCTGCCCCCAAGGAAAGAAAATTGAGGGAATGTTAATTGTACTTCCGGAGTAAAAAGTGTGAATTTGAAATTTTAAACAATGCAAGCTACGAAAATAAGATTCTCAGCTTCAATAGTTATTACAGTGTTTGCACTTGCTGGGTTTGTGTCTCAAACCTTCGCATTTTACGGACCTTCTGTTGCCCCAGGTTCAGGAGGTGGACTTTTTACCGTTGATGCAAATAATAACGTTGGTTTTGGTACTGCTTCTCCTACCCCAATAAATGACTTCGATTCGGCAAACGCAAGTAGTAGTTTAAAACATGGCTACATTTTTACTATTGCATCTACCACAAATCCGGGTGTTTCTATTAAGAATCTTTCAGCAAATGGAATGACCTATATTTGGTCTTCTAAGAATGATGGGACACTTCAGTTGTATCGAGAATCGGGCACATATCAAGGAAAAGCAATTATGACCATTAACCAGTTTGGTAATGTGGGGGTGATTGGTAATGCAGATAATTATTTTTATCCTACAGAGCGCTTTGAAGTAGCGGGAAATATTAAGGCATCGTTTGGGGGCACATTTATGGGTTCTGGTGTGAACCTTACTTCTATTGATCCAATTGATTTTATTTCGGGTTCAACGTTTGCTTCGGGTAATTATGCAATTAACGGCGCATTGGGTATTGGTACTGCTACAAGCACCGGACTTCCTTCAAGCGGACTTTATGTAGCAGGCAACGTTGGTATTGGGACTACAACCCCATCATATCCACTAACGGTTGCTGAAAACGGTGGTGCTGGAAACGCGCAATTTAGTATCCAGCGCTATAACCACGCTTCACAAACAAATTCTTGGAATTTTACGATTTCAAATTTGGTAAATAGTAGTAATGGTTCACTACTTTTAAGACCTGGTATTGCAGCTGCCGGATTTGGTATTTCTACCGCTTTAAGTAATACACCAAATTTTGTTATAAACACTTCTGGCAACGTCGGTATTGGTACGTCGACCCCAACGTATAAGCTTGAAGTTGGGGGAGGCGGTATATTTGGTTTGTCGAGAGACGCATATCAAAGTGCTTTTATGCAACTTACTAATGTTGGCGGAATTGGTAACCAAGCCCTTATTTTTGATGCAAATGCATATGAGTTTCGAGTTGATTCGGTTATGGGAAAATTTGTAATTTTAAATAATGGCAATGTTGGTATTGCTACTACTACTCCCGCATACCCCTTGACTGTGGCGGGTACTATTTATTCTTCAACGGGAGGATTCCGTTTTCCTGATGGTTCAACGCAAACAACTGCGGCGGCAGGTGGTAACTTATGGACTGCTTCAAGTACCGCTATTTATAATGCAAATGCTGGCAATGTAGGTATCGGAACAGTTAATCCAGTAACTAAGCTTGAAATTCAGTCTGCTTCCGATCCAAGAGCCCGTTATAGACAAACAGGGCATGCAAATTACTGGGAAACTGGTATTAGTGGAGGGGGAAGCTTTGTTATAAGAGATGCCTCTAATGCGTTTGATGCTATTACGATTGCTCCAGGGGGAGGATATACTCAAAAAAACACAGCAGGCAATGTATTGATAAGCAATCCAAATGCTTCTCCTAATTTACATTTAGTTACGGTGGGGGGTGGTGTTGTTGGTATTGGTACCGCCAGTCCCGTAGTTACTGCGCGCCTCACAGTAAGTCCAACGAGTTCAGTTTCTGCTGATATGGGTACTGGCCGTATTCAGAATCTTGGCGCTCCGATAAACGCCACTGATGCATCAACTAAGAGTTATGTTGATAGCGTAGTGGGTGGTGGTTCTGGTTCTACGGTGGGATATTGGACACTTTCAGGTTCGAATTTGTATGCGAGTAGTACCGCATATGATGTGGGTATTGGTACTGCCACGCCAGATGTAAAATTATCGGTAATGGAAGCTGAGGGAGTGAGAGCTATTGGAGCAACGCTCACGCCAAGTGCTTTAGCTGGATTATATTTATCCACAAATTCTCTGGAATTGAGGAGATCAAATACATCAAATTTTGGATTAACAATAAGTACCGCGGTAATATCTGGTGCTTTCGGAGCCACTGGCGGATACATAGCTTTTTCTCCAAGTTCGACAGAAGCAATGAGAATAGACAATGCCGGCAATGTGGGTATTGGTACTACTACTCCTGTAACGACCGCGCATCTTACGGTAGCTCCTATAAGCGGCGTTTCTGCAGATATGAATACTGGCCGTATTCAGAATCTTGGAGCTCCTGTATCGGCAACAGATGCCGCAACAAGGAGTTATGTTGACTCGTCAGTTACTACGGGAATTAATGGAACTCCAAATTATGTTCCAAAATTTGCAACCGCAAATACAATTGGCGATTCGCTTATTTATGATAATGGTACAAACGTCGGCATCGGGACAACAACACCAGGTGTGAAATTGGAAGTGATTGGACAAGGAAGAGATGAAGGAAGACATAGTGTTAATTCTATTTCGACTATGGCTCCATCTTTATATCTGAGGAGCGCAACTGCAGTTCCTAGTGGGAACACTTTTGGTGTTATGTTTACGAGCATGTCCGGGGGTGTTGCTATACAGGGAAATACCACAAATGTAGACGCAAATACTTATATACCACACTTATTGATTACCAATGGTGGCAATGTGGGTGTCGGGGTAACGGCATTATCTAGTAAGTTTCAAGTAGGTGGAGATATTCTTGTTGCTGGTGGTACTAATCCGAATGGTGATGGCTCTGTTGGAGTTATAAGAGGGGATAATGTTAACCAGGGTACTGGCGGTGCTGTGCAAATAAGCAACTCGAATACGGCATCTAATCAGTACATTGCGTTTGGTACAACACCTTCTGGTGCAAGTGGTTTAGCAACTTTCACGGAGAAGATGAGAATTTTGAGTAATGGTAATGTAGGTATTGGCACTTCAACTCCCATGAAGCGTCTTACGGTAAATCTTTCTGATGCGGCAGGAGCCGATGAATTTTTGGTGAATGATTCTGCAAATGCGCAGGTATTTTCAGTGGATAGCGATGGTAATGTGATTTTTGCTGCATATCCTGCAACAGTCAATTTCAATAACTCACAAACCATCAATTTTAATGCGATTGGAATAAGTGATCCAGGACCTGGAGAAGGGCTTTATTGGAGTGGTACTTCCGCTGGATGGGCATTTGATGTATCTCCGTTGGATAGGGTGACAAATGGTGATGGTAATTTAAATATATATGGAACCGCAAATAATATTGCGATGTGGCGCCCACTCCTTTTTATAAATACATCTTCTACGTATACAACTGCAACACAATCAGCGACAGCACTTAATTTTACATCGACAGGAAGTGGAAATATCACTTTTAATCCTGGTGGTAGTGTTGGTGTGGGAACTACAACTCCTGCGGTTACTGCCGAACTTACGGTAGGTTCTCTTAGTGGTATTGCTTCTAATATGGGAACGGGGCGTATCATAAACCTCGGCACTCCAATTGCTGCAACCGATGCAGCGACACGCGGATATGTGGATTCAGTTTCAACTGGCGCATCGGGTGTCTGGCTTCTTTCTGGTTCGAATCTTTACGCATCTTCTACAACTTGGAAGGTGGGCGTAGGTACTGTAAGTCCAGTTTCTCGTTTGCATAGTTATGATTTTTCATCAGATGGCACAGCTCCTGGAAGGACGACAATTATCGATGCCCTTACGCTAGAAACAGCAAATACCGCAGCTCAACCATACAATGGGTTTGGACAAGGCATAGCGTTTAGAGGGAGAACATATTCAAACGGCACAGTGAGGACCTTGGGGAGAATTGCAACGGTGCTCACTGATGATTCGGTAACAAATACAGGAAGCGCAATTATATTTCAAACTGTTCCTGATTCAACGTCGACTTCAACCCCAACTGAGAAGATGAGAATTAGTTATGATGGCACTATTGGTTTTGGAACATCGGTTCCGACTTCTACTGCGCGTATTACCGTGAATCCAATTAGTGCGGTTTCTGCTGATATGGCAACTGGCCGCATTCAAAGGCTTGGGACTCCGCTTGTTGCAACGGATGCTGCGACAAGGGGATATGTGGATAGTTCTGTAGCTGGAGGAAGCGGTGCTGCGGTGGGCTATTGGACGCTTGTTGGTTCAAATCTTTATAACTCATCAGGAAGTAATGTGGGTGTGGGTACCTCGACTCCTAATCGTAAGTTACAGGTTTTTGGTGATTTTGGTTCTGATTCAGGAAATTTTTATACTGATAATTTGGGAAATTTAAACGCGGTTTCTTTTTATGATAAAAACAACCAACTCTATTTCTTAGATCCAAGTGCGGCCGCATCTCTAAAGACCGCGGGTAATGTAGTTATCGGAGGTTCTGGAGCAGCGGGAGCAATGTTGGATGTTATTGGGAACGGCTTTAATAGTCGATTTAAATCTAATGATGCAAGTACGGGTGGGTATAGTGAAACTCATTGGGAAAATAATACTGGATTAACAACAACTCTCGGTTCAATTGGATCAGGATATACAAATATTGATTGGGCTGGAAGTGGGTATTTGTATACAAATCAGTCACATCTTTATATTAAAAATAGTAATGCAAGTGGTGATATATCTTTTTTCACCGGAGGAATTGTAAATCCAACTAATATAAGAATGACAATAGGTTCTAATGGTTATGTCGGCATCGGTACTACTACCCCCGCAAGCGTGCTTCATGTAAATGGGGCAGTTACTTTTGGTGGAAGCTTGAACATGCTCACAAATAATATTTCGATGAATGGGGGTAACATTGGAAATGTAGGCAAATTAACTGTAACCGCAATCGACCCTCTTTATAGTATTGATGGAGCAAAGTATGCAACGTACGCCGCATCTATCGCGGGAGGTGTAAAAGAAGAATATGTAGGGAAAGGCAAATTAATTTCAAATTCTAAATTTCAAATT
>Ga0172379_10005680_pt1 | contig 17302 bp, 20 predicted proteins | sample GrowelOW334metaG_FD_119756 | JGI IMG/M metagenome (GOLD analysis project Ga0172379, IMG submission 119756) | Groundwater microbial communities from an aquifer near a municipal landfill in Southern Ontario, Canada - Groundwater well OW334 metaG | ecosystem: Environmental > Aquatic > Deep... | reverse complement strand
CTTCTTCAATAGATAATCACCCTTCCGTTCCACCTGATGCAATTGCGGTGAAAGAAACACAAGATCAAGCGAAAGCTTTTTGAACATCGACGACTCTTGTTTTGCTTTCTCATCGATCAGCAGATCAAACTTATAGCGGTTTGTTTTTCCGCTCATAGGATTGTTTGTTTCAACAATGGAAACCGATTCAATATACTTTCCGATTTTTCCGGAAAGATGCCGCTCAACATTTCCGTTATCCATCGCCGCATATAATTTCTTCAGACTTTCTTTCTGATCATCATTCAACGATTGTTTTTCAGCCCATTGTTCAATCTTCGACTTCGTAATGAAGCCGGAATGAATTCCATCCGCAACATCATTGAGCGAATACGCAACATCGTCCGACCAATCCATAATTTGACATTCAATGCTCCGGAAATTATCTCTCTTTTTTCCAGCAACAATTGCTCTTGTTATATCATACCCGTCAAATACAAAATCGAGAAATTGTTTCTGCTCATTGTAGATGAAATGATTTTTCGGATTGTTCAATTCACCGTACATTGTTTTGTATTTCAACACACCGTCAAGAAATGCGCGGGTTGGATTCATTCCTTTTCGCGATACTTTATCCGAATAAATAGTTTCCGTCAACAGACGCAGCGTCTGCGCATTTCCTTCAAATCCGCCGAATGGTTTCATCACATCGTGCAATGTTCGTTCGCCCGCGTGACCAAACGGCGGATGACCGAGATCGTGCGAAAGACAGATCGCTTCCACAAGATTTGCGTCAACAAAAAATGTCTCATTAAAGAACTCACTTTTTCTCTGCAGATATGTACAGATTGCTCTTCCGATCTGCGCAACTTCAAGCGAATGCGTCAATCGCGTGCGGTAAAAATCATATTCGCCGGAAAGGAACACCTGCGTCTTCGCCTGCAGTCTGCGGAACGAAGCAGTATGAATGATTCGGTCGCGGTCCTGTTCAAACGGCGTGCGATAATCATGTTTCCGTTCTTCTTCGCGACATTGCGTATCGAAATTGTTGTAGAATGTGTTGGTCATATGGTTTTTGGAAAAAATTATTGTAGCTTTTAGCTATTGGCTATTAGCGGTTAGCGGTTTGTCGTTAACAGTTTGATTAGATTCCATCTTAAAATACCTGATCATTGTCATTTCGATCCCGACGTTGTTTGTCGGGAGAGAAATCTCGGTTTTATCTTCAATCGGTAAAACGAGATTCCTCACTACGTTCGGAATGACTATAAAATTCATTTTTGAGATGGCTTCTAGCTAATAGCTAACGGCTAAAAGCCAATAGCTACTTTTCTAAATATTCTGCGCTCTATTTCTCAACTGAATTCTCGCCACAAAAAATGTTGTTGGAACGGTGATGAGCAAAATTCCAACAATCGTTTCAAGACTGAATGAGCGGTTCCACCAGACAATATCAAACACTGTAGCGAATGCAACTTGCGCAAGACCGACGGTGGAATTCTGCGCCGGATTGCCAAGCATATATGCACGCGTCATTGCAAGCTGCGCCATTGTTCCGGTAAGACCAATTCCCAACAATGCGCCAATCACAGGAAAAGAATATTTTGCTCCTTCAAACAAATGCGGAAGCGACGGGATCATTACAAAAAATGTTATCACACTCGCTACTCCGGTAAAATGAGCAACCACCGTTGTGGGATGAAGATGTTTTGTGCGGTGAAGATTATACACCGCAATCGCCGCAAACAACGCTTGAAAAATTCCGACAAGGATCGCAAAATTTCCTTGATCGAAATGGGGCTGCTGAATAAAATACACTCCTGCAATTCCGCAGAGGATAGAAATGAGCACCGAGCGAGGAATTGATTGGTTGCCGACGAATGAAACAATGATCGCCATCCAAATTGGAACAAGATTGATCAGCGATGTCGCTTCGGCAAGCGGGAGATACGAAAAAATATAGAACGTGCAGAGAATGGAGAGCGTGCCGACAATACTTCTCCACCACAACGATGACGGTGCTTTTAAGATGAGCGGCTTTTTTGTTGCAAACGCCAGCGCAACGACAAAGACAAAATTGATGAACGCGCGGGCAAATCCGGTGATGCGCCAGTCGAATGTATCTTTTAAGGAATGCGTGAATGCCCCCATCAATGCAAAGCAGAATGCGCTGAAGAGCATCCATCCGAGTGCAGATATGTTTTTAGGATTGATCATTACGGCAATTGAAAATGGAAAATGAACAATTGATAATTAAAAATCTAAAGCTTTGATTTTGCTTTTCATTTTCCACTGTCAACTGTCAATTATTCCAGCTCCGCAGAAACTTTCTCCCACTCTTCCATCAACGCGTTCAGTTTTTTCGTCACCGCATCGTACTCCGCGGAGATCGTCTTTGCCTTCAGAGGATATTTGATAAACTCGTCGCTTGCCATCTTTTTTTCCAGCGATGTTTTCTGTTCTTCAGCGTACGAAATATCTTTTTCCACCTGCTCCAATTTCTTCTTCAACTGATGAGAATTCTTCTTCGGCTGCTCCTTTTCACTTTTAACTTTTACCTTTTCATTTCCCTCAGCTTTTACCGGTGCAGAACTCTTTTCCGCATTCCGTTTTTCCATTTTCAATTGTCCACTATCAACTGACAACTGCTTTTTCTCCACTTTCTTCTTCGCAATATAATCACTCACGTTGCCGAGATAGGTCTTCACGCCGGTGTGCGAAACTTCCAGCACTTTGTTCACGATCTCATCCAAAAATGCGCGGTCGTGGGAAACGATCAGATATGTTCCGTCGAATTCCTTCAACGCTTCCTGCAGAACTTTTTTGGAACGCATATCCAAATGGTTTGTCGGTTCGTCCATGATGAGGAAGTTTGCCGGAGCAAGGAGCATTTTCGCCAATGCCAATCGGCTTTTTTCACCGCCGGAAAGAACTTTCACTTTCTTAAATACATCATCCCCTTTAAAAAGGAATGAACCAAGAATTGAACGAAGTCTCGTCCGAATCTCCCCTTCCGCAACATCATCCACCGTCTGCAAAACTTCTTTGTTCAGATCCAATTCATCCGCCTGATGCTGCGCAAAGTATGAAACGATGACATTGTATCCTTCGATCCGTTCCCCTTTTTGGAACGGTTCAACACCCGCTGCAATTTTTGAGATGGTAGATTTTCCCGCGCCGTTCACACCAACAATTGCAATTCTGTCGCCGCGTTCAAACGTGTACGTAAGATCGCGATACACAACATTCTCTCCGGTCGGCGACGGATACGATTTATAAATATTTTTCAACTCCATCACTACGCGTCCGCTGGGCTGTGATACAGGAAAATGAAAACGAATTTCATCTTCTTCATCTTCAATTTCGATCATCTCCACTTTTTCCATCTGCTTCACGCGGCTCTGCACCTGTCGCGCTTTACTTGCTTTGTACCGGAAGCGATCAATAAAATCCTGCGTTTGCTTCAACTGCGATTCCTGATTCTTCTTTGCATTCAGCAGCAGTTCTTTTCGGAAGACCCGTTCCTTTTCATAGAAGGAATAATTTCCGGAATAGATCTCCATATTGCCGAGCGAGAGTGCGCATGTTTTTTTCGTCAGCGAATCTAGAAATGCGCGGTCGTGAGAGATGAGCATGATGGCGCCGTTGTAATTGCGCAGATAATCTTCCAGCCATTGCAGCGATTCAATATCCAAATGGTTCGTCGGTTCGTCCAGAAGAAGAACGGAAGGTTCTTTCAATAATAATTTTGCCAGCGCAATACGCATCTGCCAGCCGCCGCTGAATGCGCGCACGTTCTTTACCATATCCTCCATCGTAAAGCCAAGACCGAGCAGCACTGTTTCAATTTTCGATTTCAACCGGAACGCATCCGCCTCTTCCTGCTTGTGCTGAAGTTCGCCGATGATCTCCAGCAGTTCCATATACTCTTCGCTGGTGTGATCGGTCACCGCAAGTTTTTCGTACGCTTCGTTCAGTTCCTGCTCAATCATCAGTACATCTTCAAATGCGGACTCGACCTCAGTATAGAGCGTTGCGTCGGAATCAACCACCGCGTCCTGCGGCAGATAGCCGACCGAAACGAACCGCGCTTTGCTGATGCTTCCTTCCATTGGCGGATCGATGCCGGCAATGATCTTCATCAGCGTGGATTTGCCTGCGCCGTTGCTTCCAACAAGTCCAATGCGGTCGTGCGGATTAACGGTGAATGAAATATCGTCGAACAAATATCGTTCGCCAAAGTTTACGGTAAGATTATTTAGAGCAAGCATTCAAAATCCAGTTATCAATTAACAGTTAACAATTACCAATGAACAATAAAAAGCAAACCACAGAGGCACATAGGGCACAAAGAAAAAAAGAACGTGTCATTGCGAGAAGTCCCGATGCTTTTTATCGGGACGACGAAGCAATCTGTGCGAAGGGAGCAAAAACACTCAGCATTCTCAACCAAAACGCACACAAACTACCACACAGGAAACCATTAAAAAACGTTATCTCTCTTTAAAAACTGTCATTCCCGCGGAAGCGGGAATCCAGTAAAATTACGCTGTAATATACAAATTTTTTGGGTGGGGTGGAAAATTTATTAGGTTTTGACTTTATGAAAGAGATAACACATTGATTTATCAAGAAATTAACAACTTAATTAAATCAAAATCTTCAAAAACTAGCACTAATTCACGGTTTTGAAACAAACTTTTAAAGAATTTACCAAACTATCCGATATATATTTAGTGATGTCATGACATTATTTAAATTTAATGCTATCAAACAACGACATTCTACAAAAGAATTGTTATATTTAACCAAGAATTTCTTCAAAAAAAATGTTTGAAATATATTTTGATATTCCGATATTTCTATAAACCAAACGAAAAAAACAGTGTCTCAATAAATATATCCGGTAGTTTGATATTTCAATAAATCACTATTGGAGGTGCCTTATGTTAGATAAAGAATTCAAATATTTTAAATCTCATCAAGAAGAATTGGTTAAAAAGTACAATGGTAAATTCATTGTGGTTAAAAATGAAGATATTATTGGAGTATATAATTCAGAAGCCGAAGCTTATAATGAAACTCGAAAGAATCATGAACTCGGTACCTTTTTAATTCAACAATGCTTACCAGGAAGCGACGCATACTCACAAACTTTTCATTCTCGAGTTTCTTTCGTTTGATCCGCAATAAATGGCAAATCCAAACTTCGTTGCATTTACAGTAACTGCAAATGGCGGTAAATTACGGGAAATAATTTCTGAAGCCGAAGTATCTCTCCCCTTTGACCCAAAAATCGATAAAATCCACCCTCCACCAATTACAATAAAAGCTTTGTGGGACACCGGAGCAACATCATGTGCAATTACAAAAAACATCGCCAATAAATTAAATTTACAACCAATTGGTAAAATAGACGTTCACCACGCGAATGGAGTGGCTGAAAAAGATGTTTATTTAATGAATGTTGCTTTACCAAACAAAGTTGAATTTCCATTGGTTAGAGCAACCGAATGTGAAAGCACAGTGGGTAATTTCGATTTAATTATCGGTATGGAAATTATTACTGCAGGTGATTTTGCAATTACAAATGAAAATGGCATCACTAAAATGTCTTTCAGGATTCCTTCGATTAAGCATATAGACTATGTCAGGGAGTTCAATTTAATAAATAACATTAAGAATCAGGTTGGAAGAAATGATCCATGCCCTTGTGGTAGTGGAAAAAAATATAAACATTGTCATGGTAAACCATAAAACAAAGTAATTTTTATTTTCGCTTGTAGCCGTCCTCGCGACGGTTTTTTTGTCTTTACGGAGTAAGTATTTCACGATCTACAAATATATTTTTTGATTACAGTAGATTGCTTAATTGTAATAATAAAAGTAATGATTGATTTTAGCAGCGACAGTTTATAATTTAACTTATATTCACCAAACAGAAAGACGATGAGCCTTTTAAGCTTACTTGAACCACAATTCAAAACTGATTTAGAATTATTTCCATCTGATAAACAACAACTATCCACTACTACAGTTGAAAGTATTACTATTCAAGGGAAAAAAATAAATCGATATACCAATGAATTCTGGACAGCAAAACAACGACAAGCCTCTTCTCTTCAAGAAATAAGTTACAGAGCCTGTTTTAAACCACAATTACCTGGCTTTTTCATTAGACTTTTTACAAACGAAAAAGATATCGTCTACGATCCTTTTAATGGAAGGGGAACAACTACTCTTGAGGCAGCGCTTTGTGGAAGAAAAATAATCGCTAATGATATTAATCCTCTAAGTAGAATTTTTACTGAGGGACGACTTTTTATTCCAAGCTACGATGAACTTTCTAAAAGATTGGATTCCATATCATTTGAAAAATCTGCAAAAGCAGATTTAGACCTATCCATGTTTTATCATAAAAAAACAGAATCAGAAATTGTTTCCATAAAGCAATACTTAATTGAGAGGAAAAAAACAAAAAAAGAAGATGGTCTTGATAAATGGATTAGGATGGTAGCAACCAACAGATTAACAGGACATTCAAAAGGATTTTTTTCTGTTTATACAATGCCACCCAATCAAGCAGTAAGTCAAGGAAGTCAAAAACTGATTAATATTAAATTAAATCAAAAACCTGAATACAGAGATACAAAAAAAATAATTCTTAAAAAAACAAATGACCTTCTACGCAATTTGACTCCTGTGCAGCATAAAAATCTATTAAATGCAGCAAAAAGTGCAAAGTTTTATTCCGAAGATGCAAGAAATACAAAAGAAATAAGAAGTAAATCTGTCCAACTTACGGTTACCTCACCGCCATTTCTTGATATTGTTGATTACCACCAAGATAATTGGTTGCGTGGCTGGTTTAACAACATTGACATGGTTGGCGTTGAATCAAATATTACAATGTCAAAAACTGTTGAAAAATGGTCCGAAGTAATGGGAAAAGTATTTGAAGAATTATTTCGAGTCACAAAAACAAATGGCTGGGTTGCATTTGAAGTTGGTGAACTCCGAAATGGAAAAATAAAATTAGATGAATATGTTTTTCCCTTAGGAATTAATGCTGGTTTTACTTGTGAAGGAATAATTATCAACTCTCAAATTTTTACAAAAACATCGAACATATGGGGAATTAAAAATAATAAACGTGGTACGAATACAAACAGAATAGTATTGTTTAGTAAATGAACTCAAATGGTTTTTTAACATGGAATCTTGAACTAGTTTCCAAGGCATTAAATATTACTTCGGAAGAAGCTATAGAATATTTTACTGACGGAAGAAGGGTTTCTTTTGTTTTGGAGCGAAGAATATCAAAGGAAATAGTCAAAGGAAAGCTGGCATCAAGCGAAGGTGCGAGTTATGACTTATTAGATAAAGATGGAAAGAAGTGGGAGGTTAGAAGTATCACAAAATCAGGAATATATTTTTGCCCAAGTTATATGGTAGGCTCTAAACGGAGTTTTGAAGAATACGGATTTTTATTAAAGCTAGATGAAATCGAAGGATATATACTTTCTGATGTAGAATTGTTTCCTAATGTGCCGTATTGGATAATTAACAAAAATATTGTCCATCGTTGGTGGAAAGAAGGACATTTAGGAACTAACACAAAAATTTCTCGAGAAAAAGCATTAAGATTACTCAAATCTATTTAATAAAATGAATCCTTATAAAATTGTAGTTATTACTGAAGAAATGTTGATAGATGGTCTTAAAATGATTAGCGATGTTCGGGTTAATAGAACAATAGCATCCAAGATTGATACATTAACAGGAATAATTGGTGAATATGTATTTGCGCAATTTTTTTACGATGATTGGAGAAAAAACAATGTTGGAAAAAACAAGGGAGAAGTAGATTTTGAAAATATCGAAATTAAAACATCTTCTTTTCCTTTTAATGAAAATTTGAATCTACTCGTTCGAGAAGATTATGCTTTGAAAAGAAAAGCTCCTTTTTATATTCAAATAATTTTAGATGTAGAGTCTTCAAAAGCTGAGCAAATAAAACCAAACACGAAAGCTTATATTTGTGGATGGGCAACTGCTGAAGAAGTTGACAAGGCAATATTAAAAGATATGGGCTCAAAATTATCTTCTAAGGGTGGATATAAATGCCGATGTATTCCTATTAAAAAATTGCACTCAATGGACGAGTTCAAAAATAAATTAAAATCTATTAAAATTTAAGCCGTCCTCGCGACGGCTTTTTCTTTTTCGCCAAGTCCACCACTGTCGAAGACATCCCCTCGGGACCCTTTTGCTTCCCCTCCTTTTTAAGGAGGGGAATGACTAACACTCAATTTTTATTGAAATCTTTACAGGGGTGGTCGCAAAATCAAACATCGCTCACTTGCGTTTCACTGGATTCCCGCGTTCGCCGGAATGACAAAGCTTTTTTTGAATGAAAATATCTTTACATACAGTAAGCCGTCCTCGCGACGGCTTTTTCTTTTTGCGGCAAGTCCACCGCCACCCCTTCTTTTCCCCTCCTCGGTGAGGAGGGGAAAGTATTCACTCAAATCTCATTAAAATCTTTACAGGGTGGTCGCAAAATCAAACACCGCTCACTTGCGTTTCCCTGGATTTCCGCCAGGAGCGTGCGGGAATGACATCTCTGTTTATTCTTCACCCAACGCCACCCCGAAGGGGTCCTTTGGACAAACAGATTGCCACGTCGCCCCGATAAAAAACATCGGGACTCCTCGTCCCGAAGAGACTCCTTCGGAGCAATGAGATGATATTTTTTATTGAAATCTTTACAGGGGTGGCGTGTTTTTACAATAATAAAATTATTTCTCACTCACTGCATCTTTTTTTACCAGCATACCGTAACAAGATCAAGCATCAATATCAATCAGGAGATCATTAGCAGAATAATTTGGTACAGATTGTTCGTCACCAATAATCCTTAACAATACGAAAGGATCAATCTGCTATGAAACCTGCATTCGTTCCATCCCGACTCTCGCTGTCATTTCTGTTCATCATCAGCCTGACACTTTTCTTCGGCTGCCACGAGGATTCACCCGCATCGCTAACATTCAATTCTCCGCATGTCACTATTGTGGAGGGACCAACATTGTATATCGATTCTACATTCCATAATGTCAATATCAAAGCAACAGTACGAAACGACGGAGATGGACCGACGGCATTCAATATCGGGTATTTCATAAAATTGAAGAATGGAAACCATATTGTGGACCACACAGGATTGTTTTTTGGAACGCTTCGACACAATGAATCGATTACGGAAACAATATGGTTCACAAAAATTAAATCTCTCTCGGAATACACAACCAAAGAAGCGGTACTGTATTGGTATGACGCTGAGAATACATATTATCAATAATAGTAGGAACAATGCCTCGTGTTTTGCGCAAGTCCACCACTGTCGAAGACATCCCTTCGGGACCCTTCCTGTTCCCCTCCTCTAAGAGCCCCAAGGGGCAGGAAGGGGAATGACTACCACTCAATTTTTATTGAAATCTTTACAGGGGTGGTCGCAAAATAAAACACCACTCTCTTGCGTTTCACTGGATTCCCGCGTTCGCGGGAATGACACGTTTTTTTGCAATGGCATCTGTTTTTTGCTTTTTATTGTTTATTAGTAAATGATAATTGTTCACTATTCACTGTTTTTTTCTGTTCTTTGGTAACTGTTAATTGTTCATTGCTAATTGCTTTTCTACAACGCTCTCCCCAGCCATCGAACAATATTCAACACAAGCTGCTTGTTATCCAACCCGGGCTGCTGCATGCCGAATTTTTCTTCTTTGAACTGCTGCGCCGTCAGCATTGCCGCTTCACCCATCACCACAACACGCCCTTTCCCGAACTCCAATGCAATTCCCTGTGCTTTTCCTGCCGCGGAAACCGGTTCGGCAAACCGCGTATGTGTGTCGGTGTCGAGAAATCCTTTCGTCTCCCAGATGGAATCGGGAATAACATCAGCCGCGTGTGATGATAAAATGAGAAACGGAATTCCTGCTCCGCTCAATGATTGTCCGGTGAATGAAATGATTTTATTAATCCGTTCCGTCGAATCGCGTCCTGCGGTAATCGGGTGATCGGCGATCAATCCGTTTGCACGGGAGAAGATCAATTGCGATTTTCCGTCGATCTGCGATTCGGTGAATGATGTCGAATCGAAATAGACCGAGTCGTTCGTGAAGCCTCTGGACATTGCAACGCCGAAATGTTTGGAGAGTATCTCCGTAGCCGAACCGATCGGATGATGGTCGGCAATCAATAACAGGTTCCCTCCGCCACGCACCCATTGTTCCACCGCCGAACATTCCTCTTCGGTGAACGCCGATTCGTATTTCTTCTCTTTTCCTTTCGGATTGGCGATGACGAGAATATCGTACGGCTGAAGGAGTTCCTGGGTGAACGGTTTATCAATGGAAGCGACACTGCATCCGTCATTCGAGATCAGATCCACGAACGGGCGGTACGTTCCGTCCATTCTGTGCATATTGTTATGTCCCTGATCGAACAGCACTCGTGGGTGATCGGCGGTGAATGCAGGGCGAAAAACCTTCGCGTCGAATGACCGGTCGGCGTGCTGCTGGTCGCAGCCAAAAAAAAGAATTGTGCATAACAGAATGAACACTGATTTCCACATTTGTCCTCCAATGGCAGGTTATCTTTATTGGACTTCAATATTCGGGAGTGGGTTTCAGTGGATTTCGGCCGATCGCAGAAAAGAATTTTTAATTGAAATTTTTACAGAGGTGTGTTGCACTGGATTCCCGCTTTCCGCCAAAAGATACAGCACGGCGGACAAGCCGCGGGAATGACACGTTTTTTTACAATGACACATGTTTTTTGCTTTTTATTGTTCATTGGTAAATGATAATTGTTCACTGTTTACTGCTTTTACAAGAACCGTTTCATCGCGCTGCGGATCTGCGCTTCGTTCATTCCGAAATAATGGCCAAGTTCGTGAAAGAGCACTTCCCTAATTCGTAATTCAATCTCCTCATCATCGCTGCAGACCGATTCGATATTCTTTTGATAGAGAGAAATTTTATCCGGCACGGTGGCGCTCATTCCGTACCATTGTCCGCGATGCGTCAACGGAATTCCCTGATACAATCCCAACAGCGAATACCGGTCTGCTTTCACTTTCCCCAGCGCATCATCGGAAGGATAATCCTCAACAACAATGTGCACGTTCTCCACGCGGTCGCGGAAATCGGCAGGCAGAGAGTCGAACGCTTCTTGCGCAATATGTTCAAATTGTTCGCGGGTCATTGTATCGCATCCCTTTAATGAACGGTCATTGCTCCAAAGGAGTCCCTTTGGGACGAGGGAGCAAAGCGACCGAAGCAATCTTGGCTCAAAATCAAAAGAAAGATTGCTTCAACAATCCTTCGACTTCGCTCAGGATCGTCTCGCAATGACATTGATTGAGGTTTTTTAATTCAATCATATTCAGAATGTATGTGAAATCTGTTTAAGAACAAACACAACAGTGACACACCCCTAACCCCTCAATGCTGTCAGGTTAAGGAAACACTTCGATTTCGTTTCGATAAGGAATATTGAGACTCAGAATGACGCAGTTTTTATTTTTCTCTGTGGCTCTGTGCCTTTGTGGCTTGCTTTTTTCTCTATAAAACAGGTTGCATCTCCACACCACGGAATTGTATATTGGATTTATGAAATCGCGACCGACACCGTACGACACCATTCTTGCAAACGCAGCGCGGATCATTACGCTGAATGCTGAGGAAAAAAAATTCTTCTGTTCGCTCCTTCGCGTCAAGCAGATCCGCAAACGGCAGTATGTGCTTCAGGCAGGAGATGTTTCCCGATTTGAAACGTTCGTCAACAAAGGATGCCTGCGCGCATATTATATTGATGATGACGGAAATGAACGGATCGCACAGTTTGCGCTCGAAGGATGGTGGATCGGCGATATGGCAAGTTTCACCAGAGGGCTTCCCGCAAAATTGACCATTGATGCAATGGAAGATTCCGAGATCATCCAGATCGAAAAAGCGGATTTTGAAATGCTGCTGGAACGGATACCGAAATTTGAACGGTACTTCCGCCTGCTGTTGACCAATGCATTCATTGCACATCAGCACCGCATTCTCTCTTATCTTTCATCAACCGCGGAAGAACGCTATGCCGAACTGCTCACGAAATATCCCGGCTTCGAGCAGCATATTCCTCTCCGCCACATCGCATCGTATCTCGGCGTCACTCCGGAATTTCTCAGCCGCATGAGAAAACGGCTGACGAAGAAAAAATAAATCATTTAGAGAATGTGAAAAAATTATTACGTCATGCTGACGAATGTCAGCATCTACTCTAATAATATTAGAAGGATTTAAAAATACCTAATCATTGTCATTTCGATCCCGCTTTAGCGGGAGAGAAATCTTGTTTTCATACTCATTAATAAGATCGAGATTCCTCTCCGCCTTCGGCGGATCGGAATGACAATAAAATTCATTTTTGTGACCGCATCTAGATGCCGAAATGCCGCTTTACGGCATCCCGTACAGCGGGATAAGTCCGGCATAACGATCCTTCAAACGATACAAACCAATTGACCTACATCAAGAGAATTTCTTAATCTACTTCATCACGTTTGTGTTATCCTTCTGCGTATGTTTGTTCAAGTTTTTTGAACAACAATCACAACAACACTACTCAGGAGGTCTTATGTTTACATCACTTTTTTCTGCTAACACCGATATTGTCGGCCTTGTGTTACGATTTACCGCCGCTCTGATCATCTTTCCGCACGGCGCGCAAAAAATGCTCGGCTGGTTTGGCGGATACGGCTTTACCAATACAATGGGATACTTCACCGGCACGGCAAAACTGCCATACATCGTCGGACTTTCGGTCATCCTGCTTGAATTCGTCGGTTCATTATTGTTGATGGCAGGATTGGGAACACGGATCATCGCGCTCGGTTTCATCGGATTGATGATCGGAATTATTCTCACTTCACATCTTCAGAACGGATTTTTCATGAACTGGTTCGGCACGCAGTCCGGCGAAGGATACGAATATCATCTGTTAATGATCGGTCTTGCCGCAGCGTTATTAATCGAAGGTGCAGGACGATATTCTGTAGACGGATTGATCGCGCAATAACATTGTTGAATGTAAACCATGAAACGCCGTCCGAGTGACGGCTTTTCTTTTTTGCGGCAAGCCCACCACTGTCGAAGACATTCCCTCGGGACCCTTCCTGTTCTCCTCCTCCACGAGTCCCAAAGGGGCAGGAAGAGGAATAACGTTCATTCAATTTTTATTGAAATTTTGACAGAGGTGGCCACAAAATAAAACACACACACTTGCGTTTCACTGGATTCCCTCTTTCGCGGGACACCCCTACGGCTCGCAGAGAATGACAGTGCTATTTTAAGAGTGTTGGACGAGAAATTTTGGAGGGGTGAGCGAATGGGTAACGATGAACGAAGCGCTTTATCACGTCGAAGACGTGATACCGGTCTGTGCGACTCGGCGTTCATCGTGAGCGGTAAATTTCGCAAAGATTTCTGGCGCTTAAATCATTTAAATGGGCGCCATGGCGTACAGCGCCATTTTGTTACTTTTCTTTCTCGGAAAGAAAAGTAAGATTAACAATTATGTTTTAATGAATGTCAGACATCTTTCCTCCCTCATGACATCTTTTTACAATTCCTGACGTAACAAAAACAACTTTTTCTGATTTTCTGCCGTTCATGACTCTACGAAAGCAACGAAACAATACATAGTGATCGAAAAAACCGGAGGATGTCATGAAAACAAGAATAGCATTGATAACCGCAATAACCGTGATGGCAATACAATTTACACTGTCGGGAGAACCTGTAAAGAAATTTGCAACTGAAGAAAAAAGGATTGCATTTGCGACAAAGAATTTGCTTACCGCTTTACAGTCAGCGAATACGGGATTGGTGGAATCATCAATGAGATTAACCGCACAAATGAAAATGCGTTATCCTGCTACCGATATTTCGAAATGCGCGGAAATTTTGAATGATCTTGCACAGAACCATCCCTCGGGCGTAACGCGGTACAAAGCGTACATTGCACTTTCCATTTGTGAGAATCCTGACTGGTATGCAAACGAGACAACGCTGGCAACTGCTGATGAAGAGAATTTTTTCCAGATTGCATCCAATCACATGCAGGAGTATTTATTGAGTGCAAACTCAAACTGACAGTACCACTTCTTCCTTATCCTCCACCTCCTCAACTGCACCCGAAGTCTGTCCGATTTGGGTGTTTCTGCTGTTACGCTTCCATTAAGAGAATATAATCCGCGGGTGATTGAATTTGGCGCTGAAAATGATGATACTGTAGTATAGAAATCTCTAGAACAAGGAAAACAGAATGTCACAAATCTCATTAATCGGGGAATCAGGAAAGAAATACAGTTTTCTCATACAGCCGATCACAACGTTATTCAAACAGATTGGCGCAGTCTACTTTATTACGAACCGCACCACCGACGACATGAATAAAGTCATTCACAAAAAATTATTCGTCGGCGAAACGGATAATCTTGCCAAACAATTCGACCATCCGCGCGATCCGGTATTGAGTCGCTTTGAAGCGAACTGCATCTGTATCTTCCCTGAAGAGGATAAGAAGAAACGACAGAAGATCGAATCGGATCTTGTTGGGAATTACAATCCTCCCGGAAACGCATAATTCTTTTTCATTCCGCGGTCAATAACCGCGGTACTGTTTCTTACAGTTCGGAATGAAGGATATTCTGTTCCGCGTTCTTGTCCAATCCTTTAATATGCACCACCCCTGAAGCGTATTGTTTTTTTATCTGATGATACACCAGCACCAATGAAAACTGATCTCCGCGGTTAACACTGTATTCTTTCCCCTTCAATTCTTTTCCGTTCACAAACGTTCTGGCGTTATATTTTCCGTCAGGATTTTTGCTGCAGCGTAGTTCGATGGTTTGTTGGTCTGCCATACATTGTTCCTTTTCTTTTTCTGTGATCCAATACATGCAAGATACGATAAAATGAGGAAAAGTATAGCGATTCACAAAAACAAAAATAATTCAAGCGATATTTTCTACTTAACTTCAGCATCAAAAAAATTCATTCATATTCTGTGAAAAAAACGAGTTGTTTTGTGTAAATGTTATTTGTGCAAATTTTGCACAGTGCTATGCACGGAAATGATGAAGGTTGTCACTGCATGATAGTTCGAAATGTGTTTACTTGTATCCAGAGACTTCGGACCAACCGGGGCTATTTATAAACAACTGAAAGGATTCACGCATGAGAAATTTCATCGTTCTTGCTTCACTTGCATTATTGACGTTTGGTGGATGTAAGTCTGACGATAATCCGTCAACATCAGGAGGGATGGGTACAATGCAGGTCTCAATGGTCGATGCACCTGCATCGGGATATGATTCAGTCATTGTTGTTGTGACCGGTGTTGCGGTACAAAGCAACACGTCATCGCAAAGCTGGATCACATTGAGCAGCGAAACAAAAACGTACAATCTTCTCACATTGGTGAACGGTGTTGAGGCGGTGCTCGGTGAAACACAGCTCTCAGCAGGAACATATTCCCAAATGCGGCTGGTACTTGGTGATTCATGCTGGATATATGCTTCGGGAGTAAAACTTGCGTTAAAAGTGCCAAGCAACGAGATCAAATTGAACATCCACGCTACAATTCAAGCGGATGTTAAATATAAACTGGTATTGGATTTCGATGCAAACCGTTCGCTCGTTAGTGCCGGACTCGGATTGATCATGAAACCAGTCATCAAAGTTCTAACAACAGAAACTACGGGATTCATTTCCGGTTCAGTCAACACAAAAGCATCGGTATATGCATACGGCAACGGTGACACTCTTTCAACGAGTACCGGAACGAGCAACAACTTTAAGCTGATGTATGCAACGCCGGGAACATACTCGGTGATGATACAATCTGCTGATATTGCATATTACGATTCAACGATTGCAAATGTTGTTGTTACTCAGGGTCAGGTAACGAATATGGGCAGTATAGCGCTTCGTCTGAAATAATTTCCGCACAATAATGAAAAGGACAACGGTCAGCCAAAAGGTTGACCGTTGTCCTTTTAAAACTGCGTCATTGCATCGGTTCTATCTCCACACAGCCAGCAATCCACCCGCCATTAGCATGGTGATCAATTGATATCCCGTATCAATGAAAAATGCGAGAACTTTTTTGTTTGAAAAAAGATTCGCGGTGTATTGCACAGGTGCAATGAAACCGAGCCAAAGCCAGAACGCCAGAGACATTCCACCGTTCAATCGGACGGTATTCGTAACAATGATTGCCATTGCAAGCACGAAATATGAAATGACAGTTACTACAATCGACTGTGCATACAACGGCGCCGGGTTGACATTTTTCATGTCCTCAGGATTAATATTGTTCACCGCCATCCATTGTTTAGCAAACAACAGCGGACCATACCACAGCGCACCGACAAGCATATTGATGATTGCAGCAACAATTACGGCAAAATAGTTTACATGCAATTCTCCCATAATGTTTCCTCCCTATTTAAAGTTGAAATAGTTTTGAAACTTCACACCATCATACGATCTATTGCAGTTTATATGTTTTTGTCACACTCTTTGAAGCGCCGATAAACATTCCGATTGCATTGCCGCTTACATTCCAATCTATAGGATTTGGTTCAATCGAAAAATCATCCTTACTATTTAGGTTTTTATACGATAAGAAATATTTGTAATAGGGTTCATCATAACTTTTTATTGTAAAAATTAACTGTGGATCGATATAGCCTACATTAACATACTCAACAATTTTTCTTGTAAAAATATCTGGAACATTATAATCCGTTTGAGTCCTTTTTTTAACAGCACTTCCAGTACTGTATTCATATGTATAATGATAACTTGTATCAAAAGGATTGCTGTCTATATGTTTATGACTTAATTCAAAAGAAAAAATATTATTTACTTTGCCATGGATGTATGCAGAACAACTATACTCTACCTCAGATCCATGGGTATACACCGCAGTTGTTTTGTACGCAACGTTCACAGAATCTACAATAGGTGTTTCTGGTATGGTCGTAACAGCATCAGCAATCTTTCCTTTCCATTCAATGTGCAAGCGATAGGTTTTACCAGTTGCACCAACAAGCGAATCATTTTTGTAATAACCACTTTTAAAATAATGCAACGGATATGTCTGATCATCGACTGAAATTGTCACCACGGCATCTTTTACAAAACTACTAAGGTCATTTTCTACATAGATGGAATCTTTGGAATTCCAGTAACCGAAT
>Ga0172379_10005679_pt1 | contig 17308 bp, 24 predicted proteins | sample GrowelOW334metaG_FD_119756 | JGI IMG/M metagenome (GOLD analysis project Ga0172379, IMG submission 119756) | Groundwater microbial communities from an aquifer near a municipal landfill in Southern Ontario, Canada - Groundwater well OW334 metaG | ecosystem: Environmental > Aquatic > Deep... | reverse complement strand
CCGACGTTGCAGCCAGGACGTTTAGCCCCACGTCCACACCAAGGCGAGGAGCGTTGGGATCGGGTGTCGGAACCTCCCACTCCTTTTTCTCAACAGCCTCGAACCGCCAGTGGACGTATCGCCCCTTGGTCTTCCGAGCGAGAATGCCCTTGGAAACATCATCAGATCGCTGGACATAAGGATTTCCGGTGAGTGGGAACCAGATCGACTTCCGGGATTCCAAAGAGGATACCCGGAGCCACAACGGAACGGTTACGGTTTCCTGGGCGTCTTCCAACCGGGCCGTCATCTCCGACAGGCGCATCGGGATCGTGTCACGAACAGAAGGCTTGTCCCCGCCGTGAGCATCGAGGAGAGCATTGTAGATGTCTAGATGCTCTTGGGTAATGAACTTCCAGGGCTGACAAATGATCTTGCTTCCGATCGTGTAAAGTGCCTTGGCGTCATCATCAGAGAGCTTTCCGTCTTTCTTGAGGTTCGTGATCGATGGTCGGATCTTCCGGGTGTAGATCCCTACTGCCCAAGAGGAGACGATCTGGATGGCGTGATCTCGGGCGTTCTTTTCGATCTGACTGGTCAGAGTGACTGCCGGAGGAAAGAAGGTTTGCTTTTCCGCCAGGTTCAGGGTGTACCGGCGAGTGTCCAACATGGCATTGACGCAAACCCGGACGTAAATGACGTACTCCTGGTGAAGATCCTCCAGTCGGGTGATTTTGCCCTGGTTGGTCTCCGGGTGCAGCAGGAAGAAGCGGGATTTCTTCACAGTGCTCGACGTTCCATTTCAGCAACGACGAGATCTCTGAAGACTTGGGAGACCGAGCAGTGGCGTCGTTCAGCCTCTTGCTGGACCCAGGTCAAAAGGTCTTGGTCAATATTGATCCTGGTGCTTGCTCTCTTCATAGGACTCATTATAGGCACTGGTAGTGCTTATGTCTAGCACTGTTTTCTAGGTGCCCAAAATACTGAAAAGTCGAAGAGACCCAGTGTTATCTAAGTTTGTTTAGATTTGGGAGCACAAGCCAGCAAACCCTTGAGGGTGTGCTCGCCTAAACCCGTCAAGCGCACCCAGATTTCCCCTTTGTCTTTTCGAACCACGATGATGCCGGCATCCATCAGCACATTCATTTCATCGCAAGGCTCAGTGAAAGTAACCGGGCCATTGACCAAGGGTCGGAGGAACTCCAGATTGCTTTTCAAAAGATCCAGGAACCAGGCAGGCATGCATCGGGAGGCTGCCTCACTGGCTACCTCGGTCAGGGCTGCCAGCCGACCTGTGTTGAACTCAAGCGAAGTTTCGAGCAGGTCAGGATTCGCTCCATTGCAGTAGGCAAAAGAAAAACTGCGCCGAAGCTCACCCGTAACCCGGTCCAGGTTTTCTCGATTGCCCTGAAGGATGGCGTCCACGACCTCGATCTGGAGCACCTGGAAACGATGCTCGATTTCAGCCTCATCTCGTGGTTCAGCGATCAACAGGTGCCTCAGCTGTTGCAGATCCATGTGGGTTAGTCCTCCGCTGCCTCCAGAGCAGCCCTTTCTGCCCGCATCCTGCACTTGATGATCTCCGAAGCCAGGAAACCGACCACCATGATGGTGGAATGACTGGGGTATGACAGCACTCCGCACTCCCACAGTCCACGCAGCAGCTTTTTGGTGGCGTCATCCTGGGTTGCGTAGTCGATCTTTGACCACAAGATCGTCCGCAGGAAAACCTCGTGCCTGTTCAGCTCGGTCTCGAACTTGCTGGGCATCCCTACCTCCTGGAATAACTACTCCAGGAAGTCCTGCTCTAAGCCTAGCTGTAGATTACAGTGCCGGAGGGTAAGGACGGGCTCACATACACGGTAACCCCATAAAAGTTGAAGGGCACTGAGACGGGGTCAGAAAGAATCGTCTGCAAACTCGTGAACACATCATGGCTTATCTGGATGGTCTTTACGATTTTGCCTTCCTTAGCCCTTTTCAGGAAAGCACGGAGAAGCCTGCGATCCCACTGCAGCTCCTCACCCGCTTTGTTATTGATTTCCACCAGCACCTCATGCTCAGGTACAAAAACCCCATCTTTTGGCGTTGCTGACGACGTCACACCAGCACCCCAGATCTGGGCAACCGGGAAATCCATGTCCCCTGGACGCAGAAGTACAATGCGGAGTGAGACCCGTGTGGTGGTGTACTTAGCCCCACTTATTCGGACAGCACTGAAAAGACCGATGTTTTCTTGATCTGGCTCCTCCCAGCAAAGGCGACACAGATTCGGTAGCCGGATGATGCCCCCAGGAGTTTTTGACCACACCCATCTGTCCTGCTCAGGGTCCCCGATGTTTTCCCTGATACAAGCAACCCAGCCTAGAGCATCATTCCAATTGTCAAGAGGCACCCAATGGGTACCCAGACTGGTATGTGCAAGTTGGGTACTGGCACCCAGAATGATTGAGATGCTAGAGGAGTCAGAGTCATGCTGGATGTGACAAAGCAACATGTCTTTTGCTGCTGGGTCATCCACAGTGAAAGTTGCCTGTGGGAAGGTACTTTCCAGCAAGCGAATCAGGTTGACTTTGGACACCTCTGGCATTTTGCCACCCAGCTGAAAGGTAGGAAAAGGAGCCGAGTTTTTGTGTGCCAACTCAAAACGGGGTGCTATAGCCCAGTTCTAGGATTGCCGCCTGGATTGCATCCTGAACATCCTCAGAACGCCGAGTACGATCATAAAGTGCCAGCGTACTGGCACCTGAAAAACTCTGCATCCAGACTCGATAGCGATCATACAGGATGGCAATGATCAGCTCTCGCAAGGCTGATTCGCAATCCGACCAGAGAGGTCGTTCAAATCTGGAATCCGGAGTGATCCCAAGCTGCACAAGTGCTGCCAAGCAAACTCGATGCGCCTGTAGTTCCAGTGACATCAGTTCGCACAGACCCTGCTTACCGGCATCTTCCGCACGCTGAAGGAATGTATCCGCAGCACGATAGATAATGGACGCCACGATTTCCTGATCGAGTTTTGGCAGCTGCCCCCAAGGTCGGGACTGCTTTTCAGCTCGCAGCATCCGCAGAATCCCTGCCGTTTTTCGGGTTTCTTGCATCAGATGCATTTCAGCCGCAATGAGACACAAACCTTGTGCTGCCTCCTGCGAGGATGCATCCCCGCTATCTACCAGGGTGCGGCATCCATGCACGTTGGCTGTCAAGATCACCCAGTGGTAATGGGCATTGGCGTCATCTGAGCTTTCCAGCCTGACGGTAAGCGTCAGGTAGCCAACATTTTTGCTCCAAACTTCTGCAATCGTGTCCGACATGGGGCAGCCTCCTTTACGAGGAGGTTACCCGAGGGGCAGGAATAACAGGCTAGGTCCAGACCTGGAAATGCACCTGCCGAATAGTATCCGTTCCCGTTACCCGAGTGAACCTGGCTGAGGTGGTGCTAACCCTCTCAACCTTGAAGTCCGAGAAGGCTGTTCCGATCAACATGGTGGTGGTGTAGTCGGGCTCGCTCCAATCAAGTGATACACTATAGACACTGCCCCCGATATTTTCAGCACCACCCCGCACCCCCACTAGCAAACGAAAATGCAGCCCTCCGCCTGCCATGACCATGGCAGTACGTAGTGTGCCCCATCCTTCTGGAGGGAACAGCGTGCCATCATCATCCGGGATAACAGCACCATTCGTGTCCCGTATGTTGCTCGCTGAGACTCCCCCTGGAATTTCCATGCCCTCAGTTTCCAGGTTTGTGATGAGCATCGGCACCCAAGCAGAACCATTGAAGACCTGCCAGGTAGCCCCGTCAAGGGTCACTGCCATGCGACCAAGACTGGCAATGTCAGGCGTGCCACAAGTGCAGGTAGCCCCATCCAAGGCGCCGTCCCATTCCACGATGGCATCCGAGAGGGCAAAGTCAGAACCAGTCAGAAGACGATACCAGATGACCGGTGCAGCCGCAGTCCCCATCACTTTCAGAATCTCACCCGTCTTGGTGGCAGCTCCCCAGCTAGCTCCGACGTAGATGAAATTTCCCTGGTTGAATGTGCCCAACCCCGAGGATCCTGTGAACTTTCGGACTCCATTGTAGAGGACGTAGCCCCGGATACCATTGATGCGACCCATTGTGGTCACTTCAGCTGGCGAGATGATATTGTCAGCAGATTCCATGCACCAAGACACGGAGTTTGAGAATGAATAGTGGTATGTACCATCATAGAAAAGTGTGGTCTCTACCGTGAATCCATAGGTGTACACACTTTGAATGATGGATACCGTATTACTGGGGACTGAGGCTTCCAAGATGACTTGATCGAAACCCGTTCCGGGTGGGGTAAAAGTTACGATTGTATGCCCCACACCCCCGATGGTCACCCAACAGTTTGAAGTTACTCGAGGATCCGGGGCTCCATCAAAGTGACCACCAGTTGCAGAATCCGAGATCCAGTTGAGAGCCGCCATTTGTAGATTTTCAGTAACAGTGTACTGAGGGAGATCCGTGTGTGATGTGCCGCTGAGGTTTGCAAGGACTGAAAATCGGATAGCACCGCTGCCTACCCCTGTCAGAGGAACTGCAGGATGTGTCACGGATTGAAAACCTGTTGAGAAAATGGGTTCCACATCCTCTGTCAGGAGAGGACCACTTCCTCCGCCACTGGGGCCAATATCAATCCAGGCAGCACCATTATCCATTTGGAACATAGTCGTGTCTGTGTTCCAGTAGAACTCCACGAAGTCACCATCTGTGATAGAGCCTGCAGCCGGTCGGCTAGCCGTGTCCCCATAAGGAACAGGGCGAAGTGCAAGATCCATCCAGTAAGCTGGATTAGGCGAAGCCGCCAGCGTATCTCGAACGATGACCCCTTTGTCTGTATCAAAGGCAATCCTGCCATCTTGATCGCCACCCAGAGCAGCACCAAGCCCCGCAGTATCATCCGCTGTTAGATGAAAGCCATTGGGACTCAAAGATGCCTGCAAGGCACCAATCTCATCTCGGGCGGCCAGGAAATTAGCACGCACCGTGACAGTTGTTGGTGTACCTGCAAGTGGGAATGCTGGGACAATGTTTGAAGCCATGTTGCTCTCTTTTATGCTGTCCAGACTTGAAGATGGACGTTCTCCAAATCCGTGCCATAGCCAGAGCGATAAAACGTGGTGCTGGTCGTGCTGTCCCTTACAATCTGGAAATCTGAAGAGGCATAACCGCCAAACCCAATGATGTATGGGCCAAGCCCATGGGGGCATACGGCATCAGGATAACGCCACTCAAAAACAACGTTCTCGACTGACATCAGCAGGTTCGTGAAAGTCCGCAAACCCACGGCTACGGAAAGGTCAAGCCCAAACCCTGCGGCAATCATAGCTGTTCGAAGTGTTCCCCAACCCTCTGGGGGACTTGCACTGCCATCATCTGCAGGGATGGATGCCCCAGCATTGTTCGCCACGTAGCTGCCGGGGAACGCCAAACTCAGAACCTGCAAGCCATTGGTTTCTAGATCACTCAACGTGATAGTGATCCAAGTTTGGCTGGCATTGTCAAAAGATAGCCAGGTCACACCGCCATCAACAGAAATGGCAGCCCGACCAATTCCTGGCGTGCCTGAAAGGTAAGCCCTCAAACCCAGCACTTTGCCAAGATTCGGGATGTCTATTGATGTCAAGTAGTTTGTGTTGTATCCCCAGATGATATTCGGGGTCGTGGCATAAAAGGATAAGCCTAGATAGGAGTCGCTGAAATAATGTGGGTACAAATGATTGGCGAACCAAACGAAAGCCCCATGAATAGACTCAATTGGCGTGGATACCTGTGCACCTGATAGACCAACCGAGTTGGCCGCTGTGCCATTCCCATTTTTGTAGACAATGCTCCAGCCCGTGATAGGGGCTGTGACCCACAAAAAAGTGTAAGGCACGACCTCCACGCCAGGGTCTACAAAGAAATGCCCAAAGTTGAGCGAATCCGAGGGAACACCCGCAGTACAGGTGGCGTCGTCTGCCGCCCCTGTCCATTCCACAACAGGGTCAGAGGCAATGAAATCCGGGGTGCCTAGAAGGACGTAGTGAATGATGGGGGCTGCCGTAGTGCCTTCCACGAAAAGGATTTCGGCTTTCTTGGTGGCAGCTGCCCAGCTGGGTCCCGTGTAGATGAAGTTTCCCTGGTTGAAAGTTCCGACACCTGCAGATCCAGTGAATACCCGGACCGTGCCCACATCTTGAAGCCAGGAAGCCCCCCCTGTATTGAGATCCTCCAGGATACTTGGACTGACACTGGATTGCTGGGAAAATCCTGGCACGGAGGCAATCACGGAGTAACGAATCTCACCGCTGCCCACTCCTGTCAGAGGAACCGCAGGATGTGTTACAGCTTGAGATCCTGGACTGCTCATGACAGGCAGAACAACCTCTGTCAGCGTGCCACCAGTGCCAGTACTTGGTCCAACATCAACCCATCCCGTGGCAGTATCAGCCTGGAACTTGGACGTGTCCGTGTTCCAGTAGAGGTTGACATATGCCCCTGGAACACTCCCGTGAACAGGACGCTGGGCGGTAGTCCCCTGCCGAATGCGACGCTGGGACAACTCTTGCCAAGTCGGGGTGCCTGGAGGAAAAGATTCAGTGTCCCGAACGATAACCCCTTTGTCCGTGTCATAGGCAATTCTACCATCATCCGCCCCACCAAGGGGAGAACCCAGGTTGATCGTAGTGTCCGCTGCCAGCTTGAAACCATTAGGACTGGTCGAGGTTTGAAGAGCCTCGATCTCCTCCTTGGCAGTGCGAAAATTCACTCGGTCAAGCTGAGTCCAGGCGAACTTTTCAGCCGGATTTGATGGGTTGATCTGGGATGTCATGCTGTCACCTTAGATCCAGACCTGGCAGTGAACGTCATTGATTGTAGGAGTTAGACCCGAGTAGTAAAAGGTTGCCTGGGTGTCACTGATACGAGTCACCTGCATGTCAAACCCACCGCCGAAACCCCCCCTGCCAATGGAGAGTGCCTGATAGGAGGGTTCGTCCTGCCAGTTGAGGTAGACGTTGTAAAATTCCGTTTCCACATTGAAAGTGTTTCTGATGCCCAGCATGACTCGAAACTGAAGCCCAGCCCCCGCAGCTTGCATCAGCAAACGCAGCTCGCCCCAACCCGTGGCTCCCGGGCTGCCATCATCTGCTGGAATTGCCACGCCAGTGTTGTCTTTGACGCCAGCGTCACATTGAAGACCATCAGCCTCCAGGTTGGCAGGAATTACTGCCACCCAGGCACTCCCATTGTAGGTCAGCCAGGTTGCAGCCGCGTCCAAGGATACCGCTGCACGAGCTATCCCCGTACCATACAATGATCCAGTCAGCCCTTGTAGGATGTACATTGCAGCGACTTGACCGGAAGAGATCACATTGACCCCAGTGTAGCCCCAGGATACTACAGGACAGATAGTGTAGACCCCGGCAACGGATGCAGGGCGGATTTCAGCCCCCAAGCTCTGTACTGCATTGATGGCATTGATAGCTGAGCTAGCCAGGGAAGCCGTGAGAGTAACTGATGAGGGATTTGTTCCCGGAGGCGTGTTGATGACCATGCCATAGATTGTGCCACCGATGTCAATGAGATCATTGGTGGTTACATTCACCCCTGGTGCAACGGAGAAATGACCAAGAGTGCCAGCATCCTGCACCCAGGTGGCAACCCCATTGTGAATGTTTTCAAAGATCGTGGGGAACACACCTGCTGTGTGTGTAGCTCCAGGGATTGTTGCCAGGGCGGAAAATTTGATGCCCCCGTCCGTCAGTGGTACCGAGGTGTGCGTGACCGTTTGGGTGTTCCCAAAGCCCATGGATGGGACGATATCCTCGGTCAGCGTCTCCCCCCCTCCGCCCCCAGCACCGGGGCCAACATCTACCCAGCTGGCACCTGTATCCAGCTGCAGCTTGAGTGCTGTGGTGTTATAGAAGAGGTTAACGAAGCTGCCTGAATCAGGAAGGCTTCCGATTGCTGGTCGAATAGCTACGCTGCCTCTGAGGGGTCTCCTTTGACCCATTTCCAGCCAGTAGGTGGTGTCCCGAACAATAACGGCTTTGTCCAGGTCGTAGGCAATCCGACCGGTAGCCGTGGTGCCCATGGCTGTGCCCAGGCTTGGGGTGCTGAAAGCAGCCAGCTTGAAGCCATCAGGATCTGTGGAAACCTGGAGAGCCTCGATCTCGTCCTTGGCAGCTTGGAAGTTAGCCCTTTCCTGCTGAGTATAGGGGAGCCCCGGAATGGGGTGCAGGGGATTGATGGATGAAGGCACGGGCTAAACCTCCCAGGTCATTCATCCTGGGGGCGCTATAGCCCGAAAAATGGATCAGGACTTCTTGAAAAGCACAGGTCGCCAGACGGGTCCTTGCATCTCCGTTCGATGCTTGATCACGTTGAGAGGCTTGTCCACGCCGTTCACCCAGATGACCTGATCCGCTACCCGTGCCATCTCGGGATGGAAATTCAGGGCATCCTGGCTGGTTGCTAGCCGGTGAGCCTGCAACTCGACCACGATCCTGATCCGCCGTTCCTGGGTAATGATCCCCAGATCCTGCCAATCGATCCCGGGATCAACACTAGCACCCATCAGCACCAGTGTCTGCACGGCTGGGTGCATAGAGATCCACCGGGTGATCTCTTCCCTCAAAGTCACATCAGGACCGGGATTCTCCGTCAGCTTTGCATCAATGATGGACTCCTCCCATTCCATCATCTCGACGGCTTTGTCCTCCAGTTCCGCAGTCGGTTTCCTTGGGTACAACCGATAGGCAAGCGTAAGGCATTTACGAGCCTTGCGATCAATGATTCCTTTGATGGTTTCAGCCTGAGCTGAGCACTTGCTGCCATCAAAGTTCGTCACACACTCATCGCACCCGACAGGACTCGGACAGTTGCCTCTGACCGTGGATGGCGGCATCATCACGGTGACAACACCTGGACGCTGTGCAACCTCTGGATATTCGTCCATCAACCGACGCATCATGTCCAGCTGGGTCATCTCAAAAGTCCAGACCGCTACCTCTTCCCGATCAGGGGTGTCCCGGATAAGGTGCCGCAAGACGGTGCTCTTGCCCGAGCCCGCTTTGCCCATCACAACGACCAGCGGGCCCTGGGCAACATCCATCATCGAGATGAGGCGAGGAATGTTGCTTGGAGGCTGGGGCTTGTGAGCCTGGCTGGTCAGGTGACAGTTGCAAGCATGCAGGACCTCATCCGTTTCGGTCATGATCTGGTTGCGAACAGAAACCAGCCACTGACGCAAATTGGTGTCCCAGTTGCCGTACTCCGTCTGAAAGGCTGTGACCAAAGGGACGTCAAAGCTGGAGATAGCGTTGGCTCCTCTACGATGCAGAGCTAGCGAGATGCCCCGATGCCCTCGATTCAAGGCAACATCATGGGAGGATCCCGCAACCATAAGCTCGTACAGGGAGCCAATGGGGGCTAAAAACCCAACCTCACCCACCATCTCAAACTCGACAGCTGGGAAAACCGACAGAATCTCGGACGCAATGCGTTTCAACGTGTACTGAAGCATTTTGCTCCTCAAGGTTTGGAGGTGGACGGATCGATGAGAACACCCACATGGGTGTCCCCAACAGCTAGGGCTCGAATCACGGGACTCCCGATGGGGAGTCCCTTAGCAGCGGCTTGAAGCAAAGGCTGTCCGAAGCCCGGTTGGGCTAGCGGGGGCCCAGTTGGGATGTGGCGTTCCTTTTTCCGATCCCACATCACCGTGCCATCTGGGTGCCCGTTGGTTTCCACCACTTTGAGCACAAAGCCCAGAGTGATCTTCAGGTAATTTGCAAGCAAAACTGTTCGGGAGGATGCCTCGATGTCGGTTCCCGAGTGAAACGTTGTCGTGCCGGATTCCCGTGATTCCTGCACGGAGCAAGGCACCCTGAGTGAGTACTCCAAAAGCTTCGTGCCGGCTGCCCCATCACTGACCCGTCCAACCACGTGTCCCTCACCAGCCCCAAACACCTTGAACAGGTACCGAGTTCTGTCTGGTGTGGTCTTCCAAGGGATTGCGTGATTCAACTCCAGCATCAACCGTTCAAGGATGTCTTTTTCTTGCCAACCACAAGCCGTCAAGGTGGCAAAAGCCATTTTCAAGCTGAGGATGCTAGCGGGCCCACCAGGAAACAAATCCTTTGGGTGCAGAGCCTTTGAGATTGTGTTTACGGTTTGATCCTCGATCTGCTCCTTGATATAGGAGATCCAGCCCAGCAAATCCTCGGGGCAAGTAAGGTGGTCACTGGACTCAAAGACAGGCATGCCCGTGATGTTGGCATCCCTAGGGTGATCATCCAAGAAACCAGCACTGCGATTGGGCACCCAGTCCAAGACCAGATGCCCCGTAGCAATGACTCTCAGAGCAAAGCAATGGGCGCCGGCAACGAAAAAACCATCCGTAGGCTTTTTCCCGCTGAAGGTCACGGGAGTGATCGTGTCCTCCCAATCCACAGCCACAAGGTTCGCCACATACTCACCCTGAGGAAAAGCAACCTTCAGGGTCTGCCAGATTTCATCCTTGGTCATGAGATGCCCAGTCCTCCCATGCTGGAGGTTACTCTTTCGGGTTGGAAGACAACTCCCTCACGACCAAACGAACTGCCCTACCCCTCCCCCTTGTTTCAAGATCCTCGATAGCACCGGGAAAACACATTTGGAGCAATGCCCGATTCATCTGGATCATTGACGGATAGGGTCTTCCATGATCCCACCACCCCCAATGGGTCTCGGGCTCACCCTCCGCAGCCTCCCTGACACCAACGGGAAAGATCTCCTGGGCTCCGCACATGGACACGGTACGAGCATCCGGGTAGACGTGATGGAAGGTTTCCTTGAGTCTGTGGGCAAAGTATTTCCATTCACTCATTGGGCACTCCGGATTTTCCAGACCGTAACAGGTCGATGATGGCTACCTGTGCTTGTGGTGCCTACGCGCTCCCAGTACCCCCGGGGAAAGCGAAAGATGACCCCCAGGAAACGAGGATCCGCTTGCTGGAGGGCATCTGCCAGGGGCCCCGAACCGGGCACCAGTTCCTCTTTCAGAACCTCCAGCACCTCTGTCGAGGTGACCGTCCCCTGCTTGGTTGCAAGGCTTTGGGCAATACGGAAGGCATACGCCTTGAGGTCAGCGTGGGTCATGTGTCATCCTGTTATCCCATCACCCCATGAAGTCTTTGATATGCTTTGCCCTGCCTTCCTGGAGCCAGTGAACATACTCTTTGATGACCTCCTCACCGCATTCAGCCCGCAACCGAAAGCCCATGAGCACCAGCTGGTCACCACTGAGCATCTCCGTGCTCAAGATGTGGCATAGGGTCTGAAACGCTTTCCGGTAGTCCACGGGGGGAGCCGTAGGCTCCGGAGCCGGGATGTTTTCCCGATCCTGGTTGAACAGCGAGGAGCAACAGCCCGCACCGATTGCCAGCGTTTTGACGTACTCGTCCCGCAGGGAACCCCTGGCGTTATCGACAACGTCACACCACCAGCGCCCGTCCCGATAGCTCAGGGCGGGGCACTTGGTGATGGCGTTGCCGTAGATCCGCATTGCCAAAGCGCAAGGCGCCTTGCGACAACAGTAGCCACACCCGACACAGGGGGTGCTTTCGAAGTCCTCATCCATCACGGGGCTCCGGGGTTAGCGACCAACCCCATTGTCGATCATGTCCAGCACTTCGTTGATCAGGCTGCTCGGCGCTCCCCGATTCGTCAAGCTCCGCACGTAGCCCTGGAGCACCGCCTCGGTGGTCTCCTCCACGACAAGGGTGGTGACATTGCCGTTCTCCTTGTTCATGGGGTACATCCCGTCGAGCACCCACTGCCCGTCCACCAGCGTCCAGTCTGGGATGACACCCCAGGTGTCCTGGGAGAAAGCCACCGTGACCCCAGCGAGGGTGAGCAGCATCACCAGGGTCTGTCCCATGAAGACCCGCCCATTCACCTGCTCCCAGGTGAAGGAAAACAGGTGGGTGGGGCTCCAGGTCTCGGGCGTGATGTTGTTGCTCGCCATGGTTGCTCCCCAGTTAGGGTGTCGACAAGTCCACTACTCCCCCGGACTGTGGTCTAAGCCTGGTTGGTTTTTACATCCCTGGGGGTAACTGTATCAGGAGGTACAGTACATGCCGAAGCGCACCATCCGAACTCTTTTGACTGAGCTTGAAGCGCGGGGAACCCGGTTTGATAAGGATGCCCTGAAACAGAACCTCTGCCCGACCTGCCGGGCGGGTTGGACTGAGCAGCAGCGCCTTGCCAAACAGCAGATGATGTTCGACAACCTGATGGCATCTGTTCAGGGTGGTCGGCTCATGACCCTTTGGTCTCGGATGGACAACCTTCGCTGGACGTCTCGTCCCAACGTGATGATTTTCAACAATCACGGGAAGATCTTCCTGCCTGATCCGGGCACCCACCTTATGGATGCCCAGCTGGTACGGTGTGAAATCGACCTGGCACTCCAGATGGCTGGTGAGGAAGAGCTGGCAAGGTCTTCGGATGTCCACAAAGAGATTGCCGACATCACAGGGCTGGATCGTCAGACTGCCAAGCTGAGCACCTACAAGCTCCTGTACGGGATGAAGCGGGACGCTGACATCCAGAAAGTGGCAGATGCCCTGCCGGATCTGGAAGACTTCATCCACATGGTCAACAGCTCCCATGTGATTCTGAGCCCTGCAGGCACACCTATTCGAGTCCCCGAGGGCAAGTCAGGCAACCTGATGAACCGGTACCTGCAGGCAAGTGTCTCCGAGATTGTTGATCGCTGGTTGGAAGCGATCAACCAGGACATTGCCTTGCTGATGCCCGATGGAGCCCTGCTGCAGGTTCCTGATGGACAGCAGACCCAGTTTGGAATGGCTTTGATCGATGCCTTTCAGGGTCTCGATCTGCCGGAGCAGTTCGGTCTGACTGTAGATCTGACGGAGTGTGCAACAGGGGATTCTTTCCGGGCGAGATTCGCCCGGCACTAGAGCAGCTTGGCGAATTCCTCCGCCCAGTAGACCACGTCCAGCAGACCATCCGCGTGACCGTGATCCCACGCCATCTCCCAGAGCAGCTGAGCCTTGGAGTGACCCGTCAACCCCAGCTCCTCCAGGAGATCCTTCTTGAACAGCTCCTTCAGGCGCCGTTCCTCCTGGTGGAAAGCAGCCCGGTTTGAGCGCTCACCCTTGAGATCCCCACCAGCGGACACGTTGTTCCTGTAGACCCCAGCCTTGATCTTCTCGCTCACGGTCATGGTCTGACCCTCCATCGTTGTCTGAGATGACTACTCGGGAGGAGTTCGCTCTAAGCCTCGCCTCGTGGGGGGCGAAGGTGGGCAAGGATGATGTCAGAGAGCTTGATGCGGTCTGACAGATGCAGGGTCTCTCCCGCCAGGAACCTGTCTACCAGTCGGAGGATCTCGATCTCAGCGACTCGGGGGGTTGCTTTTGTTCGAGGTCGGGGGGTTCGAGGGGACTTCTTCATTTACTTTCACCCGAAGTACTGGTCTCTGCCAGTGTAGAGCCATGACCTCTTCTTTCCAGTCAAAGCCAGCGCTGATCCGCTTGACAAGCTCCTTCAGATAGGCTGGGGAAAGATGCTCCGTTTCTTTGACCAAATCCGCAAGCACCACGGTTTCCGGTGACACCCCGTACTTCTGCATGAAGTTGGTCAAGATGAGATGACGCTTGGCAGCATCAGGCACAGGAATCTGGATGATGTCATCGATGCGTCCTGGGCGCATCCCAGGATAGTACAGAGTCCCGGGCTCCAGCCCCCCTTGAGCATCGTTCATCAGGGTCATGATGGTCAGGGGTACCATCTCCCGCATGGCTTCCAGGATAGCCAGGGACTCCCCAGCCTTCTTGTCCAGCGGGATGTCATCGATGATGATGACATTGGGCTTGATCACGGAGACCATTTCCAGCAACAGGCTCCGTGTCCAGAAGTCCTCGAAGTGAACTCGTAGGATTCGACTGCCACCTACTGCATTGGCAACCTGTCGAGCCAGCGTGCTCTTGCCCGTACCCGAAGGGCCAATGAGCAGCATGCTTCGGTTTCCCCTGTTTGCTTCCAGCCGGCGGAGGATCTGAGCCTTGGTGGGCTCCCCACAATAGTCTTCCTCGTGCTCTGGTTCCTCGACAAATTGGATGCCTCGGGTAAACTCCCCAGAAGAGCCAAGCTGCACGACTACATTGTGACGATTCCTCCAAAAGAGATCCGAAACGAACTTGCTGAGGTCAACACCTTTCTTAACCAGAAGGCACGACTCCCAGCTGTTGCAGGACTCAAGCAGGAGGATGCCTGGTGGGATCCAGCTCAGGGATGGCTGGTAGAAGTTGGTCACGCTTGCTTGATGCCGGATCGTTCCCGGGATCTCTGCTGAGATCAAGATTTCCTGAAGGCATGCAAAGAATTCGGACTGGAAATTCCGGATGTCGTAGTCTTCCCGAAGGAGTCGCTTGATGGAGTTGCGGGTCAGAAGGCGGTTCAACACGTCCTGCCCGAATGCAGCACCAGCAAGAACCTTGACCGGCAAGCTGGTGTCCTCTTTGATCTGAGACAGTCGCTCGAATAGAAAGGTCACGAACGACATCCGCTGTCCGATCAGAGCCAGACCTTTGACTAGATTCTCCTTGCCCACTTACCTTCCCTCCCGTTCCCGCAATCGCTGCTTACCGTAACGGGAGATCCACATGAGCATCTCCCCATCCTTGGAGTATCGGTCAACCAGCTTTTCAGCAACCATCTGCCAGACCTTGGTCTTGACCAGATTCGCACGCTCCTCTTCAGACAACGTCGGAAAAGCAAGCAGAACTGCAGCTGCCGGAGTGATGGCATCCTTTTTCTTGTCCGGCAATACCTTGAGGATGTCCAGGTAAGAAATCTCGGGCATGCCTTCCTCCTTGGGATCCAGCTGTAGAGGTTACCCTGTAGGCTTAGGTTTGGGTGGCTCCCATTTCTCAATTGCCGAAGCAATTTCGGAGTCAAGACAGAAAACGGAGTACCCATGACCTGGGGTCAGGATAAACGTGATGCTCACCATGTGCCCCTGTTTCCTCCGAAGGGACACAAACTCCAGACCTGCCTTGATACAGGCATCCTCGGCGGCCTGAAAGAACGGCCCCGCAAGGATCAGATCGCTGAGGGTACTCATCCCTTGATCGGGCACACGAGGTAGACGTGCCCATCATCCGTGATGGGAGGCAGCTTCTCACCGATCTCGGGATCTCTGCAGAGTTTGTGTAGGTGACGGAGGGTGTAGATCTTCCTCCCGGTGTTTTCGGCTTCCTTGAGGGCTTCATCACAGGTCATGTGCCGGGAGCGCACCGGGACATCACCATGATTGGCTTCCATCTCGCTGGTCACGTACGAGTACTTCCACATGCTAGTACTCCTGCTCGGGGTGACGATCCTGCTTGGGGTGATACACAGGAACCACGATCTCTGAGTGCTCCTTCCACCAGCCCCTGTTGAGGATCTCCAGGATCATCTTTCCCACAGGGAGATCCAGCGTGGTCACCTTGGTGATTTCGAAGTCCTCCCCATAGCGATGACCCCGAAGTTCAGGGTCCTCATCGATCAAGGTTGCCCGCCGTTTCCTTGCCGCTGCAAGCGAGGTGAACCACTCATCGTGATCCTCCCCTTCGCCATCGCTCTCAGACGGGGAAATGCCAAGCTGGTACAGGGTCTTCTTCACGACTCAACCTCTCCACTTGTCCCCGTGCTTGAAGGTCTCGCCGGGGTTGGGCTCACGCTGCCGGAAGGGGCCACCTGCAAAGGCACGCCAGTCTGCGGGGTACTTGCGGCTGAAGGCACGCTCAGCCCCCGTGTCCGTCGTGTACAGCCCCTGGACGAACTCCTGACCCTCAGGTGTGATCACGGTGTAGATGCACTTCACTTTGAGGTCTCCTTCTTGAAGGTGTCCCAGCACTCGTCGCAGGCACAGGTCTCCGACATGCTGAGCTTCGCCTGCGTCCCCGCCAGGGAGAACCGATCCGGGTTGGGGTTGTAGAACCGGATCGTGCCCGGGTTCTTGCAGGTGTAGCCCTTGCCATGGCACTTGTGGGCGGAAGCCGCCGTCCCGTCCCACCCGCATCTGCAGTGCGTCGTCATCCTACTTGGTAGGGAGTGCAGCGATCAGCGCCTTCTCGATCTCGGGAATCGAGTAGGAACCGATCAGGATCTTCCCCTTGCAGGCATGCCCCTGCTGATCGGTGACCTTCATGGAGGCAAAGGGGCGCTTCCGACCTTCGCCATCGAGGTAGAGGCTGAAGACCCCCTTGTAGTCGCCCACGGTCACCGACTTCTGCCAGAAGTGGGTGAAACCAGGAGTACCGTAGCACTTATGCTGGTTGTAGCCCGCCTTGGTGAGGTCAGTGTCGGTGATCTGAGCCTTCATCGTGTCCTCCTGCCTTCCCCGTTTCCCTTTCCCTTACGGTAGCACTACTCTGAGGGATGCAGGACTAAGCCTTCACTTTCACTTCAATCACCCGAGTCCTGGCGGCATGCTCCTGGGCAAAGAAGTCGGCTGCTTTCTTTGCCAGAGTCTCATCGTCAACCGGGAAAGTGATGACCTGCCTGTGATCATAGCTTGAAAGATAGAGGGGGTGGCTGAGTGTGATCCACTCCTTCTTGGGAGCCCAGTACCACTGTACGTTCCAAGCCATGGCTCGTCCCTTTGTCCTAGTTGTTGAGAGCGTCCGGGCAACAGTTCAGCCGGATGTAGGCAGAGGCATAGAAGGCTTCGACAGCCTCGACCGTGTGCTCCTTGGTCAAGTTCAAGGTCAGCTCGAAGGTAGCCCCGTCCTCCCGGTAAAATTTCACGTCCACATGGAAGCCCTTGGACACGAACCTCCCGTAGTGGCTCTCCTCGAAGTTGATGAAGTACGCCTTCTTGCCGTACACCTTGCCATCTTCCCAGATGACCTTCTGGTAGAGCGCCCCGACGTCATGGACGTCCTTGTACCTCTGGTACCCAGCAGCGGTCAGGGTCTCAGCAGTGATCATGGCGCCCTCCTCTCAGCCTCTCTTGAAGGTGGCAAGCCCGAGATCCTCCAGGTAGTCCGCACAGGCATCCAGCCCATGGGGACGTTCCTGGTCAGGCTCGTGCACGGGCACCCAGTTGTCCTGGCACATGCAGGGGTGATTCGGGTCATCCGCCCGGTACTCCCCGGGACGTACCTCTGCCTCGGGCTGCCCGAACTTGATCTTCACCGTGATTCGTCCACATCCACAGCACTTGGTGCGGGGGGCACTATCCTCCCAGACATCCCCTGCCCATGCCATGATCTCAGACGCTGACATGGTCCGTCGATCCGGATAGAGCAGGTGCAT
>Ga0172379_10005678_pt1 | contig 17308 bp, 14 predicted proteins | sample GrowelOW334metaG_FD_119756 | JGI IMG/M metagenome (GOLD analysis project Ga0172379, IMG submission 119756) | Groundwater microbial communities from an aquifer near a municipal landfill in Southern Ontario, Canada - Groundwater well OW334 metaG | ecosystem: Environmental > Aquatic > Deep... | reverse complement strand
TTTCACACCAGAATTTGTAAAAGTAAGACACAAAATGCTGTCAGCGCTCGTATCTGTTTGAAGGAGAATATTCCCTATCCTAAGGGCTAAAATCTGCGTCTTGCCCGTCCCAGGGCCTGCCACAACCATTACAGGACCATCTAGACTATCCACGGCCTCCTTTTGGGCCTTATTTAACCTTTTATATTCTTCTTTAAAGATATCCACAGGCATTCTTCTATTATATTACAAAACCGGATAATTGGCGCTTTAAATTTTTTTAGGGAAAACGATGGACAAAATGATAGATGTAAAGAGCGCGAACATTATAATTCCAAACGAAACTAGTGAATGCAGGTGTATGCCAAACAGTGGAGCAAACATCTTTAATCCTATAAAGATCAAAATAAAAGCGAGGCCTTTCTGTAAATGATGAAACTTGTGTAATATATTTTCAATTAGGAAAAACAGTGCTCGTAAACCTAAAATTGCAAAAATATTTGAAGTAAATACCACAAATATATTCTGTGATATGGCAAAAACCGCCGGGATAGAATCAACGGCAAAAATGATGTCGGTAGCTTCAACTAAAAGCACAATCATAAACAAAGAGGTAAAATAAAATTTGCCGTTTTCTCTGAAAAAGAACTTGCCATTATGATGACTATTAGTGAAGGGCAGTATTTTGTGGGCAAACTTTATAACCTTATTTTCGTTGAAATTAATATGCTCTTCTTTCTTGTCGCGTAGTAATTTTATACCCGTATAAAGCAAAATCGCTCCGAAAATATACAGGACCCAGAAAAATTGATGAATAATGTATGCGCCTACTCCAATAAAAATTGCTCGAAAAAATATCGCACCTAAAATACCCCAGAACAAAGCCTTGTGATGATACTTTTCTTCCAAATTAAAAAAGGAAAAAATAAGCATAATGACAAAAAGATTATCCACCGAGAGCATCTTTTCTGTCACATATGCGCTAAAAAATTCAACTGCCACTTCTTTACTCACAAAGAGGAAAATTAAAAAACCGAATACTAAAGAAATGGCAATCCAAAAGATTGATTGCAATAACGCTGCTTTAAATTCAATTTTATGACTCTTTCTATTGAAAAACCCAAGGTCCAAAATCAAAAAACCAACAACAATGACACCAAATAAAATTGTTAAAATAGTCTGTGCATCCATATATATTTATTCAGCAATTACTTCATTTGGCTCAGAACTGCCAGGCTCTGCCGGAGATTCGGGGGCTACTTCTGGTTCAGGAGTAATTTCAGGTTCAAGTGTTGGTTCTACTGGTGCGGGTTCTTCTACTATTTCCTCACCCGTCTCTCCTCCGCCACTCTCTCCAGGCTCTTCTTCCGTTGGTGCTAGCTCAGAATTACCACCTCCTTCCCCTCCTTCATCAAGGAGAGGTGCCGGAGGCGGGGTGGTGATTTGAGTTGGATCTGTTCCCACATTTAAAAGTAAGGCGTCAAGCTGTTCCCTAGTGATACACGTTTCCCCGCTATCATTTTTAACACAAAGATTTTCTGTACTTGATTTTTTACTTTCAATGTTATTGGCAAAAATTTTAGCTATTCCGTTTTCCATATCTGCGAGCCAAACACCGATGGTTGTCTTAATATTATTTAAGAAGGTTGCAATAAAAGCTTCAGTCATAGACCCTTCAAGTGGAGTGATGGTTCCGGCAATTCCTTCTAAATTCAGATTAAGCTCTTGAATCGCCTTTATGGCTGGCACCACTAAAGTGGTGTAATCAATACCCAGATAATCATCATAAATTGTGCGAACTACGTTGGGATAAATAGCCTGTACTTCTTGGGCTATCAATCCCATATTTCCGACTTGATCTCTTGTTACATCTTTCCAATTAAAAGTAACCGGCCTTAGAGCCATTATATGACTTAATTCACTTCCCATATCAATGATATTATCCTTCAATCTAAGATCAGAAGTACAGCTTGTTCCTCCTGTTCCGTCACCTATCACACAGGTAGTACCTGTACCATAGACCGTAATATTACCAGTGTTGGTTGTTGCCGTTCCAATTGTTAACATTGTGCCTGGAGCAGTGTTGCCAACACCCAAATAACCCGAGTCCAGGAGAGTCATCAGCGCAGTGGCAGATGTGCCGTTTGCATTATGACCCCAGATAAAAGATTGCCCAGTCTCACTATTGTCTGCATCAATATTGAAAAGTAAACTTTTTGAGGTAGAAAGTTCGGAATTAACAGTAGTTATCATATATGGTTTGTAAAAATTATACACACTAGCACCAAATGTACCGCCAGAGTTTGTTATTGAAAATCCACTTCCAGCCGATACTGTGGTATTAAAATTTCCTGTTCCATTTACGTTTAATTTATAACTGCCGGGAGTAGCAGTACCTATACCTACATTACCACCAGTTGGATTAATCAACACATTTCCTTTGGTAGCATCGGAGGTTGAATCAAGAGTAAGATTGCCACTGGCAGTAGAATTACCATTCAGGGTGAAACCTGCGGCATTAATGGCGCTAGCCCACGGAGTCTGAGAGACACTTCCAGTCGCAACAGTAACCCAACTCAAGACCCCAGAACCATCGGTAGATAATACTTGATTCGGATCTCCATCACTTGTTGGAAGAGTAAGCGTGAAAGTTCCAGCATCAGAAGCGGGTTGAAGAATTATTTTACCTGAAGTATTGCCAGCAAAAGAAAGCACTCCCTTGGTCGTACCAGTCAGTCCAAGAGACAACAATTCAAGAGGATTTGTTGTTCCGATACCAACAAAACCAGTAGTTGAATTTAAATTAATAAAAGAACTGGAAGTCGTAGAAAATCCCCCTAGCCCATTACCAACTAAAATATTGCTACCAATCGGTGAAGAATCATCAACAATCCATGAACCTGTATTAGTTTGCGGATTAACATCATAAACTAATGTAACTGATCCATTATTATTCCCGGCTGGAAATGTATAAAGTGTTCCACCAGTAGATTGATCTTTTACTAATGATGTATATAAATTTGCGATCGTTGAATTTTTCCTTTTTACCGTAAATTGTTCTCCTGCTGTTAATCTTATGTCATTTAAAAGAGAAACATATGTATCAAAACCCATGGTGACACCATCCCACATAAATGAATCATTAAAAGATTCAGGATAACCAGCACTTGGAATATTTTTATATCTAATTGGTTGTTTAGAATTATCCGACATACCACTAGCAGAAAACTTATTCCCTTGGAATTTTCCCAACCTTGAAGTCAAGTAAAAACCTGCCCGACCTTGATCTCGCACAAAAGTATTATTAGTTACGTCAACTTCTCCATTTGAAGTAAGCTTAACCGTACCAGTCGTGTTACTACCTGCCACCGTTGTTCCACCATTATCGTTATATAATCGATAAGTAAATGTGTAAGCATTTGGAACAGATAATACACTAGCAAAAGCCATATTATAGTCAGGAGAAGAAGGGATAACTCCTGTGATAGAAACCATATCCCCCACAACAAAATCATGCGGATTTTGAGTAGTTATCTCTGCAATAGTCGCTGCTCTTCCTGTCGTAGCTGTAGAAGTACTTGTCCAAGTACTAGCGGTAGTTTGCATAAAAACATATGCTCCTCCTGAAACCTTTTCTATATAATTACCATCAATTTTAATTTTTTGAACTTCATCACCCCAAGAAATAGCTGCTCCAGAATGATTTACAATTCTATTATCCTTAATATCTACTCCTCTAACATCACGATGAAGAGTTATCGCACCTGTACTACCGCTATTTGAGTCACTGATTATATTATTATTTATGTTAACATTTCTAACAAAATCAAGAAAAATAAGCCCACCACGGAAAGATGGATCTAGATTGCCGTAATTACGAATCACATTGTTTGCAATCACGATATCGGTGGATGGGAAGGCTGTTCCTCCGTTTACATAAATAGCTCTCCATCCACCTGAATCAAAAACGTTATTTGTTATGGATATATTGGAAGCAGTTTTGGTATTAGACCAAATTTCAATTCCAGAACCAAGATTCCCAGAAAAAACATTCCCAGAAATTACTGCCGAAACCTCCCCGGCTCCGTGAAAATCAAAACCAACAGAATAGTTACCACTAACTCTGTTATTTATAAATTGAGATCTAATAACACCGACATAATACACTTCTCCAACCTTTGATATAGTACTATTTGAAACCGACACATCATTTGAATTAGAAATAGTAAAACCATAATTACCGTTAACCAGTGGCGGTTCTGTGTACGCATGTTGAAAATCACTTTTATCTATAACAATATCGGATACACTATCAACATTTAAAAGACCAGACGTACTTGGAGCACCATCGAGAAGAATATCAGACATTCTAACCTTGTACCCATTAATAATTTGGATGGCTAACCCTCCTGGGCTCGGCATCCAAATAGAAAAATCTTTCATTGAAACAGAAGTATAATTCATGCCCACGCCCAACGTAGCACCATCAGAAACTAGCATATTGTGCGCCATTGCTTTCAGTAAATAAATTGTGTTCCCTGATATGCTTGCAATTGTATTAAATTCTTTTTGTGTTGAATCGTAAATTCTAACTACTTGTCCAACTGATAGCCCCGTAGTGGAATTAACCACTACAGAATAAGCTCCTTGACTCACATTCGCAGTAAGACTGGTAGTGTGAGTATATGAACCCACAGAGGTAAAACGAAAAGGAACGACACCAGCACTGGGAATAAATTTAGTAAGTTCCTTCCCTTCCCCCGACAAAGTCAAAACACCCACTGGCAAATCAATTATAGATGTTATCTTGTATGAACCAGCTGGAAAAAAAACTCCTTTATTATTTAAAGAAGCAGCGGCTATAGCTTGTGTTATAGCTGAAGTATCATCTGCAACACCATCACCAACAGCACCATAATTTCTTACATTCAAAAGACCAGTTCTTCCAATGCTTGCTGAATCTGAAAGATTAGACGAGGCGATGGATATATCAGTTGTCCCGTTGAAAGAAACCCCTGCTATAGTCCTGGGTATTTGCAAAGATGTAGCTGTCCCGGCATTACCAGTAACACTTCCGACTATCGCGTTGCTTATTTCCAAATCAGTGAACCATCCTTTGGTTAATCTTGAACCGGTAGACCCAAGAGAACCGGTCATAGTCAAATTATTCGCACCCAAAGATAAATCCCCACCCGAGATAGAAAATCCTCCCGTAGCGGAAGCAACAGTAATATTGGCGGTACCATCAAACGAAACCCCACCGATAGTGCGAGCAGTTTGTAAAGCTGTAGCAGTGGCTGCATTACCCGCGACAATAGCAGTGCCGGTTGAATCATCGTTGCTGTTTTCTATTGAATTAAAAATTCCATTGAGTTGCTTCTCAAATTGTTTTTGCGTGACAAAAGAGGACGTGTCAGTACTACTTCCTCCATCAGGTACTCCACTCTTTCCCGTCAATCCTTGTGATCCCTGGGTACCTTGTACTCCAGACGGTCCCCGAAGTTTGCTTAAAATACTTGGTTGAGAAATTAATCTCTGGAGAATGGAGAGAACGGTGGCATCTGAAATAGACCCCTCTCCCTTGGCAGGGATGGGAGAACTTATCACAGTAATTGGGGAAGAAGGAGGTGGTATTACTACGAGTGGAGTAGTGTAACTTTTGTATAAATCAATTAAGTAAGTTATGGGATTAAAAGCGAGAGCAGGGGTGGAATATGAAAAGACTATTAAGAGAACCCCGGAAAGCAATATTTTCTTATATTTCATAACTCTTTTAATTATACCCCCCCCCCCGAAGTTTTAATAAAGAAAAAATGTGGATAATATTATTCCGTCGTCACCCCATCAAACTCTGCTTCGTTTTTTTCTGCTTCTTCTTTTGTAGCCCTTATTATACCGTCTTTGTGATGAGCTGGAGAGTAAATAGTATAAAGCTTTAAATCTTCTGTGCTGGATGTGTTGATGATATTGTGCTGTGCTCCAGATGGAACAATAATAACTGACCCGTCGGCAAGCGTGTATTCATTGCCGTCAATGATGCACTTCCCCTCCCCTTTTTCAAAACGGAAAAATTGGTCATTATCCGGATGAACTTCCATTCCAATATCTTCATTTGGTTTTAAGCTCATCAAGACTAGCTGACTATGCTCTCCAGTATATAGAACTTTGCGAAAATTTGTATTCTCTATTGTGTCTTTTTCTATGTTTGCATTATATCCTTTCATATATGTTTGATTTTAAGTTGATAATAACTAAATTATGACCTGCTAATTATAACACACTAAATACAACCTCACCCCTTTCCCCTCTCCATAATTAAATTATGGAGAGGGGTGGATGCAGTAGCAGACGGGGTGAGGTAAATTTTAATCTTTCGCTATTAAAAGAAAATAAATCTGTTAATAGCACTATTATACACCCTATATGGTTTCGGCCCCACAAAGGGTTTGCCGTTTATAAAGATGGTCGGTGTGCCATAGAGATTGGTTTTGCCCAATTCTTTTATTTGATTTTCTACAGCAGTTTTTGTCTCCGTACTATTGGCAAATTCGTTTACTTTTTTAGCATCAAAATTAAAACTTGCTAAAATAGCATTCAGATTCGCTTTGTCTAAGACATAATCTCTATCGGCAGTAAATAAATAATCATTCAATTTCCAAAAAGCCTCATCGCCGTAAATTTCCCTGACTGCATACCCCGCCTCTCCCAGGTAAGTAGTGTCGCCCTTGGCCGGATAATGTGCGAAAATATAATTCGCCTGTTTTTTCTCCACTAACTTTTGAATGTCCGGATAGGCTTTCCTGCTATAGTCGCAATCATAACAGCCGATAAATACAACAGTATTTTCTGACTCTGTTTTTCGCATAGGAAAATCAGATAAATCCACACCATTCAATGCCACATTTTTCACTTCATTTTGTGTAATGCCGCAAGTAGAATCCCCCACTGCCGTAGTCTTGTTGTTTTCCCCTTTGGGATCAAAGGCGCAAAATCCGCTTTCGTTTAAGCCGTTACAACTTCCATAAACATAAAAATTGTATACTCCATTAAATACCCAAACAGTGCTACCAACCATCAAGACAAAAAATATCCAAGATAATATTTCATAATGTTTATTCACCATCTTCGCTAAAAAAGTGGAGCGAGCAATTAATTTTGAAAGAATTTTCCCCTTTATTTTATCCTGAAAACCGGTATTGCACGGACGAAAAGTTACCCTACGAAAAATGCAATCAAAGGCCTCCTTCGCTAGAGCTCTGTGTGAAGCACTGAATATTCCCATAATTCCAAAAACAATCAAAGCTATTAGACAAGGCATAAATTATAGTATTTCTATTATTTTTTTTAAATTAGTAATAAATGCTTCCGCTTCTTCCATGGTGTTATATAAATATAAAGAAACCCGGGCAGAATTATAAATCTTTTTATCCGCAAACCATGAATGCACGCAGTGCTGCCCAGAACGTATCTCAATGTTTGCCATTTCATCAAGCATAATTACAAACTTATGCATATCTGTACCTTCCATATAAAAATTAACAATACCAGATCTATACTTAGGGTCTTCTGGGCCTATAATTTTTATCTTTGGAATTTTTTTCAATTCTTCAGTAATATAAGTATTTAGTTTTAATTCGTGCTCGGCTATGTCTTTAAAATCAAATTGGCTTAAATATTTTACCGCTTCTCCGAGCCCGATAATCCCGGCATAGTTTTGCAAACCCGCTTCAAATTTCTCCGGCACGGGAAGCATCTTATAGCTATCGTAAGTAGAAAATTCCACGGTATCCCCTCCCACCATAAACGGAGATAGTTTTCCTAATAATTCGTGCTTACCATAGAAAACTCCTGTACCTGTGGGCCCAAGCATTTTGTGTCCGGAAAATGCCAGAAAATCAACATCTAAATCCTGCACATCTATTTTTCTGTGAGGAATGCTCTGTGCCACATCCAAGCAAACCAAGGCACCATTTTTGTGTGCCATTTCTATAATTTCTTTTGCTGGGTTCGTGACACCATCCAAATTTGAAGTATGAACAATAGAAACAAGTTTTACCCCAGAAATTAATTTAGAAAAATTATCTAAATTAAAACTGCCGTCAGCGTTGCCTGGAATTATTTTAACCACAATACCTACTCTGTCTCGGAGCAAGAGCCAAGGAATTAAATTTGAATTGTGTTCTTTGTCAGAAATTAAAACAACATCCCCTTTTTCAAGACCGAGAGAATTTGCCAGTAAATTTATACCCTCAGTGGTGTTGCGGGTGAAAATTATTTCATCTTCACTTTTCGCATTTATAAACTTTGCTACAAGCTCTCTTGCCTCTTTTACTTTTTTTGTAGCTTTATCTCCTAATTTATGAGCGCTCCTGCCAGCACAGGCCGGATAATTAAAATAGTACTCATTCATCGCTTCCACTACACTATTTGGCTTCAAACTCATACAAGCACTATCTAAATATATAGGAATAGTCCCGTCTTTTTTACTTAAAATATTGAAGTCAGCTCTTATTTTATTTACATCCAACATAAATATGATTTTTTGATTATATCATATATATGCTTATCTTGTCCTCCCTGTCTGCCGGCAAGCAGGTTTATTTTTCTTTGTCAGTAAATACTACAAGCCGACTAGAGTGAGTTCTTTCAGCTTCATTCCAAAACCCTGTGCAAGTAATGAGGTTCATGTGCGCTTTTCCATCACTTGAAATAAAAACATCCCCCGCATTAGCTTTTGAATTATAAATTTGAATTTTACTCACCACAAAGGTGGTAATGTCCCCTTTTTCGTCTTCAACATATAATTTGTCGCCTTTACGTAATTTGTACAAATTATCAAATACTCCCATTTTATTATTTTTATATCCTGAATGCCCTGCAATTACCGCACTTCCTCTCTCCCCCGGAATAGTACCTAATTTAAACCAAGCTACGTTCCCAGGACCTTTCGGTACATCCATTGCGCCTTCTTCGGTAAGACCTACATACTCGAAAGTAGCATCAACATTAATTGATGGAATCTTAAGACGTACTGGCTTATCTGTAAGAGAAGTAGGTAATAAAGAATCTACCTGTGTAGAGATAGAAGCAATCTTCATAATCGTAGAAGATGAAGTCCACAAAACAAGCCCTAGAAAAAGTGCAAATCCAAAAATTATAAAGATGCTTTGGTTTAAACTAAATTGTTTGTTTTTTTTGAGCAAAATATAAGAAGATTGAAAAAGCAGAAAAACTGACAAGTAAGGCTAATGGAAGCGCAGAACCTTTTTCTTCAGGAGGAAAACCAGTTTGAGGAAGACTAGGAACAACGGGAGGCACTACCACTATTGGCGCAACAGCCTCATTAACAACACTAGGAACAGGAGTGCTTGGACGAGGGCGACTGCCACTTGATGGTGGATTGTATGTATTAGTAATTGTACAAGTTGCCGTATCGGCATAATCAAGAGTAAGCGAACTGCCAAGGACTGGGACACCAGCATTTATCACACAGCTCCATGAAGAATCATTATAATAAGAAGGTCCTGCTGATTCAGATAAAGTATAGGTACCAATATTTACATCCCCCTGAACATCAGTTGCCCCAGCTGCGCCAGGACCAGAAATTGGAGTTGATCCATCGGCTGTTAAGGTCCAATCTGATTCAGCAGCATCTCCCCCGCTCACAATTTTATCAAGAATCAAATGTGGAGCAACAAGAGGAACTGCACATCCAGTAATATCATTGTCGTCCAAATCTACCGCAGCCGTTTGTGCCATAGCACGACCAACCAAGTTTGCATTAGTAAGTAAATCAATATCTGTAAGTGCAAGAATGTTTCCTACAAAAGAAGCACTTGTACCGACAGTCGCAGAACTTCCAACTCTCCACCATACATTACATTCATCTACGCCTGGTACAGGAACAGCAACAGATGCACTAGACGAGACAGTGAGTGCCGATACAGTTTTAAAAACCCAAGGCCCTGCCCCGGTAAGAGTCAAATCATCACCAGCACCGTTGGTCAGCAAAAAGGAACCAGCAGAACAATAAAGACCTGGTACAAGAGAAAGACCAACTAGATCTGTCGCGTCTGGAGCAGTACCGGCAAGACCAGTGAGGGGGTTAAGACAATTACCGCTCGCATTTGCTCCTGCGTTAAGATCAGCAAAAGCACTGAGATTATCAGCTTGCGCTGCTATCGCGCTTGCATCATTAGAATGCAAATGAACAGAATTATACCACCAGCTATTCCCGGAGGAAAACCAGTGATCGCGGTTCCAGCACTTACACCAACCTCTCCGACTGTAGTAGTCGCGCCAGTGTTGGTCACCGTCGTAGCACCTAAAATAGAATAATTTAATGACCCAACCAATGTGGGTGAGGTCGCCGCGTATGCGACACTTGACATAGAGAAGCCAAACACAAAAGAAAAAACTAATATAGTTACAATTATTCCTTTTTTATTAAACTTTTTCATATACTTGTACTCGTTATTAATAGTTTACTAATTAATAATAATGACCCTACTAAAAATTTAATTAGACGAAGCATTCATCAATGCTTTTGTTTTTGAACCAACAAGACCATCTGAAACTAAGCCGTGGTCACTTTGCCATTGCTTGATAACGGCAATTGTTTTTGGACCCAGCTTGCCGTCTACTTCTAAGCCAAGACCCAACTCAGCATTTAAAAATCTCTGGAGTTCTTTGACTGCTTCGCCTGCACTTCCTTCTTTTAGAACAGAGGCGCCAAAATCATATTTTGAAGACGAAGGAGACTTTTCAATTTTGGGAGGAATAGGTTTGCCAAAGTTATATGAAGTCGTAGTTGTAACTCCTCCAGAACTATTTACACAAAGTTTTCCCGCAGAAGTATCATAGATAGTTCCGCCAGGGCAATCTGTAAGCTCTACGGGAGTCGGCGTGGGAGCCGGTGCAGAATATCCTCCACCACCAGAAACGGAGGGAACGTTGGCTTCAAATTTCCAAACTTTCACATCTAATCCCCAAGTGTCTGTTGTATAAACATAAGTTATCCCATCCTTAGAGTAAGAACTCGCTCCAAATTCTGATGGCCCCACGATTTCGTCACGCACATACGAACTTTCTGGATCAAAATACTTTATACTAATTGAAGAATTTGTGAGAACATCACTAACCTTACCAGCGATAAGATCAGAAAATAGAAAGGCTCTAATCTTTCCGTTACTGTTTGAATCAGCTCCAAAAACTAGAATTCCCAAATTCCCTCCCCCGACATCGAATCCGGCAATAGAATTTATGACTCCAATAGGAAGCAATGCGCCTTTGACGACTTGAGTTATTTTTTTACTTGCGTATTCAAGTTTAAAAACATCTAAAATCCCTTGTTTGGTAACAGACGGCCTAGAGCTACTGCCGGAGTGAATAGCATAAATATAATCACCTCCCGAAAAAGAAACTTTCCCAAGCGGACTCACTGAATAATTCCCATTTTCTAAACTCTCTGTTGGAATGGCTAATTCAGTAATTGATTCCTTTTCATTAACTGAAAAAAGTTTAATTGTTTTGGGAGTGACACTTCTGGAATCATCGGGAATCACCGCCACGTAAGAATCATCTCCTAAAACTACTTTAGAACCACGATCCAAAATAGGAAAATTAGATGGCAGAGATGCTTGATCTCCCTCCCTCCCGTCTACTGGATTGGTTATATTTATAGCCCCTTGGTCACTTAAAAAAATATAATCTGACCCAGATTTTACTATAGATACATCTCCAATAATATTACTGCCAACCATTACTTTTTTACCTCCATTAACACTCACAAAAAGTTGCCTTTGGCTACTTACCACTGCACTGTATTTTCCATCTTTACTATAAGCAACAGACTTAATAGAATATGTCGAACCATAATCACCCGCAGCATCTAAAGATGAGTCAATGGCCGGCCCAGTCATAGAATCCACACGCATTGGATTCATCGGATCAGTTAAAGAGAAGTATCTGGCAGTATCTCTATTTCCATTGCCAGGATTGCCTTTTGTAAATAAAACATTACCACCCACAAGTGCTACTCCATTTACAGACGTTAAAACTTTTGGACCATTACCATAAAAAAATGCATTACACCCTGGAACTGCAAATGGACAATCAGACTTCGGAAACATTGTATCGTTCAAATATTCCACCTGTGAAAGTTTTATTTTCCCGGAAGAATTGGCAACAAATGGCAAAATTGCGCTAGCTGTCGCTGTATGTTTTCCATCCGGAAGGTCGCAAGTAATAGAATAACTCCCCCCGGAAAAACTTGGTCCAGTTTTTATCACCGCTGCCATTTTTTCGCGCCCCAAAGAACCATATGGTCCAAATTTAATACTCGGAAAAACTGGTGTAATAGATATATTAGGCCCAGACACTCCAGAAAGTGATAAAGTTCCACTAGATAATCTCTTTGTATATATTGGGATTAATAAACTGCTGTTGGAAGGGATAGAAACACTTGGAATCTTACAGCTTGAAGACCCGAAACCAGCATCCCCCTCACCTGAAGGATTTCCTCCAGCATCAGCCCCAGAAATATTCAGAGCTACTGTCGCCGAACCAATAACGTCCGGTGATCCCCCTCCGGGACAGCTTGCCTTTGAACAACCAGTAGAACAATAAACTTTAAAAGTACCATTACCCGCCTTGGCAGTTTCAGTAGTATATATTTTAACATTTGCTGAATTAGCATTAGCTGGAATAACTGTACTAAGATCAGAATATGCCCCAGCCTGAAACTCCATTGCAGAGACATAGACAGAGTCAGTACCGACAGAAGCGCGATCTATACTTACACTTAAATCATAAGATTCGTTTTGCCCCATACTCACACTCGCTGGAGATACGGAACAACTAGATGGACCAGTGGAGGCTGCTTCCACGTTTGTTAAAAATATTCCAAAACTGACAACCATCATCGTAATTGTTATTAAAATCTTATTGGGTATCTTCATATGTAAATTTATTGTTACTAATAATCTATTACTGACGAAAAAGCCGTTCTTTTATTCTTTCTACCAAATAACTAATTGTGTAATCTGATTTAACAAGATAATATGCAGGCTCATTGACTGCAATTGCTTGGTTTATTTTCTCATCATCTGCGCTAAGGTTCGTGAGCAATATAACTGGAACATTCTTCCCCCATTCGTCTGTTTCTCGCAATTTTTTCATCATAGTCATACCATCCATTTTGGGCATCACAATGTCGAGCAAAATTAAATCCGGATGCAAAGAAATAGCAGAAGCTAGCCCCTCTTCCCCATCTTTTGCATCAAGAACATCAAAACCCTCAATAATAAATTTATCGTGAAGCACATTTCGAAGAGAAGAATCATCCTCAACGATAAGTATTGTTTTGTTGTTTTTATTTTCATTTGTCATATATAAATTATATTACATATAAATTGTAAATACTAGTAAATTCATTTAACACTCTCCTTCTTTTTCACCCCAGAGAGAGGAAGGGTTACATAAAAAGCCGTACCCATGTTTTCTCCTTTGCTTATAAGGGTAGTTTCTGTGGGTGACTCAAACCAAACCTTCCCGCCAAAATTCTCAACAATCGACTTCACAATATACAACCCCAACCCATTGCCATCGGGATCTTTTTGTCTGGCAAAATCATCTCTGAAAAGCTTGGTGAATATCTTGGGTTGAGCTACCTTTGGAATCCCCATCCCATTGTTCCAAATTTTAATCAGAGCATTCGACTTTTGAATAGAAATATCTAAACGAATTTTACCATTAATCTCAACATATTTAACCGCATTCCCAAGTAAATTTTGAAAAATTATTCTAATTAGCTTTGGATCGGTAAAAATCATGGGCAAAGATGAATCATAATTTTTTTCAATATTAATTTTTTGACTTAAAATTTGCGGTTTTAATTCTCTTAAAACACTCTCGGCTATATCTTTTAGATGTACTGGTTCTGGTTCGATGTTAAATGTTCCCAATTCAAAATGCGACACACTAAGGAGTGTATTTACTAATTCTATCATTCGCTTATTTCCTTTATATATTTCTTCCAGATATTTCTTTTGATCCGGAGCGACTTTCCCGACATCACCTTTCAAAATCATTTCCGTATACCAGCTAATCGTGGTAAGCGGAGTGCGAAGTTGATGGCTGGACAAAGAGATAAATTCACTTTTTGCTTTGTCTATCTCTTTCTCTCGTGTGACATCTCGCTCAATACTGACAAAATAAATTATCTCTTTATTTTTATTGAAAATTGGAGAAATGTTTATCGCCGCTGTATACACTTCACCATTTTTTCTTCTATTTTCTATTTCCCCAATAAAAACTTTTTTCTCTTTCTCTATTGTGTCCCATAATTTTTGGTAAAACTCTTCTGGCATTGGTTTCTTCCAGAGGGCCCCAGACTTTTTACCAATCACTTCTGCCGGGGTATAGCCAGTAATCTTTTCAACTGCTGGATTAGCATAGATTGCGACTCCTTTCACATCAGTAATCACGACCTGTTCTGAGGTATTATCCAGCGCTAATTTAAATTTCTCTAAATCTTTTGATAAATTTTCATATTTTAACTTTTCAATATTTAAATCTTCAAGAATGTTCTGGGAAGCTAATTTTGCATTTTCTAAATTCTTTGTACGTTTTTTAATTATAATTTCTAAATTATTGTAGGCATTTTTTAACATTTCTTCTGTTTCTTTGCGTTCTGTAATATTATCTATGACACCATCGGTATACCCAGTCCCATCTTTGTTTATTTTTATCACCGCAGTGACAGAACCTATTATTTTTCTCCCCTTCAATGTAACAAGATTTAATTCTTCATTTTTTACAAATCCATACTTCTTGATTTTCTCCACAAACAAGCTTCTTTTTGTCGGATCCTCGTAAAGATCGCTTACGTTATGTTTCATGAATTCCTCTTTCGAATCAGCTTCGAACATAGAAACAATGGCAGGATTCGCTTCCAAAAAGTGCCCCTTTGGACCTAAGGTGTTACGATACACGCCAACTGACAAATTATTTATCAGATCTTGATATTTGACGACGTTTCTCACACGACTTTTTATCGTTTTATGAACTTTTTTTATTTTTTTATTTTTTCTAAGAATTTTTGACACGCTTTTTGTTGTTCCCATTACCGTTTTTTGCTATTTTTTTTAAAACGTTCAATTTCTTTTTTAAGTTCCACCATTTTACACTCTCTTCCCACCATTGTTTTATTAACTGCCTCAAGTTCTTGCACTCGATTAGCAAGCTCTCTCGTACGCTTGGCTATGGTGACCTCAAGTCCTTTAGTATAATCAGATAACTTACCCTCAAGTTCATTTCTAACAGAAATATCTTCCATTGCAAGTATTATTAATTTTACTGAATCTATTTGTTTGGCATTAAGTTGTATTGTTTTTCCCCAATTGTCTCAAAAATGTGTGTAACTTCATAATCTCTAACTTCTTTTTTCTTTGGTAAAATTTCTTCTAATAACTTCTTAAGTTCAGGAATATCCCACTGACCATTTCCTAGTTTGTAAAGAAGTACATTCTGTGTTTCCTTGGGTGTTACTCGAAAAGTTTGGTAAAAAATTAAATTTGCTTCAATTACTCGAAGCTTGGCGTCAAGAATTAAAAAGGATTCTCTCGCGACGTCCACTAGAGTTTTCATATAATGCAGAGCAAGTTTTTTCGATTCTTTTTCTTTTGTCTCCTCCTTTTTAACTTTATTTTTTTTCATATAATTTAATAAACATGCTAAGCATAATTTATTTTATTACTAAATTAATAAGTTAATTTCGTCTAATGAGAAGCGCTTGAAAACATGAGACCGGAAGAGCGTTCGAGTGAAGACGAACTGTAGAATTTCACATTCTACATTCTCGACCCTCAAAAACAGTTAATTATAATGTAGAACTCTAATATTATTATACCACAATCATAATAATTATACCATAAAAATAAATAGAATATTTACTCTTCCAGCACTTCTTCTATTTTCCTCACAACATCAGTGAGTTTCCAATCCGATTTAATCAAATAATGCATAGGTTTATGGGTTACCACGTCTTCCACAAGCTGTTCATTCGTCGCGCTTAAATTTGTCAGAATAATAACAGGTACGTGCGCCCCCCAAGTGTCTTGTCGAATTTTTTTTAACGCAGTCATACCATCCATTTCGGGCATAATAAGATCAAGCAAGATAAGGTCTGGATGTTTAAGAAGTGCAATTTCTACCCCCTCTACTCCATTTTTTGCTTCAAGAGGCAAGAAATTTTTAATACGAAGAATTTCCACAATCGCTTCACGGAGATTTTTTTCATCCTCTACCACTAATATTGTTTTTTGTACCTTTTCGGTCATATTGACTATTATAATACATTTTTAATCATTGCGGAGGCGGAGAGATTTGAACTCTCGAGACCCTTTCGGGCCTGCCACCTTTCCAAGGTGGTGCACTAGACCGCTATGCGACGCCTCCAAATATACCAGTCTATCCTAGCATATTTAAAAAATTTTTCTCATCTAGTACTTTTACCCCAAGCTTTTGAGCAGTTTTGAGCTTAGAACCCGGGTCAACCCCAGCCACCACATAAGAGGTGTTTTTAGATACAGAACCAACTACTTTCCCACCTAAGGAAATAATTTTTTCTTTAGCAAGCTCACGGGACATTTGTGAAAGCGTACCAGTTAAAACAAAATTTAATTTAGTAAATTTTCCTTCTTTCTTTTTTTCAGCTTTTTCTATGATTACACCATTTTCTTGCAACTTTTTTATAAAATTTAAATTATTTTTATCATCAAAAAAATTACCAACACTTTTTGATACAACTGGTCCAATATTTTCGATATTATCCACCTGCGTTAGGTCCTGCGTTAGGTCTTGCCTAACGCAAGAGATCAAATTTTCTAAAGTACCAAAATGTATAGCCAAATCTCGCGCAGTCTCCTCCCCCACATGCAATATACCAAGCGCCCAAAGAAATCTAGAAAGTGGAATTCTTTTTTTTAATTCTATTTCTTTTACAATATTCTCCGCACTTTTTTCTCCAAAGCGCTCCAAGGGCGCGATATCTTCTTGCGAAAGAGTAAAAATATCTGCTGCATCAGTGATCAGCCCCTCATCCTTAAATCGACGTAAAATTTTTGGACCCAATTCATAAATTTCAAAAACAGACACAAAATGTTCCAAATATCTTTCATTTTTAGCAAAGCATTTTTGATTAATACAATAATAAGCAACAGAGTCTTGGGCTGGTAATTTTTTTTTCTCTATTTTTCCTCCGCAAGCTGGACAATTCTGGGGTACCTTAAACCTTCTTTCTTTACCCGTACGCATACGAGTAAGCACT
>Ga0172379_10005677_pt1 | contig 17311 bp, 16 predicted proteins | sample GrowelOW334metaG_FD_119756 | JGI IMG/M metagenome (GOLD analysis project Ga0172379, IMG submission 119756) | Groundwater microbial communities from an aquifer near a municipal landfill in Southern Ontario, Canada - Groundwater well OW334 metaG | ecosystem: Environmental > Aquatic > Deep... | reverse complement strand
GCAATGGATGTGTCCCGAAATTATACCGAAGCAATTGTGATCGGATCGGATACCATAGTCGTCATCGACGACAAAGTTCTTGGAAAACCTTCATCCGCAGTAGATGCAGAAGAAATGCTTTCCGCTCTGAGCGGTAAGACACACACTGTTTTTACGGGATTTGCATTTGTTGATGCGGGAAGTAAAAAATCATATATTGATTTCGAGCAAACGGAAGTGACATTTCGCCCCTTATCTTCGGAAGAAATCACCGACTATATCAATTCAGGTTCTCCGATGGATAAAGCAGGGGCCTATGGGATCCAGGACGATTTTGGTGCAGTGTTTGTGGAAAAAATTGTTGGTGATTACTATACGGTTGTCGGCTTCCCGATATCGAAATTTTATGTTGCATTCAGGGAATTTGTCAAAGAGCTACAATCATAAAGGAATTGAATAATGCAAAAGATTCGAGTACTCGTTGCAAAGGCTGGACTTGACGGACATGACCGCGGTGCAAAGGTAATCGCTGCGGCTCTTCGTGACGCAGGAATGGAAGTGATCTATACCGGATTGAGAAAAACTCCCGAATCAATTGTTGAAGCTGCATTGCAGGAAGATGTCCGGGCAATCGGCATCAGTTCATTAAGCGGAGCCCATATGACGATTTTCCCAAAAGTGCTGGGCCTGATGCGGGAAAGGGGAATGAACGATGTTCTGCTGTTCGGCGGAGGAATTATTCCTCAAGAAGATATTGACCGGCTGAAAGAGATGGGAGTAGGGGAATTATTTACTCCGGGAGCTTCAACGATTACGATTGTGGACTACCTCCAAAAGACACTGTTGTCGCCGGTTCATTGAGTCTCATTTTCATCGAATTCAATTTTGCCTGTCTCAATGATCTCGTCTTCGGGACCTTCACCTTTCACTTTTTTATTTTCAATTTCGATTGATGAAGGATCGAATCCGAACAAATCTTCTGTAGAAAAGATATGTTGAAAATGCTGCTCGGAGAAGAAAACCTCGAACTTCTTCGAAAATTCATCCAGTCGTTTTAAATAATATGCGGTGTTTTCATCGGGAAAATTGGCGTCCCAATCGAATGTCTCTTTAGCATTTTCAAATCCCCTGACATTTGCCGCGTCTCCGGTAATGTAATATTGTATTCTGCTCCCTTGTTTGTAAGTTCTTGACGATTGTAACGCAAGTTCATATGGGGCGGATTTGTTTCTTTTCCCTTCTTTTACATCGCTCATGTAATCATCGAGGCTGTCTTTCAGCAATTCCGTCTTCGCGAAATCGGCAATATCCATCGCATGCTCTCGAATCGCATGTTCGAGCTCTATATACAGACGGTGAAGATCGGCAACGGTTCCGTTCAAGAGTGCATCCACGCACTGCTGCAGATAACTGCGTCCAAACCGTTCGATAGATCTGGAGATCAGAGAAGAGCCCTTGATTGAAATACGGTTAGAATAATGGAGCAGAGCATAGTTCTTTTTCTTGTAGCTCAGCATCTTCTTAAAACGGCCGCTAAATCCAAGATGTATCCCCCCGGGAAGTGTCGATGAAAGAGTCTCGACAAGTTTTCGTTCGGGTTCTTCACCGACAACATTGTCGGGCGGCATAAAATAGATCCCGTCAGTGTCGACCTCGATCACCGTTCCGTTATAGCGGCCTATTTCGAAAATCAACTTGCGGAGTAATTCCTGTCCGGTGGTTGTGATAACATCAGCCTGCATATAGTCGTTGAACAATCCTTTGGAATATCCCAGATATCCGTAATAGGAATTGATAAGGATTTTGAACGATGACTGCATTGCATCGAATGTTGACTTCTCATCATCGTTTTCCGCCTCCTGATATTTTCGTTTTGTCTCGATGCGCAAATTTTTAAGATACTCCAATGTCGTTTGAAAAATATCGAGATCGTCGGTGATCGGTTTAATTTTTTTCGACAATATAATCGATGGATACAGAGATTCAACATCGGCATGAACGATCGGGCTGAACACTCCGGTGTAAAAAATATCGGTATACCCGCCCGTCGTCTGGAAACCCTGTTGCGGTTTTGGTATGGAATGCCGTTTGAACAAATACTCCCGAAGGAACAAGGACTCGATCTTAGCGGCGGAGCCTAATTTTGCAACGGTGCCGTAATTGAACGGAAGCATTTGAGTGAGATAAAAATTGCTCCCCGATAATTTTTCGCTGAGAGCGCGAGTCTCGGTAACATCGTCCAGCGCATATTTCTTCAATGTATCAACATCGTTATCCCAGTACCAAGAAATTTTTTCTCCTTCGATGTACGTTCTCTCCGGCGATGCGATGCCAAAGTATTTAGCGGCGTATTTCAGACCGTGGCTTTCCATATTTCGCTTAGTCATGTCGAAAGATTGAACGAGGAGCCAGGTATCAATGATATGTCGGCCGGCGATTTCGTAACTGGTGTATTCAACAAAATTCTCGGCAAAGGAGGTCCGAGACCGATATCCTGCTGGGACTGATTGATCCCTGCCGATACTGAACGTAATATTATTGATCTCGCATCGTCGCAATATATACGGAAGATCGAAGTTAAAAATGTTGTGCCCTTCGATCACATCGGGATCTTTCTCGTTAATGAGGGTGACACACTGCTGCAGTAATTTCTTTTCGGATATATTCTTTCCTCCGAGAACGGTGCTCCAGCCCAGCGAGTCGGAGAGGCTGATCAAAATAATCCGGTCATCCTTTCGTTCCGCGTTGCTGAATTTGTAATTCTTAGAATAGGTCTCGATATCGAGCTGCATCCTGTACAATTCAGGGAATTGCATTCCCTTGAAGAGCGTCTTGCCTGTTTGAAGAAGGAACTGCGTGTTCATATCGGATCGGAAGAACAGATGTTCGGTTTCCGTATAAGAATTGAATCCGGTCTTAAACTCTTTGTTGATTCGTTTCAATGTAAAACTAATCGCGTCCCAAAGAATGCCGATATTCGGAAATGCGCAGACGAATTGATAAAAATTATTTCCTTCGAGCTTTTTAAGCCAGAATTTATGGGGGAATCCTTCGATAAATCGATTGTCGGAGAGATGGAAAAATGGGAAAAATTCTTCGTCGTGAAATGTTACAGAGTTCGCGTTTCGGTTGTACACACGCACACGGGAGTCGGGAAGGGAAAGTACCGAGACGATTCTTGCTTCATCATCACGTCCTGAAAGGATTGGATCCATAACACAAAATACGGAATCGATTTATTGAAAACAAAATGAAGGGAGATAACCCGTCATTTTGATATTTTTCAATGAAACTCGTGAAATGTCATGGAGTCAAATAAATTTTAATAGTACCGTGGGCGCGTGCAACAGAGCCAAACACTCCGATAGCACCGTTCAGCCTGTACCGTGTTTGATTTAATTCCCCGCCGCCGTTTTGTTGAATGAGGTAGTCGGTAAAATTATCATCAGCCGCATAGATATCGCATAAAATACTGCCGTAATAATTAAAAAAGAGCCACGGCAAAATTGTATTGGTTTGATTTTTCGGAAGACCGATCCTGTATCCAATTTTTGACGGTTTGGGATTATTTATTGTATCTCGGTCAAAGAATTTTGGTATCAAAGCAGCATTGTCATCTAAACTCGCAAGAGTCGGAAGGTATGTTCCCTGAAATTTGCTGTCTGACCACTCGAACGTATTGAGAGGTGCTTTGGTATCGTACTTCACCGTATCATTATTTTTTAATGTAGAGGCAATAATGGAGAATGTATCAGGAACAGTGGTCATTCCGGTGATCATCTTTCCATCAGGAAGAGTGATAGTTAATGCATATGTTCTGGTCGGTACGATCTTTTTAGTTGTATCTGATGTAACATATCTTCCGGGAATTCCGGAATGGTGAACTAATGAATCTTCAAAAGAAAAGCCGACGCCGGTGATAATTACGGTTGCATTTGTTATAGCGTAAGACGCCGGATCGTAAAATTTATCAATTTCACCGGTCCAATGAAGATCGATGGAATCAATTGGATTTTCAGCAACAAGAATGCCGTCGACCACTACTTCTTTTTGATAATCGGAAGGGGAGGACGGTTCGTTGCATCCTATAATTAAAATAGTAAAAGCGGATAGTGTCAAGAATAGTTTCATATTCATAAATTCTTAAAATTGAAAATCGATACCGAATGTAGGAATGATTGGTAATAATTTAACATCGGTAACCTCGGTCGGATTCTTTGATTCATCAAATTGTTTGAACCAGACATTCTTATGATTATACACATTGTAAATCTGGAAGTACCAGCTTCCTTTCAAACCAAAGAACGTTGTTTGTTTCGTGATACTGACATCTAAACGGTGATAGGGAGCTAATCTTCTATTGTAGAGCGGTCCGGCAAGTGTTTTTTCTTCCTGGTTTCCGATAAAGTTGACATCGTACCTGCCAACTCCCATTGTATAACCTTGGCCTGTAGCATAGGAATAGACCGCACTCAGTCTCCAGTGCTCATTCAACTGGTAATTTCCCGCAAGAGAAATATCATGACGCCGGTCGTATTTGGGATAAAATTCTATTCCATTATTGAGAGACGGAAATGTTCTGTGAGTCCATGAAAGCGTGTAGCCAATCGATCCTGTCAGATCGCCGATCTTTTTTTGAACAAATACTTCAACCCCATACGCCCGTCCGGAGCCGACATTGAACAATTCGCTGACCTCTTTGGTATCGGTGAATTCACGTTTGAACTGCAGCAGGTCGATCATTTTTTTGTAGTAGGATTCAACGGTAATGGAGTAACCTTCAAAAACCTTTGTGTCGTATCCGAGAACAAAATCGTACGATTCGCTTGCGTTCATTCTCTCATCAATCGGTACCCAAATATCGAACGGTGAGAATCCGCTTTCGTTGCCGGCAGGTACAGCATTAAGAAATTGATAGTACAATCCTGTAGCAAATTTCAACGATGAATATTCGTCGAGATTATACCGTATATTAAAACGGGGACCGAGGAGTATTTTTTTTGTGAGATCCTGGTATTCAACTCTGAATCCGAATTGAGTGATCCACCGTTCGTCGATCGTCCAATTATCCTGGGCGTAAAAAGCAATTTGTGCCGGCCGTTCCAAAAATAAGTACGGCTCTCCATCTCCTGTTTGAGTATACGTGATCTTATATTGAGACCACCAGACTCCAATTTTTGAAAGATGATCGTTGGTAACAAAAAAATCAATGTCGCCTTTCAACGAATAATCTTCGACACTGTTTACCTGACTGAAGCTCTGCCCGAAATCGAATACCGTGTTCGCTTTGTAGTACGAATAGGAAGCGGTAAAATTCGAAAAAAGTGTCTGACTGAAAAGGTGCGTCCAGTTTAATGCATTGGTTCGGTTTCCCCAGCGCATCCTGATGGATATATCATTATTTCCGAGTGACCATCGCAAATCATCCTGCCCGAAATAACTGACTAACGACAATTTATCATTTTGTCCGAAATCTTGATTTATCTTCAAATTGGCGTCATAAAAATAATATAACGGCAGCGCATCCTTCCCTGTATCCAGTTTTGCAATGGAAACAATTTGATCGAAATACGTCCTTCTTCCGGAAAGGAACCACGATCCGTTCCCTAACGGCCCTTCACCGGTGACGCGGGTGCTAAGCAGGCTGATCGACGCTTTCCCGTGAGTATTGACTCTGTCGCCGTCGATATTTGTCACGTTAAGTACAGAAGAAAGCCGTCCGCCGTACTCTGCCGGATATCCGCCTTTCATCAAATCGATATCCTTGATAGCGTCATTATTAAACGTGCTGAAAAATCCGAACAGGTGATACGGATTGTACACAACGGTTCCGTCCAATAAAATTAAATTTTGATCACTGCTTCCGCCGCGGACATTCAATCCGCTTGACACTTCCGATACCGCTTTAACGCCAGGCATCATTTGAAGAGCGCGGAACACATCCGCTTCGCCAATCGTCGGAAGCTGAGCGATATCTTTTGCCTGCATCACAATTCTTCCTGTCTGAGTTGTGCGGAGTTCCTCCTCTTTTTCTCCCGAAATGATAACTTCATTTACCTGGACCGATTGATCAGTCAATTGTATATTGCGCACAACATTTTTACCATTCACCGTGTTAATGGTAAATGATTGAGTGCGGTACCCAAGCAGCGAAACTTGAACCACGAATTCGCCCTCCGGAACGTTCGGGATGGCAAAATACCCGTCGATATTTGTTGCTGCACCGATCTTTAATTCTTTGATGTACACATTGGCGAATGGAAGCGACTCTCCGTTTGCCTTATCGGTAACAAATCCACTGAGGGTGATTGCCGGTGCTGAGAACAAAATTGAATGAAGAGTGAGAAAAAAGAATGAAAATATTTTAATCATTGATGTCCGATGTCGTAAATATGGAAACGGTAAAAACCCCAGCAACTTACGGTATGAACACGGTAAAGTTGCATATGTTCAGAAAATCGAAAACCGTGTGGCTGAATATTGTGAAACTGGTCTTAACTGGAATGAGAACCATGGCAAGAAGGGAAAACATGCGGAGAGGGAGGGATTCGAACCCTCGATACCCTTGCGGGTATACCAGTTTTCGAGACTGGTGGTTTCAACCACTCACGCCACCTCTCCGGAGTGTTTTTGTATAAAGAACAACAGAATACGTCGTTGCGGAGAGGGTGGGATTCGAACCCACGATACCGTTACCGGTATACCACCTTTCCAGGGTGGCCAATTCAACCACTCTTGCACCTCTCCGGTTGACAGGAAGAATTAAAATGGAAATTTTTAATTCTTTTAAAATTCGTATCAAATATATCAAAAAAACGGTTCGAAACAAAGTGAAATTTGTTCACTTTACCGTTTTAATCATCGTCAACACAAATTTTGACCGGCTGATTGCAGTAACACTATGGGGAATTCCGGCAGGAAGGACAATAGCTTCGTTGGCATTGATGGAATGCAGATGGCCGCCGATTGTAACATTGAAATTTCCTTCTACGCAATGGAACAATGCATCGAACGGAGTGGTGTGTTCACTGAGAGATTGCCCGGCATCGAATGCGAAGAGAGTGATTGTTCCATACTCATTCTTCAAAATCACAGTGCTGACGATAGCATTCGTTTGGTAGTGAATATCCGTGGTAAAGTTTGTTTTCATCATATACTCTTTTGTGAATGATTGATTATCCTGAATCATTTCTTTATTTTAAAAATACATATTTTTTACATAGGGAACACTTTCAGTCAGGAAAGCGTTCTACAATCACCACACCATAAGGAGAATTATAATGTCAGTTACCGTTGGACAAAAGGCACCTAATTTTACCCTTCCCGATACGGGGAAAAAACAAATATCCCTTTCAGATTATGCGGGGAAGAAAGTTGTCTTAGTATTCTATCCAGGAGCGTTTACCGGTGTTTGTGAAAAAGAAATGTGCACGTTCCGTGATTCAATTTCAGAATTCAACAATCTGAATGCTCAGGTCATAGGAATTAGTGTCGATTCCCCATTTGCAAACAAAGGATTCGCAGATAAAAATGGGTTAACATTCCCGTTGTTAAGCGACTACACTCGATCTGTTTCATCTCAGTATTGCGGATTGGTAAATAATTTTGCCGGACTTGTAGGACTATCGACCGCGAACCGCTCCGTATTCATTATCGATGGAACGGGAACAGTGACGTACGCGTGGATTTCCGAAAATCCCGGTGTTGAACCGCCGTACGATGAAGTTAAAAAAGCGGCGAAGTGAGAAGGGAAATTAATGGCTGAACTACACGTTGGGATGAAAGCGCCGGATTTTTCGCTGATGGCGAACGACGGGAAAAAATATTCATTAAAAGATTTCAGGGGGAAAAAAGTCGTTCTGTATTTTTACCCTAAAGATGATACGTCCGGATGCACAAAAGAAGCATGTTCTTTTCGGGACACTCTCCCTGTGATCAAGAAAAAGGGGGCGGTTGTGATCGGAGTTTCGCCCGATCCCGTCCGGACTCATGAAAAATTCATCGATAAGTATGACCTCAATTTTCCTCTTCTTTCCGATGAGACAAAGGAGATGCTCTTGCGTTACGGGGTGTGGAAAGAAAAAAGCATGTACGGGAGAAAATATATGGGTGTTGAGAGAACAACCTTCCTGATCGGAGAAGAGGGGAAAATTACACACATCTTCCGGAAGGTAAAAGTCGAAGGACATACCGATGAGGTAATGGATGCACTTTCAAAGTAATAGTTGGGCGCAAGCGGACTCCGTTGCGCCATGCATCTTTTTATTTTAAAGGAATCGGTTCAATGATATTTGTAACGCGCAAAATGCATTTCAGTGCATCTCACCGGTTGTTCAATCCAAAATATACAGACGAGGAAAACGATGCTGTTTTTGACAAATGCAATAATCCAAACGGTCACGGACATAATTATTACCTCGAAGTATGTGTAGCTGGCGAACCGAATCCCGAGACAGGATATGTGATCGACCTTAAAATCTTAAAACGGATCGTTAAAGTGAATTTTATTGATTTTGTCGATCATAAAAATTTGAACCTTGATGTGCCGTTTCTGCGCGGAGTTATTCCGACAGCAGAAAATATTGCGATCGCTGCCTGGGACCAAATTGAACCGCATGTGACGGATGGCCGTCTCTTCAGCGTTACATTATACGAGACAGAAAATAATTTTGTAGAGTATAAAGGAAATCGTTAGTGAAAAAACCAAAGAAACAAAAAGACGTATCTTCAGCTGCTCTCGAAAAGCTGGTGCATGAAATGTTGCTCGAGCTTGGTGAGGATCCTAAACGCGAAGGATTGGTGAAAACACCTCATCGGGTTTCCAAATCAATGCAATTTTTAACGAAAGGGTATCATGAAGATATCACAACGATATTGAACGGGGCAGTATTCCGGGAAGAGTACAAAGAAATGGTGATCGTGAAAGATATTGACTATTTTTCGATGTGTGAGCACCACATGCTTCCGTTCTACGGAAAGATCCATATCGCGTACATCCCCAATGGAAAAATTGTCGGATTGAGCAAGATTCCGCGGCTGGTAGACATGTTCGCACGCCGATTGCAGGTGCAGGAACGAATGACAAAACAAATTGCCGATACACTCTATGCGGTGCTGGATCCCGAAGGCGTTGCCGTTGTGTGCGAAGGAAAACATATGTGTATGATGATGCGGGGAGTTGAAAAACAGCATTCACTTGCAACAACAAGCACAATGCTTGGAGTGTTTCAAAATAACATCAAAACACGGTCGGAATTTTTGACCTTAATTACAAACAAATTATCGTGATCGAATTAGAGAAAAATTATATACCTACTGTATGGGTGACCGGAGCAACGAAAGGGATTGGTTTAGCCACGGCGAATGCTTTCGCGGCGATTGGATGCAAAGTTATTGTAAGCGGCAGAAATAAAAATCAATTGGAGATCAATGCCGGGAAAATTATCGATCAGGGAGGTTTTGCCCTTCCAGTCGTGTGCGACGTCTCTTCGGAACGCAGTGTCCGTTCAGCGATGGGGACGATTCTCAAAAGAGCCGGCATTGTTGACGTGCTCGTCAACAATGCCGGTGTCACAGTGTTTCAAACGTTTGAGAAAACGACCGTCAAGGAATTTGATTCAATCGTCGATACCAATCTGCGCGGATATTTTTTGACGATGAAATCAGTACTTATATCAATGTTGAAAAATAAACGCGGTCATATCTTTAATGTTCACTCCGTTTCAGCGACAACAGTATTTTCAAATTCATCGGTGTACTCGGCATCAAAAGCCGGAAGCCTCGCTCTTTCCCGGTGTGTTCGGCATGAAGTGAGGAAAAAAGGAATTCGAGTAGTGGATGTCATTCCCGGTGCGGTGGAAACTGAAATGTGGAGTAAGCAAAATCGGAAAAGGTTTCATTCCAAAATGATGCAGCCCGAAGATATTGCTGATGCAATCGTTTCGCTCTATTGCCAGCCGCAACGAATCACTACTGATGAAATAATTATCCGTCCCGTAGAAGGGGATCTATAACCTGATGCCTCCAGATCTTAAAAATTCAGTTGCAATCGTTACGGGTGCAAGCAAAGGGATCGGCAGAGCGGTTACTCTCGCACTTGCTGAGCAGGGAGTTCATGTTGTTCTCGCCGCCCGAAATTCTGACGCCCTCCATACATTGGAAAATGATATCCGGGCGACTGGAAATCAAGCGTTCGCCGTTACAACGGACGTCACTTCAGAACATTCGGTGAACAATTTAATCTATGAATCCGAAAAAAAATTCGGAAAGATTGATATTCTGATCAACAATGCTGGTGTCGGCGTCTTTGAAAAAGTGATCGATACATCCACAGAAGAGTTTGAAGAAATGATGAACGTGAATTTAAAAGGGGCTTTTTTATGCAGCCGTGCCGTTCTTCCGTTCATGATGAGACAAAAAAGCGGCAACATCATTACCATCGCATCATTGGCAGGGAAAAATTCATTTTCAGGCGGAGCAGCGTATTCTGCCTCAAAGTGGGGATTAATCGGTTTTGCCCGTTCGCTCATGCTCGAAGCACGTGAATATAACATCCGGGTTGTGACAATCTGCCCCGGTTCGGTGAATACCGGATTTGCCGAAAAAGAGAGAAATGAGCCGTTGATCATTCAACCGGAGGATGTAGCGTCGACGGTTCTTTTTGCGTTATCTGCGCCGGACAGGGTCAATGTCAGCGAGATTGATATTCGGCCGACAATAAAACCGAGGACATAAAGCAAATCTTGTTACCGCAATACAATAGGCGCCGAACGGCGCCTCTGCATCTAAAAAAACTAACGGGTGAATTACTTTTCCATTGGAGCATCTCGGCGCATTGATGGCTTTCCCATCATTCCCGGTCGCATTCCGTATTTTGATATCATTTGTTTCATTGCAAGGGCCCGTTTCCATATTTTTTGTTGTTCGGCATTCAACAGTTTATTGCAGTCAGCCCATGCGTTGAATTGATTGATTTTGACGGATGCTTCAAGTGCGGCAATTTCATTGATCTTTTTTTCTATTCCGGAGCGATCGGGCGATTCGCTGTCAAACAATCTGTTAAGGTCAAGTCGTGATGCCTGAATCTTAGCTCTGATATCGATATTCTTTTTTTCCGTTTCATAACGGATCTTTTTGAATTGTTCCTGCTGAGCATCTGTTAAGTTAAGTTTCGCCATTAAACGTTCGCGGTTCGGTCTTGGACCGTCACCCGGCTGGGCAAGCGCAGTCGGGACAATGGAAATAACGAAGAGGGCAAGAACAAGAAGTGTCTTTTTCATAGGAAATCCTTTCGGGAATTATTTGGTGATTAGTCTCATTCGCCGGTATTCGACAAAATGTTCTCAAAAAAGTTTAACATTGAATTGGAGTAATCCTTTGACTATTTTAATGAGGAAAATATGAACAAGAGCATCTTTTACATCATCCTATTTACCGGAACAGCGGTTTTAATTTCCGGATGCTTCATCTATGATCCGGCGGCAAATTTCGTAAAGCAGCGGTATACGAATGCCGTTTCGTATTTCAATACATTTTACAATGCCCAGCGTGCGTTTTCGGATGCTGAATCCGAAGTTCTTCTTGCACAAAAGGATTTCCAGGAAAAGCAAAACGCTTCAAAGAAATTCGTCATTTCTCAAACCGCGCGATTGAAGTTTAACGCCTCGGTCGAAAAAAATTCAAAAATATTGACGTTCTATCCCGAATCGAAATGGGTTGACGATGCGTTACTCATGATCGGGAAGGCCTATTCCTATATGGGAGACGATGTAAAAGCGGAGAGGAAATATGTAGAGCTGTTTGCGAAGTTTCCCGAAAGCGATCTTATCCCTGAAGGAAAGTTGTGGTACGGAAAGGGTCTTATACGCCAGAATAAGATAACACAGGGAGTTACACAACTTGAATCTTTGTTTTCGGATCAAGGGGCAGCGGATCCAGATATAGCGGGAAGTGCTGCGTACGAGCTTGGCGAATATTATCTCCAGGCAAAAGAGTTTGCGAAAGCATTACCGTATTACCGAAAAGCGCTGCAATACTTATCGGACAACGACGATATTGCCCGTATTAATTTCCAAATCGGCTCGTGTTACAATGAACTGAAACAGTACTCCGAAGCGGCGGCCGCATTTTCCGTTGCGGGTGACTATGCGCCGAATTACAGTCTGGTGTTTCAATCTGAATTTAGGAAAATTAAATCGATCGCAGCTCAGGGAAAATATGATGAAGCGCTGGAGAATTTTGCCGATATGCTGACCGACGCAAAGAATACCGAGTACGCAGCGTCGATTCATTTCGAGATTGCCGCAACATTATATCTGAAGGGGGATCATGCGGATGCAATGGACAAATACCGTTTTGTCGATACGTCATTTGCGCGGACCGATGAAAGTGCGAAGTCGTATTTCAAACTTGGGCAAATATACGAAGATGAATTGTTGAATTATGATTCTGCCCGGGTCAATTACAACAAAGCAAAAAGTGAATTTCCCGGATCTGATATCACCAGGGACGCAATCCTAAAATCCAACGTGTTCGACAAATACAATCAGCTGAGCAAGGAACTTGTAAAGTTCGATTCTATTTATGTCCGTGCTCTCAATGACCTGCCAGCATACGATTCTCTTGCATCCGCATTGCGAGACTCGATATCAGTACAGACATCATTGATGGAATCCGACCTTAAAAATCGCCGCAAAGCGAAATCAGTCACACTTATCGATTCAGTGAAAGATTCACTTCATATAATTGACTCTACTCAATATAAGGCAGCACTTGAAAAAGTGAAAGTGCAAAAAATACTCATTGATTCAACAGCGAAATCAATTATCAGAAACAAATTCGAATTGGGGGGACTTTTCTTTATCGATCTTGAACAGCCCGACTCGGCATTGTATTGGTATCAATCGATAGTTCGGGAGACTCCGCAAAGTGAATTTGCACCGAGAGCATTATATACGATTGCGGAGATACAGCGTGCCTATAAAAATTCTCCGAAAGAAAAATTGGATTCACTCTATTCTTTGATCGTCAAAGAATATCCTGAATCGCCATATGCACAGGAAGCAAGAAAAATTCTCGGGATACCGTTAGTACAAAAGGAAGTGGATCCCGCCGCGGCACTGTACGATTCCGCAGAATCGATGATCGATCAGAAGAAGATATCGAATGCCGTGAGCGTGCTAAAAAATATAGCGTCAACGTATACACTTTCTCCATTCGCGGCAAAGTCGTTGTATACCGCGGGATGGTGTTATGAAAATGAAATTGTGGACAACGATAGCGCATTAGCAGTATACAGGCGGCTCCTGATACAATTTCCATTAACTCAATATGCTGTGTCTGTCCGGAAAAAAATCGATGCTTATGATGCCGAGATAAAACGATTAGAGCTGGAACAACAAAAAAAACTTGAAGAAGAGAAAAAAATTGAGGAAGAAAAGAAACAGAAGGAAATTGAAGCAAAAGCAAAAAATGAGCCGGGAACGGTTATTCCTCCTGAACAAACCGATTCGAGTATGGTACATCCTAAATTATGAAACAAGACCTTGTTCGCATTCATTCATTTGAATACCTTTCATCTGAAATTCTAGAATTAACATTTATTTCCGACTTTCTGGGTCAGCAGGCTCGGCCTGGGCATTTTGTCAATATTCGTGTTGATCCGAATTTTCCGCTGCTCCGCCGTCCGTTCAGTATCTTCAATGTCGAGGGGAATAAAATATCGATTGTCTTTAACATTATAGGAACCGGCACGAAGATCCTTGCCGCGAAGAAAGTCGGTGATACACTCGATATTGTTGGTCCCTGCGGAAACAGTTTCCTTTCATTTATGGATGGAGAATATGAAACTGCGGTTTTTGTCGGAGGCGGCATCGGTGTCGCACCTTTTCCCTTTCTGACAAAACAATTTGACCGAAGTAAAAAAATTCTCACGTTCCTCGGCGGAAGGAATAAAAATCTCATTGTGACCAAAGGACTGCGCAACGTTAAGATCGCAACTGATGACGGAACAGCGGGATTCCATGGAACTGTTCTTGAGCTGATTAAAAATGATTTTACGATCACTCAATACGGCATAATGAGGTTCTTTACGTGCGGCCCTACCAGAATGATGAAGGCAATTGGAGAATTTGCAAACAATCTCGGTGCAGATTGCTTTGCGTCCTTAGAAACGGATATGGCATGCGGTATCGGACTGTGCCAGGGCTGCAACATTGAGATGATCGGAGGGGAAAAGAAATACAAATTGGTTTGCAAAGACGGGACGATCTTTGAAACGAAAACTGTGAAATTATAATGGAACAATCATTTACATTACGCACCGTCGAATTTACGAATCGAATTCTTGCTGCTTCCGGTACATTCGGATACGGGAATGAAGTGCTCGATTTGGTTGATATCAATAAGCTCGGCGGCATTATGACCAAATCATTGTCATTAAAACCCCGCGACGGAAACCCGTCGCCGAGAATTACCGAAACGCCGAGCGGTATGTTGAATTCCATCGGCTTGGCAAATATCGGAGTTCATAAATTCATCGAAGAGAAACTCCCGGTGCTTAGAAAATATACAACCAAGATCATCGGGAACATCGCAGCAAGCAGTGTCGATGAATATTGTGCGGTACTTGAATTGCTCGATGCACAGGAAGGCGTACATGGTTTTGAAATCAATGTTTCCTGTCCTAATGTAAAAGAGGGAGGTTTAAATTTTGGAACCGATCCTCATCAGGTGGCACACATTACCAAAGAAACCCGAAAGAGAACGGAAAAACCGCTGATCATCAAGTTGACGCCGAATGTAACCCATATTTCAGAATTTGCCCGGGCTGCCGAAGCAGAAGGGGCCGATGCGGTTTCAGTGATTAATACACTTATCGGGATGTCGGTGAATATTTCGACACGAAAACCAAGAATAGCGACAACGACCGGCGGCCTTTCAGGTCCTGCCATTAAACCGATCGCTCTTGCTAAAGTCTATGAGACATGCAACGCTGTCAAAATTCCTGTTATAGGAGTCGGCGGGATAAAAACTTGGGAAGATGCCGTTGAGTTCTTTATTGTAGGTGCTTCAATGGTACAGATCGGCACGGCAAATTTTGTCGATCCTGCAACAGGAACATCCATTACGGAAAGCATCGAACGGTACTGTGAAAAATATTCAATTTCACACATGATTGACCTTATCGGATCTCTTGAAACGAATAAAAACGTTTCTATTGTCGATTCCTGGCTCTAGGATCAATGGCGCATGAATTCAGCCGTCGAGTTCTTGTATTCGCTCCACACCTTCGGAATGAAGTTCGGATTGACAAATATCCGGACCCTCCTGAATTCCGTCGAAAATCCGCATCAACACTTTCCGGCAATTCATGTCGCGGGGACCAATGGAAAAGGTTCTACCTCGTCGATGATCGCTGCGATCTTTACGGCTGCCGGGTATAAAGTCGGATTGTACACTTCTCCTCATCTTGAAAAATTCAATGAAAGAATCCGCATCAACGGCGGTATGATCTCAGACCGGGATGTGATACGGTACGTCGACATGCTGCGATCGAAAATTGAAATGTCCCGGTCCACATTTTTTGAAGCGACGACCGCCATTGCGTTCAAGTATTTTGCCGATCGGAAGGTTGATATCGCTGTTATTGAAACAGGATTAGGGGGAAGACTTGACTCAACCAATGTCATCACACCGATCGTTTCAGTCATTACGACCATCGGGAAAGACCATACTGAATATCTGGGGAATACATTCCGGCAAATTGCATTCGAAAAAGCTGGGATCATCAAGCATCGTGTGCCTGTTGTGCTGGGCGCCGTAGACGGCATTGCCCGAAAAGTGATTCTCAATATTGCCCGGACAAAAAAATCTTCTCTGCTGTACTCGTCACGCCTAACACTTCCTGAAAATATTCAAATTGAATTAAAGGGAGACCACCAGGTACAAAATGCAAAAAATGCCCTGGCGGCTGTGACTCTTACGGAGAAACGTTTTCTCATTGGTAATGAAGCTATCAAAACAGGCCTTGAAAAGACAACAAAACTGTCGGGACTTCGGGGGCGATTAGAGCACATAGAAGGAAGACCCGAAATGATTCTTGATGTTGCTCATAATCCGGAAGGTATCATCAGTCTTGTCAGGGCATTGAAAGACTTCTCTCACAAGAATAAAGTTCTTCTGTTTTCCGTCATGAAAGACAAGGATTATTTATCCATGCTGTATGAATTAAAAAAGGTATTTGAGAAAATTGTAATTATTCCATTGAAAATGGAAAGAGCCTTACCAGAGGCATTGCTCGGCGAATTCTGCAAAAAAATCGGTTTCAAAGTGTATGAGGCGAAAAGTGCATCCGATGGTTTGGAATATGCGATACAACGTGCCGGAAAAAATGGTCTTGTCGTTGTATCCGGCTCAAATTATCTTATCGGGGAGATATTACCGTTGATTTCCCGGGGAAAGAAATAGGTATTCAAGATCATTATTCAGAAATAGTGGTCAGTTATACCTTCGGGATAAAAATTTGAAAAAAGTTCTTGACATTCAAACTCATTAACAATACCTTGAAAAGGGTTCAATAACGCAACAATATTCTTATCGTCAATATCCACACAACCTGAAACATCAATAATTCAAATCTAAAGTAATTCCATTTTTAATAAACAAATTATTTATTGCGCAGTGTCGAAACTGCTACCTTTTACTCATCATTAATTAATATTTACTTCTAAGGAGGAATCCTACCGCTATGCCTATGGACGTATCTGAACTCAAGTCCAAGAAAATTTCCGACCTCAATCGAATTGCCAAGGAACTTGGTCTCACCGGTTACAGCGATCTTCGCAAACAAGAACTTATATTCAAAATTCTCGAGGCACAAAGCACCAAAGACGGTCAAACATTCAGCAAAGGCGTGCTGGAAGTATTGCCGGATGGTTATGGTTTTTTACGTTCGGTTGACTATAACTATCTGCCGTCACCGGATGATATTTATGTCTCACCCTCTCAAATTAAAAAATTTGCTCTCCGCACGGGAGATACAGTCAGTGGGCAGGTTCGACCGCCGAAAGAAGGGGAACGATTCTTTGCGCTGCTTCGTGTGGAAGGTGTAAACGAAGATGATCCGCAAAATATTCGGGATAGAATTTTATTCGATAATTTAACACCGTTATATCCCGAAGAACGGTTAAAACTTGAAACGGCTCCCGGTGAATATTCAATGCGCGTCCTGGATATGCTGTCACCCATCGGAAAGGGACAGCGGGGAATGATCGTTTCACCTCCAAAAGCTGGTAAAACGATTCTTCTGCAGCGAATTGCGAACAGCATAGCG
>Ga0172379_10005676_pt1 | contig 17312 bp, 23 predicted proteins | sample GrowelOW334metaG_FD_119756 | JGI IMG/M metagenome (GOLD analysis project Ga0172379, IMG submission 119756) | Groundwater microbial communities from an aquifer near a municipal landfill in Southern Ontario, Canada - Groundwater well OW334 metaG | ecosystem: Environmental > Aquatic > Deep... | reverse complement strand
GTGACCGTCAATGTCGGCGTGGGCCGCATGACCAAAGACCGCCCGTTTATTGATATGGTGGCCGAGGGCGTCACCGCCATGACCGGCCAAAAAGCCATGCTGGTCAAAGCCAAGAAATCCATTTCCGCTTTCAAAATCCGCCAGGGCGATATTGTCGGCGTGACCACGGTGCTCCGCGGCCAGCGCCTGTATGACTTTGTGGAGAAGCTGATTAAAATCACTTTGCCCCGCGTCCGCGATTTCCGCGGCTTGTCCGAGAAAATTGTTGATCAGGGCGGCAATATGTCCATCGGTTTTAAGGAACAATCGGCTTTTGCCGAAATCAAAATGGACCAGATCGACCGCGTCCACGGCTTGGAAGTGGTTATCACCACCAACGCCAAGAACCACGAAGCCGGCTTGGCCATGTTCAAACTAATGGGTTTCCCCTTTAAAAAAGAAAGTCTGTAAGATGATTATGAAACTATTCCTACTACAATTTGCTATTTTGAAACAATACTTCGTCAGACGGCGCGAAATGATTTTCACCGTAATACTATTACGCCTCAAATCCTTTCGCTGGTCTTCCTTGTCTTGTTCCAAAATATTCAAATTTAGCTACGAAATAGTTTCATAACCATCTTAAACCATATGGCAAGAAAAGCATTAATCATTAAAGCTAAAAGAACTCCCAAATTTTCCACCCGCAAGATTAACCGTTGCTGGCGCTGTGGCCGCAATCACGGCTATATGAGAGATTTCGGTTTGTGCCGCATTTGTTTCAGGGAGTTAGCCAACAACACCGATTTACCGGGCATTACTAAATCCAGCTGGTAAGCTAAATTAATTTATATGATAGACCCAATCGCAGACATGCTTACAAGAATAAGAAACGCTTCCGCCATCGGCAAAGCGGAGGTGGTTTTGCCTATGAGCAAAATCAAATACGGCATCGCTAAGATTTTGGAAGAAACTCATTGGGTCGGCAAAGTGGAAGTCATAGATAAAGACAGCACCGGCAAAAGCAAAGCGGTTTTCAAGGAAATGAAAATAGTTTTAAAATATAAAGATAACGGCCAGCCGGCCATTGGCTATATCAAGCGCATCAGCAAGCCCAGCCACCGCATCTATGTGGGCAAGGACGAATTGCCGCGCGTGCTCAACAATATGGGTATAGCGATTATTTCCACCCCGCAAGGTTTGATGACCAATAAGGAAGCGGGCAAAAAGAAAGTCGGCGGAGAAGTCATCTGCGAAATTTACTAAACATATGTCAAGATTAGGAAAATTGCCAATTGAAATAACCAGCGGAGTCAGCGTCGAAGTAAAGAACGGCGTGGTCTTGGTTAAAGGCGCCAAAGGACAATTGGAGCAAGCTCTTTTGCCCTTTGTTAAGGTTGTCGTCAATGACAAGGAAATTAATGTCAGCGTGGATGATGCCGAAGACAAAAAACAGCGCGCCGCCTGGGGTTTGTTTCGCAGTTTGATTAAAAATATGGTGGTTGGCGTCAGTACTGGTTTTAGCCGCCAATTGGAAGTCAACGGCGTCGGTTATAAAGTGGCCGGCGGAGGCAAGAAACTGAATTTCAGCTTGGGCTTTTCCCATCCGATTGACTTTGACCTGCCCGAGGGAGTGACCGGGGCGGTGGAAGGAAAAATTATCACCCTGACCGGTTTTGACAAGCAATTGGTCGGCGAGACCGCCGCCCGCATCAGACGCTTAAGACCGCCGGAGCCTTACAAGGGCAAGGGCATTAAATACGTGGAAGAAACCTTAAGACGCAAGGCCGGCAAGACCGCTGCTTCCAAATAATTATATGAATCAAGATAAAGCCAAACAATTAGGCAAAGCCAGACGCGCCACTCGCGTGCGAGCTAAAATTACAGGCACGGCCGAGCGCCCTCGCTTGAGCGTCTTTAAGTCCAATGCTCATATGTTCGCCCAGATTATTGACGATACCACCGGCAAGACTTTGGCCAGCTCCCATACCAAAAAAATAAAAGCCGACAATAAGACCGACGCCGGTTTTAAAATGGGCCAGGCTTTGGCTAAGTTGGCCAAAGAGGCCGGTATTACCAAGGTCGTGTTTGATAGGGGAGGCAATTTATATCACGGACGCATGAAAGCGGTGGCCGACGGCGCCCGCGACGGCGGTTTAGATTTTTAAATATATGGAAGATAATAAACAAGAAGTTAAGGCTCCTCAAGCTCCAGCCAATAAGCCGGCCGGCAAGCCGGGTTTTGGCGGCCAGCACAACAGAGGCGGAGGACAAAATAGAGGCGGCGGCGGTCGCGGCGGTTACGGCGGCGGCAGGCGAGACGAGAGAGCCGACAGCGAATATGAACAGCAGATTTTGGATTTGGCCCGCGTCACTCGCGTTATGGCCGGAGGCAAGCGCATGCGTTTTCGCGCCTGTATTGTTTTGGGCAATAAGGCCGGCAAAGTCGGCATTGGCTTGGCCAAAGGCGCCGATGTTACTTTAGCCATCACCAAAGCCGTCAACCAAGCCAAGAAAAACATGATTGACGTGCCGATTGCCGCCGGCGGAACCATTCCTCACGAGATTAAGCATAAATTCGGCGCTTCTGTTATACTATTAAGACCGGCCAAGCACGGACGGGGCGTTATCTGCGGGGGCGTTATGCGCATTATCGCGGAAATGGCCGGCTTGCAAAACGTCACCGGCAAGATTTTGGGCACCAACAACAATGTCACCAACGCCAAGTGTATGATTGAGGCTTTGAGCTTGCTGAAAGGCAAGAAAGTTTCCAAAAAAGCGGAACCCAAAGAGGAAGCTATTAAAATCAAAGAGATTGAGCCGGAGATTATCGCCAAAATCGCCAAAGTTAATCCGGAAGAAGAGGCTCTGGCCAATTAAATTATATGAATATTTCTCTACACAATCTTAAGGCCGACAAGGCTTTACATAAAAAGACTAAACGAGTCGGTCGCGGCAACGCTTCCGGACACGGCTCTTATAGCACCCGCGGTGTTAAGGGACAAAAATCCCGCTCCGGCGTCAGCGGCTTGAAACGCTTGGGCATGCGCCAGCAATTATTGTCTATTCCCAAATCTCGAGGCTTCAAGTCCCACTTCACTAAAAATCAAGTTGTCAATTTGGGCCAAATCAACAAAGTGTTTAAAGACGGACAAATTGTCACGCCTTTAGCTTTGGCCAAATTCGGCTTGGTGGATAAAGCTAAGGCCGGCATTAAAATTTTGGCGCAGGGCGAACTAACTTTGAAGAATTTAACTTTCAAGGATTTTCAAATGAGCGAAGCAGCCAAAGAAGCCATCATCAAAGCCGGCGGTAAGATTAGTTAATCGCGTAGCTTGAAACCTGAAACCTGAAACGTGTTTATGTTTTATGCTTCACGTTTCACGTTACAAGATTTAATTATATGATTGAGCAAATCAAAAAAATCTGGAAAGCGCGCGACTTGCGCTATAGCCTGTTGTTTGTTTTATTGATGCTGGCTATTTTCCGTTTTGCCGCCCATATTCCGATTCCGGGCGTGGACGTGGTGGCTTTGCGGCAATTTTTTCAATCCAACCAGATGCTGGGCTTGCTCAACTTGTTTTCCGGCGGCGGCATGGAGAACTTTTCCATTGTTTTGATGGGCGTCGGCCCTTACATTACCGCCTCCATCGTCTTCCAGCTTTTGGGCATGATTGTCCCCAAGTTTGAAGAAATGAACAAAGAGGAATCGGGTCGGCAAAAAATCAATTCCTGGACCCGCTGGCTGACTGTGCCTTTATCCATAGTTCAGTCTTATAGCATGATTTTACTTTTAAAACGCTCCACCTCCGGCATTATCAGCGACATGAGCTTGTTGCAGACCGTGGCCATGATTATGACTATTACCGCCGGCACCGTCATGCTGATGTGGTTTGGCGAATTGATTAACGAAAAGAAAGTCGGCAACGGTATTTCCATTATGATTTTTGCCGGCATTATTACCAGTTTGCCGGGTATTATCCAGCGCACCTTGGCCACTTACGACCCGACCATGCTGTTTACCATTATCGGTTTTATCGTGGTGGCGCTCGTCACCGTGGTCGGCGTGGTTATTATCAACGAAGGCCAGCGCAAGATTCCGGTGCAGTATGCCAGACAAATCAGGGGCAATCGCGTCTTTGGCGGTTCGTCCACCCATTTGCCCTTGCGGGTCAATATGGCCGGCGTCATGCCTATCATCTTTGCTTTGTCTTTGGTGATGGTGCCGCAGACCGTCGGGCAATTTTTAATTCACGCCCAGAGCGCTTGGATAGCGCAAGCGGCCGAAATGGTGGTCAGGATGTCCAACAATCAATTAGTTTATGCCGTGGCCTATTTCTTATTGGTCTTCGGCTTTACTTTTTTCTATACCGAGGTGGTCTTCAAGCCCGAGCAGATTGCCGAGAACTTGCAGAAGCAGGGGGGTTTTATTCCCGGCATCCGTCCCGGCAAGCACACCAGCGATTATCTGACCGACAGCTCCCGCAAAGTTATTTTTTCCGGCGCGCTGTTCTTGGCCGCCATCGCCGTCCTGCCTTTGGCCGTGCGCTATTTGACCGGCAAGCAATGGCTGGCTATCGGCGGTACCAGTATTTTGATTGTGGTCAGCGTGGTGATTGATATGGTCAAGCAAGTCCAGGCGCAATTGTCTATGCGCGACTACGAAATTATGTAAATTTTTGTTATGTCATCCCGGCGGAGGCCGGGATCCAGGTTTTAAACAATGAAACAACAAGCATAATAAGTTATATATTAAATAAGTCTCATACCATTGAGTCTTATTTTTTTAGCCAAAATTAGCCTATTTTTTGTTATTATATTGACAAATATTTCAAAGTATGCTATACTGTAAATAATAAAAAATGATAGTTATTTGAAATTTTAATAATAAAAAAGGAGATTCTAATGAAAAAGCTTGATGCCAAAAAGCAAGCCTTATTAGCCACTACTCTTGATAATTTGGGAGTTGAAAAAATGCTTACCAAGAAGCATGTGCAGTATTTAAGAAAAAATAATCTTAACATGCGCACCTTAGCTGAGTTTATTGCTGCTAATAATTCTAAGTTATTGAAAAGAAAAGATAATTTCAATCTTTGCTTTTCAGTAGAAGGTCGTTCTTGGACAAACTTAAGAAATTTTCTAATCTCTAACGGTTTCACTGTCAAAGACTGGGTAATGCTCTGTCCAAAAAAGAAGATGGCCTGGGGAGAAACTTATGACTTATCAGCGCTTTCAAGGGAGCAAGTCGAGCAATTGACCCTGGATTCTATCGTGCAGGCTTCGTATTCGACTGTCGGCTATTACCATTACTATGAAGATGAGTCTATGCGGGGATGCTTAAACTCTCCTATTGATAGAAAAATCTTGGCGACCGTTCTTAAGATTGACCCTAGTTCGGAAGAATATAGGACGAGGCGTTTGTCTGTTAAGGAATTTTTGGTTTTGTTTGACCCCCAGAAAATAGAGACGACATTTATATTTTCTGGTTATAGGACGAGTAGACACTCCTCGATGGTAGGTCTACAAAAAGTTTTAAGACGGTTGGGTTTTACTGAAAAAGACGGCGAGTTTATGAAGGTTGTTTTTGGTGGAAAAACCAAACAATACCACATTAACAGGCTCGTCAATGAAAAGAAATTTTCCGAGTCAGAGGCGCGCACCGCAGTTGAATGGGGGCTAAAAGCCGGTTGGATTACTGCCAGCGATTATTAACTCCATTGAGCAAGTTAAATAAGTTTTATGAAGAGGGAAGTCAAAACGACAACCCTCTTTTTTCTTTGTCTTTTTTACATATTTATTGGTCAATGATATACTAAATAAGTAAATAATAATTTAATAAATATGGGGATTTTGCAGGATTTCGGGGTGGTGCGGAAAAAAGAAGCGCCACCGGTTAAAGACTTCGGGCTGTATAAAAAAAACACCACGACCGGCCTGAAACAAATGGCCAAAAACTTGAAACCGGCTGACCGAGCCAAATTTTTTAATATACTCAAGGCGGAGGGTAAATGGGGCAAGACCAGCAGTAACCGCCAAATAATAGATATAATGAGAAAGCGGGGGGAAGCCCGTTCGTTTAGAACCAGGATTAAAGATAAGATTTTAACCGATTACAGCCGGCCGGGTATGAGCAAGGAACAAATAGCCCGCAATGTCCGCTTGACCACTTTTGACCGCATCAGGCAGGACTCCCAAGCCAAGTTCGGGCAAGGCGAACAAGACCAGCACAAATCTACTCTGGCAGGAAGTTATGGCAAGGGAGAGGTTAGCGCCACGGCCAAGCGTCCGGGAGCTACCAGAGTAGAGAGGCAATACGACGGGGGCAATGTTAAAAAATCGGATATACATTTGCCAGTATAATGTACAAATGCCAAAGTTCAAATTTCCAATTTCCAATCAAGCCTAAAATTAAAAATTAAAATTTGACATTTGAGCTTAAGATTTGATTTGGCATTGGAAATTTGGATTTGGAAATTATTATAAACATTCATGAAAAAACAACACACAGTTTTCATCTTCTTCGGCCCTCCAGGCTCGGGCAAGGGCACGCAATCCGAGATGCTGGGCGAGCGCTTGAAATTGCCGGTTATTTCCACCGGCGCGCTGTTGCGCCAGGAAGAAACCAATAAAACTCCTTTGGGCTTGAAGGCTAAGCGTTTTGTTAAAAAAGGGGAGCTGGTGCCGGATAAGCTGATTGCTGAAATTATTAAAAAGCGCTTGGCCAAGCGGGACACGGCGCGCGGTTTTATTTTGGACGGCTACCCGCGCGACAAAGTCCAGCTTGACGACCTTTTGTCTATGGTGCAGGATAAATACGCCATTTGGCCGGTGGAAATAAAAGTCAGCGACCGCGAAGTGCTTAATCGTTTAAGCGGCCGGCGTGTTTGTCCCAATTGCGGGGCTGGCTGGCACTTGGTTTACAAGCCCACCAAGCAGGCGGGGATTTGCGATGTCTGCGGGCATAAATTAGCCATTCGCGAAGACGACCGACCGGCCGTGGTTCGTCAGCGTTTGGCCGGTTACAAAGAGACAGTCAAGGATTTATTGGCCTACGCCAAAAAGAATAAAAGTTTGATAAGTATAAATGGGGAGCAGTCTATTGCCAAAGTTAAAAAGGATATTCTGGTCAAAATTAAAAAAATTCACCCAGTTAAATAAAGTAATTAGCAAAGTTTAACTGGAATTATTACCGAAAACTATAAAATAAAGTGAATAAAATAATTCATATTATTTAACGGGGTAAATGACTAAATTGATAAAGAATCAAAAAGAAATAGAAGGAATAAAAATCAGCTGCCGTCATTTGGCGGAATTGTTTGTTGTTTTGGAAAATATGGTCAAGCCGGGGATGACGACGGGCGAACTGGAACAAACAGCCTGTGATTTTATGGCCAAAGTCGGCGGGCGCCCAGCCTTTAAAAATTTTAGAACGCATCACGGCGCCAAGCCGTTTCCCACGGCGCTCTGCGCTTCCATTAATGAAGAAATCGTCCACGCGCCGGCTTTACCCAGCCGCACCTTGAAAGAGGGTGATATTATCGGCGTTGACGCGGGCATGGAATTGAACGGCTACTACAGCGACATGGCCAGAACCATAGCCGTGGGAAAAATTAAACCTGAAGCCCAAAAATTATTAAACGTCACCAAGCGCGCTTTGGATTTAGGGGTTAGCGAAATAGCCGCCGGCAAACACTTGGATAATATCGGGCGAGCCATCCAAAGCTACGTGGAAGCCCAGGGCTTCGGCGTGGTGCGCGATTTAGTCGGCCACGGCGTCGGCTTGGCGGTGCACGAAGACCCGCAGATTCCCCATTATGCCATAAAGGAAAGCGGCCTGCCCAATGTTAAACTACAAGCCGGCATGGTCTTGGCCATTGAGCCGATGATTACCGCGGGCGATTGGCACATTGCCGACAAGGGCGACGGCTTTACTTTTGTAACCGCCGACGGCTCGTTAACGGCGCAATTTGAAGATACGGTTCTGGTCACGGCCGACGGCCACGAAATTTTAACAAGAATTTAATTTTAATAATTAACTAAAGGAAAAATTATGAAAAAAACCTTGCTAATTGTGGGCGTCATCGTGGTGCTCGTCGGGGGTTTTGTCTGGATGACCTACAACAAATTGGTCAGAGCCAACGAAACCATTGACAACCAATGGGCGCAAGTGGAAACCCAATATCAGCGCCGTTTTGATTTGATTCCCAATTTGGTGGAATCGGTCAAAGGCATGATGGCGCAAGAACAAAAAATCTTCGGCGATTTGGCCGAAGCGCGCACTCGCTATGCCGGCGCCGGCAATGTCAATGATAAAGCGGCCGCCGCCACGCAGGTGGAAGGCGCTTTAGGACGTTTGCTCGTAGTGATGGAAAATTATCCCCAGCTGAAATCGTCGGAAAACGTGACGACCTTGATGACCCAGTTGGAAGGCACGGAAAATCGCATCAGCGTGGAACGCAAGCGCTTTAATGACGCGGTCAAAGAATTCAACGTGGCCATCAAAACCTTCCCGTCTAATATGATTGCCGGGTGGCTGGGCTACGGCGAACGCAATTATTTTGAAGCGGCAGCCGGTTCTGATACGGCTCCGGCGGTCAATTTAACCGAGTAGCATGTTAAAAATCACTCTAAAAATTTGTTTACCCGTCCTATTACTGACGGCGACCTTGGCCGTTGCGCGCGCTTATGTCAGCCCGGGCCAGCCGACCGGCCTGGTTAACGATTTTGCTAATGTTTTAAGCGCCGAACAAAAACAGCAATTGGAAAATAAATTAGAGCAATTTAAGAAAGACAGCAGTAATGAAATCGCCGTAGCTGTTATTAATAGTTTGCAAGACGATACCATTGAAAATTTTGCCGAGGAATTATTTAAAGAATGGGGTATCGGCCAGAAGGGCAAAGACAACGGCGTCTTGATTTTGGTGGCCAAGGAAGATAGAAAAATGCGCATTGAAGTCGGCTACGGGCTGGAAGGCGATTTAACCGACGCGCAATCCGGCTGGATTATCAATCAAATAATGAAGCCGGCCTTTGCCGATAATAATTTCTATCAGGGCTTGGACCAAGCGGCGGATAAAATTATCGGTGCCACCAAGGGCGAAGTTGTTCCGTCCGACCAGCCGACAACCGGTGGCAAGAAGCTGAATATTCAGTTTATTTTCGGCGCCATTGTTTTCGGTTTTATCTGGCTGGCCAGCGTTTTGGGCCGGAGCAAATCTTGGTGGCTGGGCGGAGTCTTGGGCGGCATAGTGGGCGTGGTTATCGGCTTTTTTGTCGGCTTCCTGTATTTAGGCATAATTGCTATCGCTGTTTTGGCGCCTTTGGGGTTATTATTTGATTTTATCGTTTCCAAAAAATATCAGGCCGGCAAAGCCAGCGGCTATCTGCCGTGGTGGATCGGCGGGGGAGGCTTCGGTGGCGGTTCCGGCGGGGGATTTGGGGGTTTTGGCGGCGGCTCCTCTGGGGGCGGCGGCGCCAGCGGGGATTGGTAGTGAAACAATCGCAAAATTATTTTTGCTGCAATTTGTTATTTTTATCCAATACTTCGTCAAGCTGGCGCGCCATGATTTTCACCGTAATAACATTACGCCTCAAACCCTGGCGCTGGCTTTCCTCGTCTTGAATAAAAATCCCTAAATTTCGCTTAAAAATAGTTTTACGATTGTTCCAAAAATATGAGGAAAACAACGCCAAAAATGTATTTAGGTCTGGATTGGGGAGTCAAGAAAATCGGCTTGAGTTTGGGCGACGACCACACCAATGTGGCCGTGCCTTGGCTCATTGCCAAAGACTTGGCCGAAGTTTTAAAATTGCTAAAAAAAGAGGCGATTGATATTATCGTGGTCGGCGAACCAAAACATTTGGCCGGCAAAGCCGACTCCAAGGATTTCGCTAAATTTTTAGCCGAGTTGAAAAGCAAAACTAAATTGCCGATAGAACTAATTGATGAGCGCTTAAGCACTCGGATGGCTAATCGCCTTGGCTATGACAAAAAGATGACGGTTCGTCAAAACAAAAAAGTTAAGCGGAGCGATGATGCCGTAGCCGCCATGTTGATTTTACAAACTTTTTTGGATAAACAGTCTTATGGAAGCGACTTATAGAACCAAGGCTATTGTTTTAGACCGCAGCCCTTATCAGGAGTGCGATTCGCAGGTGGCGGTTTACAGCTGGCTTAGTGGCCGGCAAAATTTAATCGCCAAGGGCACCGCTAAAATCAACTCCAAGCTGGCCGGCCACTTGGAGCCTTTTAATTTGGTGGAGTTGATGGTTATCAGAGGGCGGGGCGCGGACTATGCCGGCGCCGCCGACAGCTTGGCCGTAGCCGGCGCCCTTAAGGGCGATTGGCACAAAATACAGGCCGGCGGGTATCTCTTGGCGCTCTATAAAAAATTATTGAAGCCGGGTGAGAGCGACCGCCGGGTTTTTTTGCTTTTGGCCCAGTTTATTTATTGGCTCAATGCTATTAAAGCCAGTCCCGTCTATTACCAAGCCATTGCCCGCTTGGCCGCTTGGAAACTCTTGAATCTTTTGGGTTTGGCGGATGTGGCTATGCTCAACCCCCGCTGTCCGCACCGCATTAAAAAATTACTGACGGATTTCGGCCGCGCCGATTTGGTAGACAATTTAAAAAATTTAAAACTGACCTCCGCCGAAGCCGGGCGTTTAAGCGTTTACTTGGACAGATTGATTATCCATATTACTGAATAATTTGGAACACAAAAAAACAGCCTTGTGGCTGTTTTAAAAAGTTTTCATCTTCCGCCGTTGTTAGGCGGATTTTTTTGATTCAAACAGGTGCCAGATTGCGCCGTTAGCTTCAAAGGTTTTGATATGGCCGCTATCATCAACTTTTTCTTCCAACATGGTGCCGCTATTGTGGTGTTTAAATAAATACAAGATACGTTTTTCTTGCTTTGTCCCATTACTGGAATTCCAGTAATAAAATATTTTTTTAGGATCGGCGGAGCAAGAATTATTGCGTAAAATTTTACTGCCGGCCGGCAGCGAGATGGAAAGCGTTTGTGGCCGGTGAGCATTAAAATTAATGTCTGTTAAAACGTATTCACAGACCTTGTTCATAAGCATCCTCCGTTAATTTGTGAAAAGTGCTTTAATTATCCTCTTATTTAAATTATGAGGCACAGAGGGGTTGGCCGTCAATGCGCCCAGTTGAAAAAACCGCCGTGATTTGGTATGATTTAAATGAATTTTTATACCTAATTTAACTAATTTTATGGCCAGAATATCAATTAAAACGGCTCAAAAACAGCAGGGGGAAGCGACGGTCGCCGGCTGGGCGCGCAACATCAGACTGCATAAGGGTTTGATGTTTATTGACCTTTACGACCTGTCAGGCATGATACAACTCGTCATTACAGCCGATTCGCCGGCCTTTGAGGCGCTGGCCAATTTAAGTTTGGAAAGCGTCATTGAAGTGACGGGCGGCTTACAGTCCAAACCGCCCCGTAAGGATTCCACCGAGCCGGAATTTGAGGTGCTGGTTAAAAGCGCCAAGGTTTTATCCAAGGCCGATGCCGAATTGCCGATTCCGGTTTTAACCAAAGCCGATAATGAAGCCGACGTGGAAAACCGCTTTAACTGGCGCTGGTTGGATTTGCGCCAGCCCGAGCATCAGAAAGTTTTCAAAGTTTGGACCGAATTGGAAAAGGGTTTTCGCCATTATTGGGACGACGCCGGTTATATTCAAATTTATACCCCCAGTTTTATGAGCACAGCCAGCGAATCGGGCGCTGAAGTTTTTAGCGTCAAATATTTTGACCGCACCGCTTACTTGGCGCAGTCCCCGCAATTTTATAAACAAATGGCCATGGCTTCCGGCCTGGAAAAAGTTTTTGCCGTCGGCCCGGTTTATCGCGCCGAAAAATCTTACACCAACCGCCACAGCACCGAATTCACCGGCTGGGACTTTGAATTGGCCTATATTGAATCCGAGGAAGACGTCATGCGAGAGCTGGAACAGATGATTATCAAAGGTCTGGCGGCGGCAAACAGCAACGCTGGTGTGACCGTGCCGGCCCCGTCTCTGCCTTTCCCGCGCCTGACCATGAAAGAGGCCAAAGCTAAATTAGCCGCGGCCGGCATTAAGGCGGAAACGGCTGATGATTTCAGCGCCGAGGAAGAAAAAGAGCTGGGACAAATGATTAAAAAAGAAACCGGCCACGATTTTGTGTTCGTCACGCATTATCCGGTGTCGGCCCGCCCGTTTTATCATATGCGCCGAGACGACGACCCTGCCTTAACTAAGAGTTTTGACTTATTTTACAAGGGCATTGAAATAACTACCGGCGCCCAGCGCGAGCATCGCTATGAAATTCTGAAGCAACAGGCCGAGGACAAAGGCATGGATGTCGCCTCCTTGGAAGATTATCTGAACTTCTTTAAATTTGGTTGTCCGCCCCACGGGGGCGCGGGCATCGGTCCGGCGCGCATTATCATGAAAATCTTGGATTTGCCTAATATCCGCGAGGCGGTTTTCTTGCCCCGCGACGTCAAGCGTCTGCGCCCTTAAATTTAAAAATTATCACAGTCAACAACATTCTTACATTCTTGAGAATGTGAGAATGTTACAAAGAGTTAGATGAGTAAAAACAATAATGGAATTAGGACTTGGATTGAAATTGACAGGGGGCGGCTTAAGCATAACTATCAAACTTTCCGGCAGATTGTACCGCGGGCGAAAATGATGGCGGTGTGCAAATCCAACGCTTACGGTCATTCGTTCATTGACTACGCGCAGGCCATGGAAAAATTGGGTATTGACTGGCTGGGTTTGGATTCAATTTTGGAAGCCTTGCCATTGCGCCAGAACGGCTTGACTAAGCCGATGCTGGTCTTGGGTTATACTTTGCCGGAAATGATTGCGGAGGCGGCGGCCAATAATATCAGTTTAACTGTGTCCAACTGGGACGCTTTGAAAATTTTACCGGCGGACAATAAATTGAAAATACATTTAAAATTTGATACCGGTATGTGCCGGCAGGGATTTTTTCCCGAAGAGGTTGATAAGGTTTTGGATTACTTAGCGCAGAACCTGTCGCAAGTGGAAATTGAAGGCGTTTACACCCATTTTGCCGGCGCCAAGAATCCGGCTTTTCCCCAAGGCACCAAGGAACAGCTGAAAAAATTCCAAATTGTTTTGGACGCCGTGGCCCAGCGTGGTTTAAAACCGCTTCGCCACGCCGCCGCCACTTCCGGCGCCATTGTTTTCCCCGAGGCCCAGTTTGATATGGTGCGGCTCGGCATCGGCCTTTATGGCCTGTGGCCGTCGCAGGAAGTCCAGTATGCCTATTCGGACAAATTTGAACTCCAGCCTATTTTAACCTGGAAAACCGTGGTGGCGGAAATCAAGCCAGTGCCGGCCGGCAGCCGCGTCGGTTACGACTTTACCGAACTCTTGGAACGGCCAACCGTCATCGGCATTTTGCCCATCGGCTATTGGCACGGCTATGACCGCAATCTGTCCAGTATCGGCAAAGTCTTGGTGAACGGCCACCGCGCCCGCGTTTTGGGCCGGGTGTCTATGGATATTATCACCGTTGATTTAACTGATATTCCTGATGTCCAAATCGGTAGTGAAGCGGTTTTACTGGGCGAGCAGAACAACGCCGTTATGAGCGCCGACGAAATGGCCAGTTTAGCCGAAACTTCAAGTTATGAAATTGTCACGCGCTTAAATCCATTGATAAAAAGATTTTATATATAAAACGTAGTTCATAAAGTTCGTAAAGTTTATAAAGTTTGTAAAGTAAAATACAAATTTTTAAAACAAGCCACTTTATGAACTTTCAACTTTATAAACTTTATAAACTAATCGTATGAACAACAATGCCAAGTTCGCGTTTTGGTACATGCTGTCACTCGTCGCTTTGGTTTTTATGTCCATTGCCACGGGCGTTATCGTGTTCCAAATTATCAATCAGCAGTTGGTTGATGTTTTGAAAAACACTTTGCCGAGCCAAGAGACGCTCAAAGTCGCCATCAGCGCCGTCATTATCAGCGCGCCGATTTTTTACTGGCTGACCCGCCTCATCAGGCGAGCCATGGCCAAGGGGCAGCTCTCGGCTGAGGCCTCCATTCGTCGCTGGCTGACTTATTTTATTTTGTTTGTTAGCGCCGTGGTGGCCATCATTTGGCTGATTATGACCATCAATAGTTTCTTGAACGGCGAATTGACTTTGAAGTTTATTTTGAAAGCCTTGACGGTGCTGGCCATTACCGCTTCAATTTTTACTTATTATTTTTACGATATCAGGCACGGCCAAGATGCCAAAAAAACAGTTATCAAAATTTATCTTATCGGTTCGCTGGTGTTGGTGGCGGCCGTATTCGTCGCTTCTTTCTGGTTTGTGGAATCGCCGACCGAGGCGCGCGCTCGCCAGCACGACCAAGCCGTAGTCAATGATTTGAATATTTTGGACGGCGCCATCAATAATTTTTATAGCGCCAATAATAAAAAGTTGCCGGCGGCGCTTAGCAGTTTATCGGAAATGTCAGCCTCTTATTATTTGCCGGCCGACGCTTTTGTTGATGAAACCGGCGACAAGCCTTATGACTACAAGATTATTGATGCCACTCATTATCAGCTGTGCGCCAACTGGCAAGTTTCCAGCGAAGTGCTCAAGGAAAATAAAAGCTATTACATTGACGCGCGCTGGCAGCACGAAGTCGGCTATCAATGCTTTGACCGCCAAGTGGGCGACCTGGGCGACATTAAAGGCGCGGTACCGGCACCTGTAAGATAATATTCATGATTGTTAAATTGGATAAATTTGAAGGGCCTTTTTATCTGCTCCTCTCTCTAATTGAGGAGGAGCGGTTGTCTATTACCGAAGTCAGTTTGGTCAAGGTAGCCGACCAGTTTATTGAGCATATTAAAAAGACACGCGACATTGACCCTGAACAAATCGCCGATTTTTTGGTGGTGGCGGCCAAGTTATTACTGTTGAAGTCGCGGGCGCTCCTGCCTTATTTATACCCGGCCGAGGACGAAGAAATTGACGATTTTGAGGCGCAGATAAAAATGTATCAGGAGTTTCTGGCGGCCACCAAAACCATCGCCGGACTATTGGGGCAAAAGCATTTTATGTTCGCCCGCCAGTTCAACCGTAAGTCTTTACTTGGCGCGGAGCGCGGTTTTATCCCGCCCAAAAATGTTAATGGCGCCAGCCTGGCCATGGTGTTTGACGATTTGCTGTCCCGCCTTAAGCCGCCGGACATTTTAGGCGAAGAGAGTTTGGCCGGCACTATCAGTCTGGAAGACAAAATTGACCACATTCGCGATATCATCAAAAACAAAGTTAATTTTATTTTTTCGGAAATTTTTACCAAAGCTCATTCCCGCACCGAAATGATCGTCGGTTTTCTGGCAATTTTAGAACTAATGAAACAAAGGGAAGTTCTCATAGACCAGACCGAATTATTCGGGGAAATACAAGTTAGTCGTAATATTACATAATGTATATGGATAAATTAAAATCACAATTGGAATCTTTGTTATTTATCGCCGCCAAACCGCTGACTATTAAACAGCTGGCCGAGTGGCTCGCGACTAAGCCGGATAAAATTACCGAGGCTTGCCAAGCCTTAGCCGAAGACTATAAGGCGAACGAGCGCGGTATGCAATTGACGCACTCGGGCGACAAATATCAGCTGGTCAGTTCGCCGGACAACGCCGAGGCGGTGCAGAAATTTATTGCTGAAGAAACCGGCGGGGAATTGAGCCGCCCCAGCCTGGAGGCGCTGACCATTATCGCTTATCGCGGACCGGTAGCCAAGGGAGAATTGGATAAAATCAGGGGCGTCAATTGCGCTTTGATTTTGCGCAATTTATTGGTGCGCGGCTTGATTGACAGCCAGGAAAGCAAAGGCGAGACCCAGTACAATATTTCTTTGGATTTTTTGCGCTATTTGGGAGTGGCCGGCGTGGAGGATTTGCCGGATTATGTCCGCTTGCATTCAGCTGAAGTTATTGACCAAGTGCTAAAGGAGCAAAATTAGCTTATGTGGGAATTTTTTTTAGCCAGCTTATTTATTTTTGTCAGTTTTTTCAATTGGATGTTCGTCAAAGCTGATTTAAAAAGCAGAGAGTGGCCGCGCGCTTATTTTTTGCCGTCTTTGGGCGAAGTTATCGCCCGCGGCGAATCCTTGTTTTGGCTGCCTCACGCTCCGGCGCAAAAAAAGCCGGCTTATATTGAAGTGATAACGCCTCGGCCTGTGAAACGCGATTCCGGGCAGGAATTTTCCTTGGTGGCCACGAGCGGTTTAGCTTATGACTGCAAGCATGATTTTTATTTGTTTGAAAAAGAAGCCGACCGCCAGCTGCCGATTGCCAGTATTTCCAAATTAATGTCCGCTTTGGTTTTTTTGGAACATAACCTGGGCTGGAACGCTGTTTATACCATTAACGAAGCCGACCGGCGCGACGGCAGCAAGCTCAATTTTTTTCCCGGCGAGCAAGTCTTGGTTCGCGACTTATTTTATAGCGCCTTGGTGGCTTCCGATAATTCGGCCATCATGAGCTTGGTCAGAGCCACCAAGCTGAACGAAGGCGAATTTGTGGCCTTAATGAACAGCAAGGCCGTAGCTTTAAAAATGACTAACACTCATTTTGTGGAGCCGACGGGCTTGAGCGAATTGAACGTCTCCACGGCGCGCGATGTGGCCAAACTGGTGGGGGAGGCTATGAAAGATTTGGATATCAGGCGGGCCGTTTTGTCCGATAAATACGAATTGGAAATTATCAACAACAAAAAGAATCATAGGCGAGTTATAAAAAATACCGATTCGCTGCTTAAAAATTCGGATTTGAGCGTTAAAATTATCGGCGGCAAGACCGGTTATTTGTCCAAGGCCGGTTACTGCTTTGCCGGCAATTTTATCAAGGACGACCAGGAAATTATCACCGTGGTGCTCGGGGCCGACAGTCCGGCCTCGCGCTTCCGAGAGACCGAACGCCTGCTGGATTGGATTTTTCAAAGTTACGACTGGCCGAAGTAAGTTTATAAAGTTCGTAAAGTAAAAAATATGAAAAAAATAATTATTGGCAATTGGAAAATGAATTTGGGGCTTAAAGCCAGCTTGGTTTTGGCCAGAGCTATTAAAAACCTTAAGTCTAAAAATGAAATTGGCGTTTGTCCGTCTGATTTGGCTTTGGCCGGCGTCGGTCAGTTGCTCAAGGGCAGCCAAATTAAACTGGGCGCGCAGGATTGTTTTTGGGAAACAGCCGGCGCTTATACCGGACAAACCAGCGCCAAGAGCTTGAAAGAAGTCGGTTGCGCTTATGTCATTTTAGGACACAGCGAACAGCGCGC
>Ga0172379_10005675_pt1 | contig 17314 bp, 16 predicted proteins | sample GrowelOW334metaG_FD_119756 | JGI IMG/M metagenome (GOLD analysis project Ga0172379, IMG submission 119756) | Groundwater microbial communities from an aquifer near a municipal landfill in Southern Ontario, Canada - Groundwater well OW334 metaG | ecosystem: Environmental > Aquatic > Deep... | reverse complement strand
GGAAATCGATGAAGCTTTGATCAAAGCCCGACCTGCGCGAAGATTGAAGCCGATATCGGCTTTATCGCCTGTTACGAGGAAAACCGCGCCGTCTCCCGCCTTTCGGAACATCCCCGAAAGAACGAAGCGTGCCTGATCGACCAATTTATCGAAAGGATTCGGCTGATCCGGCTTGGAAAGAGCCCAATCGGTCCAGCACTCGATGTAACCGACCGCCAAAGCAGGAGTCGTTGCCGCCGGATCGAGCGTTTTGGCGAAAACGGCAATATCGTCGATCACGGTTTTGCTCGCTCGGATCGACACGTACGAGATCAAATCCGCTTCGTTGAACAAGTCAATGTTCCGCTCGTTCTCCAAGCGTGAAATCCTACCGAGCGTCTCGCGTTCGGCCGAAAGAAGTGAGCGAAATCCTTCGTCGATTCGACCGTAATACACGGCGGAACGGTATCCCCGCTCTCCGGCATCGACAAAAGCCTTCGGCGCCGTCGCCACCGCGCTCCGATAATTTCCACGGCGGGCGGATTCCGCGGTATAGGCGACGATCGTCTCTTCGTCGGGGTTGGCCGACATCGAACGTTCCCACGACGCGAAGGCCTGATCGATCCATTTTCCTCGGACCGCCTCGTATGAGGCAAGATCAAGCGCTTGCGCTGAAATGAAATCCGTGGGCGAGAACCCCTTCTTGGGGATCATCTTTCCGTATGAGAAGCTTGTCGCGGTAGCTTTAAGAGAAACAACCCGCTTCTCGGCATTAACCGCGGCGCTGGAGAAAGCGAAAGAGCTTCCACCCGAAATGACGGCGATCCGACCGTTTTCCAGTTCCGTTACACGGGCGGAACGCATGGGGCGATACGGGATTCGCAGCTCGGAAGTACCACGCCCCAAAGACACGGTAGCGCGCAGCGTTTCCTCTCCGCCGACAAACAGAACGATAAAGCGGATTTCCGAGTCGTCGGTAAGCCGCACATTGATCCCATCGTCTATTAGCGATATTGAAGCGGGCTTTATCGCCTGCGTTTTACCGTCGCGAATGGAAATAAGACCGTCCGACTCGGAAAGGCGAAATTCCATTCCGCCGAAATAAAGACTGAGCGGCCCCGACAAGGAACGAGCAGCCTTACCGAGCGCATCGGAAGCTTCGCGCGCGTATTTACCCGTCACGGCGATAGAGCCGACGTTGAAGGTAAAACCCGTATTGCGCGAAAACTGAACGAGCACCAGCGACAGAGCGACGGAAACATATACGACAACGACCACCAGGCCGCGGCGGAAGACGTGACTTTTCATTGTTCATAGGATACCGGGCGTTACGTTTTATTTCAACTTCTGGATTCGCAACCGATCATATAATATGTCCCTAAGCCGCAAAACGTCTATTTTCTCCTTGATCGTCGTCGCGCTCGCAACGCTTTCGTCCGTTTTTCTATCATGCGCAGGGACACCGCCCTCTCGTTCGGAGGTCCCAATCGCAAAGGCCCCGATCGAAGCGGCTCCGCCGGCGGCCCCGAAACCAGTAGAAAAAGTCCCGGAAAGACCGCCGACAAAAGACGAAATCCTAGCGGGAGCGGCAAAGCTCCTCTTTTCCGGCGATATAGCTGGTGCGTTGGTTCTGCTCGACAAGATAGCCCCAACGGTTGCTTCGGATCCAGGCGTCGCGTTGTTGAAAGCATCCATACTCAATTCCGCCGGTAAAACCGATCAAGCGCGCGCCATCGCGCAGGAAGCGGTGAAACTCGACCCGAAAAACGCGGAAGCCCTGTATGTATTAGCGACCGTGGAAGGAAACGCGGGAAAAGAAAAAGAGCAAAAGGATATCCTGGAAAAGGCTATTGCCGCGGATCCGCGCCACGCTCCCGCCCTCGCCGCGCTGGGAAATCTTGCCTTGCGCACAAAAGCGACAAAATTCGCGGAAAACTACTTTGATAGAAGCCTTGCCGGCGATCCTAAGAACAGAGAGGCTCTCATCGGCAAAGCGCGCGCGCGCCGCCGGATGGACGATCCGAAGAACGCGGAAGCGGCCCTCATAGACGCAATGAAAGCCTACCCCGACTGGGCAACTCCTCGCGTCGAACGCGCCCGTCTGTATCGCGAAGCCGGGTTTCCGGCGAACGCCCTGACAGACTTGGACGAGGCGAAACGGCTCGATCCGAACGATTATTGGATAGCCATCGAACGGGGCATCATCTTACTTGATCTGTTGAAAAAAACAGAAGCTCTTCTGGAATTCGATCGAGCGGCGGCAATCGAACCAAATCACTTTCTTTCCTACGCGTACAGCTCCGGCCTCAGAGACGATTTGGGCGAATGGGAAGCGGCGGAACGCGATTACGCGAAATTGGCCGCGTTGAAAAGCGATTATTTCTACGCGTTCGAAGCCCTGGGAGTATTGCGCATCAGGGATGGACGCTGGGCCCAAGCAGGGGAAGCCTTTGTCGAGGCATTCAAACGGGCTCCGAACCGGGCGCACTACGCCCTGCTTGTTTCCCTATCCTGGATGCGATCGGGCAAAATGAAAGACGTGCGCCCCTTTCTCTCAAAAGTGCTGCCGGCCGTAAAACGGGACACGATTGAATATTATATTCTACGACTTTACCACGACCAATCGGGTGATACCGACATCGCCGTACGCATCGATGCCGAACAGAATCGGGACAAACGTGCTAGAATGCTGTATTACCTTGCGCAGTATTACGCGGCGCGCGGTAACGACACTCTCGCGCAGCGCTTCCATCTGCAGGTACGCGAGCTGGATCGGCGCGGTATAATCGAGTGGCGATTGAACGAATGGGCGCTTGAGGCCTACAAGATCAAGGGGTGACGTGTGGAGTGTCTCTCCGCCTACGCGCGACTCGTTTCCGCGCTGGACGCGGCCTGTGATTCCGATCCTTTAAAAAGGGTTCTCGTCCAACCGCATGATGATCCCGATCACGACGCGGTAGCTTCCGCGTTCGGATTGGCACGATTATTGTCGCGCTCCGGTTTTGCCCCGCACATTCGCCATCGAGGGCGCGTGCGTAGCCATTCGCTCATGGCGATGGTTTCAGAGCTTGAAATTCCTTTGGAACGCGTTCATTGCGAAGGCGCCGAAAAAATCGAGGATTGTCCGTGTATAATCCTCGACGGTAGCCCAACGTACTCGAATGCTAAGCCGCTTGGGTCTCCTTTGCTCGGTGTCATCGACCATCACCCGAATCCGGGGCTGATCGAGTGCCCTTTTGTCGATAACCGGGTCAGCTACGGGGCATGCGCCTCCATCGTGTCCGATTATTGGAAAGAGTCAGGCTGGGAACCCGACAGGGCGTGCGCGACAGCGCTTCTCATGGGTATCCAAATGGATACTGATTTCCTTTCCCGCAGAGTAAGCCCCGCCGATTTGGACGCTCACCGTCGCCTTTTTTTCAACGCCGACTGGGAATTCAGCACAAGCGTCATGAAAGGGTCACTTTCAATCGACGACCTGCCCGCGTTACGACTCGCCGCGCAAGAAGCCAGGATTGAAGGTGGCATTTTTTTTACCGTCATTCCCCTAGACTGTACGCAAGAAGTGATTTCCATCATGGCGGACTTCTTTCTCCGATTGAAGGAAATCGCGTTGACCGTTATAGTCGAGGCCGGCGGCGGCCGCTACCATGTTTCCGTACGGAGTAAAACGTCGGAGCTTTCGGCGGCCGCTATCGTACGCCGAGCGCTTATCGGCATCGGTCGAGGCGGCGGCCACGACCACATGGCAGGCGGCGTTATAGAACCCGGGCTCTACCCCGGCGAGGAAAGTCTCCTCGTCCGCTTTGTAGATGCCGTGGAAGCCGCCCAGGAGAATCAATGAACGGAACTGTAGAACACCTTGTCCTGGGCGAAAGGGAATTCGTGATCGTCGGGACGGCGCACGTATCAAGAGAAAGCGTTGAGGAAGTCGCCCGCGTCATCCGAGAGGAAACACCGGATCGCGTGTGCGTTGAAATCGACGAAGGTCGATTCCGCTCCATGCGGGACAACGCGGCCTGGGAACGGCTGGACATCGTAAAAGTAATAAAGGAAGGAAAAGGATTCCTCCTCATCGCGAACCTGATTCTTTCAAGCTTTCAACGTCGTCTCGGGGAAGGCCTCGGCGTCAAGCCGGGCGACGAGATGAAGCGGGCAGTGGAACTTGCCGAAGAAATGGCAATACCGTACTCTTTCTGCGACCGCGAAGTCTCAACGACTCTGAAGCGGGCCTGGGCTCGTTGCGGTTTCTGGAGCAAAAGCAAGCTCATTTCCGCCTTGCTGTCCAGTGCGCTTAGCACCGAAAAGCTGGAAGAGAGCCAGATAGAGGCGCTCAAAGATAAAAACGAGCTTGAAGGCATGATGAACGAGCTTGCCGATTATCTGCCAAAAGTCAAGGAAACGCTTATCGACGAGAGGGATAGATACCTTGCCACTCGCATTTTCCAAAGCCAAGGCAAGAAGACAGTATCCGTAATCGGCGCGGGCCACCTGGAAGGCGTGAAAACTCATCTAGTGAAATTGACCGCGGGAGAACTTTCTACCGATCTCTCCGAATTGGACCGCGTTCCGGAGCCTTCTGTTTTCTCAAAGGCCGCCGGATGGCTCATTCCAGCCCTTATCGTTGCCCTCATCGTTTTCGGTTTCTTCCACGCGGGCGCGAAAGTGAGCATCTCCATGCTCCTCCACTGGGCAGTCATCAACGGTTCACTCGCGGCTCTTGGCTCCGCCATCGCGTTCGGCCACCCACTCACTATCCTCGTTTCGTTTTTCGGCGCTCCGATCGCCACAATCAATCCATTCGTCGGCGTCGGGCTCTTCGCGGGCGTTGCCGAAGCGAGCCTGCGAAAGCCGCGGGTTTGTGACGTGGAAAACATTTCCACCGACATCACCAGCCTGAAAGGTTTCTACGGCAACCGCATCACCCGTGCGCTTTTGGTGTTCTTCCTTTCCTCAATCGGCGGCATGATCGGCAATTTCATTTCAATACCGTATATCACCAGTTTGATCGCTAAATAATCGCAGCGCAATCGATTTCAACGGAGGATTGGCAACTATGACGGACAAAAAATTGAGTGGAAAAGTCGCGTGGGTCACCGGTTCCGGACGGGGCATCGGAAAGGAAATCGCTTCTCACTTAGCCTCATGCGGCGCTGACGTCGTAATACACGGCTCGTCAATGGGCTCCCCCAAAGCCTTCGCCGAAGGGGAATCCCTTGACGCGGTAGCGGCTGGCATCGCGCGCCAATACGGCGTGCGCGCAATGGTCGCGGTTGCGGACCTCACAAAACCCGAAGCGGTCAAATCGGCTGCGGACGCCATCCGGGCGAAATTCGGCAAAATCGATATTCTGGTCAACAACGCGGGTGGAGACATCGGTTCAAAGGGCGTAACGGCCCCGAACGCTGGGAAACCGGCCGGGAACGACCCCGTCAACATTTCGGTAGAAGACTTCAACGTAATCCTTAACCGGAATCTGCACACCTGCGTGTACGCCTGCCGCGAAGTAGCCCCTGAGATGATAGAGCGGAAAGAAGGCTGGATCGTCAACATAGGCAGCATCGCGGGTTTGGCCGGCCTCCCCGGTTCCGCTATCTACTGCACAGCGAAAGCGGCAGTCCACGAATACACCCGCTGCCTCGCGGCCATGCTTCGCCCTTACGGAGTCTATGCGAACGTCGTCGCCCCTGGAGATACCGTCACCGAACGATTCAAAGCCAGCCGCCCAATGGATGAAAACCGAATGCAGACCGAAGGTTCCCTCGAACGCTACGGGTGGCCAATAGAAATCGCGAAAACCGTCGAATTCCTCGTTACTGACGCCTCCAGTTACATCACCGGACAAGTGATACGAGTGGATGGCGGCAAACAGCTCTGGCCGGCATAAGACTTCAGCGCCCCTCTGTGTTACTCTGTGACCTCTGTGGTTTAAATTCTTAAGAATCCTAACCACAGAGGACACGGAGGTACACAGAGGAATACGAAAACAAGAAAACATTCTTTCTTCCCTCTGTGTTACTCTGTGTCCTCCGTGGTTTATTATTCCGAAGCTAAAAAAACTACTGTTGTCCCAAGAAAACACAAGCACAACCTAAAATCCATCCATATCCTCAACTGGAGGTTTTCATGGAGTTGGATAATATTAGCGCGGAAATAATCGAAGCTGCATTCAGGGTTCACACGGCTCTCGGTCCCGGTTTATTGGAAAGCGCCTACGAAGCGTGTTTAACTTACGAGCTGCAACAACAAGGGCTATTCGTTGAAAGGCAAAAAGAGCTGTCGCTCATCTACAACGGTGTCACCATCGATGTAGGCTATCGCCTTGATTTGTTAGTAAACGACACAATTATTCTTGAACTCAAAGCAGTGGAAAAATTCCACCCCGTTCATCAAGCTCAATTACTTTCGTACCTTAAGCTCAGCGGCAAAAAACTCGGTCTTCTCTTGAACTTCAACGTCATCCACATGAAAGACGGCATCAAACGAATGGTGAACGGTTTATAAAACTTTTTTCTTCCCTTTGCGTTACTCTGCATACCTCTGCGGTTAATACATTCTAAGAATTTAAACCACGGAGGACGCAGAGGTACGCAGAGGAATATAAGAAATAAAAATCTTCTTTCCTTATCTTCCCTCTGCGTTACTCTGCGCCCTTCGCGGTTGAATTTCTTCTATTCTCAACAGCAAACGCTAAAAAAAGCCCGACCATGCCGGCCGGGCTTCTCTTGACGCCTTACAGCGAATTACCAGCGGTAGCCGGAATCGCGCTCGCGGCGGGGTTTGTCCATCGCTTCGTTCACTTTGAGCATGCGGCCGTCGAGTTCCTGGCCGTTGGTGCCGGTGATGGCGGCGCGAGCCTCATCGTCGGTGCTCATTTCCACGAAGCCGAAGCCCTTGGAGTTACCGGTGTCGCGGTCGATGATGATCTTCGCGGATTCGACGTTGCCGTACGCGGAGAAAAGGTTGCGGAGGTTGTCTTCGGAGGTGTGGTAGCTGAGGTTACCGACGTAGAGTTTCTTGGCCATGTTGTGGCTTCCTTCGTTTACGGCTGCGCCGCAAACATTCACGTTCCGCCTATCCAGGATAGACGACGAGCGGAGAGACGGACGATACGTGCAGTTTTTTTCCAGGAAGTTAACGCAGCCGAGTCGGTTTTCTTGAAATAAATCCACGGGATGGACCTTTCCAGGAACTTCGAAAGGGGATAGACGACAGGAAAGAACGGTTCGATCTCTTGAGTTTCTCGCACTCTACCAAGACTATACTTTTGATTTCCAAAATATGCAAGTAGGAAAAAATGGGGGACGCCAATTTCTTTACGCGAAAGCTTTTGTCAGACGCGTCCCCCGCCGCGCACACGGTTGCGCGGCCCCCCAAAGCCAACAAGACGGTTCAGGGCATAAAAGAGGCCCGACCTAACGGCCGGGCCTCATGCTTTCCTATATTGGATTACCAGCGGTAACCGGCATCGCGGTCGCGGCGGGGTTTGTCCATCGCTTCGTTCACGCGGAGCTGGCGGCCATCTAACTCGTGACCGTTGGTTCCGGCGATGGCGGCGCTCGCCTCTTCATCAGTGCTCATCTCGACGAAGCCGAAGCCCTTGGAGCTGCCGCTGTCGCGGTCGAACACGATTTTGGCGGACATGACGTTACCGTACGCAGAAAAAAGATTGCGGAGTCCGTCCTCGGAGGTGTTGTAGGAAAGGTTGCCGACATAGAGTTTCTTGGCCATCGAAAAAAGTCCTTCTCCCGGAAATGCGTCCAGGCGCGCTATTTTCACACCTATATAAAATAGATGTTTCCAGCCTCCCGAACCGGGAAGCGATGGATACGAACATAGAGCGGAATGAATGCTTTAAACTCGGAAAAAGGCGAAAGAAGTAGTTTCAGTGTGATGATCACGGTCTCGCGCGACGACGAAGCGTCATATTTCCATTGGCTATTCAAATGATTCTCGCTCGAATAGTAGCGTAGCGCATAGCTTGCGGGCGGTCAAGTCTTTTCCTTCAAATCTTTAAAAAGGAGGGTAATGGCCGCGCGTAAATCGACTACTGATGACCAGTTATCGCTGTTTTCCCGTTCGCTCTTCTCCGCACGAGGACCAAGAAAACGATCAAAGCCGAGGCCTCGGGCCGCTTTGATGCGCGCGCTCAAACGCCGGATGGGTCGGAGTTCTCCAGCCAAGCTCAATTCGCCCGCAGAGGCAAGAAGGGAAGGCACGGGAAGACCGGTTCGCGCTGAATAGAGCGCAGCCGCCAAGGGCAGTTCGACACCGACTTCGGATATTCGAATCCCGCCCGCAACGTTCACGTACAGGTCGTGATCGGACAGCCTGACTTTGAGGTGTTTTTCCAATACCGCTGCCACACGAGACACTCGGGCCGCGTCCACCCGGTCGGAAAATACCCGACTCATCGCGCCTTTTGCTGGTACGGCAAGCGCCTGAATCTCAACCATCAACACCCGGGATCCTTCCAGTACGGCAGCCACGGCGATCCCCGGAGGCAACTCACCTTCACGCCGCACCAAAAAAAGACTAGATGGGTCCTCCACAGCGGTGAGCCCCTTATCGCCCATAGTGAAAATACCAATCTCGTCCACCGAACCGAAGCGGTTCTTGGCCGCGCGCAGGAACCGACAGTCTGCGTCGTTCTGTTCAAAATAGAGAACCGTGTCGACCATGTGCTCAAGGGTTTTCGGACCGGCTATAACGCCTTCCTTGGTGACGTGCGCAACCAAAAAAAGCGCCGCGTCGCGTTCCTTCACCCAGGAAATGAGTTCGTGAGAACAATATTTCATTTGGTTAACGGTTCCCGGAACAAGGCCTACTTCCGGTGTGTAGAGCGTCTGTACGGAATCGACAATGATGAGCACGGGTTTGACCGCTTCAAGAACCCGCTCAACTTCTTCAAGACGGCCCGAGCAGAAAAGTTCGACCCGTTCTCCGGTGATGCCCAGCCGATCCGCCCGCATGCGGATCTGCCCGGCGGATTCCTCGCCGGAAATGTAGAGAACGCGCCCCTTGGTGCCGCAGGCAGCGGCAACTTGCAAAAGCAGCGTAGACTTGCCGATGCCCGGCTCGCCGCCGACCAGAACGGAGGAGCGTTTCATGATGCCGCCGCCGAGCACGCGGTCAAGCTCGCCCAGCCCACTGGTGATACGCGAGCCTTCGTGCGGATCCACCGAGGACAGCGGCAGGGAATGCATAGCCGCGGCGGTACTTTTCGCCACCCCGCGACCGAGCGATGAGGTCCCCGGAACGGAAACCGCGGTTTCAGCAAGCGTGTTCCACTCGCCGCATTCGGGACAGCGGCCGAGCCATTTCGGTTCCTCGTGAGCGCAGGCGGAGCACCGGAACAGAACGGTTTTTTGTTTCTTCATGTATTCTCGGAGTATACGAATAACCAGAGTACGCGCAAGAGCGAAGCGCTATTATCAGTCCGCCTTTTCCGCGTCGCCGCTGGAGAGATTTTATCGATTTCCCACGCGCACATTGCCGGGAACCTCGGATTTTAGAAGAAAACGATTAGGAACTACGCCGACCGTAAACGCGGTTTCCATCTACCGACTTAACGCGTGTGGCGCTTTCAGGTAAACTCTCTTCCTAACTACAGGAGATTACCATGCCTCGTTCTCTTTCCCGTTCTCTTTATGTTGTCTTCGCCCTCACGGCCGCGACCGTCGTTTTCGGCGCCCCCGCTTTAGGCGCTAAACCAATCCGAGTAGGCCTCATGGCCGACTTTACCGGGCTCCCCTTCCTTGTCGCCGAAAAAGAAGGACTGTTCACATCTGAAGGCGTAAGCGTCGAATTTAAAATTTTCAGAAGCGCCGTGGAACGTGACGCGGCGCTTCAGGCGGGCGCCCTTGACGGCTGCAACGCGGACGTCATCGCCGCAATCGCAAACCGCAATGGAGGCTACAACCTTCAGATTGTGTCTTCCGCATTGAATCGATTCTCACTCATCGCCGGGCCTGCCATCGTCGCGAAAGCTAAAAAAGCGGGACGGGTACCGACTGTCGCGGACCTCGCGGGCACTTCCGTAGGCCTTTCGTCGAACACCGTCATCGAATACGTAGTGGACACCCTCATGACCGGAGCTAAAGTCGCGAGCTACAAGAAAACCGATGTCGCGCGTATCCCCGTTCGGATGGAGCTTCTCCTTCAGGGAAAACTGGACGCCGCATCACTGCCCCTGCCTTTTGACGAGCTGGCGGTCGCGGGCGGCTGCCGTATCGTCGCGGATTCGGTCTCCGCGGGCTTGGACCCGGATCTTTTCATGTTCTACCGTACCGATCTTGAGGCGCGAAAGGACTCCTACCGCGCGTTCTGGCGAGCGATAGACGCAGCTCGCACCCGCATCACCGCGAGTCCCGACAAATATAGAAGCCTCCTATCGGATCGGCTCGGTTTTTCCGAAGAACAAGGGCGCGCAGTCGCCTTTCCCGCCTTCCCCAAATACGCGCCGACGAGCTCCGCGGAAGTGGCCCGCGCTTCCGCCTGGATGCTCACGCGCGGACTCATCGCCAAGAACGTCGAATATGCGGATATAGTCGCGACCGGCGTGCTTCCGTAACCGAAGGAAGCCAGTGAGGCAGCCCCTGGTCGAAATACGCGATGCCGCTGTCGCGTACGGCTCAAAAACCATACTTGCCGCGCTGAACCTCTCGATCCAGCGGGGACTTGTCCATGCTGTCGTCGGACCGACCGGCTGCGGCAAGACGACCCTCCTGCATCTCCTTGCCGGACTCGTTCCGCCTCGCATCGGGTCGCTTGTTTTTTCAAACTCCGCGGAAGCCCGGAGCATCGCCCTCATTCCGCAGGACTATGGGCTTTTTCCTTGGAAAAACGTCAGACAGAACGCGATCATGGGTATAGAAATCCGACACCGCGACGCCGCGAATCGCAGGGCGGCATCGATGCGTTGCGACCGGATACTGGAAGAACTTCGTATCCGAGACCTCTCCGACCGCTGGCCTTCAACCTTATCCGGCGGCCAAAAACAACGGGTCGCCATCGCACGCGCTCTTGCCGTCGAACCGAGTCTGCTGCTCATGGATGAACCTTTTTCCGCTCTTGACGCCGACATCAGGGAAGAATTGCAGGACTTGCTCCGATCCCTACCTGAACGCTACGGAACCACGCCGGTGATCGTCACCCACGACATCCAAGAAGCGCTACGGGTCTCGGATAAGATTGTCCTGTTTCGGCCTAGCCCCAAAAACGAGGCCCCATTCCGCGCCGAACTGATCCCCAACCTTCCGGAAAAACAAGCTGAAACTGAGGAGATACTCCGCGCCGCCCTTCGCAGCGCCCGCCCATTCGTTGAAGAAGGAATCCCAGATGAAGCATAAGCCGGGTTCCTTTGCGCTTAAGTATCTTTTTCCTATCGTCGCAGTCGTTCTCTTTTACGAGCTGCTGCGCTTTATCGCCGGTCCGCGCCTTTTCCCGGATCTGACTCTAGTAGTCGCGCGTTTCGCGGCGCTTATCCAAAACGGTAAGCTGCCCTACCACGCGTTGGTGAGCGCTCGACGAATCGTCATCGGGCTTACTTTATCCGTCGTCGTCGCGGTTCCCGTCTCGGGACTCCTCGCCCGCTTTCCGAAACTTGATAAGGCGCTGTCGCCACTACTCTTCCTCGCGTTCCCCATACCGAAGGTCACCTTCCTGCCGGTCCTGCTGCTCCTGCTCGGACTCGGGGACGCGTCGAAAATCGGCATGATCTTTCTGATCGTCGTGTTCCAGACCATCGTGAGTCTCCGGGATGTTTTCCGAACGCTGGATCGCCGCGCGTTCCAGGCGGTTCAGGCTTTCGGGGGCGGCAGAAGGGACCTCTTGCGACACGTCGTCATTCCGGCCTCGTTGCCGGCGCTGCTGTCCGCCCTGCGCATTTCCGGCGGCACCGCCGTCGCGGTTCTGTTCATCGCGGAATCCTTCGCTACCGAAGCGGGAATGGGATATTTCATCATGGACGCTTGGAGCAGAGTCTCGTACGCCGATATGCACTGCGGTATCGCAACGTTGTCGCTGATCGGTCTTGGACTCTTTGCGCTCATCGATTTTGCTGAGCGAAAGCTCTGTCCCTGGCTAAAAAGCAACCGTATCGACGAATAAGTATTGACTAAGGACCGTCCCAAGCATTTTGACCATTTTGGAGGAAAACGGTAAGGATACCATAGTCGGCACCCACGAGATGGTCTCCGCTCGGGAAGTCGGTACCCGGGTCCTCTTCATGGACGAAGGGCTAATCGCCGAAGAGGGGCCGCCTCATAAGTTCTTCGAAAGCCCGGAAAAACCGCGGACGAGGGAGTTTTTAAAGAAAGTTTTATAAAGTTGCCTCTCAATCTGAAATATTAGAAAACATTCATTTTTTACTACTTTTATCATGAATATGCACTAAGCTTAGAATAAGTTTGTTTGCTGGAGGTTTTATATGAAACGGACGCTTTTGATATCGCTTGCGTTCTCCATCGTGACCTCGATCGCTTTCGCCCAGGTTCCGGCTCTCACTTCTGCCCAAAAAGCCAAGGTAGACTCATTGCTCAAGGATTATAGCGCCCTCGGAAGCGATCCGGCAATCGTAAAGGCAGTGAAGGACTTCAACGCCGCGCCTCCCGCCGAAACCAAAGGAATGACCCAAGAAAAATGGGCAAGTTTGAGCGTCCTTAGCCCCGAAGTCAAATTCGTCAGCAAGAACGCCCTCGCCGAGTACTTGAAGGCTAAACGCACGCCGGTCATGGCGGAGCTCTTCGTCAGTGGTTCCGCTGGGACTAAGGCGGCCTTTTTCGCCAAGACAACAAGCTGGAGTCACAAGGGAAAACCGAAACATGATGTCCCTATGACGGGTAAATCCTGGACCGGCAGCCCGGAGCTGGATGAGTCGAGCGGAAAAATCACGGTCCAATTCGCGTTTCCCGTCCTTGACGGGAAGAAGCCGATCGGTTCCGTCGTCATCGGTCTTGACGTTTCCAAGCTCTAACAGGAAATCAGCATGGCACGGCTCACGATCGGCGGTCGGCTCGTTATCATTGTGATGCTGAGCGGTTTGGCTATTATTGGGTCGCTCGGCACTTCCGTCATCCTCCTCAAAGGGTCGAACGCAACTGCGGCTATGCTCACGGCTACGCTGAAAACGACCGATGACTACGCATTCAAATTGCTTCAGGATACGGATAAAGTGCAGGGCATCGTGCAAACTCTGCTGCGGGAACGCGATGTGGATATCATCGAAAAATTGATGGCTACCTACGACAAAGCCGTTCAGGAAGTCCGCGCCGCGGCAACCGCCTTCGCAAAGACTGACAAGGACCTCCTCGCTACGATCGAAGATCTGTTGAAAGCCGACGCCGCCGTTGTGGAAGTGATCCTGCGCGGCGATACAACGAACGGGCGACAGATGTTCATCGAGCAAGTGTCTCCCATTGTCGAAAAGCAGGCCGCGCGCATCCAGACGACCCGAACCGCCGCCGCCGCCGCCATTGCAAAGCAGCAATCTGAATTCGAGGCTTCATCTGGAAGACTCGTTCTAGGCACATCATTAGCAGGAGTACTGCTTGCCGCCCTCATTATCTTCCTGGGTTTGTTTTTCGCCCGCGCCATCGTAAAACCACTCAAGCTTGTGGTAGAGGGAATGAGTTTACTCGCCGTAGGCGATCTCTCCATGGAGGGTTTCGATTCGGAGGGGATGAGGAAGGTGGCCGCCAGGGGTGACGAGCTTGGAGAGGTGGGTCGATCCGTAGATGCCCTCATTGCAAGCCTCACCGAAGTTGTTACCCGGATCAGCACCTCGTCTTTTCAGGTATCCGCGGGATCGGGCCAGCTTTCTCAAACCGCACAGAGCATATCGCAGGGAGCAAGCGAGCAAGCGGCGAGTATAGAGGAACTCTCGGCCTCGGCCGAAGAGCTTTCTTCTACAGTGCGGCAGAACGCCGATAGCACGGCCCAAGCCGATGTTCTTGCGCGACGAGTGACCGAAAACGCCGACGAGTCGGGCCGATCCGTTCGGAAAATGGTTGAAAGCATGCAACAGATAGCGGGGCGCATCTCCATAATCGAAGAAATCGCCCGACAGACTAACTTGCTCGCCCTCAATGCCGCTATCGAAGCCGCCCGCGCGGGTGAGTCTGGTAAGGGATTCGCTGTGGTCGCGAGCGAGGTACGGAAACTGGCCGAACGCTCGCAGATCGCGGCCGGAGAAATCAACGAACTATCTCGTTCGAGCGTCGCGATCGCAATCGACGCGGGCGCCCGGCTCGACCTGCTCTTGCCCGATATTAAGCGGACCGCGGAATTCATTCAGGAAATCGCCGCATCCTCCTCGGAACAGGCGAGTGGGGCAGACCAAATATCCAAGAGCGCAATCCAAATGGACAGCGTAGTTCAACAGAACGCCTCAGCGGCGGAAGAGCTTGCGTCATCGTCGGAAGAGCTTTCCGGCCAAGCAATGGCTTTGCGGGACGCGATGTCCTTCTTCAAAATCGGTGGCGCAGCTCAGCTTTGACCGTGATTTTTCTTAATCACTTACCTAAATTGTCAGAGACAAATCCCCCGCAATGTATGAATCGTACATTGCGGGGGATTTGTCGTCATTTGCGTCCATGAAAAAAATCAAAAGTTTTCGAAGAACATTTCTCCGCGGCGCAAGTGTATAAAAGGGTGTCGCGGGTTCGAAAACCAATATTCGGAAATATTTTTTTATGGCGATATATGGAATTCGCGAATATAATGAAACATTAAATTTTTATCTTTTCAATTCGGAGAGGAGGAACAGATGAAGAAACTACTTTGCGTCGTTCTTGTGGCTCTGTCTACTATCAGCGTCTTGTATGCCGGTGGAAACAAAGAGACCACCCCCGCGGCTTCTTCGAGTCCAGCAAAAAAAGCGATTGAACCCATAAAAATGAAATGGGCCCATGTATATGAAACGGGGGAAGAATTCCATAAATCGGCTCTTTGGGCCGCAGCCGAAATCAACAAACGGACCAACGGGGCTTATCAGATTGAAGTGTTCCCCGCATCGTCCTTAGGAAAAGAGTCCGATATAGTCGAAGCGCTGAGCCTCGGTTCAATCGATATGGTCTATGCGGGTTCCGCCTTCATCGGTAACACTTACGGACCAATTGCAATGGGTGAAGCACCCTTCATGTTCGAAGGCTTCAAGCATTTCCAAAATTATGCGAAAAGCGCGTTCTTCACCGAGCTTGCCGACGGTTATTTTAAGGCATCCAACGGCAACAAAATTACGTCGGTCATCTATTACGGCGCCCGCTGCGTAACGTCCAAGAAACCCATCAATGTTCCCGCCGACATGAAGGGCATGAAGATCCGCGTACCGAACGCGCCTCTGTACCTTATGTTCACCGAAGCCGTTGGTGCAAACGCGGCCCCCATTGCTTTCGCGGAAGTCTACCTTGCCCTCCAGCAGGGCGTGGTAGACGCGCAGGAAAACCCGCTACCCACAATCCAGGCGAAAAAGTTCTACGAAGTCCAGAAATACATCAATCTTACCCAGCACATCGTCAATAACCTCCTAACGATAACTTCCGCGACAACGTGGAAAAAACTTCCCCCCGCCGACCAGAAGATCTTTGCGGAGGTAACCAAAGAAGCCGCCGAGAAGTGCTCTCTTGCCATTAAACAAGCCGAAGAGGATCTTGGGGTCTGGTTTGAAAAGCAAGGGAACATCGTTAACAAGGTTGACCGAGGCCCCTTTATCGCTGCCGTCGCCCCTTCGCTCAAGAGCAGCCCGCGCATGACGTGGTCACTAAGCGATTACGATAAAATGCAGGCATTGAAGTAAAATTTCCTGATTCAAGAGAAATTGCCGCCGGCTACGCTTGGGCGAACGCTCCTGCGGGGCCGGCGCTTGTCGTTTATTTCATTGTCTAAACTGAAGGAGCCCATATGACGGATAATTCCGCCAACTTACCGGCAAACGATGGGACGCAGAATCCCAAATTTAGTTACAAGGATTATAAAATAGAGGACTATGTCCTTCTCCTTCTATTTTGGGTCCTTGCCATTGTTGTTTTCGCGCAATTCTTTTCCCGCTACGTTCTCAACGCGGCTATTGTGTGGACCGAAGAAATGGCCCGTTATCTCCTGATAAGCGTTGGTTTTCTTGGATCGGCCGTGGCGGCGCGGAAACACGCTCACATTTTCGTCGAAGCGGGATACCGATACTTTCCCCGGAAAATCGGATTCATTTTGTCGACCCTCGTCGATATTATCCAAATCGTCTTTTTTGGGTACTGGGCTTTTCTTACCCTTAAAATATTCCCGATCATGATGCGCCAACGTATGGTAACCGTTGAATGGCCAATGGCGGTTGTGTATACCCCGGTACTCGTCGGTTTCGCTCTCATGACATTCCGTAGCGTTCAGGTTGCGTGGAATCATTGGAAGAGCGGATACATCCCCGCTGTAAACGATCCTTCGAGCCCCTTGCCGATGGATTGAGAAAAGGAATACCAACTATGATGGCAATAATGTTTCTTTCTCTTTTCGCCCTGATAATCATCGGGGCGCCCATCGCGATCGCGCTTGGCGGATCCTCTACAATATGGGTTTTTCTCACTCAATCGGTACCGGATTTTACTATCATTCACCGCATGGTGAACGGCGTGGACAGCTTCCCCCTGCTTGCTATACCTTTCTTCATCCTTGCGGGTAACCTTATGAACGCCGCCGGACTCACGAACCAAATCTTCGACTTCGCCCGTGCGGTTGTCGGATGGCTTCCGGGCGGCCTCGGGCACGTCAACATCGGGGCGAGCGTCATATTCGCGGGAATGTCCGGAGCCGCGGTCGCCGACGCCGGTGGACTCGGCACTATCGAAATCAAGGCTATGAACGACGCGGGCTACGACCTTGACTTCTCCATAGCTGTTACAGCCGCGTCGTCCACGATCGGGCCCATCATCCCCCCGAGCCTGCCCATGGTCATCTATGGCGTCATGGCCTCGGCTTCTATCGGAAAACTCTTTATAGCGGGATTTATTCCCGGACTTCTTATGGCAGTCGCTTTATCGATCATGGTTGCGTATTACGCAAAGAAACGGAATTATCCTAAAGACGCGGCCTTCTCGGTCAAGCGCCTCGGAAAAACCTTCATTCAAGGACTTCCCGCCCTTATGACCCCGGTCATCATCATCGGTGGAATTATGACCGGCGTATTCACGCCGACCGAAGCGGCCATCGCGGCAGTCGCTTATTCCCTCATCCTCGGGTTCGTATACAGAACGATGACCTTCAAGAAGCTCATAGCGATCAGCATGGAAACCGCAGAAACTACGGCAATCATCCTTCTTATTGTGGCGGCCGCTTCAATCTTTGCCTG
>Ga0172379_10005674_pt1 | contig 17315 bp, 17 predicted proteins | sample GrowelOW334metaG_FD_119756 | JGI IMG/M metagenome (GOLD analysis project Ga0172379, IMG submission 119756) | Groundwater microbial communities from an aquifer near a municipal landfill in Southern Ontario, Canada - Groundwater well OW334 metaG | ecosystem: Environmental > Aquatic > Deep... | reverse complement strand
TTCGAACCACAAGAAGTATGCGTCATATGCAGGGTTAGCTCCCTGGGTACAGTGTTCGAATGAGACGGAGCACTATGGCAGGATAACGAAGCGAGGACCTGAAGAGTTGCGAACTGCCTTTGTACAGCTTGTCGTGGGGATCAGGCGAAGCCGACAGAGTGCGTCATGGCGATTGATGGAACGCTATGAAGCCATGAAGATTGTGAAAGGCTCTGGGAAGTCGATCATAGCGACAGCGAGAAAGATGTCAAAGATCGTGTGGTTTATGCTGACGAGGGAAGAGAAATTTAATGTTGGGTTTATGACTGATGATTCGCTAGAGAAAAAAATTGAATCCATGCAGCAGTCTTTGGGTGAAATAAGTGCTTAACCCTGGCTTTAGCCAGGTAATTAGATATTTCGGAGTCGATTTTTATATTGATGTTTTATAGGAGCAATTATGCCAGAAATAAGCAGAAAATCCCGATCCTTCGGCGAATCCGTCATCCGCCGCATGACTCGCGTGGCCATACAACATGGGGCGATTAATCTTTCGCAGGGCTACCCCGACTTCGACCCGCCGCGAGCCCTCCTCGAGGCCGCCGCGCGCACCGCCATCGACGGCCCCCATCAGTACGCGGTGACCTGGGGCGCCCAGAACTTCCGCGAAGCCCTCGCGGCCAAGCAGAGCCGTTTCATGGGCATACCCATCGACGCCGCCGACCATATCACCGTCACCTGCGGCGCCACCGAGGCCATGATGGCCGCCGTCATGACCGCCGTCGACCCCGGCGACAAGGTCATCGTCTTCTCGCCCTTCTATGAAAACTACCTGGCCGACGCCCTTCTCTCCGGCGCCGAACCCCTCTGCGTGCCCCTGCGGCGCGAAGCCGGCTCCGCCGATTTCACCTTCGATTCAGGAGAGCTTCGCGCCGCCTTCGAGGCCGGCGCCAAGGCCCTCATCCTCTGCAACCCGGCCAACCCGACGGGCAAGGTCTTTTCCCGGCCCGAGATGGAGACGATCGCCGCCCTTGCCGAGCGCCACGACGCCTTCGTGATCACCGACGAAGTCTACGAGCACATCATCTACGCCCCCTACAAGCACACCTATTTCGCCGCCCTGCCGGGCATGTTCGAAAGGACGATCTCCTGCGGTTCCCTCTCCAAGACCTACTCGATCACGGGCTGGCGCCTGGGCTACACGATCGCCCCCGCCCACGTCACGGCGGGCATCCGCAAGGTGCACGATTTCCTCACCGTGGGCGCCGCCGCCCCCTTGCAGGAAGCGGCCGTCACCGCCCTCGGCTTCGGCGACGAGTATTACAAGGAGTTGGGCGATCTCTACGCCTCCAAGCGGGATCTCTTCCTCTCCTACCTGGACAAGGCCGAGCTTTCCTACGTGAAGCCCGAAGGCGCCTACTATGTCCTCGTCAACATCGAGGAATTCGGCGCGAAGAGCGACACGGCCTTCTGCGAGTGGATGGCCGCCCATGGCGGCGTGGCCGCCGTGCCCGGCTCCAGCTTCTACAAGGAGTTCGAGGATCGCTACATCCGATTCCATTTCGCGAAAAAAGACGAAACCCTGCGCGCCGCTGGCGAAAAGCTTCTCGGGCTGAAAGCTCTATGGGAGCGCCATGGAATGGCGCGCCATGACCAAGGAGGTCGACATGGCCGATAAAAAATCCCCCCGCTTCGAAACGATCGCCGTCCAGGCCGGCCACAGCCCCGACCCGACAACCCGGGCGCGCGCCGTCCCTCTCTACCGCAGCAGCTCCTTCACCTTCAAGGACGCCGCCCACGCCATACGGCTCTTCAACCTCGAGGAAAAGGGCGACATCTACTCGCGCATCAGTAATCCCACCAACGAAGTGCTCGAAACGCGGATGAGCCTCCTCGAAGGCGGCCTCGCCTCCGTCGCCGTCGCCTCGGGCACGGCGGCCATCTTCAACACCGTCATCACCATAGCCAAAGCCGGGGAGGAGATCGTCTCGGCTTCCAACCTCTATGGCGGCACCTTTACCATGTTCGACGCCATACTCCCCGACCTGGGCATACGGGCGAGATTCGCCCAGGATCTCAATCCGGCGAGCTTCGAGGCGCTTATCAATGAAAAGACAAGGCTGATCTACATCGAATCGATAGGCAATCCCGGCCTCGATCTCGCCGACATCGAGGCGATCGCTGAGGTCGCGAAGCGAAACCATCTCCCCCTCGTGGTGGATGCCACCTTCACCACGCCCTACCTTTTAAAGGCGATCGAGCTGGGTGCTGATATCGTCATCAACTCCCTGACGAAATGGATAGGAGGCCACGGCACGGCCATCGGCGGCATCGTCACCGACGCCGGCCGCTTCGACTGGTCCGATCCCAAGTTCACCCTTTTCAACCGCCCCGACCCGAACTATCACGGCCTGCGCTGGACGAAGGACCTCACGCCCGAACAGACAAGGATTGCCTTCGCCCTCCGTTTCAGGAACGTTCCCTTGCGCAACCTCGGCGCCTGCCTCTCGCCTGACAACGCCTGGATCTTCCTTCAGGGGCTGGAGAGCCTCCACCTGCGGATGCCCCGGCATTCCGAGAACGCCCTCGCCGTCGCGAAACTCCTCAAGAACCACCCCAAGGTCGCCTGGGTGCGCTATCCGGGCCTTGAGGGCGACGCCTCGTACGCGCTCGCCCAGAAACTCCTGCCACAGGGAGCGGGCGGCATGGTGGTCTTCGGCGTGAAGGGGGGCAGGGCGGCGGGCCAGAAGTTCATCGAATCGCTCACGCTCTTTTCGCACCTGGCGAACGTCGGCGACGCCAAGAGCCTCGCGATCCACCCGGGCAGCACGACCCACTCGCAGCTCACCGACGAGCAGCAGATCGCCTCGGGCGTCACGCCCGACCTGGTGCGCCTCTCCATTGGCATCGAGAACGTGGAGGACATCATTGTCGATTTGGAGCGAGGCTTGGCCGCGGTGTGAGGCAAATCGCGCATCGAATCCATTTTCCCCTTGATCGAGGGACTATAGCGATCTCCAGGACGCGGACGGTACTCAAATAAAAGTTCACAATCCAAAAAGTCCATGCTAGGATAAAGGAGAGAATAATAATTCATTGAATTGCGCGAAGTCTAAAGCCTTATAGAAATGCAGTGGTATCCCAATGAATCGACCAAAGTTCTTGCTGTTTTTATTGTGCGTATCGATTGGAGCTTTTTTTGGCGGCTGCGATAACATCCTGCTCAATCACAACAATGAAGAATACGATAGCTGGTACTATGCCGCTGAGGGCTATGAGGGAAGTCCGGGAAGTGAAAAACCTACGGCGATCAGTATACTCGGCGGCATTACCGATATCGATGGATGGACGATCGATACAGGCAATGTAAGTTCGAAATGGCGCTCGAAGACCTATTACAGGCCAAAAGGCCTTGCCCGGCTTGATATAGGCTTCTCGGCATCGATCCTCGATCTTCATTGGGAGATTGAGGGACGCATCGATATGCATATTTACGTTAATGGCGAGCAAGCGGCTTCCGCGAAGATATATATGAAGCAATCAAGTAATGGTGGATATATCTCGTCATTCATCGGCGACCCGACGGGATACTCAGTTAAATACCGTGGGAACTGGACGACGGGCGGTCATCCACCTGTTGATGCTACTATTTATCGAGAAGGCGATTTAGTTGTCATCAAAAGCAACGAAGGCAACCTGCAAAAGATTGGCTCCATCCTGACGGGATGGAACACCCAGGCTGATGGTTATGGACAATCCTGGGATTTTGGCGATGTAGGCATTATGCCTGACGGCAATGTTGTTCTGTATGCCGAGTGGGAGCGGGAAACTCCATGACGAAGCTATACTTCATCATCGCTGTGCTGCTAGGCTTGTGCGTTCAGCTCGGAGCCGATCCTCTGGCCACGTCGCCCACGGATGTTTACAAACCCATGAGCGTAGAGTTACGGGTCAATGTTGTAGGAGGGGTCAGCGCCAACTTGGGAGGTGTCAACCAAGTGGATGGACAAGGTGTCGGCTATTTCGTGTTCAACGACGCGGATTATTTCCAGGGTATTGGGCGCTATCATCTCATGCCTTCCCCTCGGGCGGGTTTCGATTTCGATGTGCGCTTGAACGGGAAAAACGACTTTCTTTTTGGGTTCGCGTGGGATCAGCGTATCTTGCGCTTTGACTATATTAAAATGAAAGCGCCCACCGATCTTGAATATCACTCTGACTTCAGGTATCTGGAATTTTCCTTGGGATACGCAAGAAACATAGGAAAGAATAACTACTTTATAGGCTTGGAATGGCAAAAGAATATACTCTTATACAATGATTCCTATATTCGGTTCGACAGCAATGACTATCTCTCCGTCCTTGAAGACGCGATTGGCTCTGAGTCGGTAAGCCTATTCTTCGGACGAAGGTTTGCGCTTCAGCGGCATGAAGAACTGAACGCGAAGCTTGGCGTATACTGCGATACAACGGCGATGTATCCATTAAATAACAATGGACCGATCGCCATGGTTTTATTCTTGGGGCTTTCGCTCGATGTATCCTGGTCAATGCCAGCGCTCTAAATGCGGTGACGGCGACGCGGGATCAGATTTGCCGGATGCTTGTACCTGTCTATTCGAATCGAGATATTCCGTCGATCGGTTGGCTTTTTGCCGCTATCTTCCTGCTATGGTGTTCTGCGTCCTCGTACACAATTTCAATCATATAATATTCGGGGGAGGTATTCCCCGAGGAGGCTGTTGTATAGACTGCCAGATTGGGAGATACGCCTTCCCCTTGGCCTAAGAATAATCCATAGATAGAATCCGTTCCATCGAAAAGCATGTAGAACGGCAGCGATTGCCCCAAGGAGTTCTTGGGCGTTATTTTTGCGCTGCGCACTGCAACACTTGAGGTGCCTATGGATTTGAATAGAAAATTTGCATTGAAATTCTTTGGGCTATCCAAGTAATAGCCCCAAGCCCAGAGCTTTGCGTCCATTTTGGGTTGAAAAAGCAAAATATTAGAGCAGCTCGTCGCTAGAATCGCGCAACTCAGCGCGAGAAAGTTGCCAATGACGTATTTTTTCATAGCTCTCCTGATGGAAAACAATTGGCAATCATAAATACGCGATTGAGAAATGTGCGGATTACCGCTTCTTCTCCAGCCGCTCGATCAGCATCTTGAAGGCTGAGCCCTCTTTTTTGAGTTCGCGCGAGCCTCTCGTGATCTTACAGAGCGAGAGGCCGAGATCCTCGGCTATCCTGCGCTGGGCCGCGCCATGGGAGAGTTCCTTGACGAGGGCCCAGCGTTTGGCCATTTCGTCGGCCTCGGCGGGGGTGAGGAGGGAATAGAGGAATTCCTCGATGAGGGCAGCGTCGGCTCCCTCGAGGGCGCGGGCCATTTCCGCGATATTGTGGCGCATGAGTTCCGGATTGCGTGGCATGTCACTACTATACCATTATTTTGCCGTTTTGTGTGGCGGATTTACCACATCACTCCATCTCGAACACAACGACGATCGAGGCGTTCACCTCGATGCTGCCCGGCGAAAAGGCTTCCTGGGCTCCGACGCTCATCGACTTGGCCAAAAAAGCCCTCGTGTCGGGCGCGCGCATGGAATAGCCCTGTTCCTCGACCGTGATGGCTTTGCCCAGCTTTCTTCCCAAGGTTTCAGCCATGGCCGCCGCCTTGTCCATCGCGTTGGCGATGGCTTGCCTCAGCATCTCCACCCTGAGCGCGTCCTCGTTTTTCTTGCGATAATCCAGGCTCCTGATCTCGTTGGCGCCTGATGCCACCGCCGTCTCCACCGCCTGGGCCACGAGGGCCGTATCATCTAAAGAAACAGTAATGATCGCCTCGCCCTTATAGCCGGTAATGATATTCTGCTTGCCCGGGCGCTCGTCGTACTGGGGATAGATGCTGAAATTGCTCGTCCGTATCTGCTTTTTTTCCACGCCGAGGGCGAGGAGGGACGTGACCACCTTGTCGGCCGCTGCCGTGACCGCCTCCCGCACCGCGAGCGGCGTTTTCGCTTGCTGGACGATGCCGAGGCTCAAGACCGCCATATCGGCTTCGATGGTCGATTTCGCTTCGCCCGATACACGTATCGTCGGGGTTTGAGGGAGGGTCTGGGCCTGGACGGCCAAAACGGCCAGGAGCATGAGAAGGGCAAAACCGGATTTTTTCAGCATGAAAACCTCCAAAGATAAGACGGCGGGGAATATCGACGCTCTCTATAGAAACAAATGTACCGCTTCCTGGTATCGCGAGGCGATTTTTCACGATTTTTCTTGACAGATTCTAAAAGTGGCTTGAAAATGTCTACATATAGGAACAGCGTTCACATACAGGAACGGAGTGGGAATGGTCAACACTGTTTTAAAGTCGATGCAGATACTCGACGCCTTGAGCGCCGGCCAAACGCTGGGCGCCTCGGAGCTCGCGCGCGCCCTCGACCTTCCTAAAAGCTCCGTCTTCGCCATTCTGGAGACCCTCGCGAGCCGGAAAGTGGTGGAAAAGAACGCCCAAAGCGGCAAATATCATCTGGGCATCAAGCTGATCGAGCTGGGCAACTGCGCCCAGGCCGGCCTCGACCTCTGCCGCATCGCCGCGCCTCTCCTCCAGGGGCTCAATCTTCGATTCGACGAAACCGTCCACCTCACCGTCCTCGACGACGACGAAGTTCTCTACATCGACTGCATCGAATCCAAGCGCCGCCTTAGGACCTATTCCGTGATCGGCGTGCGCGCTCCCCTCTACTGCACCTCGGTGGGCAAGGCCATCCTCGCCTTCAGGAGCGATGCCGAGATCGGGCGCATCGTGGAACGCAAGGGGCTTGCCCCCTTTACCGCCCACACTATTTCGACCAAGGAGCGGCTCCTCGCGGAAGTGGCGCGGATCCGCGCCGAGGGCTACGCCATCGACGACATGGAGCACGAGGAGCACCTGCGCTGCGTCGGCGCCCCTATCTTCGACGCCCACGGCGAAGCCTTCGCCTCGATCAGCCTTTCGGGGCCGGCCGAACGCAACACCCCCGCGCGTATCCGCGAAATGGCGCCCGTCGTCGTGGCGGCCGCCCTCGAAATTTCCCGCAGGCTCGGATGGAGGGAGCGCGGCGAGGCTGCCGCGCCCGACATGGACAAGCGCTGAAATGCCGCCCTATGGATGGCATTAAAATAATCGTTTGGAGGAATGTATGAAGAGAACAGTGTTTTTCGCACTGGCATTGCTCATCCTCGTGGCGCCCGCGGCCTTCGCGCAGAAGACCGTCAAGCTGACCTTCACCTCGGTCAGCGTCCCCGGCGACGCCCACACCCAAGCCATGACCGTTTTCAAGAACGAAGTCGAGAAGCTTTCGGGCGGGCAAATCCAGGTCGACGTCTACCACTCCGGCCAGCTCTTCACCCAGCAGGCTGAGCAGGACGCCATCCGCAAGGGAACCATCGACATGGTCTACTCGTCGGCCCAGTGGCTCGCCGAGTTCGTGCCCTACCTCTCCATGTTCGGCGCCGCTTACACCTTCCAGAGCTATGACCAGATGACCAAGACCTTCAACGGACCCATCGGCCAGAAGATTTTCGAGGAAGTCGCCCAGAAGACCGGTATCCGACCCCTCACCGCCTACTACCTCGGCACCCGCCAGCTCAACATCACCTCCAAGTTCGGCCCCATCACGAAACCCGAGCAGATGAAGAACGTCAAGCTCCGCGTCCCCAACAGCCCCACCTGGATCGCCATGGGCAAGGCCCTGGGCGCCAACCCCACGCCGATGGCCTTCGGCGAAGTCTACATGGGCCTCAAGACCGGCGCTGTCGACGGACAGGATAATCCCCTTCCCACCGACCGAAGCGCCAAGTTCTATGAAGTCACGAAGTACATCATCCTCACCGACCACGTCGTCGACTCCACCTGGCCCACGATCAACGAGAAAAAGTGGAAGAGCCTGACCAAGGAACAGCAGGGCTGGGTGCTCGCCGCCGCCAATAAGGCCCGCGAATTCTGCGACAAGACCAACCTCGACAACGAGCGGGACATCCTCGACTTCTTCAGGTCGCAGGGGCTCACCGTCATCGAAAACCCCGACAAAGCGGCGTTCGCGGCCTATGCCAAGAATTCCTACCTGACCGACAGCAAAGACATCTCGAAGAGCTGGGATCTCGCTCTCTATGACGAGATCCAGAAGATCAAATAAGGCTTCCGGCCCTCTTATTGACGAAGCGGGGCCCCGCGAAACAGCGGGCGCCCCGCTCTTTCCCTATTTTGTTCGGAGGAAATCATGAGTATTCCCCCTCGACTCAGGAAAACCGGCAAGTTTTTCGTCGACCTGATCGAACTTTATGTGCCCATCGTCGCGTTCTGCACGCTTTTCATCTCATTTATGACGCAGATCGTGGCGCGCTATTTCTTCAAGCCCCTCATCTGGCCGGAGGAACTTTCCCTCATCTGCTTTGTATGGGTGGCTCTCCTCGGCGGCCTCTATGCCAAACGCGATAACTCCCACGTCGCCTTCGGCATGGTCTATGACGCGGTGAAACCCAAAACCCAAGCCTGGATGAGGATAGCCGGCAACGGTCTCCTCATTGTCGCCTTTATAGGAGCGCTCTATCCCTCCTTCACCTATGTGACCTTCATGGGATACAAGCATTCGGACGCTCTCAAGATATCGATGACGCTCGCCTACTTTCCCTTCGTCGTCTTCCTCGCCGACATGATCATCAGGCTCGCGATCGACCTCGTCCGGGACATTTCGTCCCTCCGCAAGGGAGAAATCCAATGAATCTGCCCCTCATTATATTCTTCGCGGCCTTCGTGGCGATGTTCATTCTCCGGATACCCATCGGCATGGGCATGATGATGTCGGCCATCTTCTACTTCATGGCCTCGCCCGCCCCGACAGCCACGGTCGATATGGTCGCCACCATGTTCCTCACCAACATGAACTCCAGCTTCGTCCTGATCGCCGTGCCTCTCTTCATCTTCATGGCCGAAATCATGAACTCGAGCAAGGTGACCAATATCATCTTCGACTTCGCCAGCGCCCTTGTCGGAAAGAAACGCGGCGCCCTCGCCCAGGTCAACATCGTCAACTCCATTATCTTCTCGGGCATGACCGGCTCGGCTATCGCCGACGCATCGGGACCTGGCAACATGGAAATGAAAGCCATGCACGACGCCGGTTACGAGGACGGCTTCACCTGCGCCGTTACCGCGGCTTCGGCCACCGAAGGCCCCATCATTCCGCCATCCATCCCCATGGTGTTCTACTCGATGCTTTCGGGAACCTCGGTGGGCGCCCTCTTCATGGGTGGCGTGGTGCCCGGCCTCATCCTCGGCCTCACCATGATGGCCTATGTCGCCGTCATCGCCGTGAAGCGCGACTTCCCCCGCGGTAAATCCTATCCGCTCAAGCAGTTCATCGTCCTCTTTCTTAAGTCGATTCCCGCCCTGCTGACGGTTGTCGTCCTTCTGGGGGGCATCTACACCGGCATCGTTACCCCGACCGAAGCGGGCGCCCTTGCCGCCACCTGGGCTCTCCTCATCTCCGTGTTCTTCTATCGGGCCTTCAGCTGGAAAGAGCTGAAGCAGGTGCTGATCAACACGGTGAAATCGACGGGCACCCTGTCCTTTCTGGTGGGCTCGGCCTACGCATTCTCCTACATCGTGGCGATCGAGCACATACCGGACGCGGTCGCTACCCTTCTTATGGGAATGACGACCAACAAGTACGTGATGCTGTTTATCGTCAACATCGCTTTCCTCATCCTCGGCATGTTCATCGACACGATGGCGATCACCCTCGTCTTCATCCCGATGATCCTTCCCGTGATGCGATCCATGGGCGTCGACCTCGTGCACTTCGGCGTCGTCATCGTCCTCAATATGATGATAGGGCTTTCGACGCCGCCTTTCGGCATGCTGCTCTTTGTCACCTCGGGCCTCACCGGCGCGAAACTGAAGGACATCATCAGGGAGATGTTGCCCTTCATCTTCCTTTTCATCGGCGTCCTTTTCCTTTTAACCTATGTGCCCGACATCATCCTTTGGCTTCCGAAAATGTCGGGATACAAACCATAACGCGCAACAACAGGAGATTGTGATGAAAAGCATAGCGAACGGCGTCTGGCCGACCATGATAACGCCGTATGCCGAGGATGGATCGATCGATTACCCAACCCTGGAGAAATTGATCGATTGGTATATACAAAAAGGCGTGACGGGCCTCTTCGCCGTCTGCCAGTCGAGCGAGATGGCCCAGCTGAGCTTGGCCGAGCGGCTGGACTTGGCCCGCGCCTCCGTGAAGTTCGCGGGCGGCAGGGTTCCGGTCATCGCTTCCGGCCATGTGGCCGAAACCCTCGCCGACCAGGTCGAGGAAGCCAAGGCGATGTCGGACACGGGGGTGGACGCCTTCGTCCTCGTGACGAACCGCCTCGCGCGCCGACACGAAGGCGACGAGGTTTTCAAGCGAAACCTGGACAGCTTCCTCGCGGCCTTCGACCGGGACATAACCCTCGGCTTCTACGAGTGCCCCGCGCCCTACAAGCGCCTCTTAAGCCCCGAACTCGTCGCCTACTGCGCCTCGACGGGTCGCTTCGGCTTCCTCAAGGACACGAGCTGCAAGATGGGGGACATCAAGGCCAAAGTGGCCGCGGCGGGCGATTCGGGATTCAAGCTCTTCAACGCGAACGGCGCCACTCTCCTCGACTCACTCATCGCGGGGGCGGCGGGCTATTCGGGCATCATGACGAACTTCCACGCCGATCTCTACGCCTGGATCTGCGCCAACTGGAAACGCGAGCCCGAGCGGGCGCGCAAGCTCCAGAACTTCATTGGCCTCGCGTCGGTGATCGAGTACCAGCTCTATCCCATCAACGCCATGTACGCGCAGAGGCTGGAGGGCCTGCCTTTCAACCTCATCTCGCGGAGGGCCGAGGCCTCGCGCTTCACCGAGTCAATGAGGCTCGAAGTGGAGCAGATGATGGGCGTCTCGAAACTGTACTCGGCGGAATACGCCACGCGGCCGGCAAAGGAAGGCAATCATGGGTGAGCACGAAAAAACCGGCGCCGCGGCGCGCTTAGGCGAGGCGGAAATTCTGCGGCTGAAGCGCTGGAACACGCCCACCGTCTACAACGGCTGGGAGCAGAGCACGAAGCACGACAGGCTTCAGGGACTTTGGAACCGCGATGAGACTCGCGATTTCATGCCCCAGATGGGGCCGATGTGCGGAAGGGCCGTCACCCTGCAAATAGAAACGATCGATCAGGACAATCCGCCCGCGATAAAAGGGGTTTGGGACGAGTATTACCGCTATATCGCCTCGATTCCCGGGCCGAAAATCGTCGTGATGGAGGATTTGAGCCGACCTGTCGCCCTGGGTTCGCTTTGGGGCGAAGTGACCGCCAATACGCACCGCGCCCTGGGCTGCGTGGGCGCTATCGTGGACGGGGCCATCCGAGACGTGGACGAGATGACCAACGCGGGGTTCAAGGCGCTCGCGAGGCGCCTCTGCGTCGGCCACCTCTTCGCCCGGCCGGTGGCCTGGAATATCGATGCGCGGGTCTTCGGGGTCGACATATCGCCCGGATTCCTCATCCACGCGGACAAGCACGGATTCATGGCCATCCATCCCGATGACGAGGCCGGGCTGCCTGAGGCTGTCGCCTTCATGGACGCCCTGGAATGCGAAACGGTCATCCCCGCGGCGCGATTCGCCTCGGGCGAATCCTATGAAACCATCCTGGCCCGGCGGAAAGCCTCCAGCGCTGAGTTCGGCGCGAAGGCCCTGGAGCGATTCAGGCGCGCGGGCGAACACTGAGGCGGCTGTTTCTAAGCTATCGCAGGCGAAGCGCTTATAAATCTCCACTGCGCTTGTCGATAGGACGGATGAAGCAGTTTGTGCGATATTCGACGGGGGTAAGTCCAGTAATACGTTTGAAGACTTGGCTGAAGTAGCGCTGATTGACGAACCCCGCCTGTTCGGTAATCCAATAAATCTTGCTGAGGGGGTCAGCGAGCAACTCTTTGGCTTTCTCGATTCGGTAATGGTTTATATAGTCAATGAGGGCTATGCCAGTCTGCTTTTTAAATAGATTGGATAAATAGGTAGGATGCACGAAGAGTTGCTCGGATAGCCTGGTGAGGGAAAGCGGCTTGGCATAGTCGCGCTTGATGATATCGAGGGCGCCGAGAACGGGCGGGGCATAGTCGCCTTTTGCCGAAGGCAATTCAAATTTCGCGATTTTCAGGCGGAGAGGTCTTATTGAGCGAAGCTCCGCGGAATCGCGCATGCATTCGAGAAGTTTGGTATAGGTGGCGCTAATTCCCTCAAGCCCATCGGCTTGGGATGCCTTATGCCACAGTATTGGGCCGATTTCTCTTTCGGCGAGCGCGAGCATGGCGGTTGTGTCGATTGACGGGGTATTATCGGACACCGCCAGGATAGTATAGATCCCACTGCCGGTCCGGTAAAAGAAAGCCTTGGTTTTTTCTGATATGAGGGCCTTTTCGAAAGAACTGATATCAATGTCCCGTCTGGCTAGAGAATAAAGAATCATTACATCGAATTTCCTGCCCTGAAGGCCGAATGAATCCGCCAGCGAAGCTTTTTGCCCTGCGGACAAGATATCAAAATCGAAAAGTAGTTCGCCAAAGTATTCGCGCATCAAACGATCGAGGTTGTTCTGGATGAAGATCCGGCTATGCTTCTCCGCATCGCGAGCAATCAGCCTTTTTTCGGCTTTCTCGATTGCCACGAAAAGCTTGTCCGAACTGATAGGCTTGACCACAAAATCAACGGCATCATGATGCATAGCCTTCTGAGCGTATTCGAATTGCGTGTAGCCGCTTATAATTACCACAAGGGTCTCATGGCCTCGCTCGCGGAGCGTGGATAGCAGCTCAAGCCCGGTGAGCCCGGGCATATTAATGTCGGCTATCAGCAGGTCGACTTTGTCCCAATCGCAGGTTTCGAGCGCTTCCTCGGCATCATGGTAGGTGGCGAAAAGGTTCCACTGCTTGCCCCCCTGGGCTGCGAGCATGGCTGATAATCCTTCGCAGATAATTGCCTCGTCGTCGAGGATAACGATGTTCATGGATTCTGCCCTGAACCCTTTGCTGAATCGCCATCCTTGGGGACCCGTACGGCTATGGTAGTACCCTTGCCAAATTCGCTCAGTATTGTGAGGCCATAGCCCAGCCCGAAGAGGTGGAGGAGCCGTTCATTTACATTCCTCAGCCCTATGCGCGGTTTTCGAACGGAATACTCTTTGGCGCATTCTTCCGGGGAGGAAAGCAAAACCCCAATGATAGATGAATCGATGCCGATACCATTATCGCCGATTTCAATGCAATAGTCGGCATCGCCTTTTGGCAAACACGATATGATAAGTTCGTTTCCGATACGACGCCTTCCGAATCCATGGACAATGGCATTCTCTACGATCGGCTGGAGTGTGAGCTTTGGGAGACGCACCTTTTCGCTTTCGGCTATTTGGATGGAATACTGGAATTCAGGATCATGGTTAGCCTTGCGCAACTCAAGATAATCTCTGACATTCTGGATTTCCTGATCCAGGCTTACGATGGCTTGGGCCGACATCGAGTATTGAAGGATCATGCCCAATCCAACGACTGATCTGCTTATCTCTTCCTCTCCGCTTTTTAGAAGCCTCCAGTTGATCATGTCGAGCGTGTTGTACAAAAAGTGGGGATTGATCTGGGCCTGTAGCGTCTGGAATTCAGCCTGCTGAGTCAGTAGCTGCTGCTTGTAGGTGGTATCGATGAGTTCTTTAACCTTGTCCATCATGCCATCGAAGAGCTTGGAAAGCCTCCCTATCTCATCTTGCCGCTTGGAATCGATACGAACTTCAAAGTCCCCCGTCTCGACTCGTTTCATCGTTTTTGCTATTTCGTCGACTCCTCGGGTGAGGACCTTAGAGAAAAGCCAGGAAACCGCTAAGGAGGCGATAAGCGAAAAGACAAGAGAAAGAAACAAGGTCCTTAAAACCGAGGGAAAGAACCTGACAACTTCCGCCGATGCTGTCGTGCTAACGAGAGTCCAGCCCATAGCCTCATTAAGGATATATGAGACAAGGGTTTTTGAAGGGTCAGACATAATGTACGTCTGCTTGCCCTTGGAATTGTCGATAGTCGCTCTGATATCGGTATAAAGCGTGCCTGATGTGCCGGCGACCGGATAAACCGTAGCTTTATCCGGGGAGAGCATGTAGATGTTGATTTTCTGAAGCCTGCTGTTCGAATAATTGATGCTTGAGAAGAAGTTTTCCTTCAACGAGACCATGAGCAAGCCGAGCGTTTGTCCTCTATTATAGTCCCTTATCACCGCCGCGGCCCTTATGCCACCCATGTGATCGGAAGGGAAAATGCTGTCACCACCGTAACGATCGATGATGCTGTTGTCGTTGAGCCACACCAAGGCGCCGTTGGCGGCTTCGGCGCGCTGGAATACCTCTGTCTCATCAAGTTTGAAATCGGGGGGAAGGAAATATGTCGCGCGGGTCGAATATGTATTGTTTCTGAGATCAATGATGGAAAGATCGAGCAGGCCCTGCGACGCTGCGATGACTTTTTTTGATAAGTTGGAGTTCACGAGGTTTTTCGCGCGACCTACCTCCAGAGGATCGCTCTTGTTCAGGCTTCCGCGTATTTCACCATTGATCGCTATATCCAGCGCGATAGAATTGACGGCTTCAGCCCGGCTCTCGAGATCTTGATTGACCACATTCATGAGCTGGGCAAGATTCTCTTTTTCATTGTTGAACATCGTCCTTGAATCGACGCTCCATATGAGTATGCCGATGATCAAGGATTGAACGATACACACGAGACTGATGACGATAAATACTTCAATCCTGAGATTGGACCGGAGAAAACCATGACGGAGCAGCTTCTTCATACCGGTAGATTTTCCTAAGGTCAGGGTACTTCCAGCAGCATCACTCCTTCAAGCCTGTCGAAGATATTCCCTGAATGTAATACTTCTGCAAAGGAATAAGGATTCCAATTGGAATGGCGATCGCGATCGTCGTCGCGGCGAAGATAGTACCCCATTGAACGGTGAACTCGCCGGTGAATTCGGATATAGCCACCTGGACTACCTTGAGACTCTTATTCGTCGCGGCTACGAGGGGCCAAAGGAAAGCGTCCCACTGCTGAATGAAGATCATCAAGCTGGCGCTGATGATGACCGGTTTGGACAGTGGGACCAGGAGCTGAAAGAAGATCCGTAACAGACCGGCGCCGTCGATGTATGCCGATTCGATCAATGCGTCAGGGATATCCTGAAAGAACTGCCGGTACAGGAAAACGATCATTCCATTCGCTATCATGGGGAGTATAAGGGCTAGCCTCGTTTCAAGGATGCCGAGAGCTCCCGCGGTTTTGTACAAAGGGATGGCAATCATCTCAAAAGGGATCATGAAAGAAAAGAGGTAAATGCTAAACAAGAAGCCATTTCCTTTGAACTTGAATTTAGCGAAAGCGAATCCGGCCAAACCATTCACGATAAACCCAAAGAAGACCGTAAGCGCAGCGACAATTCCAGAGTTTAAAAGGGGGCGATAGAAACCATTATCGACGAAAAGGCTTCGATAGCTGTTGAGAGAAAATTTTTCCGGAAAAAAGGTATGCAAAGTAAGCCTTGAGATATGTTCGAAAATCTCTGAATTTTCCGCCCGAAACGAATTGCTCACCGACCACAGAACAGGGAAAAGGGCGAAACAGACAACGCAGAAAAGGATGGCATAATACAATACATCAAGAGTCTTCTCTTTAGCCCCGCGCTTTGTGATCATTTCCCTGTACCTCTTTGTAGCAACCCACGCTTGGGCGCCCCTGGTTCGATGTCGCGAAGCATAAAAAACTGCAGCCCGATGACGATGAATGTCATGAGCATCAATACCGTGACAATGGCATAGGAGCGATTGTAATTGGAGAATTTGAAGGCAGCCCGATAGGCTTCATACATCAAAGTATCGGTGCTTCCCTCTGGCCCCCCTCCCGTGAGCAGATAGGCTGGAATAAACATGAATAGATTGATCATGGTATCGGAGACGATCACAAAAACCAGGGAGTTCTTGAGCATGGGAATCGTCAGAGAAAAGAGCTCAGAGAAAAACGTCGTGCCATCTATCCTGCCAGCCTCGTAGATCGATGGACTTATATTCTGGAGACCAGCCAGCAGAAAGAGCATCCAGTAGGATACACCTTTCCAGCAACAAATGATGATTATCACCCATAGGGACTGTTGGCTGCTTGTAAGGAAAGGTTGGGGCGGGATGCCGAGCGCCCCAAGTATGGCGTTGGCAGGCCCTGAAGAAGGATTGAGCATCATGTTCCAGATGGTTGAGGCAATGATCATGTTGATCGCGACGGGAATATAGAGCAGTGTTCTCATGGTTTGTACGAAACGAACCTTGCGATTAAGCATGAGGGCGAATATAAGGGCGAGCACTACTTGGAGAGGTACAGTGATCAGATTGAACTTGATGGTAATCCAAATTGAATTTAGTATGGTGGGGTCGGCAAAGAGCAGTTGGAAATTCTTCAATCCCGCGAACTTGATTGCCCCCCGAGCGCCTCGCATTAGGAAGCTTCCGACGACCGAATAGAGAATAGGATATACTTTAAATACGGCGATGAGCGCGAACGAAGGCAATAGTAGAAGATACGGCCCGTAATTACGCTTCGCGAATCGTTTGAGGCCTGGTTTGATCCCACTCATCGAAAAGTATCCTCCCTGACAGGAATATTGGGGGCGCAGAAAAAAAAGCCGCGCGAAAACCACTCTCTGGGGCCTCCCGCGCGGCAAAAAGCTTAATCAGCGATATATAGATAGCTGCGCCGTAAGCGCCTTGACTGCCTTGTCGAGAGCCGGCTTCACGTCGGCGCCATTTCGGATATCTTCCATAGTCGCGGTAATCACACTCTCCCACTCACGATATCCGAGAGAAAGCGGCCTGGGGAAAGCCGTGGTTTTCGCTTCCTGGGCGGCAAGCCGGAAGGCGCTCAGCGGGAAGGAATTGTATTTCGGGTTGGTGCTATAGGCGTTGAGCACGTCAATTCGGGCAGAGAACTCTCCCTGTTTGTCGAGATAAATATCACTGCCTTCTCCGAATGTCAGATACTTCACGAATTCGGCCGCGAGCGCCTTGTTCTTGGAATAGTTGCTGACCGAGACATGGAAGGAATCCGTCGGGGTCACGGGCTTGCCGTCTTTGAAATACGGAAGCGGGGCATAGCCATACTGCAGACCCGCGGTCTTCTCGAATGTTTTGTAGTCAAACAAGTTGGCCGAAAGGAAGGCGATCTTCCCCGCGGTAAACTGGCCGACGGT
>Ga0172379_10005673_pt1 | contig 17317 bp, 12 predicted proteins | sample GrowelOW334metaG_FD_119756 | JGI IMG/M metagenome (GOLD analysis project Ga0172379, IMG submission 119756) | Groundwater microbial communities from an aquifer near a municipal landfill in Southern Ontario, Canada - Groundwater well OW334 metaG | ecosystem: Environmental > Aquatic > Deep... | reverse complement strand
CGGACAACACGGACTGCGACGACACCAACGCCTCCATCCATCCGGGCGCCACCGAGACCTGCAACGGGCTCGACGACAACTGCGTCGACGGCATGGACGAAGGTCTCGCGACCACCATGTGGTTCGCGGACGCGGACGACGACGGGTACGGCAACATCGCCGTGAACCTGCTGGCCTGCGCCGAGCCGAGCGGCTACGTGGAGAACTCCACGGACTGCGACGACGACGATGCGACCATCAACCCGTCCGCGTCCGAGGTCGCCTGCGACGGCGTGGACAACGACTGCGACGCCAGCACCACGGACGGCGTGGGCTCCACCTGGTACGAGGACAACGACCACGACGGGTACGGCAACGACGGCATGTCCGAGGAGTCCTGCACGCCCATCCCGGGCTACGTCGACAACAACGACGACTGCAACGACCTCGACGCCGAGATCTACCCGGGTGCGGACGAGACCTGTGCCACCAACGGCATCGACAACGACTGCGACGGCGATGCCTACGACGACGCCGTGGACCAGATCACCTGGTACCGCGACGGCGACGGCGACACCTACGGCGACGCGTCCGTGATGGTGGTGAGCTGCACCGCGCCCTCCGACTTCGTGTCGGACACCACCGGCGACTGCGACGACGACTCCGCCACCACGTACCCCGGCGCGCCCGAGCTCCTCGACGGCATCGACAACAACTGCGACGGGGTCGAGGACAACGATCCGGTCTGCAAGGTCATCGTCGACATCTACGGCGGCGACGGCGCGTTCGAGCGGCTCGACGGCATCGTCGTCACCACGGACGAGGCGCTCGAAGGCGACTGGCTCGCGGGCGTCGCGGGCGTGTCGGTGTCCCAGACCTCGCTGGGTGGGAGGGATTACGTGGTCGAGGCCGTGCTCGACTCCTGCATGGCGACCGACGACTACATGGTGGTCGACGCCACGGCCGGCGGTCTGTCCCTCATGGACGGAGCGGACATGGTCGTCTGGGCGGGCCTCGACGGCACGTCCCTCGACATCCTGACCTACCTCCTGGGCGACGGCACGCACGCGGCCCAGATCGTCCGCTAGTCGCCTTTCTGGCGGCTGGTACATGACCCTGCTTCGGTAGGGTCTTTTTCTTTGGTATACTAAGCGCGTATGCGACTTTGGTTGACGATCTTTCTTTTAGCCGTAACCGTCGGCTCTTTGTTTTTTCTTTCGCCCTTAACCGTGCTGGTCGCCATTGTGGGGGTCGCGGTGCTGCTGGTTACGGCGTTCAGGCCGCTCATGACGCTTGCCGCGCTTGCCGCGTACCTTCCATTCGAGCCCGTGATCCTCAAGTACACGCCTGACGAGATTTACCTCTACGCCAGGTTTTTTTCTGAAGGCATCATCTATCTGCTCGCGGCCGTGGTGGCGTGGCGCGTGTTGAAAGGGACGTGTCGCGCGCGGCCGACGCCCATCGACCTTCCGTTCGTGCTGTTTCTCGTGATCCTGTTGGCTTCTTCGCTCGTGAACGCGGTGGAGCCTTCCATCGCCATTCTCGGATCAAGGCAAATTCTCCGGTTCATCCTCATTTTTTACATTGTCGTGTACCTCAAGCCGGACCGCGCGTACGTGCGGACCCTGACTGGCATCATGTTCCTGGTGGTAGGCGTTGAGTCGCTCATTGGGTTGACCCAGTCGTTCGTCGGGACGCCGATGGATACGTTTTTGCTTCCGTCGGAGTCGCACTCGTTCGGCGGCATCACGCTGACCGGCGGGGTGGCACAGTTTTGGGATCCTGGGTCGCGCATTTTTGCCACGCTTGGCCGGTATGATTGCTTGGGAAACTTCCTGTATTTCTTCCTGCTGATTGCGGTCGGCCTGTTCTACGAGCTGCGGAACAAAGCAGGCGTTGTCGGGGAGCACGTGGCCAGGCTGCTTTCGTCGCGATCGGATCTGATCCCGCTATTCCTTCTTGGTATTCCGGCACTCATTTTGACCTACTCGCGTTCCTCGTGGTTCGCATTTCTGCTGGGCTTCCTCTTTATCGGGGCCGTGATGAAGCGCGACCGGCGCGTGGTGATTGCCTTTGCCTCGTGTGCGATCGTTGCCGCGGCCTACATTGGCGTGTCCGGGCTTAACGTGCGGTTCATCACCGAGGCGCCGGGCCAGACGCTTGTTGAACGGTTTTATGAGACGTTCAGCTATGCGCGCTGGCGCGGGGAATATTATGGCCTAGGCCGTTTGTTCTGGATGGTGCAGACCCCGCTGACCGTGATTCCAGCATCGCCATTGTTTGGGTTCGGGCCCGGACAGTTCGGCGGGGGAGCGGTCGCAGCGCTTGGAAACGGGAGCGTGTATGAGCAGCTCGGGCTGCCGTATGGCGTGTACGGCACCGAGGGTATCATCGACAACAACTGGTTTTCGCTCTGGGGAGAAACCGGCACGCTCGGCCTTATCTTTTTCCTCTGGATCTACGTCGCGATTCTGCGCCAATGCCTGCGCGTCTATCGGACAAGCCGCGATGCGCACACGCGCGCCATCGCGATTGGTACCATGGCGGCCCTGCTCGGGGTGGCGTTAAACGCTTTCCTCTCAACAGTCTTCGAAATCCGCACCCTCGCGTTTTACCTGTGGATGTATGCGGGGTTTGTTGTTGTTTTCGCAGAGGAAAACCGGAAAGGAAAGCCCTACGAGAGCTAAACCGCGTTCCCCTCTCCTACGAAAGGAGAGGGACAGGGAGAGGTCAGCGTTGTTGGATAGGAGAATCGAAAGCTGGAACAGGGAAGGATACAGCTGTGTTCCCCTCTCCTACGAAAGGAGAGGGATAGGGAGAGGTCAACGCAGGCTTGTGTATGACGAAGACAAACAATCCGTCCAAGACAAAGCAGACGCGACGGAATCTGCGTGCGGACATGACGGAGCCCGAGCAAAAGATGTGGCACATGCTGCGTGCCCGCCGGTTGGAAGGATTCAAGTTTCGTCGTCAACACGGCATTGGTCCGTATATCGTCGACTTCTTCTGTCCATCGTTGAAGTTGGTGGTCGAGATAGACGGAGACAGTCATTTTTCACCAGATGCCGAACAGTATGATCGAAAGAGAACGGAATATCTCAAGTCATGCGGCATGGATGTGATTCGATTTACGAATCTAGAAGTCAGGTTAAATCCCGAGGCAGTCGTTGAGGATATTTACCGGCATATGCTTGAAACTCAGGCTCACGCTTTCTCCTCGTCTTTGACCTCACCCTAACCCTCTCCTTTCGTAGGAGAGGGGAACGCGTGGTTTGACCTTTTCCGTTCACCCATCATTTCTTGTCCGCACCCTTCCCAGATCCTTAAGCCTTATGCCTTCTCCCCTTAAGCCTTAAGCCTTACGCCTTCCAGCCTTTAGCCTAAAGCCAAAAGCCTTCTCCCCATTGTGAAAATTCTTCAGGCGAACAAATTCTACTTTCTCCGCGGGGGCGCCGAGCGGTACATGCTCGAGCTTTCGGCTTGGCTTTCATCGCAGGGGCATGAGGTGGTTCCGTTCGCCATGCGGCATCCGGACAATTTGGAAACGCTGTACGCGGAATTTTTTCCGTCGTTTGTGCAGACCGACCGGCCGCGGCTGGATTTGGAGGGATTGCGCACGTTCGGTCGCATGTTTTATTCGCTCGAGGCGCGCGCCTGCCTGTCACGACTGTTGGATGCGACTCGTCCCGAAGTCGCCCACATCCACAACATCTACACCCAGCTTTCCCCGTCGATTCTTGACGCGCTCGCGCGTCGTCGGGTTCCGACCGTGATGACCGTGCACGACCACCATCTGGTGTCGTCCCAGTACAATGTCTGCGCCGATGGGTGCGGGCCGGATTTTTCCCGCCTCGGAATTGTGCGCGGGACTCTGGCCAGGCCACACAAGCACTCGTATGCCGCCTCGTTCGCGCAGGCCGCAACCTTTGCGTTCCACTATAATCGCGGATCCTATCGCAACCGCGTCGACCTGTTTTTGACTCCTTCCGAATACATGCGCCGAAGGCTCTTGTCCGCGGGATTCCCGGAGGACAAGGTGCGCACGGTCCGGTTCGGCGTGGATGCGGACGTACTGCAGCCTCGGTTCGATCATGATGGCTACGTGCTGTATTTCGGCCGGCTGTCCGAGGAGAAGGGCGTGGAAACCGTGATCCGCGCCGCGAAGCAGCTTCCGGAAATTCCGTTCAAGATCGTGGGGTCCGGCCCATGGGAGCCGGCACTTCACGCAATCGCGCATGAGGTGAAGAACGTCGAGTTCATGGGGTTCCGATCCGGGGAAGCGCTCTGGGATATGGTGCGCGGCGCTCTGTGCGTGCTTATTCCGTCGCGCGTGCAGGAAAACTTTTCGCTTGCGGCGCTTGAGTCCATGGCTCTCGGAAAGCCGGTGATCAGCTCGAACGTGGGAGGCATGGCCGAGGCTGTGGAAGACCGCGTCACCGGACTCCTTGTTCCGCCGAACGACCTTCACGCATGGGTTGAATCCATCATGCGCCTGGCATACGATGAGGACGCGCGCCTCAACCTCGCCCGCGCTGCCCGCCTTGCTGCCGAGACAACCTTCCACATTCGCCACCACCACGCCGCAGTCATGAGGGCCTACGAGGACGCGATTGTGCGTGCATCAACAAATCGTTAACATGAAATCCTATGACAGATCATGAACCAAATCGAGGAAGAGTAATTATGTCGATTGATGAGGCTCGAGCCGCGCGAGGGCTTCCGCCTGAGACATCGGATGAACGTGCGGCGCGCCATCTGAAAGAGGAGGAGGAAAGAGCAAGATTATCAGCCTCGGCCGATAAGGCCACGGAGCGGACGAGGAAATTACGAGCCGATCGGGAAGCTCGCATTCAAATTGGCAGCAAAGTCTTGAATACGTTCCTTTCGGAGGAAACCCTGGATCCTTTGTCGACCCCATTGGTGGTCGAGTACTTTGATACGTATTCCGAAGACCAGCGCGAGACGCTTCTCGATCGCGTGTCAGAACTCGTGTTGATTGGCAATGAGACACCGGATCAGGTGGCTGCGGTTAAACAGTTGAACAATTTGCTGAGCGGTTGGGACAGAGGTCGCCGGCGCGACGTTAGACAAAATGCCGGCCTGTATCATCGTAACGAAGTTGCAAAAGTGCTTGCTGATCTTGAGGCCGAACAGCAACCACCAGCCGCAGGTTCGTCCGAGCCTCCCAGGATAGTCACGAAATCATCGACCGTGTGGCAACGTCTTCGTGGATGGCTTAATCGATCGTAGCGTCTTGACGAGACGGGACTTCCGCCAGAGGCGGATCCGCCTTTGGCGGAAAAGTCCCTGGGAAAACTAAAGTCCCTTGGAAAATTGAAGTGCTTGGGAAAATGAATTGAATATCAAATAGGCGGGGTTTCCGTCAGAGCCGGACAGGCCTGCACCCCGCCTATTATGTTTGATCTTGTCTATTGGACCGCTGCCTTGCCCGCGGCCAGGGCGTCGTTCGGAAGATCGGTCGTGACCGTGGCGCCGGAAGCGGAGACGAACGCGCCGGTTGCCGCGTCCGTGGCCGTGACTCGGATGTTCTTGAGAAGGGTCGGAATCGTTCCTGTCTGTGCGTCGTCCGGCGTGATCGCGACCTCAAACGCGATGCCGACGACCTTGCTGGATGGAGAAAACGTGGGGGAAATCGTATCCGCGGTCCAGACGATTTGGTTCGAGTCGAAGTCGAAGGTGACGCCGTTGCCGGTCGAAACAGTCTGCCTGCCGGTAAACGAGACGTGTTCGCCGAGTTCGCCCTCGACGCGTACGTTCGACAGGGAATTTGTGGTATTGCGCAGGTTCCAGAAGACCCAGTACTTCGTGGATTCACCGACGGATGGCGGCAGCGGCCCGCGACCGATTTGGTCGCCGCTTGGCGCGGCATAACGGGCGAATGCATCAAGCGCGAGCGGCGAGGTCATGAGACACGAAAGTTCATCATCCATCACAACCACGTCCTTCATACCGTCCGCATCAAACGTGCCGGACGCCCACGTCATGAACGGAACGTTTTCGTACACGTTCGTCGCAGTTTGACCGATGGCTGCGAGCAGGGGCACCTCGATCACTGCGGTTCCGCTTGTTCTGGGCTCAACGCTTGCGAGCCGAGGATCGTCCTTCGTCGAGATCGTTACCGTTTCAAATCTCGCGAAGGGGCTTTGCGACTCGACCGCGAGCCGCACGTCTATGAGCGCCTCGTCCCCGATGTTTTCATACGTGACCGTGACGCGGGCCGATCCTCCTGGACGCACAGTGTCCGCATCCACGCTATGCGAAATACGCAAGGGGATTGGGAGCACGGTCGCCTCGGCCGAAAGGGTTTCCTGTTTGTACTGATCCGCGCCGAATGCGATGGAAGGATGGAACGCGAACGCCGTTGTTCCTTCGGTGTCTCCAAGGATGCCGGAAAAACGCATCGTTCCCTTGGATTCGGCAGTGACGATTGGAAGATGGAATGCACCATCCATGAGTGGGACGTCAGAAGATTCAAGGACGAATCCGGAAGGCCATTCAGGTGAAATGACAATTTTCGGAAAATCCGTTTGTCCCGTATTTTCATACGAGAGGATTCCGACCATCCGATGCGCGGCGATCATGCGCTCAGGGAGGGAAAGGGAAAGGACGAGCGTGGAGCGAGTCGGGGTGAACGCATATTGGTCCGTTTTCGAGCCAGCAACGTTTTTTTCGCCGTGTGTGAATGAGAGCGTGCTCTGAAATGTCTGCTCGCCTCCCACGTCTCCGAACATGACTCCTCGGATTTTTACGGATCCGAATCCGTCTACCGGGATGGTACCAAGCGTGACTGTGCGGTCGTTCGCGCTTCCAATATCCGATTCGATTCCCTCGAGCAGAAAGTGCGCTGGAAATTCCAAGGACAGCCTGGCATCGCGCAATTCCTTGCCCGTCCCGTTTTCATAATGAATGACAAGCGTGGACGAGGCGCCCGAAACGATTTCGTTCGGCGCAACCGATGCCTCGAACGTGATTTTGTCCGCGAAGGACAAAGGATGGTAGAGGGCGAGTGCAAGCGCGATCGATCCGAGTCCGAGCGCGAAGCCGACGAGGAGGAGGTCGAACACGAACGTGAGGCGGGCGAACTTGTATCGTCCGCGATACCGTCGTTCGTACCAGTGTGCCAGCGGGAACAGGGCCATGCGGCCCGGATGCGCGAATAGGCAGACAGCCTTTTTTGTCACGGTGGACGCGTCCGTGACCGAGTCGCAGGAAATCCCACGTTTTAGCGTTTCTTTGAACGTCATATATTTGAAAAAGTTTGCCTATTCGAAAGATAAGGTAAAGACGTCGCTCGACAGCCCGATGACCTCCGCGCGTCCGTCCGCATCAACGTCGCTTGCGGCGACCTCAACGCCGTCGGTCCCGGATTCGCCGAACGCGAAGAACTGCGATCGCAGATGTCCGTCTCGATCAAAGACACGGACATGCGGTCCTCCGCCAAGGCCCGGGCCTGTGACAATTTCATCTATTTCATCCGCGTCAACGTCTCCGACCGCCACGTTGACGCCACCACGAAAGGCTGGATCGTAGGCAAAGAAGCCCGGGTTGATGAGCTTGCCGTCCTTGTTGAAGACTCGCACGTGCGGTCCTCCGCCAACGCCCGCGCCCGCGACAATCTCATTTGTCCCATTGCCGTCCAGGTCTCCGACCGCTACGTTGACGCCACCACGAAAGGCTGGATCGTAGGCAAAGAAGCCCGGGTTGATGAGGGCCCCATCCGTGTTGAAGATTCGGATTTGCGCGCCGCCGCCATTTTCCGTTCCTGTCACGATTTCCACGCTTCCGTCGCCTTCCAGATCCTTGACCGCGATGTTAATGCCAAGGCGAAATGCATCGGTATATGGCGCAAATCGCGCATGCATGGATCCGTCGTCGTCATACACGGTCACGTACGTGTTGTCCGCGACGACTGTTTCGTCCTTTCCATCCCGGTCCGTATCTGAGACGCTGATTCTGGTTCCGCCACGACCCTGCGAGGAATACGCGAAGAAGCCGTTGCGCTTCGTTGTTCCGTTTGAGGAAAAGATGCGGGCGAATGCGCCATTCAGATAAGTGGCCTTGTAAATTTGGTCGAGCGGACGCAGGAGAAGAAGACCATCCTGGGCGTTGAGACTCACCCGCGAGACAATGGATCCGTTGTTGGTCACGGGGTCTTGGGTTCCGTGGATTTTTTCAAACTCCCCATCGAGCTCGATGATTTTGGGGGAGTCGGTGGGATTTGCCAGAACCTTGCCTTGCTCGTACTCGCGTTCCCAGATTCCGTCTTTGGCCGTGGCGTCACCCTTTGGTTCGCCGAGCGCCACGTCGTACTCGTCGTAGGTCCAGAGTTGTGTATGATCTTCCGTTCCGTAGTCAAAGGAAAAATATCCGTTGCCGAGCAGGGAAGTGGCCAGTCCGAATCGCATCTTTTGAAAATCTTCTTTGGTCCCCATGTTCTTCGTGTTGACGTTGACGACGATGATCGGGTCGTAGCCGAGACGCCCGCTGAGCGAAAGGTAGTCGGACGCGGACCCGTTCCACGAGGAGACAGCATCTCCGGTCGACGGGAAGGTCTCGAACATGCGTCCGTTGATCGACGCGGTCAGGGCCTGCTTCGAGCTTCCGTTCGTGATGATGATTGCCTTTGGGCCGAGCTTCTGCCGGGTGATGGAAAACAAATGCGCGTATCCGTCTTCCCAGTCGTCGCGGTCCAGGACTTCGTCGTAAAAGATCCCGTCCCATTCGCCAGATGACATGATGTCTGTTCTCACAAATGCCGCCAGGTAGTCAGACCATCCTGAGTTGAGGTCGAGTGCGTTCGTGTTTGGCCAGATGGATGCCTTGCTTCCGTCATTGTCTCTGAGCCACCAGGAGTCCTGGATTCCCGCCTTCATCTTCTTATGAAGCGGGTCGGTCCAGTAGAGGTTATTCCAGGATACGGTTGGGACGTAGGCAAGGATGATGATGTCAGGGTTGAGCGCGCGGATCGCGGGAAAGAAGGCTTGGTTGTAGGTCTGCGCCTCGGACGGGATCACGATGAGGTCAAAGGAGGAAAGCGTCTTGATCGTTTCCGTATCATTGAGCGCGGATCCGGAAAGCAGGTAGTAGTCCGCCGTGCGAACGAAATCGCCCGGAGCCGCGAGCAAAGCGGCCGGGCTGAGAAGTAAGGAGAGAACGATGGCAATCGCGGGTATTTTCATAGCCACTTCAGTGGCGTTTCGCTCATCTGTCGTTTGGCATTAAACACCTGACTTATCCACTTTCGCCTCTTCCTCCATATCAAGCGACTTTGGGTTTGGGGAGTATAATTTGTTCTTGATCTTCCATTGGTTGACGTACTGGCCGATCCCTTGCTTATCTCGCTTGTTCCGCACCGTGGTCGTGTCCTGGGACCATTTGAGGAGCGACTCAAAGTTCAGCTTGTAGCGGCCTTGGACGACCACATAGCTGATTTGGCCGTCCGTGATGGCGCGTCGGATGGTGCGTTGCGACACCCCGAACATACGGGCAGCTTCGGACACGGAAAGGCGAATGATTGAGGCGAGAGCCATAGGAGGAAGTGCGTCACTGATGTACAGATTGTACAGATCTACAGATCAGACACGAGTCTATATTCTGTAGATCCGTATCATGAGTATATCTGTGACAACGAGATATTATGATGTTTTGTCCAGACTAGAGTAGCCAATTTTGACCTAAAAGTCAATCTTTTACCTTGAAACCTTGATTTTTTGGCCAATTTGAGCTATAATAGCTCCCATTCGTAACATAATTTCACCATCGTCTTTATTAATTGTGCGAAGCGATCGAGAACAATTTCTGCTTTTCCGGATACGCTCCTTTCAGGATCAGCGGGCGTTTGCGGAACTGTTTCTCGAGCACAAGCAAGCGCTCTATACATTCCTCCGTTCGCGGCTTCCAACAAAGGAAGACGCCGACGACCTTCTGAACGCCGTTTTTCTCCGGGCCTGGAATTTCATCCTCACCTCGCACGCGAACGAGAAGGATCATTTCTCCGGCCTCATCTTCCATACCGCACGCTTTGCCTTGAAGGATTACTGGAAGGGAAAGCGCAACGAGGTTTCGCTTACGGACATGCAGGAAGCCGGGCAGGACATCCCGGACCCATCGACTTCAGGAACCGTGTCCGAGGCTGGCGCCGAGGTCCGCCTCATCAAGGAAGCGATTGGCCGTCTCTCAGAAGAATACCAGGAAGTGATCGTTCTGCGCATCTTTGAACAGCTTGATTACGACGAAATTGCCAAACGCATGGAGAAGAACGCGGGCGCGGTTCGCGTCACCCTCCATCGTGCCTTGAAGGAATTACGAAAATACGTGTGACCAATAATCAACTCATCGCCATGCTGAACAAGCACAGGGGCGCCGCCGAATTCGGGGGCGACGTTGGCGTTGAGCATGCGGAGGTTGCCTGGAAGCGCCTGTCCGCTGATCTTGGTTTCGAAGCGAAGCTCGAACGCGCGTCCTATCCATTGCACGACCACGTTGCGTACTGGAGCTGGAAGCTATCCCATGTGTGGATGCAGCCGTTCTCGGTTGCCATGTCCGCGTTTGTCCTTATCTTCGGCAGCTGGATCGCCACGGTGAACGCTTCGTTCGACGCGGTGCCTGGAGACATCCTCTATCCGGTCAAGCTCGCGACCGAGCACGTCCAAATTTCCCTGGCTACCTCTGGCGAGCAGCGGGCCAAGCTCCACACGGAGTTCGCGGGACGCAGGCTCGATGAGATCAACACCATTACCACGTCTGGAGTCAGTACGCCGGACGATTCCCGCATGCAGGCGGCCGTGGATGGGTTCAAGCAGGAGATCGCATCGGTCAATACGGAGCTCGCGGCCATTTCACAAAACGATCCGGGCCAGGCAGCCGCGCTTGCCATCATCGTGGACCAGAAGACAGATGCTTACGCCGCGGCGTTCGAGCAGACATCCGGGCAAACGGCATCGGCAGGCAGCCAGACGCAAATTGATGAGGCGATTACCGCAGTGAAGCAAACGAACGAGCAGGCGCTCGACGCCATCGTCGACAGTCATGAGGCCAACCAGCAGCCGCAAACCGAGGAATCGCTTCAAAACAACTTCGAGGACAAGCTAAGGGATTTGCAGACAAGGTCCGCGCTCTCGCTCGGTCGTCTGGATGTCGTGAAGGCGGCCTTGGTTGCTCGCAACGGCATGACCATGGAGAACGAGAAGCTCATCCGTCAGATCAAGGATGATATTGGTGCCTACAATGTCGAGATGTCGGAAGCCATGGACGTATTCGCGGCCGGGGGATACCGGTCCGCGTTCGACCGGCTTGCAACGATCGATTCGGAGATCACGCAGTTGGAGGAACTCATAACGGAATTAGAAATTGAAATCACCACTGGGCTTTAAGCACCGGCCCGGTACGCGATGAGGGAAAGCGGCGTCGCGTATCGCTCCGGGGTCTAAACCCCGCTAATCATGTTAAGGCGCGGACAGGTTGAAAGGTCGAGGCCGCCAGGCCACTTGTCTGCCTTAGAAACTAACGGTCTACACATTTATCCTACTTATGATCGATTCTCTCAAAATGGGGAAGCGTGCGATCACGGTGGCGGTGGCCGCGACGACCATTCTTTGGTCCATCGGCATTTCCTCCTTCGTGGCCCCGTTGACGGCCCGCGCGGCTACGGCCGGCGACGTCATCAAGGGCACCACCCTTTCGACCCTGTACTACTACGGGTCAGACGGTTCCCGCTATGCGTTCCCGAACGAGAAGACCTACTTCACTTGGTACTCGGACTTCTCGGACGTTGAAACTATTTCTGATTCCGAGCTCGCGGCCATTCCGCTTGCCGGAAACATCGTGTACCGCGCGGGTTCCCGCTGGGTGAAGATCACCACGGCCCCGCAGACCTACGTTGTGACCCCGGAAGGTCAGATCCGCTGGATCGAGGACGCCGAGATCGCCGAGGCTCTCGCGGGCAGCGATTGGAACACCATGATCGACGACGTTCCGGATACGTTCTTCGTCGATTACACGGTCGGTACCTCCATTGACGACGCCGGCGATGCCTACAATGGCGCGCTCGTGGACGTGGATGGAACCACCTATCTCGTTTGGGACGGGGAGAAGCGCGAGGTTACCTCGGCAGGCTTCTCGGCGAACCGCTTCCAGACGCGCAACGTGCTCGACGGCGCAGGCATGGATCTTTCCGGCCTCGACGCGGGCGATGATGTTACCAGCGAGCTCTCCGACGCGAGCGACTCTGCTCAGCTCGGCGGAGTGGAAGTGACGGGCGGCCTCTCGGTTTCCCTCGCTTCGGACACGCCGGCGTCTTCGACGATCCCGGCGGGTGCCTCCTCGGTGGGCTTCACGAAGGTGAAGCTCGTGGCTTCGTCCGGTTCGGCCGAAGTCAGCCAGATGGTGTTCCATGCCGGCGGTCTTGGTGACACGTCCGATGTGGAGAACACGTATCTCTACGAGGGCTCGGTCCGTCTTACGGACGGCCGCAGCATCAACTCTTCCCGCAACGTCACGTTCTCGGGACTCGACATTTCGCTTGACTCAGGTGATTCCACCTACGTCACGGTGAAGTCCGACGTTTCGACCACACCGGCGGGCGGCGACGAGATGTACTTCGAGCTTGCGAGCGCGAGCGCGGTCACCTCGACCGCGACCGTTTCCGGCTCCTTCCCGGTCAAGGGCAACACCATGACCTTCTCGGAGACGGATGCCGGCACGCTTACCATCACCGGAGGCACGGATCCGTCGGATCCAACCATCGGCGAGGAAGGCGCGGAGATCGCGGAGTTCGACCTTGAAGCCACGGATGAAGATGCCTGGCTCGAGGAAATCTCCGTGAACGTGGACGACAGCTCTGACCATGACAACTACAAGCTCTGGAGCGGCAACGACGAGCTCGCGACCGGTACGGTTTCGGGCGACCTCGTGACCTTCGTGCTCGTGGATTCTTTCCTCGTTGAGGAAGATAATTCCGAGACACTGAATATCACGGCGGACGTCGGCGGCGAATCTGGAGATACTATCACCACCTACATTGAGGAAGCGGCCGACGTCGTTGCCATGGGCGGCGACTATGGCTTCAACCTCGCCATCAATATCGACGATTACGACGCGGTGGCTGACGCCTCGGTCGTGACGGTCGAAGGCGGTGATCTCACGTTCGCGTTCAACGGCCCGACGTCGGATGACATCGTGGTCGACGGCAACGACGTGGTGTTCATGGAATTCTCCCTCACGGCCTCCAACTGGACGGAGGTGAAGGAGATTGGCGTCATCGTTGAGGATGACGGCGAAGACAACGATTCCAACGACGACACCGGACTTAAGGGCGACGGCACATCGGCCGACTACGCGAACCTTGAGGACATTGCCATCCGCAAGTCCGACGGTTCGATCTGGATGGATTCGATGGAACTCGGTTTCGACACGGCCGACTCCGACACAACCCAGACCCTGTCGTTCGATGACAACCAAATCATGCAGGCCGGCGAATCGCTCGACCTCATGGTGACGGCTGACATTTCCGCGGACGCGGTCGCCAGCGAGGTTTACCACGTTGAGCTCGACCTTAGCGCAGCGGAAACGGACGGATGGGCGGAAGATGCCAACGGGGATGCTCTCACGGACATCGTGCCGTCTGCCGACATTGTCGGTAACGACATGACCGTGACTGCCTCCTCGCTCTCGATGACCCTTTCGAAGCCGCCGTCAACGGCGACCTTCGTGAAGGGCGCGACCAGCGCTTCCGTGGTCGGCTTCATGTTCGAGGCCGGCGACGCGTCCGATGTGACCGTCAACGAGGTCAACCTCACAGTTGAGGGAGACGACGACGGCACGTGGACCGACGGTACGAACGACATCGACGTTGCCAGCTACGTGAGCTCTTGCTCCGCGTACGACAACGAATCCGGCTCACTCATCGACGGTCCGGTTTCCCCGGATGACAGCGATGACGGTGAGGATGAGGCCACCCTCACCTTTGATTCGATGGATTGGACCATCGAAGCTGGTGAGTCGGCCAAGCTTATCGTGAAGTGTAATTTCTCGAACCAGAACTCCAGCAGCAACAGCGACGCTTACGTGTTCTACATGGAGTCGACCGCTGATGCGGAAGATTCGCTTGTTGACGCGGAAGACGCGGACGGCGAAGACGTTACCGTCAGCGAAATCACAGAAGCCAACGGCAACGACCCGACCGGCGCGGAATCCGTGGTTATCACGGTGACCACGGGCGGCACCATGACGGTGACCGCGTCCAGCGCGACGCCGAAGTCGACGATTATCCTCGGTTCTTCCACGGGCGTGAACGTTTCGGCGCTCAAGTTCGCGGCTACGAACCAGGCCTTCGTCGTCAACACCTTCTCCCTCTACAACTGCGTGGGTTGGTATGCCGACCTCGACGTGGACTGCACGGGAGCTGGCGAATCGCTCGGCGACGACGACGCTACCTCATCTGTGAAGGTGACCTACACCGATTCCGACGGCGAAACTGCCACGGACACCGGGTACCTCACCAACAACGTGGTGACGTTCGACGGACTCGACCTGTATGTCCCGGCGGATGACAACACCACGGTGACCATCTCGGTGGACACCAACTCGGTGACCAGCTCGACAGCCTCCTCTGGCGACCAGATCCAGCTCAACTTCATCGATGATAACTTCGATGCGGACGGAGTCGGATCCAGCAACTCGCTCGATGACGGCGACGTCGACGATGCGTACGCCGTGAACGACATGACGCTGCGCAAGACCAAGCCGACCCTTTCGTTGGCTTCTGGTTCTCCGGCCGGCTCGGGCATCCCGGGCTACTCCGAAGTGTTCCGCTTCAACGTTGCGGCGGACTCGCGTGGTGACCTGACGCTCGACAAGGTCGTGTTCCAGGTGTCCACTTCGGACTCGGATAACGACTTTAACCTCTGCTCGAACCTCGCCTCCGCGACGAAGTGGGAGCTCTATGACCTCGATGACCCGTCGACCAAGCTCGACGACGCGAGTGATTGGACCTGGCTCGACTCCGGAGTCGGCGATGCGGCTGAGGACTGCGACGCGGCCAACGTGATCGCTTTCGCAGTGCTCGACTTCACCGGTTCCTCAACGACGTTGTCGGAGGAGATCGGCGCTGGCGAGACCAAGACTTATGTCTTGAAGGCCGATACGGCGAACGCGTCCGCTTCGGACGACGACTCGATCCGTATCGACATCCCGGATGAAGCCACGGTTGATGCCAGCGATGCGTTCATTGACAGCAACGACGAGGCCATCCAGTGGGATGATGAGGAAACGACTGGCAACGATGCCACGGGCGATGACGAAAACATCTCCGGCGACCTCGTCAAGAACCTCGCCATCACGGGCGGGCAGGTCCAGTACTAATCGTACGGATCAAATCCCCCTTCGTCCCTCGGGACTTCGGCGGGATAAACCTTCTTCACCAATCCTGAATGCCGCCGCGGCAATTCGGCCATCCCTTCGGGGAAGGCCTTGGCCGCAAAGGAACTAAGGATTCTGAGGACCTTCCAGGTCGGATGATCTGGACAAAACCCGTCCGGCATTGCCGGACGGGTTTTCGTTTGTTACAGTTTCGTCCGGTATGAAGAAATCTGAAAAAATCAGCGTTCTTGTCCTGGCCATTCTTGTGCTCGTCGGGTGTTTAGGGTGGGTATTTCTGCACCATTCCACGACCCCGGAAGCATCTCTCCCCACTGTTTCGTCTCTGACAAGTGTCGTAGACCGCGGGCTGGACGAGGAACACACGCAGATGTTCCGGGACAAGATCTTCGAGTCCGAGGCAACCGTGGCGGCCAACGAGGCGAACGGGACGCGCGACATCGGCGCGATCCTCGTGCTCGGCAACCTGTATTACGAGCTTGGCGAGCTTGAATCGGCTGCTACGTGGTACCGCGACATTCTCCGGACGAATCCGGAGGACGCACCGGCGCTTGAAAACTTGGCGCAGACCCAGATCGAGATGGGCGACTGGTCCGGCGCAGAGAAGTCGTTGCGCGCCGCGGCGAACGTGTCCGCGTACGAGCCGACCTATATGAAGCTCGTCGATCTCATTGATGCACATTTCCCGGAGCGCAGCGGCGAAATCCAGACGATCCTCGAGACGGCCATCGCGAACCTTGGCCAGACCTCCGGACTTCTTTCCAGGCTCGGTCAATGGTACGCGGACCAGGGAATGCTCGATGAGGCCATATCGCACTATCAGGTCGCGCACCAAATCGATCCGGAAGACCAGTCGATTTCCGACGAGATCACACGACTTAAACAGGAACGAAAGGCCTCCCAACCCCAAACGGAAAAACGCATCATTCGGTGATATAATAACGGCACGCAAATCGCGCGCCGTTATTCTGTATTTTCCCAACGATTTTCCCCAGCCACTTTTCCGGCAGAGCCGGATCCGGCTTCGCCGAAAAAGTCTCTGACAAAAGTATTTTCAAAGCCACTTTAGTGGCGTCTCGACGAGACGGGACTAAAGTCCCTGGGAAAATTACCAGACGGGACTTCCGGCAGAGCTGGACCCATCTTCGCCGAAAAAGTCTCTGACAAAAGTATTTTCAAAGCCACTTTAGTGGCGTCTCGCTCGTGATCACGAGACGGGACTAAAGTCCCTGGGAAAAGTCTTTTCAAAGCCACTTTAAGTGGCGTCTCGTCTTGGGCGACACTGATTCAATTTGAACCGCCTTGCATGTCCCGTTACTTTGTTCCCGATTCCTGGTACTTCATTACGGTTCCGACAAGCGGGCACCGGGCCATTTTTGAGCCAGCAGATCTTCGCAATATTCTTCGCGATCGTCTGGAACAAGCATTCGTGAAGTTTCATGTCGAATATCCCGATTACGCGATTATGGCTGACCACTACCACCTACTTAGCAGTTTTGGGAATACAGTCGACATTCCGGACTTTATGCAATGGGTGAATGGAGGCGTTTCACATCTTGCAAGAAAGCGGGTTGACATTCCCTTGCCGATTTGGGACGAATATCACGTGTTTGCCCCCATGCAGGAGGATTTGCTCGATAAGGTGCGCGGGTATGTAGTTGGCAACCCATTGAAGCATGGAGATGTTCATGACGAGAAGGAATTACGTCAGTGGCCATATTCTACCTACGGAAAATTGGTTGTGCGCGAGGGTGAAGAGTACGCCAAGGACGTAGTCGCCTCTGTGATGCATCTTGAAGAGGGTGAGTTTTTGAGTTCATTTTCAAAGCCACTTTAGTGGCGTCTCGACGAGACGGGACTAAAGTCCCTGGGAAAATTACCAGACGGGACTTCCGGCAGAGCTGGATCCATCTTCGCCGAAAAAGTCCCTGGGAAAAGTCTT
>Ga0172379_10005672_pt1 | contig 17319 bp, 16 predicted proteins | sample GrowelOW334metaG_FD_119756 | JGI IMG/M metagenome (GOLD analysis project Ga0172379, IMG submission 119756) | Groundwater microbial communities from an aquifer near a municipal landfill in Southern Ontario, Canada - Groundwater well OW334 metaG | ecosystem: Environmental > Aquatic > Deep... | reverse complement strand
TTTTTACCAACATTATCATACATATAGCGAAAACGATACGCAATTAGATTTTCCATGATAGCAAATAAGATCATAAAATTGACAAAACTACTCCCGCCATAACTAAACATTGGCAAAGGAACCCCTACTACAGGGGCTAATCCCATCGTCATCGCGATATTGATACTCATATAGATAAAGACTAATAGAGAAAGCCCACCCGAAACAACTTTCGTATAATAGTCATTTGCCCATGAAGAGAGCATTAACAGATGGATAATAAGCGCTGCGTAGAAAGAGATAAGGGTAAAGGCTCCCAAAAATCCGAACCTCTCGACGACGTATGCAAAAATAAAATCACTAGAGGCGATGGGGAGAAATTTCATTTGCGTTTGGGTCGCTTCCTCTTTTGCTTTCCCCAAGAATCCCCCCGAACCGATGGCAATAATCGATTGTTCAACATGGTAGCTTGGTTTGTCTCCTACAAAATCATAGAGACGTTGTTTTTGATAATCGTGTAACTGTGTATAAATGAGGGGTAGAGAGATCACAAAAGTGATTCCAATCCCTATCCACACCCTCCAATGCACCCCCACGATAAATAAAATCCCATATCCCAACATTAGCAATACGGTTGCCGTTCCCAAATCAGGCTCTTTTGCTATCAGTAAAAACGGGAAAACAATAAAAAAAGAGAGTTTCATAAACGCTTTAAACCCGTACCCTTCTCGCGGTGGAGGATTACGGTGGACAAGGTAGGCTAGCATAAGGACAAAGGCAGGTTTAAGAAGCTCTGAGGGTTGTAAGGTAAAGTGAACAAACGGTATTTCAATCCATCGCTTTGCACCTAACCGCGTATCTCCAACAAACTCTACCGCAATCAATAATAAGATACTCCCCCAATAAAAAATAGGAATCATCCAAAACATTCGCCGTATTGGCAATAAAAATAGCGTGATAAAAACCCCAACCCCGACCGTAACGTAGGTTAAATGTTTTTGACCCAAGATGGGATGTATTTCTGTAATCAGCCACCCCGACATAAAAATGATTGGAATAAGGAGTATAAGGGTTACAAAGTCAAAATGTGCTAAAATCCGCCGATCAATATTAAGCAAACTAATCCATTACGTTAAATTTTTTGTTTTATATACAATTGTAGCACAATCATACTATCAAGGAAATCGATGCAACGCGAAAATGTAACTTTTACTGTCGAAGACGCACTGCGTCTGGATATCTTTTTAACTCTCAAACTTGGTCAAACACGCAATCAAATTGCTCAGCTCATCGAGCAAAACGCTATTAAAGTCAACGGGAGGCCTTCCGCTAAACCAGGGCTTAAGCTCAAAGTTGGTCAAAATGTTAGTATTGTCTTTCCTGAAGTTAAATCAACTCCAGCGCATGTTATTGATTTTGATGTAGAAATTTTATTCGAAGATAACGATATTTTGGTTATCAATAAACCAAGTGGTTTAACCGTCCACCCAGCTCCGAGCGTCAAAGAGCCTACTCTTGTCGATTGGCTCAAAACACGTGGAGTTGCCCTCTCAACCCTTAGCGGCGAAGAGCGTCATGGAATCGTTCACCGTCTTGACCGTGGGACAAGTGGTGTAATGGTTGTTGCCAAAAACAATGAAGCGCATGAAGCCCTTTCGTTGCAATTGCAAGACAAGAGTATGGGACGCTATTATATGGCAGTCATCACCCCTGCTCTCAAAGAGGAAGAGACCCTTATTGACAAGCCAATTGGACGAAGTGCTCAAAACCGCCTCAAAATGGCGATTAGTGAAAGTGGAAAAAGTGCCAAAACAATGTTTCGGAAATTATTGCCTTCTCACGATTTGAGTTGTGAATTGATTGTTTGTAAACTTTTTACGGGAAGAACTCATCAAATACGTGTTCATCTCGAATCAATCAGCCGTCATATCCTCGGTGATCATCTCTATGGAACCCATACTAAAGATGCCAAATTGGAACATATTTTGCTACACGCATACATGCTTTATTTAACACATCCAACAAGTGGTGAGTCTCTCTCATTCAAGGCTCCATTGGATGATGTAATGAACGATTATTTAAATAAACATTTTGAACCAAAGGAATTGCATGAAACCATCAGTCAAATACGCTTTGAGCATCTCTTTAGCGCTTAGTCTTTTTACTGGTTGTGCTCCTCAGCCAACCCCCGCAAAACCAATTACTATAGATTCGACACTTCCCGTCCCTTCTCTCAATGGGTCGTTATCGGATATTACTACTATCGCCTTTGAATGGAAGGCGATCAGTGATCCTCGCGTTAGTGGCTATAGCGTTTATCGCTCTATTGACGGCAATCAGACTCTGCTGCGCATTGCCGATATTGATGGACGTTTTGCAACTCATTTTACCGACGACAAACTTACCCCAAATACCCAATATTTATATCGATTCGCCTCAAAAGGGAAAGAGGATATTGAGTCCAATGGCAGTGAAACAATGAATGTTGTCACCCTTCCCATGATTGCCCCCATTAGTTTTTTTCAATCAGTCGGGAATATGCCACGAAGTGCAAAACTGATCTGGCGACCACACACAAATGCTCGTATCAGTGGTTATGCCATTGACCGCAAGAATATTACCGATCAGGTGTGGAGTGAGGTTTGTGTCATCAATGGACGTTTAAATGCTGAGTTTATTGACACAGGTCTTAAAGATGGACAAGTTTACGATTATAAAGTGCGTGCCCTTACGTATGATAAACTCTCCACTCTCCCTAGTGAAATCACCAAAGTCGTCACCAAACCACTTCCACCAGAGATTAAAAAAATTACAGCAACCACAAATTTACCCAAAGCAATCGCTCTAAAATGGGAGCCGTCACCTCTAAGTGATTTTTCGCATTACAATCTTTATCGCTCCTCAAGGTCAGACGGTACTTACTCCTATCATGCAAAACTACTAGAATCAAGCTTTACGGATACGACTAAAGAAGATGGGGAAGCGTTGTTCTATAAAATAACAGCAGTCGATAAAGATGATTTGGAGGGTACATTAGCATCTGTTGGTACGCAAGGCGTTAGTTTAACAAAACCGCTTACGCCTATCGAATACGATGGAAAAATCGGCGCTAATGGTGTTGATTTACAATGGGGCAATAATGACTCCCGTATCATTACGTATACGATAATCAAAACAACAAAAATCAGTTGGATTAAGAGTGAAGTTTTAGAGATCCATAGTATCAAAGAGACTAAGTTCCATGATACCGATATTAAACCTAATGTCGGATATAGCTACGAAGTCGTCGGTGTTGACAAAGATGGTATTCGATCACTTCCAACAAAAAAAATTGATCTTTTATACGAGGTAAAGTAAATTATGCCCCATCTTCATATAGAGAGCTTCAATCCAATTTCACTCCCTAACACCGCAGGGGATGTAGCCTTTGACTTTATGGCTACCTCTCGTGGTGAGGGGAAAGAGTCCCTCATTGCTACGCGTTATAAAGAGCGTGAATTTTTCATCCTCCACAAAAAAAGTGGCGAAAAAGATCTCCTCAAAAGTGACAAGATAACGAGACCTAGTCCCAATTTTCTTGTTAAACACTCTCTTCTAGCCTATGCGCAAGCTTCCAATAGCACTATTTTGGATTCGAATGTCGATACGGCCGGGGAAAATGTTCATCTTCAAACGCACGATGCCCTCAAATCGGTCGATTTTTTCGCTAATAACTTCCCAACGGGGTCTGAAATGCGTCTCGAAGTTGGATTTGGTTCAGCACGTCATCTTCTCCATCAAGCTGCCGCCAATCCCGACGTTCTCTTTATTGGTTTAGAAATTCACAAACCCTCTATTGAGCAAGCACTAAAGCAAATTACTATTCAAAATCTCACTAATCTTATGATTTTGGATTACGATGCACGTCTCTTCTTGGAGTTTGTCCCTTCCAACGTACTTAGTTGTATTTATGTCCATTTTCCTGTTCCGTGGGATAAAAAACCACACCGTCGTGTTATCGGGGATGCGTTCGTCAATGAAGCGATTCGAGCATTAGCACCGCGGGGGAGATTGGAGCTACGTACCGATAGTGAAAACTACTACCGCTTTGCTCTCGAAACCTATTCCCATCCCCCTTATGTAAGTTTTGAGGTACATAAGAATCGGGATATTGCCATCACCAGCAAATATGAAGATCGTTGGAAAAGGATGGAAAAAAACATCTATGATGTTACCCTTATTAACGATTTAGAAAGTCCCGAAAAAGTCTTGGAAGGGGATTTTCACTTCTCAACAACTAAAATCGAAGATTCCATACTTCCAGCAATAGAGCGTCAGCTCTTTCGTCGTGAATGGGGTTTTCTTCATGCAGAAGCCAGTTTTGATATACGTGAAGGCGGTTGGATGGTACGTCTCGCCATGGGAAGTTTTGATCGACCTGAGCATCTTTATTTGATCGTTCAAAATGGTCAAGCCCGTTATTTCCCCACCCTTCCCGTACGTTCTAGTGCCAATATACACGCCCATATCTTATTAAACGAGCTACTTCATGGATAATGTCATCATCGCCGAAAACCTCTCCCTCTCCTACAAAGAGAATGAAACTATTATTTCAAAAGCTACTTTTAGTATCGAAGCAGGAAATTTTGTCTTCATCACAGGGGCAAGTGGAAGTGGTAAATCCACCCTTCTCAAATCATTTTACGGAGCCATTGAACCACGTCAAGGTCAATTAGTGGTTGGTGGTACGAAAATGAACCGTATTAGTTCTTCTAAACTGAATTTACTCCGTCGTCATATTGGTATCGTTTTTCAAGACTACAAGCTCATTAAAGAATGGACGATTGAAAAAAATGTGATGCTTCCTCTCATCATATCAGGATACACAGGTGATGTGAGCGGGTCACAGGTTCAAAAGCTTCTTGGACACGTAAAACTTACCCATCAAGCAGGAAAGTATCCTCAAGAACTCAGTGGTGGGGAACAGCAACGAGTTGCTATGGCACGTGCCTTGGCGCATAACCCGATTCTTATCCTTGCTGATGAACCTACGGGTAATCTTGATGAATATTCTTCTTCCGTTATTTGGAATCTTCTTGAGGGTGCAAGCACTCAGCTTAAGGCGACTGTCATTGTCGTAACCCATCATATTCCAGAGGGGCTTACCATCCCTTTTAAACATTACCATATCGAGTTTGGAACTATTAATGAAATCGTTTAAAAATCATATTTCCCTTATTATCGCCCTCTTTACTGTCCTTGCTTCCGTTCAGATTTATGTGGCAGTTGATCGTAGTATTGCCGCTTACGAATCGCATTTAAAAAATGATTATTCCGTCATAGTGGTCGCTAGTAAAAACTTAACCCCGATTGAACTCAAAGCTATGAGTTCAATGATCGATCGAAGTGAATCTATCAGTACCGCACAAGTTCTTGAGCGTCTTAAGGGTGAAATGGCTCCCAAGAATCTTGAGCTGCTTAGACTTACTCTTCCAAAGTTTTATCGTCTTTATCTGAGTCGATTTCCGACACCCTCAGAAATCGCCCAACTTCAAAAACGGTTGGAACGTAACGCTGCTATTGAACGAGTAGAGGGCTTTTCTCAAACACATGATACTGTTTACAAGCTCATGCTACTCTTCAAAGATGTGGTTCAAATCTTCTCCATTGCCATTGCCGCGGTCACCTCATTATTGATACTAAAAGAGATGCGACTTTGGCAGTTTCAGCACGCACAACGGATGAATATTATGGCACTTTTTGGTGCACCCGTTTGGCTACGTTCAGCTGTTTTATTTCGTCTTGCAATTGTTGATGCGATTATTGCTACCTCAATTTTATGCTTGGCATTTTTCCTAATCGATCATTATGGATACTTGAGTATGCAGCTCAAAGAGATTGGTATTAGAGTACAGCTTTTTAATTTTGTTGATGATGCAATTCGCTCTCTTATTATTGCATTGAGTGTCTCTATTGCACTCACCTTAACGATTGTACTTGTCCATCATGAAGAGGAATAAATGATTCGCATCCCTATTTCTCTTGCCCTCTCTTCCTTTTTGGTGCTATCTCTTTACGGTGCCAAAATAGATGAAAAAATCAAAACAGCTTCCTCTGCACTTCAAGAATCCAAACAAACATATTCCTCTTTAAGTGCAAAACTCGAAGTAACTGCTGGAAAAATCGTTCAACAACGTCAAGCGGTAGGGGTGCAACAACAGCACCTTGATACACTTGTAACCGAGCTAAAATCCAAAGAAAATGTGTATCAGTCCAACAAACAAAACCTAAATGGACTCCAAACACAACAACAAAAACTTACGAAAACTCAAAATGATATTGAGCAAAAGTTGGTGTTTGCACTCGCTCGTAATACTTCACTTTCTCTTCTTATTAATGATGATAGGGCAAAAGGTGCTGATGCTATTATCATGGAAGAAGCGCTCAAGCTTCATCTCAAACAAATCAACTCTGAAATTAAAGAACTTAACTTTGCTTACGGAGAAAATGCCACAAAAATCGCCTCATTATCGACTCAAACAACGGCTCTTAAACAATCCATTGCCGTAATCGATCAACAAAAGCAAACGGTTATCGCAACAAAACAAGAGAATGAAAAAGCAATTGTTATATTGGAAAAAGAAAAAGAGGAGTATAAACACTCTCTTGGTCGTATTTTAAACCAGCAACGCGCTCTTCAAAACACTCTAGCTAGTCTTAATATTATCCGAATCGAAGCAATGAAGCCGAAAAAAGCACCTCCAAAACTTGTTGTTCCAAGAGTTGGTTCAAAACCACTTCCCGAGGGGGCACAACAAGCAATTTCTGAGTATCAACCCTCTAAAACTGCTGCCTACAGTGGGGAGAGAACGATTTCTCCTCTTGATGGCTATGTCGTTACCAAGAGGTTTGGTTCGTATATTGATCCTGTTTATGGCATTAAGATTAACAACGAATCGGTATCGCTACGCCCTACGGATTCGGATGCCAAAGTAAAAGCCATTTTCAATGGAAAGGTCATCTTTGCCAAGCCTACGGCAATGCTTGATAATGTCATCGTTATCGAGCACGACAATGGCTTACATACGATTTACGCCCATTTGGATAAAATTGCCCCTACTGTTATCGTAGGTCAACGTCTCAAACAAGGCTCTATCATCGGACGTGTAGGAAGAGAACTAATGTTCCAAGTAACGCAACGTAACGCCCATATCGACCCACTTCAAGTGATTCGATAGGAGTTGCCGTTGCGCATTATGCTAAAATAACACTTCGAAATTCTCCTATCAAGGTATCATATTTTTGTAATTAAATCACTATTTTTATTGCTCATTCTTTGGTTAAGTATCCTCAATGGCAGTGAGTTACAGTCCAACTATTATTTTGATACTCCTTTGATAATGTCCAAAAACATTGATCCAACCTGTGAGAAAAACTTTGAAATTTTACGAATTCCTGATGGTAAAATGTCCTATCGGGTGAATGCTCAAATAGTTCTCAAAACATTTGAACTGGGGGGATGTCCCATCGAAACCAAAAAGGTTCGTTTTGTGAATTTTACAAAACAAGTTACTCATGGGCTCGGTGCATTGGAACAACAATTGAAAGAATTTTTTAAACTTCATTATCCAACGATAGAAATTCAAGTGGTTCATATCTTCCCACGAAGTTCGAATGATGTACTTCCCAAAGAAATTCATGCGATTTTTGATGACGATGCCTACAAAGCCAAAAAAGGTACACTCTATGTATTGGATGAGCATGATATTCGTCATTATTTTGATTTCTCAATTGACGCAACTTTAAGTACATTGCATACCAGTCAAAAAGTTATCCGTAAAGAGCTGATTTCCACTCAAAATACGGTTTTGAAATCACTTCCTTTTGAGACATTTAGAGGTAAACCACTCGATACACTTCCCGATACTCCCTACCGATTTCGTGCATCACTTCAAGAAAATATTCCCATACTCGATCGTCATATTGAATTACTCCCCATGGTATTACGAGGCTCCAAAGTCAACGTCATCATTCAAAATGGTTCCGTTATCGTAGAGTTTATCGCCACTGCAACACAGGAGGGGAAGCTGTATGATATTATTACGATCGAAAAAGGGGACGGCAAGCGCTCACGTGCTAAAATTATAGGAGAGAATAAAGTGGAGTTGCAATGAAAATAATCGTGGGAATCAGTGGTGCTAGTGGCGCGAATCTAGGGCTAAAATTTTTACACTCTCTCCCTGCTGAGACTACAAAGCATTTAATTGTTTCCGAAAACGCTCAGATCGTCTTGGAAAAAGAGGAAAATGTCCACCTCCACCAAAATCACGAAATATGGGCTTCAGTAGCGTCAGGCTCGTATGGAGCGGATGCGATGATAATTACTCCGTGCAGTATGAATACACTTGCCAAAATAGCATGTGGCATTGCCGACAATCTTATCACTCGTGCGGCTAGTGTTATGATAAAAGAGGGAAAAATACTTATTTTAGCCCCCCGTGAAATCCCATTTTCGCCCATTGCGTTGGAAAATATGCTCAAACTCTCTCGACTAGGGGTTATAATCGCCCCCCCTGCCCTTGCCTATTATGGTGAACAAACGACGCTTAACGATATGGAAAATTTTATGATCGGGAAATGGATGGATTTGATGAAAATTGAGAATACCCTTTACAAGCGCTGGAGTGGCGAATGAATACCAAAAAAATTGCTCTTTATCCGGGAACATTTGACCCTATAACAAATGGGCATTTTGACATTATTGAACGTGCCCTTAACCTGTTCGATGAAGTGATTATTGCGGTCGCCGATTCATCGGATAAACACCCCATATTTAGTATTGATGAGCGAGTAGAGATGGTTAAGGTGGCTATCAAGGATTGCAAAAGAGTAGAAGTTGTTGGATTTGACAACCTTACAGTAGAACTTGCTAAATCACTGGGCGCGACCGTACTTATTCGGGGATTACGCGCCGTCAGTGATTTCGAATTTGAACTGCAATTGGGATATCTCAACAACTCCCTTGATTCTACTATTGAGACGGTTTATTTGATGCCAAAGCTTCAACATGCCTTCATCAGTTCCTCTATCGTCCGTAATTTGCTAAAATTCAACGCTAAAACAGAGCATCTTGTACCAGCCTCGGTTCAAACTATCATTGGGAAGATGAAATCATGTACATTGCACTAGAAGGGATTGATACGGCAGGGAAAAGTACCCAAGTTGAGTTATTAAAAGCTCTTTTCCCTGAAGCACTTACGACTAAAGAGCCGGGGGGAACTGCCGTTGGCATTCAAATCCGTTCAATGGTCTTGGAAGGAGACCTCAAAAGCAAAAGAGCCGAATTGCTCCTCTTCTTGGCCGATCGTGCGGAACACACCGAAAGTATTATCGTCCCCAATAGCGAAAAACTCATTATTAGTGACCGTTCTGCCGTTTCAGGAATCGCTTACGCGCTGGTTCAAAATATTTGTGACCTAGATACTCTCGTTTCTCTTAATCGTCTTGCAACCGATGGGCATTTACCACAAATGGTTTTTATTCTGCAATTGACCCCAAAAGAGTTGGCGTATCGTCTCTCTCAAAAAGAGCATGACACCATCGAATCACGCGGAATTAACTATCTTCTGAATATTCAAGATGCCCTTATTACAGCATCCAAAGCATTGGGAATACAAACCCATGTAATCGACGCGTCACAATCTATTGATACAATTACCCAAGAGATTACCTCTCTTATCAAAGGAGCCTTATGATCCAAAGCTTACGCGGAATGAACGATATTCTAGCTAATGATTACGAACGGTATGAGTATTTTCTCTCCACCGCTTCCACTGTTGCCAAACGATACGGTTTTCACTACATTGAAACCCCTCTTCTCGAAGAGACAGCCCTCTTCAAACGTTCCGTAGGAGAATCAAGCGACATCGTCGGCAAAGAGATGTACCAGTTTACGGACAAAGGAGAAAATGATGTGTGTTTACGCCCTGAGGGAACAGCGGGAGTCGTACGGGCATTCATTCAACACAAGCTGGATAAAAAAGGGGGAATTCACCGCTTTTATTATCACGGTGCAATGTTTCGCTATGAGCGTCCCCAAAAAGGGCGTTTACGTCAGTTTCACCAGTTCGGAGTCGAGAGTTTCGGTGTTGATAGCGTTTATGAAGATGCGTTGATGATTATGATGGTGGCGGATATTCTAAAAGCATTGGGTATCGGCTACAGCCTAAAGCTCAACTCATTGGGAGACCAACACTGTATGCCAGCGTATCGTGAGAAACTTGTTTCCTTTATTGAAAGTTGTGGCGATGCAATTTGTGGTGACTGTGAGCGTCGTAAGCTTACCAATCCTATTCGGGTGTTGGATTGCAAAAATGAAGCGTGTCAAAATCTTTATGTCAATGCCCCTAAGCTGATTCATAACCTCTGCGACGGATGCCAAAGTGATTTTGATACGCTAAAATCCGTTTTAGATGCCCATAATATTGGATACGAAATCGACACCAATCTCGTTCGAGGGCTTGATTATTACTCCAAAACTGCCTTTGAATTTGTAAGCGATGCTATCGGTTCTCAAAGTGCAATAGCTGGTGGAGGACGGTATGACCGCCTCATCGAATTTTTGGACGGCAAACCAACTCCTGCGGTAGGATTTGCACTGGGGATTGAGCGCCTTATGGAGCTTCTCGTTATGCCTGAACCTATACGAGAGGGGTATTATCTAGGGGCAATGGATTCAGAATCATTGGGTGATATTCTCAAAATAGCTGAAGCTCTTCGAAAAGAACAAAAAGCCGTAGTCGAATATGAAGCCAAAAGTCTCAAAGCCCATCTCAAAGGAGCTGATCGTATTAACGCCCGTTATTGCGTGGTTATCGGTGAGAATGAACGATTAAATAATTCGATTTGGATTAAAGACTTGGTTGAAAAAACCGAATCAACCATTCTTGCAACACATTTTACATCAAAAGAGAGTTTATGAAAAATTACGGTATTGATATTTGGGGTGAAAACAATTTTAAAATCGATCAAGGGATGATTAAAGTTAATTATAAAAGTTCCCCTTCCCTCCTTGAAATTACACAAAAAATTCGTAAAACCAATTTGAGTGGTCCATTAATTTTACGTTTTCCCCACTTAATAGAAAAACAAATTGGTCTACTTTATTCAAACTTTCAACGAGCTATTACTGAAAACGACTACACAGGAACATTTCGTGCTGTCTTTCCCCTCAAAGTCAACCAATTTCCAGAAGCAGTTGATGCAGTTGTTGAGCACGGGGAAAAATTCGGTTACGGATTAGAGGCAGGCTCCAAAGCGGAGCTTGTCCTTGCCATGGAAAAAACTCCTATTGGTTCCCCTATCACCGTCAATGGTTTTAAAGATGAAGAGATGGTGCGACTGGGCTTTATAGCTGCACAAATGGGTCATGATATCACCATTACTATCGAGGGGATCGGTGAACTCGAATGGATTATTGATGTTGCCCAACAGTGCGATCTTAAAGTCCCAAATATCGGAATCCGAATCCGTTTACAAAGTGAAGGGTCGGGGATTTGGGCAAAAAGCAGTGGCTTAAGTGCGAAGTTCGGTCTCACCTCCACAGAACTAATTGAAGCCATGAATATGTTACAAGAGCACAATATGGTAGAACATTTCACTATGATTCATTTCCATGTCGGTTCTCAAATGCAAGATATCTCTACCCTTAAACGAGTATTGCGTGAAGCAGGAAATATTTATGCGGAACTCAAAAAAATGGGGGCAGATAATCTAAATGCTATTAATATCGGTGGAGGATTGGCGGTTGAGTATTCTCAACACACCGCCAACCGTCTACGAAACTACACCTTAGAGGAGTTCTCCAACAGTGTTGTTTTTTTGCTTCGTGAAATTATGAATGCAAAAGGGGTTTCTCATCCCAATATTTTCACCGAATCAGGACGCTTTGTTGTTGCTTCGCACTCTGTTTTGATTACCCCCGTACTTGAGCTTTTTTCACACGATTATCAAGAAAAATCACTGAAACTTAAAGAGCAAAACCCTCCCCTCATTGAAGAGTTACGCGAACTTAATGCCCTACTCTCTCCGCGTACGTGTATCGAGTATATGCACGATGCACTTGATCATATGGAATCACTATTAACCCTCTTTAACTTAGGGCACATTGATCTCCTTGACCGCTCCAATGCTGAGATTTTAGTGCATCAAATTATCAAAAAATCACTCTACCTTTCTCAGGATAATCTTGTTCCTGAAATCGAACGGTTGCAAGTGAAACTTCAAGAGCGTTATTTGATCAACAGCTCTATTTTCCAAAGTATCCCCGATTATTGGGGCTTGCAACAACAATTTCCTATTATGCCCCTTGATCGTCTTGATATTCCCGCTATCCGTGCGGCAAGCCTTTGGGATATTACCTGTGACAGCGATGGTGAAATTCGCTTTAAACCCGAAACCCCTCTCTATCTTCACGATATTGATTTGGATGAAGAAGAATATTTCCTCGCATTTTTCAACGTCGGAGCGTATCAGGAGACATTAGGGATGAATCACAACCTCTTTACTCACCCCAGCGAATGTACGATTCTCATTAATGATGAGGGATATGAGATTGAAAACTTCACAGAATCGGATAATGTTCTCAATATTCTTGAAGATATTGGGTATGACAGCTCCAAACTTCTAACGAACCTTAAAAATAAACTGGTCGCCAGTGATTTTAGTACAGAAGAAGAAAAAACAGATACACTTCAAAAACTCGAAATGTACCTTTATCAAAATGGGTACTTACGGACAACACGATAAGGATTGAATGTGGGACTTTTTTCAGAAATAGCCGAGGATTTTTCGAACGTTACTAAAAATGATCCTGCCATTAGTTCTCGTATCGAATTTCTTTTCAACTATCCGGGGGTATGGGCGATTTTTTGGTACCGTATTGCCCATCGTCTTTATCTCAGAAATTTCAAATCTCTTGCTCGTATAATTATGGGGCTTAATCAAATTCTTACGAATATCGACATTCATCCAGGGGCAACTATTGGACGGCGCGTCTTTATCGATCATGGATTTGGGGTTGTAATAGGGCAAACGACGATTATAGAAGACGATGTTTTGATCTATCAGGGCGTTACCCTAGGCGGCGTTAGTTTGATAGCAGGAAAGCGCCATCCGACGATAAAAAAGGGAGTTGTTATCGGGGCTGGAGCTAAAATTCTCGGCAATATCACTATTGGTGAAAACTCCAAGGTGGGTGCGAACTCTGTGGTCGTTCGAAATGTACCTGATAATAGTACAGCAATCGGTATTCCCGCTCACGTCATCCAAAAAGGGAGAGATAAAGATCCCTTTAGCCACAACAAACTCCCTGACATCAATAAAGAGATGTTTGAGTATCTTCTTAAACGCGTTGCTGTCTTAGAATACTATATGATGCAAGATAACAATGAAATTTTAGAACAAGACTTACAGTTGGAAAATATTTATGAATCCTTTATCAAAGCGATGAAAAATTGATTTTTATCTATCGTATCTCTTTTTTTATTACGCTAATAGCTGTTTCTACCCTTGCATTTTTGCCAAACTACTCTGCCCTTCCCTCAATCGTTTCTATTAGCGACCTTATTAACCACGGGGTAGCTTTTACGGTTTTAACAATCCTTTATTGTTTCTCATATACTCATTCCACCCAAAGAGTACTCTTCTCTCTTTTTAGCTACGCTTTATTTATTGAATTTGTGCAAGCATTTTTGCCCACCCGTTGTGCTTCATTGGAAGATGTAATAGCAGATAGTGTTGGATTATTAATAGGAATGGTGCTCAGCATCCGGATCAAAAAACTTCGCTCCTCTACAGGAGCTACTCTTTAACAAAGACGATAATCAGTTAGTTTATATCCGAAAGATCAATCGTCTCAACAACATCAAGTCCAAATCCACTCAAACCCGCAAGATCAGTAGTTCGTGCATCGGCAATCAGACGCATATGACGAACACCAAGCACTTTTAATATCTGAGCACCTATTCCATACTCTTTAATATTTGAATGTTGATTATTGGGCTTGTTAATAAACAACAATACACCGCTATTTAATTTTAAATAGTGAATCGAATCAATCAACTGGGTATATTTATTTTGATTTAACAAAAGATCAATATCAGGAATCACATTGTGAACACGCACGTTCGCCGTCTCTCCTGCTTTATAAAAAACAATAGCCGTATGCTTATCTCCTTGATGATCTTCGAATCCGTATTTCTTGACATGCACTCCGAAAAACTCAATTTCCTCTTCCGAAACGGCTTTGACGAGAATTTCATTCGCCAATCGAAACTCAACAATATCAGAAATATAAACCGTTTTAAGATCATGTTTTGTAGCAAAAACATCCAAATCATCACGGCGAGCCATCGAACCGTCTTCTTTCATGATTTCACAAATAACCGCTGATTCGGCAAGACCAGAAAGACGACATAAATCGACAGACCCTTCTGTGTGACCAATACGAACCAATGTCCCCCCCTCTTTAGCAATAAGAGGAAAAATATGCCCGGGCATGACCAGCTCACGAGACTGACTAATAGGATTCGCAAGAATCTTAATTGTCATATCACGTTCTGCCGTCGAAATGCCTGTCGTTGCCGCTGTAGCATCTACAGAAACAGTAAATGCTGTCTCGTGCATTGACGAATTTGATTTAACCATAGGTTCTAAATGCAAACGGTTCGCAATTGCAGGATTAATGGCAACACAAATAAGTCCCTTTGCGTGTGTCGCCATAAAATTAACGTGGTCAGGAGTTGAAAAAACCGAAGCGTAAACTAAATCTCCCTCATTCTCGCGATCTTCATCATCCACCATGATGACCATTTTTCCTTTTTTAAACTCTTCAATCGCTTCTAACACTCTTTGTATTGCTGACATATTGCACTCTTTGTTATTTTATTTCTCTTTATTATAGACGAAAAGGGCTAAAAAAATAATTTTATCCAAAACTCTTGACAAATTTACAAAAACAGTCTATAATTCCGTCCTCTTAAAAGAGAACCCATTGGGGTATAGGCAAATGGTATGCCAACAGTTTTTGGTACTGTAGATTGGAGGTTCGAGTCCTCCTACCCCATCCACTTTATTAGTCGCGGAATAGAGCAGTCCGGTAGCTCGTCGGGCTCATAACCCGAAGGTCGTAGGTTCAAATCCTGCTTCCGCAACCAATCTTTTTAACCTGCAGCTTTAACTTATTTAAGCCTTATTTTTTTTATCATAAAATCTATTCCCTTATAGGCATTAACGTGAATTATGCTAAAATTCTCCATTAATTTTATCACAAGAGAGACTTTATGGAAATCATCGAAACTGAAACTGCTTTTAAAGAGTGTGTCACTAACATACAAAGTACCCAAGGGTATAAAAACCCAATTGGTTTTGGGATTTGCCGCGTCGATTTTGGTCAACTTGACAGCTCTAAAATTCTTCAAGCAACCTACCCTCATATCAACTGGAATGAAAATTTTGGAAGTGCTGCGATTTTTATCAAAAGTGCTCAAGAGCAAGGATTTGCTATTGATTTTGATGCCGATGAAGTAATCGTTCCCGTAACGCTCAAATTCTTAGAGGGGTGTTTAAATGCCTTTACCCCCTATTCTGATGAAGCGTATGGTGATGCTCATAAAAATATTCAAGTTATTTCGGCTCTTTATAACCAAATCAAAGAAAACGGGATGCGTGAGGGTGAATTTCGTCTTACGTTAATATTTAACGATGCTTCTTGCAAAAGTGTTGAGGGAACGTATCTCAAACTCTACGCCCTTTCCACTTCCAAAGCACCGCTTCGTTCACTCAATCTTAACGGTGCTTTTGGCGCATTGCATAACGTCGCATGGTCAAATGGTCAACCAATCGAGCTTGAATGGCTTCGTGACAATGAGATCGAACTCAAATTCGCGAATGAATATCCTAAAATAGATTTTGTGGATAAATTCCCACGCTATCTTCAACATGTTATCCCTGCTAATAATACCCGTGTATTAGATGATTCAAAAGTTCGTTTCGGGGCACAGCTTCACGCAGGAACAACAATTATGCCTGGGGCTAGCTATGTGAACTTCAATGCAGGGACAACAGGTGTGAGCATGGTTGAGGGACGTATTTCAAGTTCAGCTATCGTCGGAGATGGTTCCGATGTGGGTGGTGGAGCCTCTATCCTCGGTGTTCTAAGTGGAACCGATGGCAATCCTATTTCTATTGGTAAAAACACTCTCTTGGGGGCTAACTCTGTGACGGGTATTCCTTTAGGGGATGGCTGTATCGTTGATGCAGGAATTGCCATTTTGGCAGGAACGAAATTTAGTGTTAGTGCCAATCAGCTGGCAAAAATTAACGAAGCTAATCCGAGTACAACACTAGAGGGGGCTAGCTTCAAAGGAAAAGAGCTTGCAGGACTTAATGGGCTCCATTTCCGTCAAGACTCCACAACAGGTGCGCTTGTCGTGCTACGTTCGACTCGCGAAGTGAAACTTAACGCTGATTTACATTAATTCGATATTTTAGCCATCTCTTAAGGTGGCTAGCCTTATACTCATTCTATACGATTTAAGGAGTATTCCATGATAAGTTCAAACGTCTCTTCTCTTATGTCCAATCAAACCTATATGAATAATAATGCAGGCAACATAGCAAACAGCAATACAGATGGATTTATCCCACGTAATACGACAATTAGTGAGACCCAAAATGGGGGGACGAAAGCCAATACCACGATGGCAACCGATACAGGTTCTACAAAATCTCAAACCAATCTCACAAAAGAGATAGCTGATCAAGTCACCATTGAAAAAACGGCTGTAGCCAATATTCAAGCCATCCGAACTCAAAATGAGATGTTAGGCTCGATGCTCGATATCAAAGGCTAGAAAGTTTTTCTTTCACCTTTTTTTGAACAAGTGGTTCTGCTGGTGCTTTTGTAAAAATATTCATACTGCTGAGTGTGCTTAGTAGCATACCATTAGGATCAAAATTTTCAACATCAGAACCAAGTTCGAGAGTACTGATAACAGCATGCCCTATGATCGCTCGTCCTTGTGACCCATCTTTATTTTTTGTTCGTACACCCCAAATATTATGCATTGCCATAACAGTATTCTCAAACATCCCTACATACAAAAGGACATGTCCTTTTTTGTAAAGTATCGTTTCAAATGGAATGCCTTTGTCTTTGATTAATTGAATTTTTTGAGTGTTATTCAAATCCTTAAAAGTGATCACTTCCCCTTTCTTTAGTTGGATACCTATATTGGAATCCTTTTTAAATGTTTCAACACTTCCTTTCGTCAGAATTATCTCTACTTCATCATTCCTGCT
>Ga0172379_10005671_pt1 | contig 17321 bp, 14 predicted proteins | sample GrowelOW334metaG_FD_119756 | JGI IMG/M metagenome (GOLD analysis project Ga0172379, IMG submission 119756) | Groundwater microbial communities from an aquifer near a municipal landfill in Southern Ontario, Canada - Groundwater well OW334 metaG | ecosystem: Environmental > Aquatic > Deep... | reverse complement strand
TAGGGTGAGTTTTAGCCGTATACATGCATTATTTCCCTTTTCAATGCTGTATGCGGTATTAACGGTACCGATTATTACGTTTTCAATTTTTTATTATTCTTATCCGGCCCTTTGGGATAACCCAATTTCTAAAATATTATCCGTAATTCAGTACTATAAAGAAGTGGGAGGATCCAGATGTTACTATGTGCCACTCACTGGACAATGGATTAGCGCCTGTTCCGATGTGCATACTATTCGATTATTGATTACCACTTTACCTTTTGTAACACTCTTTTTATTGTTTTATGGGTTTCTATATGCATGGAAACGTATTAATAAACATACATGCGTTCTATTGTTATGGCTTTTGTGGTTTGTAATTACTCTTGTTCGGGCAACATTGCCCATTACTGCTCTCTATGGTGGAAGTCTTAGACAAATAATGGAGTTTATCCCAGCGGTGTCTCTTCTTTCGGGATTTGGAGCGGCATTCTTTTGGAATTCGTTGGGAAAAAGGTTTTCTGGATATGTATTCATTTTATTGCTCTGCTATTTGCCGATCATAATCACCATGGTACGACTCCATCCGAATGAAAATCTTTTCTACAATACCCTTGCAGGTGGATTGAAGGGAGCGGTAGATAAAAAATTTCCCATAGCGGTGAATACATACGGAAACGGGTATAAAAAAGCGATAGACTGGATAAATAAAAATGCCGTTTCAGGGTCTTCCGTTTATATAGCAACCGGTATAGCTTCCGCAGTTCCTTCCGTGTATTTCAGACCTGACATACTGTATAGAGGGTCTCTCCGGTATCTTGAGGGGTTTGATCACTCGTATATCATTGAGTTGACCCAACCTGGCATGGATATCCGTTTTTTTCATAATATGCGATTTTTAAAAAAATTTGTGAATCCCATAAAAGAGTTTAGTATTGATGAAGTGCCGTATGTCACAATTTGGAAGCTTGATGATGCATACAAAAGGATTGAACAGAATACAAAAACAATTAAACCTATATTCATAAGGACTTTTTTAGGAGGATGGCAAATTGAGTTTGACCATGTATACAACATGATGAATATTCAACTGGTTCAGGGGGATGACCATTGTCGATATCAATTATTCAATAGCTATGTATTGTTTTCATACGATGGAGTTCAGTATACCCGTTTTAGTGAACAAATGGCTGCTGAAAAAAATAAAATACTTTTTGCCGGAGACAAGGTAAAAAATATTATTTTTATTCCACTGACAACAGATGAATGCAATATGGAAAGTCTTCAGTTTGAAGGAACAGTTCTTTCAGAAAATATTACTGGAGAATCAGATGTCAGTCTGTCAAAATAAGTTTGTTTCGTGACACGTATGTAATCATCCAATATGGATATCAAAGTGGATTTTTGAGATACAGGAAGTCTATCTTTGGGGAATGATTGAACTTCATTCCTTAGCTCTTCAAATTGTTGAATAATTTTCCAAAAGTCGACATCATTTGTTTTGTACATACTTCGAAGGTTTTCTGCGATTTTTCCTGCGTTATGTACTGCTCTGGAAAATTGTTCAGAAGCCTTTGTCGAACTTGTATTGCGGCACAACTGAGAAATCTGGATTCTTTGTGATATTCCTGCCATATACGCATAAATTTTTTCATTTGGATCTGGAGATGCGTAAGGAATAAATTTGTCTATGAGTGACGCAGTTAGAGATGCATTGGTACACGATTTCATCGTGTTTTTTATGAAGACCACAAAGGTTATAACGATGCTAAATACAAGAAATATGAAGATGCCTACGTGTTTTTTCATTTCCTGAAGTATAATAAGAGAGTAGGAGAAATACAAGAAATATTTATATTATATGAAGAAGGTTAGTATCATCATTCCGACAAAAAATGAAGAAGCACACATTGGAACCCTTTTAAAAAGCATTCAGACACAGACGTATTCAGCTATTGAAACCATTATTATAGATAATAGATCTTCTGATAGAACGGTTGATATTGCCTCTCAGTTTCATGTAATTGTATTGAAACAGGGTCCCGAACGTTCCTCACAAAGAAATTTTGGTGCGCAAAAGGCAAAAGGGGAGTATTTTCTCTTTCTGGATGCAGATATGAAAGTGCTTCCAGGCGTTGTGGATGAATGTGTGCAACAGATGAGTACGAAAGCATATAACGCCCTGGTGATACCTGAAAAATCCATAGGAACGGGTTTCTGGGCACAGTGTAAAGCGTTAGAGCGTTCTTTTTATGAAGGAATTGACTGGATGGAAGCCGCACGGTTTTATAAAAAAGATGTATTTCTGAAACTTCATGGTTATGATGAGTCTTTGACCGGTCCTGAGGACTTTGATTTGCCTCAGCGTCTCAAGGAGCGTTATGGGGCTCAGTCAATTGGTAGGATCTCCACATATCTATATCATGATGAAGGAGAATTTTCTCTCTGGTCATCATTACGAAAGAAATTTTATTACGGAAAAAAAATGCATGTGTATTTGCAAAAATCCGTGAATGTTGATGCTGGATTGAAACAAGGAAGCGTTATTACCAGATTTGCTCTTTATTTTTCCAACCCCAGGAAATTATTCAGACATCCAATAATCGGCGTTGGTATGCTCGCAATGAAATTGGGTGAGATGGTTGCTCTTAGTTTAGGATATATCGTCGGATTGTCAAAATAATGAAAAATAAACTTATATCAATAATTATTGTTAATTGGAACGGCATCCGCTATCTTCCTGGTTGTTTTCAGAGCATAGAAAAGCAGGATTGGAAGGAGTATGAAATTATTTTCGTTGATAATGCTTCAACTGATAGCTCCGTGCTTTGGGTCAAAAAACACTATCCGAAAACCATAATTATCCTAAATCAGAAAAATGTCGGATTTTCGCATGCGAATAACATCGGGTATAAAAAAGCTAAAGGCGACTATATTCTCTTTTTGAATAATGATACCAGCGTAAGCGCTTCGTTTATAACGGAATTAGTAAAAACAGTAGAATCAGATGAAACCATTGGAGGGGCGCAAAGCAAAATTCTTCTCATGGATAAACCCGATACGCTGGATAGTGTCGGGGCTTTTTTGACACCAACAGGCTTCCTGTATCATTATGGTTTTGGAAAAAAGGATAGTAATCGGTTTGACAAACAAATTAATTTGTATACTGCAAAGGGCGCGTGCATGTTATTTAAAAAGGAAGTACTGAATGTGGTCGCGGTATATGGAAATGTTTTTGACCCTCTCTATTTCGCCTATTTTGAGGAAACGGATCTTTGTCACAGAATTTGGCTCGCAGGATACCGTATCGTCTATGCATACCAATCATGCATTTATCATAAAATGGGAGCAACCAGCAGTCTCATGGATAACTCATTTATCCAGTTCCATTCGTTCAAAAATAGAATTCATTCCTATATAAAAAATTTGGATTCGTTTCACGCATTCTTGATTATTCCATTCCATGTATTACTCAGTTTGTGTTTTGCCTGGTATTCCGTTCTGAGAGGAAATATTCGACTTTGGATTGCTGTCCATAAATCCATCTGGTGGAATATCCAACGGTTGAGTGACACACTTGAATCAAGAAATTATATTCAGGTGCATATACGACGACGACGCGACCATGTTTTTTTTCCAAAAATTATGAAGTATCCCGGAATCCGGTATTATCTTTCATTTCTGTTTAAAGATCACTCTTATGAAGAATAAGAAAAGAAATATATTGAATTCTTTTATCGCATTCTTTTTAACAGCATGTGCATTGACAGTCTTTCTTTATAAAGATCTCTTCCATACTTTTTACCAGCAGGATGAATGGCTCGTGCTCGGTATATTTCTGCATGGGGGAATCCATGAATATCTGAGCCAATATAGCTTATTACAACATGTCCGTGGCGATAGCAGGATATTGTCAGTGATTTTTCAATATCCGTTCTATACATTATTTCCGTATGAAATACTTCCGTTTGCTGCTTTCTCCATTATTGTTCACTTTTTCAACAGCGTTCTATCCTATGTCCTTATCATTCTTCTTGGAGGTGGAGTAATAGGAGCTTGGATTGGTGGTTTATTCTTTCTTTTTTCTTATAATGGAAGTCAGGCTGTATCATGGTTTGCGACCAATACACTCTCACTCCCGTCGACATTTTTCGGGACCTTTTCTCTTATCCTTATGCTCCTGTCGATAAAAATCAATAAATGGAAATATTTGTGGATATCACAGATGTGCGCGATAGTTTCCTATTATTTTAAGGAGTCAGGATTTATATTTATTCTCCTTCTTCCCATTGTATTCATCATATTTCAGAAAAGACATATGAATATGTGGAAAGATATACGGTCGTTTATCCCGATGATTCTCTATTGTATCGTCATCGTTTTCGCGACGTGCATCCGACTTTTCGCGCCGTCTACGGATATGGAGAAACCAACGGGTACAGTCATCGGCGGTATATGGACTATTCTTCATAATGCATGGTTTTATCCCGTTCTTTCATTTTCGCAACTATTTATCCCGTTTACCTTCCTTACGAAAATTAATCCGATTCTTCGTGAACAGTCGCCTTTGACCGATATAATATTTCTTTCCCTATCAGAGGCATTGATATTCATGATTTTCATTTCATCATGCAGGTTAAAAAACGAAAGAAAAGCCATATGGTTTGGATTAATTTTTACGCTGTTGGCTTTTGTCCCGTATGCAGTATTAGACAGGGGGGCTTCCTATTTATCGTCCAGACATTTTTATGTGGGAATAATGGCAGGAAGCGTTCTTGTCGGCCTCTATGCAGGGATTGTTTGGGACAAACTGAAGGTTGTATCTGTAATATATAGGAGAGCGCTTGGAATAGTGTTTCTAGGGATACTGGTGATTTTTGTATATAAAAATATTCAATATATCAGGAGAGATGTTTATCAGTTTATGCTGGATGCTGATGAAAGGATTACAATTCTCAATCAAATCAAAACCGAACATCCTTCCCTTCCAAAAAATCCTGTTTTTTATATTACCGGCGATCATCCGGGATATTATTTCATTAAAAATCAGGAGTTGCCATTTCAACAGGGTATCGGCTATACGCTCATGATGTGGTATTATCCGGTCACAAACCGTTTATATGAGGTATTGCCATTGGGTATGAGTCATATGCGGGACATATCGTTTCAAGGGTATGTTGAATCAAACGGAAGGGGATTTGGATATTATTATGATAAGGAAGCTCTGATGAACGATTTTGCGAAAGGGGAATTTACCAGAACTGATATTATCGGGTATTTTTACTACAGTGGAAGCCGTATACTGGAAGATATCTCACAGACGGTACAGAATGAAATGCCATGAACACTACAACAGATCTATCGCAATCTCAGATTATTATTACAGGCGGGACCGGATTTTTAGGTTCACATTTAGCAGCGGAACTTAGTAAATACGGCGCTCAGCAAGTACATGCGTTGTCTTCAAAAGAGTATGACTTACGAAATCCCTCAGCCTGCCGGAAAGCAGTCAAGCATGCGGATATAGTGATCCACCTGGCGGCAAAAGTCGGAGGGATTGGGTATAACAGGGAGCACCCTGCTGAGATGTTTTATGACAATATCATGATGGGAACGGGGCTTATGCACGAAGCATGGAAAGCCGGGGTAAAAAAATTTGTTGCCATAGGAACGATCTGTTGTTATCCGAAATTTACCCCGGTTCCGTTTAAAGAAGAGAATCTTTGGGATGGATATCCTGAAGAAACGAATGCCCCTTATGGCATGGCAAAAAAAATGCTCCTTGTGCAGTCTCAGGCATACCGCCAGCAATATGGATTTCATTCCATATTTTTGCTCCCTGTCAATCTGTACGGGCCGGGAGACAATTTTAATCCTGAATCATCTCACGTAATTCCTTCGCTTATTAAAAAATTTCTGGAAGCTAAGAAGGCGGGAGCAAAGGAAGTTGTGGTTTGGGGGACAGGAAAAGCAACTCGGGAGTTTCTCTATGTTGAAGATGCGGCCCGGGCAATAGTCATGGCGACACAGAGATACGATAAATCTGATCCGGTAAACATTGGAGCTGGATTTGAAATATCGATCAAAGACCTTGTCAATAAAATCAAATACATTGTTGGGTATACAGGCCAGATCATTTGGGATACTACTCAACCCGACGGGCAGCCCAGGAGAATGCTTGATATAACCCGTGCAAAGAAGGAATTTGGATTTCAGGCTTCTGTCCCATTTGATATGGGATTACAAAAAACGATCCGCTGGTATATACACCGACCATGAAGAAAATATCACGTCTTGACGTTTTCATAGCGGGTGTAGTTTCCATCATAGTATTATTTTCGTATAAGGGATTATTCCAAACATTTTTTCAACAGGATGAGTGGCTGACGCAAGGAGCTGTGTTCAGTGGAGGCATTTTTGCTGAACTCAAACAGTATTCTCTTGTTGATATTATAGCAGGAGCAGGCAGACCTTTTGGTTCGCTCATAAACTATATTCTGTTTTTTCTTTTTCCTTTCCGCATCGATATTTTTGTTTGGTTTGCGATCATAGTTCATATAATCAATTGTCTTATTCTCTATGTGCTTTTGGTGCAAATAACAAAAAAAAGATTAATTGCCTCCATAGGGACATTTGTTTTTGCTCTCAACTTCACTGCATCACAATCTGTATCGTGGATTGCATCAATATTCACTACCCTTCCTGCTGGAACATGCGTATTTCTATCTCTTATGCTCTTTTATCAGTACCTCAAATTCGGGAAATTCCGGTTTCTTCTGGGAGCTCAGATACTTGCTATTATTTCGTATTTATTCAAAGAAAGCAGTATATTCCTGTTTTTTCTTTTTCCGGTTGTTCATATGATGTGTAATACCAGAAAAATATCTCTATCGAGATTGTGTACGTTGTACTCTCTAAGTCTTCTCTATGCGTGTTTTGTGGTTGTTGTGCGAATGCGATATGTTATGGGTTTGGGTCAGTCGGCAGGAGCTTTCGTATCCAATTCATCCTCCATGTGGCAAAAAATGCTTACGCACATTTTTTTGTATCCGATCCTTTCCCTGCCGCAGATATACATGCCGCAGCAAATAATGATTGCTGTTTCAGGGTGGTTTCAGAAAATAAATTATGGCGGGTTACAGGGGTTTTCCTCATCACAACGAGGCGTAGAAACTATTGTTTCAGATTTTACGTCATTTATCCTGGCTATGGTTATACTTTTCAGTGTGTATTTAGTCGGAGAACATACCAAACAGTATAAAAAATTACTCTATTTCATCGTGTTTTTTATTTTTCTGAGTTTTATTCCTTTTGCCATCCTCGACAAAGGAAGTGCATATCTGGATTCCCGCTATTTTTATATCGGCTCGGCAGGCGGCAGTTTCCTATTAGCACTAATTGTTGATAGAGTTCTTTCCGGATTTCAAAAGGCAAATGCCGTTATCTATCGTTTTATGATCGCAGTATCCGTTTTTCTGCTTTGCGGGTTTCTATTTAAAAATTACCAATGGATCAGCCGTGATATTAGGAGCATGGTCGTGGTTTCGGATGAGCGTAAGTACATTTTGTCTGAAATCAGGAGATTTGCTCCGGATACCACAGAAAAACCCGTATATTTCATTACCGGGAACAATAACGGTTATTACGGGATACCGGAGGTAAAGATTCCCTTTCAACAGGGTATAGGATATACGCTTATGGTATGGAATTATTCTTTTGGACATATTCCTGCGGCACTTCTGAGGGAAACATTTTTGTGGAGGATACGGGAAGAGGGGTATAGGGAGATCAATGGAAAAGGGTTTGGATATTTCCACTCTCTCAGCACGCTTCAGACATATGTTCGGAATGGTCATATAGACATATCCCAAGTTATAGCTTTTTATTACAATACAGATACAAAGTTGATAACGGACATAACAGAAGAAACAAGGAAATCTATCGTACAACAATGATGAAACGAATTAATGTACCGGTTCTGGCGTCTCTGGTTTTTCTTATCGGCATCTCGTGTTATGGTGTTTTTTCCCTTTATTTTTTAAATGATGAGTGGTTGCGACTGGGTTACGTTCTGAATAAGGGGGTATTTTCACTCGTAAACGATCATATATCAATAATAGAGATTTTAAGCGGTAAAGAGCGCGTGTTGGGAGGAATTCTCAATAACTTGTTCCTTTATTTTTTTCAGGATAATACGGTTCCGCTGGCGTTATTTGATATATTGGTTCACCTATTAAATAGTTATCTGGTCTATGTATTGATACTGGAAATAACCGGAAAGAAAACAGTTGCATTTCTTACGGCGTGCATATTCAGCATTCCGTCTCCTGCACACCAAGCCCTTTCATGGTTCGCAGCGACTATACAAACAATAGGCGGTATGACATTTGTGCTTTTATCTGTTTATTATGTAATTACAGGAATAAAACGTAAAAATATCTATAGGAGTATTACTGGATGGGGACTCGCCTATATAGCGTTCCTTTTTAAGGAGAGCTGTTTTTTTGTTTTTCCTCTTCTTCTCATATTACCGTTTATTTTTTCTCAGAATAAACTTAAGGTTCGCCATCGATATATTTTGTTATTTTTTCTGGTTTCTATATTCAGCGTGTATAAGATACTTGCTTTTTTTGGCTTATCAACTGGTACATCAATGACCCGCGAATCTTTTCTCATTATTCTTCGATTATTGACGAATATGGTATTTTATCCTTTTATATCACTCGGGCAGTTTTTTATACCGTTTCGGTTTATGCTCCGATTTTCCGTCGAGTTCGGAGGGTTTTACTATTCGTTTTTAAAGGGAGCTACTGAAAGCAACCGGGCGGCAAGCGTAGTGGTTGCTGATCTTCTCTCCGCACTTGCATCTGCCGGAATTCTCCTATCTGTTTTATATTTGTACATGCAAAAGAAACAATATCGGAAACACATACTTATATTTTTTTTGTGGTATATACTGAGTTTTATACCCATGGCTGTATTTTTACCTGAGCGTAATACATCGTATTTAGAGTCTAGATACCTGTATTTTCCTTATGTGTCTGTTGCATTCCTCATTTCGCTTATTCTGATTGAATGTAAAGAAAAAATTTATTTACTTATTAGAAATAAGAAAGTGGCTTTCATAGGTTTATTCTTGATTACTGTCATATTCCTGTTTAAGCAGATAACACTAATGCAGAGAGAAATTCGCGTCAATTCTATGTATGGAAGCGATATTCGACATATCATGGAATTGATACGATCCACATACCCTTTCCTTCCGGACAAACCGATATTTTTCGTTGAAGGAGATAGAAATTACTATTTTTCGAAGATTAATCTTCCATTTCAGATTGGTACTGGCTATATGCTCTCGATGGTATTCCGTAATCGACCGCAGATCCCAAAAGAAATTATGGTTATGAATTATTTCAGGAAGCAGGAAGATTTTGGTTATATGGAATTTGAAGATAAGGGGTATGGGTACTTTGGCAATCGCGAGGAATTAGTCCGTTTTTTCGCGAAGAACTCCGGAATATCAACAAATCAAATTGTGGGGATGTATTACTACGGGTATACGGATACATTAGTTGATGAAACTGAAGCTATTCGTGATTTTGTTGAAAAGGAAAGGATCAAACAAGTTCCATGATCCCCGATTTTTCTAAAAAAAATGCAGTGATCGTGTGCCACGATGCGATGTTCGGTCCTCCGCATGAACTTCGGGATTACCTTCTCACTCACAAAATCAAGGAACTTCTTTTTATCGGACATTCGAATAGGTACATGGTCAGAAACGATATTCGTTCCTCTTATTATGAGTTTTATAAAGATGGTAAATTGTCTTGTCGATATACCTCGCCAATTTTTCCTTTACCTGAATGCATTGCATATATGAAAGATTCTGTTTTAACTCTCTTTTGGTCATTCATGCTTATGAGAAAGATTGATTATTTTATTGGTTTGGGTAGTTTAAATGCATTTGTTGGTCTTTTGCGAAAATTGGTCGGGGGCGTGTCAAATGTCATATATTATGTCATTGACTATATTCCGCACAGATATAAAAATCCTATTATGAATACTATATATATGCAGACAGATAAGATCTGTGTACTCTATAGTTCTCAAACATGGAATTATGCAGTTCAGATGATACAACAACGTGAATTAATGTGGAATAAGAAATTTCAGAATCAACAGGTGATCCCAAACGGTGTGCATATTAGGAAAAATGACATCCAAAAAGCAATCAAAAAAAATTTTGAGTTGATATATTTTGGATCATTGGTTGAAACACAGGGCATTCAAATAGTATTAAAAGCACTTCCAGAAATTGTAAAAAGGATTCCAGGCTTAATATTTACTCTTATCGGAAAAGGAGAATATAGAGATACGTTAGAAAATCAGGCACGAAAATTAGGAGTCCTTCGTCACGTTCATTTTTTAGGTTTTATAAAAGATCCAATTCAGGTTGATAATCGCTTAAGAAAAGCAACAATGGGGATTGCTATGTATCGACCATCGAATACGTTTGTTATTTATACGGAGCCTGGGAAGGTAAAACGGTATTTTGCATGCGGTCTTCCTGTTGTCATGACCGATATTGGGCCGTTAGCTAAAGAGTCTTTTGATGCAGGATGTTGTATGATAGCCCCATATGATGCACATATCTTTGCACAAATAATTATTCGTATGTTAACAAATAGAAAGAAATTAGAACTTATGAGTATTAACGCAGTACGTTTTGTTAAGCCATTTGAGTGGGATTTGATATTTTCCCGTGCATTTCATACATTGTTATATTACAATAGGGCTCAATCATGATTACTCTTATTAAATCAACATTTTATAAGGAGCAGGAAACGAAGAAAAAACTCTGTGCTTTTATTAAAAAAGCTAAGATGCTCAGTATCGGAAAACAATGCCGGGAATTTGAACACTCATTTGCCGCATATCAAGGAAGAAGCCACTGTGTTTTTGTTAATAGCGGAAGCAGTGCGAATCTTGCAATTATCCAGGCGCTTCTGAATCTAAGAAAGATTAAGAAAGGGGAAGCTATAGGATTTTCAGCCCTGACGTGGTCAACAAATGTTATGCCTCTTATCGAACTTGGGCTTCAACCTATTCCTATTGACTGCGAGCTTGATACTCTGAACGTATCTTCACGGACTCTTTTGAAAACGCTGGAACGGTATGATCTTAAATTGTTGTTTCTGACGAACCTCTTAGGATTTTGCGATGATATTGAAGAAATTGCCCGGATTTGTAAAAAAAAGAGGATTATCCTTATTGAGGATAATTGTGAATCATTAGGCACTGTGTACAAAGGTAAGAAGCTTGGAAATTACGGTATAGCGAGTACATTTTCATTTTACGTCGGTCATCACATGTCTACTGTGGAAGGAGGAGCGATATGCACGAATAATGCAGAAATTGAAACAATGCTTCAGCTAGTGAGAGCGCATGGGTGGGATAGGAATCTTACGGAAGACAAACAGTTAAAGATCCGTATGAAACACCATGTGAATGAAACGTTTTATTCACGCTATACATTTTATGACCTCGGATATAATTTAAGAACTATGGAAATTCAAGGATTTATCGGTCTTACTCAACTCAAATATATTGATGAGATAGTGAAAAAACGTCAATCAAATTTTTTGAGAATAGCTGGACAAATTTATGCGCATACAGATAAATATTATCCTCTACGATATGATCATATTGATGTTGTATCAAATTTTGCAGTACCGATTGTCTGTCGATCGCAAAAAATACGGGATGAACTGGTGAAGAAATGCGACGGAAAAGCTGAAATCCGCCCTATTGTCGGAGGAGATATGACGAAGCAACCGTTTTATCATAGGTATGTGAGCAGAGAACATAGGAGGCATATGAAGAATGCAAATATTGCTCATGAGCAAGGGTTGTATTTTGGTAATAATCCTGAACTTACAGAAAAGGAAATACAAACGCTTATTTCAATTTTTACCTAATTTCTATGTCATTCTGGCGCAATAAAAAAGTTCTGGTCACCGGAGGCACGGGTTTTATCGGCAGTTTTGTCGTGGAAAGACTGGTCAAGCTCGGAGCAGATGTTTCCGTTTTGGACACAATGAGAGATGGAAACATTAAAAATATTGCTTATTTAAAAAACACTGTAAATTTTATACAGGGAAATTGCGCAGATCTTATATCAGCAAAAAAAGCGTGTAAAAATCAGAATGTCGTTATGAATTTAGCTGCACATGTCGGAGGCATTGAGTACAATCGTTTTCATCAGGCTTCAATGCTAAGGGAAAATATAGAGATTGCAATGACGATGATTGAGGCAGCCCGTTTGGAGAATGTTGAGCGTTTTCTCGTCGTATCATCTGCATGCATTTATCCGCGCGATGCAAAGATACCAACTCCGGAAACAGAAGGATTTTTAAATGAGCCTGAACCAACCAATGGCGGATACGGATGGGCAAAGCGGATAGCGGAAAAGTTAGGGATGTATTATTCCCAAGAATATGGGATGAAGATAGGTATTGCCAGACCGTATAATGCTTACGGGCCGAGGGATCATTTTGATCCTGCTTCCTCTCATGTTATACCAGCGCTTATTAAACGGATTATGGATGGGGTAGATCCTGTCACCGTATGGGGGAGCGGAAAGCAGACGAGGGCATTTCTCTATGTAGAGGATTTTGCAGAAGGGCTTATTCAGGTGATAGAAAAATATCCCACAGCTGATCCTGTAAATCTTGGGACAGATGAAGAGGTAACAATCGATACATTAGTACATATGATTATTAAACTTATAGGAAGTCATGCGAAGGTCGTGTTTGATACTTCTAAGCCAGATGGAAGCCCGAGAAGAAATTGTGATAATAAAAAAGCAAAAGAACAAGTAGGTTTTCATGCAATGACAAAGCTTGAGGATGGATTAAAAAAAACCATTGAGTGGTATAAAGAAAGTGTATTGTAGTTCTTACTGTACAGTAAATATCTTCTTATACAACACAGTATAACGATATCGTTTTGATAGTGCTATGGCGTGAGCCTGATAGAGTGGATAGTTGGATATAATTTTATATATCGCTTTTACAAACGCCTTCGAGTCATATGGAATAATTATTCCCGCCTTCATTTTTTTAATATCTTTCGAAAAATCAAAAACATTTGTCGTTATAACTGGCAATCCAAAATTAATATACCGTTTAATTTTTGATGGATCGCTAAAGTACATACAATTACTTTTATCTGGAACATAGGGTGCAATTCCAACATGACATTTTCGAATAATTGTATCAACTATATTCTCATTATTTATATATCCGTGAAATACTACTTTCAACGGTGATTGATTTGCCTTTTCTCGAAAATACTCATAGTCAGGGCCTCCTCCGATAACATGAAGCGTTAAATCGGGATATAATTCTGCCAACAATTGTGCTGATTGAAAAAATATATCAAGTCCTTGTATTTTTTTTATAACGCCAAGAAATACTATCTGAATATGTTTAGGTCGATTAATTTTTCTAGTGTACGAAACAGGATTCGTTCCAATTTCAACGATAGGATTTTTACAATATTTTGGCAATAAACAAAGTTTTTGTCGAAGTGTCTTTAGGTGACGATTAAGAAAAACGATGTGATCTGTTTGTTGTGTTGCTATAGTATCAAAGCGCCAATATATTCTTCGCATAAACATAACAACTGAATTTTCATGAATTGGTGGATAATAATCCCAAATCCAAAAAATGGTTTTTTTTACAAATCCCAGCGACCTGAGTATATTCCCGCTCCATGCTGTAAACGCATTGACAGTAAAATATATATCAAATGGACCATAGAGTAGTTTGAGATTCCATGTATGCCAGAGAATTTGGAGAAATATCGTAAGAGAGCGAATTGGAAGAAGAATAAAAGCTAACGATGCCGGTGTCGGTGTTTGAAAAAGTCGTTTTTCCAATATAATTTTTCCGTTATGAAAAACGGTTAACGTGCTTGGAGCTTGGGTTTTAGATAGTCTATGAAAATTAAATGCAAAAACTACGACATGATGAAAATGGGAAAGGATAAAATCAAGAATTTTCCCTGCATTTTCATACGGAGCAAAATTAACGTAAATAATTGATTTATTGTTTGTTTTCATGCGAAAAAAAACTGCGGTAGACTCGCTTATATATGTACTTATTTGCAAGCCTTTTCGCATTCTGAGCGTAGTAAACTTTTTTAGAAAGAATTGTTTCTATGGCACAAAGAAATTTTTCAGTATCTCCATAGGGTATGATAATGCCCGCATCGTATTTTTCGATATCTTTTGCAAATGAAGGAACATCCGTAGTAATGACAGGAACGCCTTGACTTACATATGCCTTTATTTTTGATGGATCTGTCCAGTAAGATTCATTACTTTGTACAGGAACGTATGTGGCCAGACCGATAGACCAACGCTTTATTATTTCATCTACCTTATTTTCTGACTCTATAAAACCATAAAAAGTAACAAATTTTTTCCAATTCTTTCCCCTATTTATGAATTGTGCTTCTTCTGGACCTGATCCAATAATCTCAAAATGTATATGTGGAAATTTTGTATGAATTGCTGACAAACTATCAAAAATAAAGTTTAAACCCTGACTGGATTTCAGCATTCCAAGAAAGCCAAGAATGGGCACCGGTCTTGTTGGAATACTTTGAATTGGATTTGTACCGATTGGAATAATGGTGTATTTTCGTCTTGGGTCAAGCACTTTCATATCCAGACGAAGCTTGATAAGGTTTCTGTTGATGCATGTAATAATATCGGTTTTAGTAAGACTAGGTTTGTCAAATTTCCAATACATCCAGCGTAGGAATTGTATACGTATATCGGGATACCCAGGCGGAAAATAATCCCAGATCCAAAATATTGTTTTTTTGACAATATGTCTGTCACGAAGGAAATTACCAATCCATGAAGTGTATGCATTGACGGAAAGATAATAATCAGCCTCTTTTCCATGTAAAATTTTTTTGCTATACCAATACGTTTGTATAAAAATAAGAAATGCGACCAGAGGAAGGGAAGGAAATCGTAAAAATTCTGGGGTACGGATTGGAATAAGCGTCTGAGACTTGACAGCCTTGCCGTTTCGATATACGGTTAGGATGTTTGTTTTCCTCCCGTTTTTTAAACGAAGGTGGTCATACGAAAAATGAATGATCAAAGGAAAATGAGAAATGAGATAATCGAGTATTCTACCGGCGTTATCATACGGAGAAAAATTCACGTATATTATTGATAATTTTTTTTTCATATCTACGATAGTTAGTTACACTGATAACGTCTGTAATTGCGTAAGTGTACTAAATACGTAGTGATGTGTAAACAATGGTATGGGATTTTCGGATTCCGCAAAAACTATTAATGCACGGAAAAAGGCTGATCAATTGATGCCCTTTATTAAACACAACATGAGGGTATTAGATTTCGGGTGTGGAGACCTTTCACTTTCGAAAGAATTAGTTCGTAGAGATAAGACACTTTCCATTACCGGAGTTGATGTTGTGGATTTTAATGTAAAAGACATAAAAATTCATTTTCAGAAATACGACGGTAAAAAAATACCATACACGCATAATGCGTTTGACGTTGTCATTTCGTACCATGTTCTCCATCATACGGATAAACCAATCGGGTTTCTCAATGAATGTCTTAGGGTATGCAGAGGAAAATTGTTGCTGGTGGAACCAGTATATCGACATCCCGTTGAAATTTTTGGTATGACCTTTATGGATTGGATTTTTAATGTATGGAAAGATAGGTCAATAGCCATGACATATGCGTTCCAATCAAAAACAAGATGGATGCAGGCAATTGAGGCACGGGGGTGGAAGATAGAGAAGATCATCGATGTTGAATTGTTACCTGCATGGTTTCCTACCGGGAGATCGTATCTCTTCGTATGTAAAAAAATCATGCGTAAATCTCTTCTCATGGTATAATCAAACCCTATATATATGAAAACCATTATTCTCTGTGGTGGAATCGGATATCGGCTAAAAGAAGAGACAGAATTTAAACCGAAACCCATGGTACTCATAGGAGGGAAACCAATGTTGTGGCATATTATGAAGATATATAGCCATTATGGTTTTAATGAATTTATCATAGCGCTGGGATATAAAGGTGATTATATTAAAGACTATTTCCTCAACCAAAAATATTTCCTCCATGATTTTTCACTTTCTACTAAAACAGGAAAAACCAAAATATATAAGGATGAAAACGATTCACGTATTGATAATTTTCAAATGACATTCGTTGAAACTGGTGAGAATACATTACCCGGCGAACGAATCCTTAGGACAAAAAAGTATGTTGGAAATGATGAAGATTTTATGGTGACGTATGGAGACGGAGTAAGCGACATCAATATAAAAGATCTTGTTGCTTTCCATAAGAAACAGAAAACTATCGGGACTGTGACCGGTGTCTATCCCCGAAGTAAATATGGGTTAGTGAGAATAAATAATCGTAGGAGAGTAACGAAGTTTGTGGAAAAACCGGTAATAAACGATAGGGTTAACGGCGGATTTATGGTTTTTAAAAGATCATTTTTTGAATATCTTAAACCCAATGAATTTGAGCATAAAGCATTGCATCGGTTAGTGAAAGAAAATCAACTTTCTATGTATATCCATAATGGTTTTTGGCATAGCATGGATACCTATGCGGATGTGGAAAATCTCAATCATTATTGGAAAGAACTGCCCCCCTGGAAAATATGGAAAGACTAAAAGGAGAAAGAATTCTGGTGACCGGAGGAACAGGATTTGTTGGAAGTCACCTCGTAGAAGCATTAATCCGTAAAGGCGCTCATGTAATCGTTCCCTTTAGATCAATTGATCCCCATTCATATTTTTTTAGTACAAAACTGGATAGGAAAGTCATTCTTGCAGAATGCGATCTTAAAGATCGACAGAGAGTTTTTGACGTGGTTACGAAATATGAAGTCGATTCGATATTTCATCTTGGGGCTCAGCCGATTGTAACTACAGCATATGAAAATCCCGTTGAGACATTAGAATCAAATATCATGGGAACAGTTCATATCCTTGAAGCAGCAAGAACATGTCCTCATATACGATCAGTTATCGTTGCTTCATCTGATAAAGCATACGGGAAGACAGAGAAGGAATATACGGAAGATTTTCCTCTGAGAGGTGATCATCCGTATGAAGTCTCGAAATCTTCTGCTGATCTGATTGCTCAGATGTATTATAAAACATATCATGTACCAGCGGTAATAACGCGATTCGGAAACATATACGGTGAAGGGGATTTAAACTTAAATAGGATTGTCCCCGGTATTATGGATGCT
>Ga0172379_10005670_pt1 | contig 17321 bp, 13 predicted proteins | sample GrowelOW334metaG_FD_119756 | JGI IMG/M metagenome (GOLD analysis project Ga0172379, IMG submission 119756) | Groundwater microbial communities from an aquifer near a municipal landfill in Southern Ontario, Canada - Groundwater well OW334 metaG | ecosystem: Environmental > Aquatic > Deep... | reverse complement strand
TAACTATAAAACCCGAGTATTATTTTACTATAAGTTACGGTATTTTAGGTAATTATCCAAATAGTAATTGAAGTTTTTGCCAGGTAAAATCAAAATGCCTCCAAAAATGCATCCATCGCTTTGGTTGGTTTTCCATCATCTCCCCAGGCGCTCAGCGCATAGTGGCTCCAGCTTCTGGCCCCTTCGGGTTCCCAGTAGAAAACACCCAATCCTTTGCTTTCTGGAACCTCTTTTACCTTTTTTTGAACGGCAATCAACATATCGTAGGTGTTTTGAACTTTGACATCTTCGCCCCCGACTTCTACAACCATCACCTCTTTCCCATATCTGTAAAACAGATCATTCATATTTGCCCCAAGATCGGTAATCGAAAGAGTGTAGTCTGGCTTCCCGTTCAGCCAATAAGGATAATAGGACAACCCAATGACATCGTATTTGGCCCCATTTGCCTTTGCTGCATCAAACCACCATCTGAAGCGACCATTGTTGTTCCCCTGGTCCACATGAAGAATGACTTTTGAATTGGGACTAACGACTTTGACGGCATCATAACCTTTGTTGATCAGTTGTGCCAGCTGAGGCCAATTTTCAGTGCTTCCATCGGGAAGGATCATACCACCCGGTATCTCATTGCCGACCTGAACCCACTCGGGGGCTATACCCGCTGTTTTCAAAGCGGTCATCACATCAAACGTATAATCGTACAGATCTTTTAGCAAGGTAGGGAAGTCATGACCTTCCCAGGCTTTGGGCTTTATCTGTTTGGAAGGATCGGCCCAACTGTCGCTGTAATGAAAGTCGATCATCACCTTCATTCCCCATTTTTTGGCACGTAAAGCCATTGTTACTGTTTCATCCTTGCTGCAATGACCGCTTAACTTGTCCCCGGATGGGTTCACAAAGGTTCGTAACCTGATGGAATTGATTCCATGATCTTTCAGGATTTTAAAGCAATCCTCTTCATGGCCCAGGTCATTGTAGAATATATAGCCCGAAACCTCCATTTGTGGCAACCAGCTAATATCGGCGCCTTTGATAAAGTCTTCCCTGGGTGGGTTGTGTGATGTGCCTGATTTACTGCATCCGGTAAGCATACAAGCAAGAAGTCCGAAAATGAGGAAGGTGTGTAGCGAAGTTTTCACGATCGTAATATTAAAATCTGAAAGAAGTGACTAGAGTGACTAAATTGAACTAAAGTTAATAAAGTTATGAACTCCGGACAAATACTTATATTGGAGAAATACTTTAGTCACTTTAGTTCAATTTCGTCACTCTAGTCACTTTCATAATTCTCAGGTAAAATTTTCTCAAAATATTTTTATTTCATTCAAACTTTTTACTTTTGCAATGAGTTTCTTGAAATTAGTTTACCGTAAAACCAATAAATTAAGTTATGGCTTATAAAATTTCTGATGCATGCATCGCATGTGGTACCTGTATCGATGAATGTCCGGTTGAAGCGATCAGTGAAGGTGAAATCTACAAAATTGATGCTGAACTCTGCACCGATTGTGGATCATGTGCCGAAGTATGTCCTACTGATGCTATTTCGCCAGAGTAACAAGACAAAAGACTTTAAATCGACCTGCTTGATCCAAGCAGGTTTTTTTTTGCTTTTTCCCATATTTCCCTATTAGAAATTTTGAATCTCCGTTTTTTTTTTTAACTTTATCGTAGAAATACTTTAACCTACTCATTTTCAATATTTTTCAAACATGGACTTACTACTTCTTAATATAAAGGAGTTGGTTCAAACAGGGGAAAATCCCTCCCCCTTCCTGGCCGGGAAGGAGATGTCATCGATAAGTTCTATTCGGAATGCCTTTCTCCTAATCCGGGATGAAATGATCGCTGACTATGGGTCCATGAATAGTCTTTATGGATCTATTTCAGAAGATTCTGATCAATTGATGGAGATCGATTGCAAAGGGAGGCTTGTTTTTCCAAGCTTTTGCGATCCTGATTCCCATCTTCTTTACCCTTTCGGAAATGTCCCGGCATTTTCCAATCGTGTTCAGCAAAATGTCAGAAGGGAAACCAATTTTTCGAATTCATTTATCGGTTTGCATGAGATGTCGATAGGGGAACTCTACCTTCAGGCAATGGATCATTTAAATGAGGTTGTCAGGAAGGGTACCGGGGCCATAGAAATTAAAAGTGGCTATGGACTTGAGGCCGAAGATGAGATTAAACTGTTGCAGGTCATTAGAAAACTGAAAAGTACGACTCCCCTGGTGATAAAATCTACTTTTCTGGGTTCCCATACATATCATGAAAATTTCCGAAAATCACCTGCAAAATACCTCGATCACATTTTGGATATTCTGCCTACCATCGCACAGGACGAGTTGGCCGACAACCTTGATTTGTACTACGATCATAAATTCCTGACCAGAAGTGAAACGGAGATGTTGCTGTTTGCCGGTATGCGGGAGGGTCTTACCGTGAAGTTACATTCCGATGAGTTGGGCCTGAACGGGCTAAATGAAATGAACCTTAAAGTTTGCCTCGATATTTTAGACACCAATGATCCAATCTCTCCTGAGAAAATTGACAGGATGGTGCGGGCAGGGATATTTCCCGTTATCATGCCAGGCGCCTCCTTTTTTCATAACCTCTCGGCATCCTCGGCCCGGGAGATGATCGATGCCGGTCTTCCCCTGGCCATTGCCACTGATTTCGATCCGGGCTCCATGCCTTCGTGCGACATGAAATTCATGCAATCACTGGCCTGTATTAAATATGGAATGTTACCGGAGGAGGCCATCAATGCATCTACCATCAATTCGGCCTACCTAATGGGCATAGGAGAGGGATATGGAACCATCACCAAAGGAAAAGCGGCAAATGTCTTCGTCACGAAAAAAATCCCTTCTTACGAATACTTTCCTTATGCCTTCAGCTCCGATTTGATTGAGATGGTGATTTTGGACGGGGAGATCCATTGATCTAAACTTCATAACAATGGGAAAAGGAGGGGGCGACCAGAAGAATGGGAGAAGGGGAGAGATCTGATAATAAGAATTTGAAACGGCGAAACGGAGAAACGGCGAAACGGAGAGAAGTTCTTCCATTTCCATTTTTACATTTTCTCTATTTTTCATATATAAATATATCTTTGTGATAAACTACCAAAGAGAAAATGGATATTGAGCAAACAGAGCGGTTGAAGCTTATCACCGAACAGTTGAAGACTGGTTCAAAAGAAGCATTCCATTTGTTGTTTGATGCCTACGCTCCAAAAATCCATGCTTTTGCTTTATCATACCTGAAAAATGAATCTGATGCGGACGAGTTGCTCCAGGAGCTGTTTTTAAAGCTTTGGGAAATGCGGGCTAGTCTGGACAGTTCCAAAAACATTAAATCATTCCTGTTCAAGGTCTGCATTAATTTGATTTACGACATGATCCGCAGAAAAAATATTGAACAGGCTTATTTGAATTTTTCCATAAAAAACATACAAACAAATAATGATTCAACCTGGCATGAAGTGATTTATAACGATATGCTTGTCAATTTGAATCTGTTGGTTGCCACCATGCCCTATCAAAGACAGCGCATTTTCAAATTGAGTAAAGAGGATGGTTTGTCGAATGAAGAAATAGCTTTGGAACTGGGTCTTTCCAAACGTACCGTTGAAAATCAGCTTTACCGGGCAGTCTCATTCCTAAAAGAAAAACTTGGGAGAGGCTCACTTCCTGGATTACTCTTCTTTTTTCTAAATTGTACTTAGTGGTGGGTTATTTGGCAAGTTAGGAATGATTTAGGGCTAAATACTGCGTATGTGGGACATAACCTGGGTATTGAATTTTTGCCATGTTTATTGTAGTGTTTTTATATCTGAATTATTTCCGATTGAGTTGCGAATATTAGACTTTTGAAGATCCGTTTGTTCCAATCACATTCAAACTTTCACCAGCTATGCCGCATTTGATAAAGTGTTTTGCGCATAGTGATGGTTTTATTGTTTTTATTTTCAATTTAATATTTGGAAATGTGTAACCTTTGGATGAGTAAATTGAAACAGTTATTCGTATTACAGTCAAAAAATCCCAAAATATGCCCCTATCCATTCGAAATATCATCCGCAAAGGGACTTCAGATTGTGCGGTTGAAGACCAAAGAGTACAGTTTTTATCCCTTTTTCATAAGCCAGAACTGGAGTTTGAATTAAAAAATCAACTTTTGGATGATTTGGATCAAACCAATGTTTCTACCGTTAACAAACCCTTTTTTGACGAACTGTTTGAAAAATGGTGGGTAAAAAGACGATTGGAAATTACCTTGGAACAAAAGAGAAATCATTTGGTACTGAGACTATTGCAGTGGGCAGCTATTTTGGCCTTTGGATTATTCTTCGGCTTTTATCTTCATTCCGGAATAAAGGGCACATCCCCTGTTTATTACACATCGTTCGCTCCCAAGGGCTCAATTGCCGAAATGTTTTTACCTGATGGGTCACATATATTTTTGAATTCGGGTTCGGAAATTAAATATTCAGTTGATGGCGCCGATGGGACGCGTGAGGTTTTCCTAACCGGTGAAGCCTGGTTTCATGTGGCCAAAATGAAATCGAAACCTTTCCTTGTACACACCGCTATTTACGATGTGAAAGTAACCGGCACCTCATTTAATGTCAAAGCATATCAGGAAGACGATGCGGTAATTACCACACTTGAAGAGGGGAGTGTAAAAATACAATCAGAGGTCAATCCGAATCTTATTGAAGAAAAGAATTTGAATCCCGGTCAACAATTGATTTGCAACAAGAAAACCGGCACAATTCGGGTAGATGAAGTTAACTCCGGATGGTATACTTCCTGGAAGGAGAACAAACTGGTTTTTATCAATATGAGCCTGAAAGATCTTATGGCAATGTTGGAGCGCAAATATGGTGTTGATATACAGATTGTTGATAAGGATATATTAGAATATCACTACGATGGGATCATAAAAAATGAAACAATTCTGGAAGTGCTTGATATTCTTAAACACACCTTACCGATTGAATATAAGATTGTTGGCCAGAATATTGTTATACAAAGAAAGGAGGCGCGCAGGAGATAGTCAATATAAAAAGCAAAAAGCCGGGGATGCTGTAACATCGACCGGCCCAATGAACTTAATTAACTGGTGCTGTAACACCAAATAAATTATTAATTAAACACGTACAAATTTATGAAAAAAAAAGAAATTGCTTCTTTTTTAAAAAAATTAAAGGGGCATAAGCTAATATTAAAGATGAAGCTAACATTTTTGATTTTGCTGGGTTGTATGATGCAGGTATCTGCAACTGTTTATTCACAGGCAACCAAATTTTCTTTCAATGTGGTGGACAAACAAGTCATAGATGTACTGAAAGAAATTCAGGATCAAAGCGATTTCAGGTTCTTTTACCAGCGCGAACAGGTGGATGTAACAAGGAAAGTTAATCTGAAAGTTACGGACACAAGTATTGAAGTAATTCTTTCTGAATTATTTGATATACATGAAATTACATGTAAAGTTCTTGAGAATAATTTGATTGTCATTACACCAAAGAATGATACTTTTTCTTCTATTGTCAGTCAACAACAGAAAAAAATCTCAGGAAAAGTGACAGATTCGTCAGGAGCCACCTTGCCAGGGGTTTCCGTGGTTCTGAAAGGGACCACCATAGGCGTTATTACTGACAATAATGGCAACTTTTCTATAGCCAGCATTCCGGACAAAGCCATATTGCAGTTTTCGTTTGTAGGGATGAAAACGATGGAGATAGAGATAGGGAACAAATCCGTCATCAATGTTACGTTGGTGGAAGAGACCATTGGCTTGGAAGAAGTGGTTGCAATCGGGTATGGTACCATGAAAAAAAGTGATTTAACTGGAACTGTCGTTTCGGCAGACATCAAGGCATTTAAAGAATCTCCCAATGTGTCCATTGCCCAATCGCTTCAAGGGTCTGTACCTGGATTGGTAGTAGGTCAGGTCAACGCTGCCGGGCAGAATCCGTCGATGATGATCAGGGGGCAAAATTCGTTTCAGAGTAGTTTAAGTTCCCCTTTGATAGTTTTGGATGGGATTATTTACCAGGGGAGTTTGGCAGACATAAATCCATCGGATATTGAATCTGTGGATGTATTGAAAGATGCCAGTTCAGCAGCTATTTACGGTTCCCAGTCGGCCAATGGCGTTATCATATTTACTACGAAAAAGGGGAAAGATTTAGGAAAACCCGTATTCAATTTTTCTTCTTCCTATACACTTCAGACTCCTACAAGTCCGCTTAAACTTCTTGACCGCAATGGATATCTTCAGCGTATGAATGATGCGCTTTGGGACAAAGGGGGATATTTAGCACCTGATTACTCCACAATTAACCCTTCTTTTGACCCGACTAAATTTTGGTCCAGACCAGCATTAATTGAGGCGTATAATGCCGGCACCGAATATGATTGGTGGAAGGCCACTACACAGACAGGGCATATCCAGGAACATAACATGAGCATGAGGGGAAAAACTGAATCGACATCCTATTTTATTTCAACGGGATATACCAACCAGCTTGGATTCATCATGAATGACAAATATAAAAGGTATACAATCAGGATGAACGTGGAAAACAAAATCCTTGATTGGTTTAAAATAGGAGTCCAGTCGTTTCTTTCCTCAGGCGACTATTCAGGAATAACACCCGAGCTATCGCATGTTTCTTATCAAAGTCCGATGAATACCCCTTACGACAAAGATGGGAATCTTTTGGTAAACCCGTCTGATGTTCCGGCGTTGAATCCATTTTATTCCGGTTTTGTCGATAACCTGGATAAAAGTCAAAGACTGTCGGGAATTTTTTATGCAGATATCAGGATCCCTTTTATTAAGGGTTTATCCTACCGTGTAAATTACTCTCAAAATTACGTCACAGGCCGCAATTATTATTTCAGCAAATTTGATAATAATTTTAATGGAGCCGGTTATAAATCCAATTACGTCTATAATAGCTCTACCCTTGACAATATATTAACCTATGCGAGGGATATAAATAAACACAATATTAATTTGACCCTGGTTACAGGGCGTGAACAGGGTGAAAGTGAAGGTACAAGGGCCGAAGCAACTAATTTTGGGATGATGACATTGGGATACAATAGTATGGAGGTGGGAACTATACCAAAGGTCTCTTCCGATGCTGGTGAATCGAGCAGTCTTTATTATATGGGCAGATTGCACTATGGCTACAGTAATAAATACCTTGCAACTATTACAGTTCGAAGGGATGGGTTCTCAGGTTTTTCAGAGAAGAACAAATTTGGGATTTTCCCTTCCGGCGCTTTGGCCTGGGTGGTCAGTGAAGAGAATTTTATGAAAAAAAATCAGAGTTTTATAAACCTACTGAAGATCAGGGCATCTTACGGTGCAAATGGGAACCGCTCGTTAGGAAGTTATGGAACGCTCTCTCATGTTGGAGCCAGCCAGGGCTATGTTTTTGGCGATGGTTCTTCTCCATACCTTGTTCAGGGAATTTCATCTTTGGGCAATTCCGGGTTAAAATGGGAAACCACCACAGGTACCAACCTGGGGATCGATTTTGCCTTTTTGAACCAACGGATCAGGGGGAATGTGGAATACTACAATACCAATACTTCGAATATCCTCTTTAATGTTAATATTCCTGTAGTTACCGGATACTCCAGCTTACCAGACAATATCGGGAAAATACACAATAACGGTATCGAGTTTTCCATTACCGGTTCAATCATTAAACAGAGAGACTTTAACTGGGAAATGAGTGTGAATTTTTGGAGAAACAGGAACAAAGTAGTCTCGGTACTTGGGATAGACAACAATAAAGATGGAATTGAAGATGACCTTATTGCCAACGGCTTATTTATTGGGAAGCCGATGGGTGTGGTTTACAATTATGTAGCCGAGGGTTTGTATCAAATAGGGGATACTGATATCCCAACAAATTATCATCCTGGACAATGGAGGCGCAAAGATTTAAATAATGATGGCTTAATTACTCCAGACAAAGACAGGCAAATCACCGGATATACAGATCCTGCGTATCGATTCAGTATCAATAATTATTTCCAGTATAAAAACTGGTCTTTGAGGCTATTTATCAATTCCGTACAGGGTGGAAAAAATGGGTATTATGGAGCGAATAACCCTTTAAACACTTATGGTACAAATGATAATAATACTTTCAAATGGGATTGGTGGAGCCCGGCAAACCCGAATGCAGCATACCCGCAATTGTATTATGAAACTCCTGGCGGTTATACAGTATATAAGCAACGAAATTTTGTAAGGCTTCAGGATGTTTCGTTGTCATATACGTTCAACAAGAGGTTTACCGATAAAATTGGCATTCAGGATTTGAAGATCTATTTGGCAGGGAAGAACCTCTATACCTGGACTAAATGGAAAGGTTGGGATCCGGAAACAGGGCAAGGGATCCAGGCAACTTCGCCAGTTCTTAAAGGATGTACTTTGGGCTTGGATTTCTCATTTTAACTAACTTTAATACTATTATGTTATGAAAAGGATAAAATATATATTGGTTCTCTTCTTATCAGGATTTTTCTTTTTTTCTTGCAACGAAGATCAGTTATTGAAGGAGGTACCTCTTGATTTTTATAGCCCTGAAAATTCTTACAACACTCCTCAGGGCATCGATGTTGCCATTATTAAACTGTATAGCGACCTTCGCACATCATTTGTTGTGGATAAGGGTTATTATAGCATACAGGATTGCCTGCAATTCGGGACGGACTTTGGGCGGGATGCAAGATCTCCAGGTATAGTAGGTTATGTAAATTACACTACGGCTTTAACACCTGTTTCACAATATGCGATCTATTGGTGGAAGGCTATGTATCAAATTATTTCCGAGTCAAACGTTATCATTAGCCGCATCCCTGCTATCAAATACCCTTCTGATGAGGCAAAAAATGCAGCAATTGCCGAAGCCAGTTTTTTCAGGGGCTATGCATACAGATTGCTGGCGCATTTGTATGGTGGGGTGCCAATTACACTCGAAGAAATAAGTGTTGCGAAAAGGGATTTTACCAGGGCCACCAGGGCGGACGTTTATAAACAGGCAATAACCGATCTTACATTTGCATCCATAAATTTGCCTGATATAACCCATGTAAAAGCCGATGGAAGGGTCAGTAAGGAAGCGGCATTCCATTTTCTGGCTGAAGTGTACCTGGCAACCAAGGAATGGGACAAATCAATTTCTGCTGCATCACAGATCATTAATAACCCCAATTTCCAATTAATGACCCAACGTTTTGGATCATTGAAAGATTCGCCGGGTGATGTTTGGTGGGATCTTTTTAGGGTTGGTAACCAAAACAGGGGTAAAGGGAACAAGGAAGCAATCTGGGTTAGCCAGTACGAAGACAATACTGCCGGTGGTGGGGTTGGAATCAAGAATGAAAGGAATTGGGGCCCGTTTTATTGGAGCATAAAAAGTCCGGATAATGTGAATGGCTTTATTGGCCCTACGTCAAAAAATGGCGGCCTTTGTCTAGGTCGTCTAAGACCTACCTTTCACGCTGGCGACTCAATCTGGAAAAGCGATTATAATAATGATTTGAGGAACAGTAAATATAATATCTTCAGGGATTATGTTTACGATAACCCTAAATCGGCCTATTTCGGGAAAAAAGTAAGTGAGTTTCCACCGATACCTTGGGCTACCAGGGAAAGGGATTTTTACCCCTACCTTGTAAAAGCTACAACCCCGGGGCAGCATCCGGCGACTATCATCGATCCGAAAACGGGTGTAATATTCAATACCCCGGATGCGGGTTCTGTATGTACAGACCAGTATTGGGCCCGCCTGGCAGAGACTTATTTATTTAGGGCAGAGGCGTACTTAGGGAAAGGGGACAAAGTGAATGCGGCCGCGGACATCAATATGGTACGGGTAAGGGTCAACGCTACACCGGTTGTGCCTGCTGCGGTAAATATTGATTATATCCTCGATGAAAGATTAAGGGAGCTGGCATTGGAGGAACAGAGACGATTAACATTATCCCGCCTCGGGAAGTGTTATGAAAGGACGGTAAAATACAATGAATGGGACGGTCCCAATATGAAGCCTTATCATGAGTTGTTTCCAATCCCTTTTAGCGAAATTGAACGGAATACAGGTGCAGTACTTGAACAAAATCCAGGTTACAATTAATCGTTAATCTCATTTAGAATCTGCTACCCCGTCCGATTGCGGCGGGGTAGTTCATTTCTATCCATGTCACAAATAATAAACAAACCCAACACTTCCGATCAATACCTGTTTATTAACCAATGTGCTTCCGCTATTGAGTTTTTCGACCGATGATGATCCGTTCGTCTTGGTCGTTGTAAGCTCTTCGAAACTATTTTGTGATTTTGAATGTTGGTAATCCAATGCCACTTTGAACTGCAATTTGTCGGTTACCTTAAACCTAACAGCACTTCCGGCAAGCAAATCAAGGGATAAATGGATGTTGTCGGTGTTGTGCTGAAGGTATTCCCAACTGCCCGAGGAGGGTTTATATAACAATTTCTGGTTAGGCAGGTAGGTCACGTTCATTCCTGCCATCGCCTGAAAATCCCATGCAAACCGCTCAAAATTCAGTGAAAAAACAGGCCCGAATACCAAACTGTTCGACATCCATGAATTGACTGTTAGTGTCAGGTTGTCCCTTTCTGCTTCGGTAAATGGCACCAGTTTTTTCATCCGGTCCTCCATCATCGTTCCCATTCCATTGCGGTCGACCGTATTGTTGTTAAGCATCACCATCCCTTTCAGTCCCCAATGGTTGCTTAAAGGATAGGTAGCATCAAGGTTGAGGGCGAATCCATTCAAGGCAAATCCGGCGCCGGCGTTCGCCGGATTGGTCGCGGCAAAAGCTCCCGTTGGCAGGCAACCACCCATCGAAATTGAAAAATACCAATTGTCTGGTTGCGCAGACAATGGTATAGACAAGAGCATAAATGCACAAACAAACAACAGGTTTCTCATGATGAATGAATTTAAAATCTTGAATTTCTTCAATATAGCAGAGAGATAAAAGGTTGGACCATCCCCTGTATGATCTTTCCGGTAGCCGGATCCAACTGCGATCCAAAGAGGCTGTGGGGGATTGAGAATATCCCGAGAGTTACCAATGCGGCAGCTACCACCCAATATCTTGACTCTTTTTCCCAGTTAAAGAGGAAGGCGATGACCCAGGCCGCAAAGGCTATCAAAGTTTTGTTGTCGGTAAGGTCCCATCCGTATGGAACGCCTGCCCAAAGTTCGTTGAAGGCATATTTTTGAACAATAGGGCCCATGATCAGTCCGCCGACAAAGATGGTCGCCAGCGTTATCTTCATCATTTTCACCGAGGGAATTTTAAAAAGGGCGAAAACCCCCGCAACATTGCTGAACAACATGGCAAGAAACATGATCAGAATATGCGGAATCAATACAAATTCCGGCACGTGACCTTTGAAACGGATAACTGTTGGCGTTCCGTTGTTCAGCACAACCTGTTCTGCCGCTTTGTTCAGCACAATTTTGTATTCGAGTTTGCCGGCCATTCCCTGATGGGGCAATAAGGCAGTTAGCACTCCACCTTCCCTGGTCATCGGCAATTTGGTAAAATCTACCTTCCGGGGGAATACCCTGTATTCGAGTGTCCCGGCTACTTCCGGATCCTGCACTGTGATGGCAATGGGACAATCCCCCTCCCCGTCAAAAGAACGGAGCAATTTAAATTTGTAGGTCTGTCCCGAAATGGTGGCCCTGGTCCGTTGTGGATGTGTAGGGCCTGTCAATCGTTGGTAAAGGGCTGCTGCAATGGTTAGGAGGATCGCAAAAATCCAGATAATCGCTTTCTTTGTCTGCATGAATGGTCTGTTTATGGTTCGAGTCACATATTGGTCAATTTACGAATGTAATGCAGGAGATGTTTCCCTTGTTTTTCATTCGCGGCTCTTCGACAAATTACGCAGTGAAATTACAACAATGCACCTGTGAAAAAAACAGGAGGGTGAATATTTTATTTTCTTCGGAAAAATGGGAAGCTTAGGCAAATGTAACGCCGGGATTTGCTATTTTTACGCATCACTCACTATTTGAATTATCTACCATGGAATTAAAATCTAAATTATTATTTGTAACCCTTTTTTTAATGATGGCAGTGGCGCAACCACTATTTCCGAAAGATGGCGCCAAATCGAAAGGGCAGGGGACTGTTACTTTTGCCGACAAAAGTGATCAAAAGCGCGTGGATGTACTGATGGACGGGAAACCCTTTACCTCCTACATCTGGCCCGACAACGTAATGAAACCCGTTTTATATCCTGTTATTACCGCTTCGGGAGCGGAGGTTACCCGCGGTTTTCCGATGAAACCAAGGGAGGGGGAGCGGGTGGACCATCCGCACCATGTTGGAATTTGGTTCAACTACGGGGATGTCAATAAATTGGATTTCTGGAACAATTCAGAGGCGATCAAACCAGTGGAGAAAAACGGATACGGTACCATCCGCCACAAATCCATCGAAAAGAAAGAGGGCGGTAAAGGACACGGGGTCCTCGTGGTAACGGCTACATGGGATACCCCGAACGGGAAAAAGTTGCTGGAAGAAACGACTGAATTGCATTTCATCAACCAGGGAAATACCCGCATCATTGACAGGATAACCAAACTAACTGCTGGATCAGAGCCTGTATCTATGGCCGACAACAAAGAGGGGGTTATCGCCATTCGCGTAGCCCATCAACTTGAACTTCCTCAGAAAGATCAAGTGATCATGACCGATGCGAAGGGAAACCCAACTACCGTGAAAGCCATGAGCACCGAGGGGGTAACCGGAAGTTACAGGACCAGTGAAGGGATCAAGGACGATGCAGTATGGTCGACCCGCGGGAGGTGGTGTGACCTGAGCGGAACCATTAACAACGAAAAAATTGCCCTTGTGATTTGCGACCATCCTAAGAATGTGGGCTATCCAACCTACTGGCATGCCAGGGGATATGGCCTGTTTGCGGCCAATCCGCTGGGATGGAGCGTATTTACGAAGGGGAAAGAGAAATTGGATTACAGCATACCTGCCGGTAAAACGGCAATATTCATGTATAGGATGCTCATTCACAATGGGTCTGATCTTTCAGACGAGGCCATCAATGCCCTGGCCGATGACTTCGCCAAAAAATATTGAACCACACCGTGGACCAACGATAAAAAAATCCGGATCGAATCCGGGTTTTTTTATTTTTACCATTCGTAAGCAAACCATCACCTTCTACCAAATTCAATGGCCTTAAACTATATCTGGATCTTCTTTTTTGTGATTGCATTCGTGATTGCGCTTGTCAAGCTGATCTTTCTTGGCAATGTGGATACCTTTTCTGAAATGGTGAATGCCACTTTCGAGATGTCAAAAACAGGTTTCGAGATCTCGCTGGGGTTGACGGGTGTTTTGACCTTTTGGTCCGGGATCATGAAGATAGGTGAGATGGGGGGAATTGTCAATATTGTTTCCAAACTGATTGGTCCTTTTTTTAACAAGTTATTTCCGGAATTGGGGAGAAACCATCCGGCCTATGGGCCAATGATGCTCAATTTTGCTGCCAACATGATGGGTCTCGACAATGCGGCTACCCCAATGGGACTTCAGGCTATGAAGGAGATGCAGGTAAGCAATCCCAACAAGGAGGTTGCTTCCAATGCCCAGATCATGTTTCTGGTGTTGAATGCCTCGGGGTTGTGTCTGATCCCCATCTCAATCATGGTTTACCGGGCGCAACTGGGCGCCAAAGACCCTTCAGATATTTTCATCCCCATCCTTTTTGCTACTTTTTTCGCCAATATGACAGGTTTGATTTCCGTATCAGTCGTGCAAAAGATCAAACTGTGGGACAAGACAATACTTGCTTACCTGCTCGGAACGACGGCCCTTGTGGCGACATTGATCTTTTCGATCAACAGCATGTCGCAGGAACAGATCTCCATTTTTTCGAAAGTAGCCACCAATGTGATCCTCTTTTCCCTGATCCTGTTTTTCATTTTACTGGGCGTTAAAAGTAAGATCAATGTGTATGAGACTTTTATTGATGGCGCTAAGGAGGGCTTTTCCACTGCAGTCCGGATTATCCCGTATCTGGTCGCCATCCTGGTAGCCATTGGTGTTTTCAGGGCATCAGGGGCCATGGATTTTTTGGTGGCCGGGATTAAATGGATTTTCGATTCGTTGGGAATCAATTCGGAGTTTGTGGCAGCCCTTCCGACCGGCTTGATGAAACCATTGAGTGGAAGTGGTTCGCGCGGGATGATGATTGATGCCATGAAAATGTATGGGGCCGACTCTTTTATTGGTAAGCTCTCCTGCACCGTTCAAGGCGTCTCGGATACAACTTTTTTTATTTTGGCGCTCTATTTCGGCTCGGTGGGTATCAAGAAAACCAGGCATGCGCTGGCATGTGCCCTGCTGGCCGATTTGGTAGGATTAATTGCAGCCATACTGATCGGTTACCTTTTCTTTCATTAATCTGAAATTGGATGAGACATACCTGGATCATAAAAGAGGTAGAAAAGGTGTTTGAAGAGTTGGATGCCCATCTCTCGACAACAGCCGCAATAAGCGGACTAAAATGCCCGGATTTTTGCGGGATGTGTTGCCGTAAAGCCGATATTGAGGCCTCTCCCTTAGAGTTTATGCCGCTGGCAGCCTGGCTTTATAAAACCGGAAAGGTAGATGATTTCCTGACCAGGCTGGATCATCCTAAACATGGCTGGTGTGCATGTTTTGATCCAGATGCTGCTTCCAAAGGCGAGTGGGGATGTCAGTTCTACGAAAAAAGAGGTTTGATTTGCCGGCTTTTTGGTTTTGGTTTCAGGTTAAACCGCGAAAACCAACCTACCCTGGTTACCTGTAAAATCATGAAATGTTCCCAGTCGGCCGCAGTCGCCAAGGCTGGTGAAATGGCAATATCCACGCCGGAAGAGATGCCCATCTTCAGCAATTATTTTATGCGCCTGCTTGCGATAGATCCGGATTTGGCGGTACCACAAATGCCCATCAATGATGCCATCCGTGTGGCGATTGAGAAGCTGTACTTCTACTATTTGGACAAGGAAGAAATGTGAAAATTTTTGCTTAAATTTCTTCCTGTAGGTGGATTATCCCATTACTAGACGCGGGTTTTAGATATCCTTAATGATGTTTAAGAAGTCTTCCAATTTGTAGGCTCCATCAACTGCGCGTCTTTCGTAAACCATGAAGTAACGATAATTATTTCCCGCTTTGCTTTTCCAAAGATCTCCAAGTTTTATTTTTTGTTCTGCATCTAAATGGTCCCCTTTGGTTTCCAATAAAACGGTCTTACCACTTTTAGTCTGTATAATGAAATCCGGGTAATGATTAATAAAACCATTAATTCTGAAACCTTTACGCTCAATGTTCCTTGTCCAGAATGCTATATTACGCATGTTGCCAATTTCGTTGATTACACGTTCTTCATAGCCATTCATACTACCTTCACGCTCATACAGCGATTTGGTTATATTTTTTGATGTTTCTCCCGGTGAAATGCTTTTGGGTAACATAAATGATGGCTTTATAAAAACCTTATCGGTATCAAGAAAATCTTTAAATTTTTGCTCTGCAAAAATTTCTGATAACGATTTGATTTTCAGCTTTATTTTATCGGTGTAAGTGTATTCATTGTTGGCAAGATCGCCAAATTGCTCGTCTCCAAAATCCTCTAAGATCCGCTTAATGTATTTTTCAATTTCTTTATCAGGAATTGGATACATATTCCCGATAATACTCATGATCCTTTTGGCGAAATTTATAACCCGACTCTCTTTTCTCGATGGATTAAGGATATAGGTCATTACGCTTTGTTTAATCTCACCATCAAGCCGCACAAATGTTGGTGTATGTTCTTTTTTAGTTTCATCCAGATCTACTTTGTATAACTCTGATGTAATGCTGTCGAAGGCAATATTAGTGTCTTGTTTGCTTAATGCGAAACCATCTAAAAGATTCTCCTTTTCTAGTGGCAAATCTTCTTCTTTTTGTCCGAACAGGTCGTTTGCAGGGACTTTCAGATAGAACTGCGGCAGAATTATCTCTCCCGCTTGTTCTCTGAAAATGTCTTTGATACTGAATGTTTTCACAAGTTTTTGTAATTCGTTTGGTAGGGCTGTAAGGTTGTTTGCTTCCATTTCAGAAACTGTTTTTTCAAATGCTTCCGTTTGCTGGATGGCCGTTTGTTCAATTTCAGCAATTGTATTACTTGTCTGCACTATATCTGAAGGACCTGAAATTCTTGATGTATCAATATCCGATGTAATATCTTCGTTTGTTTCTTCGGTAGATGGAAATATCGTGAGTAATTGCAACGGGTCTAGTTTTCTTGCTTCTTCAAGTATGGAAGGTTCCGTTAATTTGAAGTCTTTGTCGCTGAACCCTGCTTTGTTTAAGCCTTTTACAATGTTGTCCAATGTCTCAAGAAACTTTGAGGAAGCCGTTAAAACATAACTCAGATTTAGCAATGGGAAATTGTGTTTCATTACATAGGGCTGTCGTAAAACCCGGCCTAATATTTGCTCTACATCTATGGCCGAGGACTTGTCGGCCAATGAAGCCAGAATATAGGCAAAAGGACAGTCCCATCCTTCTTTAAGCGCGTTGATGGTTATGATATAACGCACCTTGCACTCCTTGCTCATTAGGTCTTCGCCTTTTATTTCATTGACGTAGGCCGTTTTAATTTTTATCTCGTCTGGTGAGATTTTAAGTTCGATGAGTTTTTCTTTTAGTTTCTGAACATTAGATTTTTCTTCTTCTTCGTCCTTGAAATTTTTTCCGTTCCTGGGTTGTGCCTGAAACAATACAATAGGTCGAATGTACTTTCCGCCTTTCTTTTCTTCATCTATGGCTTGCAATTCTAACCGCTTTTGTAACTGCAATGCCGAATTGATTACTTCGGTCTTATCCTGATGGTTGTATACGATGACCGGAAGTTTCACCATGCTCTCCTTTTTCAGTTCCAACGCATCGATGAAGCTGATAATGTTGCTATTGTTTCGGGGTGTTGCCGTGAGGTCGAGAATAAAGCAAGGATTGATAATTTTGAGCATATCGACACTCAAATCGCTTTCTGCATTGTGACTTTCGTCGACTATCACTACCGGATTCAGGTATTCAATTACTGAACCCAACGTTATTTCGGTCTCTTTACCCAATAGGCTTTCAAACGATTGGAGATTCCCGTTTTCCTGAAAAACTTTTCTGTCTTCCTTGTTTTTCGACCTTAAGCTATCAAAGCTGAATACCAGAATATTC
>Ga0172379_10005669_pt1 | contig 17322 bp, 23 predicted proteins | sample GrowelOW334metaG_FD_119756 | JGI IMG/M metagenome (GOLD analysis project Ga0172379, IMG submission 119756) | Groundwater microbial communities from an aquifer near a municipal landfill in Southern Ontario, Canada - Groundwater well OW334 metaG | ecosystem: Environmental > Aquatic > Deep... | reverse complement strand
TTACCCCTCGCAATTATGAAGATAACAATTTGCGGAAGCATAGCATTTTACGATGAAATGCTCGACGTAAAGAAAAAATTAGAACAGCTTGGTCATCTGGTTAAATTGCCGCCTTTCGAGGTCAAAGATGAAAATGGCGATATGATTCCTGTGAAGGAATATTATGCTAAAAGAAAAGCCGAAACGAATGACACTAGTTGGATTTGGGACAGGAAAGAAGAGGCTATGAAGTTGCATTTTGAAAAAGTAACCTGGAGTGATGTTGTTTTAATTTTAAATTATAATAAAAATAATATTCCAAATTATATAGGTGCCAATACCTTATTAGAAATGGGCCTAGCCTTTCATCTGAACAAAAAAATATTTTTACTAAATGATATTCCTGAAATAAATTATAAAGAGGAGCTCCTCGGAATGAAACCAATGGTTATTCACAATGATCTAACAAAAATAAAATAGGTAAATTTACAAACACAAAATTATATAATAAAAATAAAATTTAAATAACTATATTTAATATGGAAATAAAAGAATCACAAAAAAAGGTTTATAAAATACTCCTAAAAAATGCCAAAAGAGATAATATTAAAATAGATGATGATTACTTATTACTAAAACTCACTGAAGAACTGGGCGAATTCATACAATCATATCTAATACACAAAAAAAGATGTCGACCAGTAAAATATACAGCGCCCCAAGTATCTAAAAAAGAATTATTCAAAGAATTATCAGATGTTTTGGGATTGGTTTTGTCAATTGCCGAAAATCTCAATATTAATATTGAAGAAGCTTTAATAAAAAAATGGATTACTAGAGAGTGGATTAAAAATTAAAAATTGGCTATAAAGAAGAACCACCAGATCTTGCAATCCGGTGGTTTTTTATCATGTCCTCTTTTTTTTCTTGAGGCTCTTCTTGTTGAGTTGGTGGTGGCGGTGGATAGTCCTCGTATTCATATTCATATGTTGTGGTGGTGAGAAACAAAATCACAATACAATTTATCAAAAAACCACACAAGATACAACGAATCCCAATGGATCTCAAATAGGCTTTCCTCTCTACCCAGCCGATGATCAAAAGAACAAAGCCACCAATCAACAAGATACTTGCCACAAAAGAAGCGAAAGAAAACAGTATATCTGACAACATTTGGACTCCTTGTCCTTGGCGGTTAAAAGATCTTTTAATAGTAGATATTATTATATAAAGCTAAGATTGTCAATAAAAAGATGACAAAAATCCAAATAATGCTAAAATTAAAATAAAGCTATAAATTAAAATAAAATAATGCCCGAACTAAGCCTCTACTTTATCCTCTCCCAAATTGCAGTGACTATTGCCATGGTTTTTGATTTTCTGAGCTTTCAATTTAAAAAAAGACAAGCTACTATTTTGTGTTTTATAATTTCCGCTAGTCTGATTAGTACTCATTATTTTTTATTGGGGAAAACTGCCGCTGGAGTAATCACATTTTTGTCTGTCGTGAGATTTATCACTTCCTATTTTAGTATTAAGAAAAAATATTTATTTTTATTTATTACTCTAAATACTTTATCATTATTTTTTACTTACAATAATACTAGTGATTTCATAGTCTATATCGGATCAGTGATATTTATGACTGGCAATTTTCATGCTGACAACAAATCAATGCGCAAGCTAATGATGCTAGGAACATCTATATTTATCTTATATAATTTTATTATATTTTCTCCAATGGCCGTAATCATGGAAAGCTCATTTTTGATGAGTAATTTTATTGGCTATTATAGGCATTATATAAAAACCAAAAAAATATGAAAAAACGTAACGTATCAGTAATATTATTATACAACGATAAAAAAGAGGTCCTCTTACAACACCGTAGCGAAGATTCTCCAACTTTAGCTGGCTATTGGGCTTTTTTTGGTGGTGGCATAGAGGCAGGAGAAAACCCTGAAGAAGCTGTAAAAAGAGAAACGATAGAAGAACTTAATTATCAATTAAAAGGTCCCCAAAAAGTAATGACTCAAAATTTTATTGGTGAAGTTTATGAAGGAGTAAAATATGTATTTATAGAAAAATATGACTCTTCTCAAAAACTTGAGCTACATGAAGGACAGGGTATGAAATGGGTTAAAATTTCTAATACAAAAGAAATGAAAATAATTGACCATGATAGAGAAGTCTTAGAATTTGTTGAAAATAATATATTAAAATAAACAAAACTATGAAAAAAAATTTATTACTTCTGGTCTTTCCCTTATTAATAGGCGCCGGTTGCAATTCTTCTGTAAATTTATCAAATTTAAAATATTGTCAAACAGACAATGACTGTACAATAAAATATAATATTAAATATGAGGGAAATTGTTCAGCAGGTTGCTTTAACAAAGACGCTAAATCTGACAATAGTTGCAATTTGGTATGGGAAAGCTTTGCACCAAATAAAACCTGTACTTGCAATGACAACTTGTGTTCTTAATTGTATCCCCTAGCCCCGCCGTAGGCGGGGCTATTTTATTTGTACTTTTTTATTGAATAAAGTAATATGAGTATATGAAATATCATAAAAGAGCTGCCGTAATAATAATCAAGGATAACAAAATACTCCTAATGCATAGACTAAAAAATGATAGAGAGTATTATACTATCCCCGGTGGTACACTAGAAGATGAAGAGACTATCGAGCAAACTGCTATTAGAGAAATAAAAGAAGAGACCGGTCTAGATATCTCTTTGAGTGAATTGCTCTGGGAATACAAAGATGAGTATCATCATGGTTATTATTTTTTGGCTCAAAATATCAATGGCCAAGTAGAGCTAGGTGGTGAAGAACTAGACAAAAATAATCCACAAAATCATTATGCCCTAGAGTGGATTGAATTAAAAAATATAAAAAATATATTACTCTATCCTCGCCAAATAGCTGAAAATATCTATAAAAAATTTAAATAAATAAAATATGAACCATTTTGAAAATCAACACACTGAGTCTCCAAATACAAAAATAGATGAGCTACTAAAAAAATTGGCTGATTTAGACATTCATCTAGAGCAAGAAACTGCCGACACAGAGCAGCTCAGCCCTCAAGAGAGAATAAAATCAATTAAAAATGTTTGGGATGCTATCAAAGCGAAACTAGACAATCCTGAAACAGCTTTGGATGTGGGCTCTGGTTTTGGCTACGGAACAGTAGTTTTGGATATGGAGGGTATTAAAACCGTTGGGATTGAGAGTGTGCCTATTAAAAATCAACAAGCTGTAGCATTGTTTCAAAAAGTTGATATTATTTTACATGAAATAGATGAGATTGATTTTGAAAAATCTCCAGCTATATTGGAAGCTGACTTCAATAAATTGGACGAAAAAGAAATTGTTGATTTAATCACCATGTTTTATCTAAGTGAAGAATTGGTAAGCAAAGAAAAAACGTTTCAGATGTGTGAACAACTACTCAAAAAAAATGGTCAGATAGTACTAGCCACTGAAGCTGATAGAGCAACCGTAGAAACTATTATTTCTTCTGGTAATATAAAATTGCCAGCTAATTTTTCTGTTGAAATAATTGATCTACCCAATAATTTTGAAAAAACAGTTATAATATTGACCAAAATTTAAATAGCCAAAAATAAAAAAACGCACTAACTTCCTATGTTTTAAGTGCGTTATTATAATTCCTCTATCAATAGAATCAATTGTCCGTATTCTACGGGCATATCATCTAATAATAGAAATCCGATTATCTTACCATCTATGGGGGACAAGACATCGGTATACAAACCCAGGGCTTTAATACGCCCTAAGACTTGGTTTTTTTGTACCTTTCGGCCAATACGAGCCACGACTTCGTCGCTCTGTTCCATTTTGGCCCAATAAAAAGTACCAACCATTGTTGATCTTATCTCCACAATAAACCTCCGAATCTATGATAAATAAATACTAAAATATTATAAAAGTCTTGATTTCTATTGCTATTAAAGATCTGGCAAATGACAATACACCATACAATATATTATATATTTAGTCAATTTTAAAAATTTGTACTTTCCAACCCTATACAGTAAAATAACTATATAAATTAAAATTAAGCTATGAAAAAAGAAATCGCCATTATCTATGATGTTGATGGTACTCTAGCCAAAGGCAATCTACCAGAGCAAAAACTCTTACCTGATTTAGGAATCAATACTCAAGCCTTTTGGCAAGAAACTGAAAATTTAAAAAAACAAAATGACTCGGATGGCATCCTGGCTTATATGCATCTATTGGCCAAAAAAGCTGCTGCCAAAAATTTTAAGCTCTCACCAGAAATATTTGCTAAATATGGTTCTGAAATAAAGTTTTTTAAAGGTGTAGATACTTGGTTTAATAGAATAAATAAATTTTCAACTGACCAGTATGTTATTAGACATTATATTATCTCCTCTGGCTTACATGAAATGCTAGCCTCTACTTCGATAGCCAAACATTTTAAACAAATCTTTGCTTGTAAATATCTTTATGATGAAAATGATTCTATCTTGTCACCAGCTGTCGCTATAAACTACACTACCAAAACTCAATATCTATTTCGGATAAACAAAGGTATATTAAATCATTATGATGATAAAGCTTTAAATAAATGGATGGCCACCAAAGATAGACCAGTGCCTTTTTCTAGAATGATTTATCTAGGTGATGGAGATACTGATATCCCAGCCATGAAAATGGTCAAAACCAATGGTGGTGCTTCTATTGGTGTTTTTGATCCCGACAAATGGAGTGACAGCGCTCATCAAGACAAAATATACAAACTAATTTCAGAAGATAGAGTAACTTATGTAGCCCCAGCTGATTATTCCAATAGTTCTCAGCTAGATATTTTGATAAAAGGTATACTCGGCCGGATAATAAACGAAAATAAATAATCTATAGATCTTACTTTGGATTATTTAAAATTATTATAATAAATTATTTGAGTAAAGTTGGTTTTCTAATCGTCCGACCTTGATTGGCTCCAGCAGCTATACCTCCGCCTGAGCCTCCTGCCTGTGTATCAGGACTTGACCAAGGATTTTTCTTTATTGATACAGAGCCTCTGTTTGTCAAAAAATCTGGCAACTCTCGCACCGGACTTGGCTTAATTTCTTCTTTGATGGCGGCTGATCTCTGTTCGGCTTTGCTGGGTTTTTTTATTGCTACAGCCTTGCTAGCACCCACCTTGCTAAAATGTCTAAAAAGTCTTTCAATAACCTGAATATCTGATGAAGTAAGATATTGGTCATTTTTTTTGACTTCTCTGAGCATTTTTTCAGCCATACCACTAGTAACCTCATTACTTCTAATATATTCTTCGTATTTTTTGGCCACAGCACTAAGGGCTTGTTTGTTGTCCTTTAGACTCTTAAGTGATGGATTTTTTACCACCGAATCAGACAAAGCCCTATTAAAACTACCAGCTTTGTTGCCAGTGCCATAAAATTTATTACCCCGAGAAAATCGGCCTTTTATTACATCATCTATCAGACTCATAATAATTATAATTAATGAATATTATCTATATAATATCATATTTATTTTATTTTTACGAACCAATAAAAATGCTTAATTAAATGATTTTTGACCAAAAAAGTGAATCAAGGTAAAATTACTTTATAAATTTTAAAATAAAATTTTATGGATAATATTGAGAAAAAAAAGATAAAAGATTACCTCAATAGCCCTGATACTGAGCTATTGGAAATAGTCTATGATCAATACGATACTCCCAATGCTGATTTGGCCAAATGGACCCTCAACTATCGTCTTTATGATAATATGGTCCAACTAAATCAGACTATTTTTCAAAATAGCAAAAACACGGCCAAATACAATCGCTATATGCTGTGGTTAGCAATACTCATGGCGACTATCACATTTTTAAATCTTATGTTGATTATCCGAAGTGCTTTCATTGATTTAAATTTTTAAAACAATGACTGTAAATAGTGGGAAAATACATATCTATACTGGCGATGGCAAGGGCAAAACCACCGCTGCTCTAGGTCTAGCTATTCGGGCTATAGGCAATGGCTTAAAAGTAGGTATTATTTATTTTGATAAAGGTGGAAACTATTATGGCGAGCGTAAAATCCTAGACAAACTCAAAGCTGAAGGATTGGAATATATGGCTTTTGGTGAAGCACGCATGACTGTGGGCAAAGGTTTTCGCTTTAAAAACAACACTGAAGATTTACAACAAGCTCAACTAGCTGTTGATCAAGCTATCAAATGGATGAAATCAGATTTTGACTTGCTCATTCTTGATGAAATCAACACTACAGTCAAAACTGGTTTACTAAAACTAGCTACTATCTTACATCTTATTGGCCAAAAACCTGAAAAATTGGAGCTAGTCTTGACTGGTCGCTATTGCCCTGATAAAGTAATGGAACTCGGCGATCTTATAACAGAAATGAAGCCTATAAAACATTATATAAAAACTGGCTTGTCCGCTAGAAAAGGTATTGAATTTTAAATCATTGGGTCATTCCAAATTTGTTTGAAAGATAAAAATAAATATTATGAAAAAACTAGCTATTTTTATTATTTTAATACTTATCATTGGAGCTATTTTTTATTTTTGGGAAAAAAATAGTTTTAAAAATGATTGGGAACATAACCCAAAAATACCTCAAGAAGAGAAAAAAAATAATCTTGGCCAACCTCCTTATGAGACTTACACATACTGGACATTATCATTCCAATTTTCAGAATCTGAAATAGTAGATAATATAAAATTTGAGATGAAAAAAAGTATTTATGATGATATCAGTGTAAAATCGCCTTTGTCTCTTATCACAGAAGCCGTGGCCAAACAACAAAATTGGGATTTTGAATACGAGGATTATGGAAGTATGGGCATACTAGTTACTAAAATTAGAGACAAAAAAAATGGTCAAGATCAAAAATATTGGCAATTTTTTGTAGATGGGGAACAACCACAAATATCAGTTGATAAATATTTTCCTCAAAGTGATACTAAAATTCAATGGAAATTTATAGAATCTGAATTATAAAAACTATGAAAAAAAATATATTACTAATAATTATCGTATCTTTGGTAGCCTTGGCAGCTCGCTTTATACCACATATACCAAATTTTTCTCCCCTAGCTAGCGTGTTTCTTTTTGCTGGTGTCTATGGAAAATCCAAACAATATATACTGTTACCACTAATAGCTTTATTTATATCTGATTTATTTTTGGGTTTTTATAAACTAGAAATTGTTTTGGCTGTTTATGGCTCCTTGAGTTTAATAGGTGTTATAGGTTTCTGGCTCAAAAAAAATAAAAATATACTCAATATAGCTAGCTCTGTACTAGCTTCGGCTCTATTATTCTTTTTGCTAACCAATTTTGCCGTTTGGTACTTCGGCACTTGGTATAGCCATGATTTGTCCGGATTACTTCTCTGCTATAATCTAGCCATTCCTTTTTTCAAAAGCACTCTACTATCTAACATAATATATTCCACACTACTATTTGGTGTTTATGAATTTGTACTCTATACCATAAAAGAAAAAAAGCTAATTACCAATGAATAGACTTACTGGTTTAATACGTCGAGCTTGGCTCGGCGTTTTTTTTATTTTATGCTATAATAAACTTAATTAAAAATAACAAATAAAAAGATGAATCTTAATTCTTTATTTAAAACAGCGACCGAAAAAAAGGCTTCTGACCTTCATATTATAGTTGGTAGGCCGCCCATACTAAGGATAGATGGTGAACTAAAAATAATGAAAGATTTGGAAGAAATAACTAGAGAAAAAGCCAAAGAGATGATTTTTAGTATTTTGACCGAACGTCAAAAAGCAAAATTTATTGACGAAAGAGAACTAGATTTATCTTATGAAATTCCAAAATTTTCTCGTTATCGTGTAAATATACACTGGGAAAAAGATAATATTGGTTTGGTGGCTCGTGTTATCTCCAACAAAGTCCCAGCAATGGAAGATTTGGGATTGCCTCCTATTGCCAATGAAATGATAGAGCGCACCTCTGGCTTACTGCTAGTGACTGGTCCAACTGGTTGTGGTAAGTCCACTACTCTAGCAGCCATGGTCGAAAAAATAAATAGCCTACGTTTTGCCAATATCATCACTCTAGAAGATCCGATAGAATATATTCACACTCCAAACAAAAGTATTATCAAACAGCGTCAACTAGGCAACGATATGCTATCTTTTGATGCTGCTCTTCGTCATGTCCTTCGTCAAGATCCAAATGTAATCATGGTAGGTGAAGTCAGAGACCTAGAGACTATGTCAGCGACTATTACGCTAGCTGAAACCGGTCACTTGGTACTAGCTACTCTCCATACTCACAACGCTTCACAAACTATTGATCGTATCATAGATGTATTTCCACCTCATCAACAAGCTCAAGTCAGATTGCAATTATCTATTTCTCTAAATGGTATTATCTCCCAACAACTATTGCCAAAAATTGGTGGTGGTCGTATCGCTGCTAGAGAAATACTTATCAATACTCCAGCGGTAGCCAATATCATCAGAGAAAACAAAATTCCTCAAATCAAAAGTGTTATTCAAACTAGTGCTGAGGAAGGTATGTTTTCTATGGAACAACACATCAAAGATCTCTTAGAGAGAAATCAAATAGAAGAAACAACTGCCTTAGCTTATATCAATAACTTACAATAATGGCCCAATTGGATTTAAACACCATAGCTTTATTCAAAGATTTAAACAATGACGAAATAGAACTCATCAAAAGTTTTTTGATTGAAGTATATTATAATCAAGATGATTTTATTTTTACGAAAAATAAAATACGAGATAGGATTATTATTGTTAATGAAGGTTTTGTGGTTTTGGAAACAGAATTACAAGGCCCAAAAACTATTGCCTTATTTAAACAAGGTGATAGCTTGGGAGAGATGGCTCTGATAGAAAAATCTAGCCCCCATACATACAATGTCAAAGTAGTTAGCCAAAAATTTAGCGGCTTCGAATTATCTAGCTACAATTGGTATAGTATTATAAAAAAATCTCCACCCATTGCCGAAAAAATCTATAAAAACATAGCCCATAATCTAAAAAATAGATTGACTCATGCCAACAATAAACTAGTAGCCCTATTTACTACTGGTAAAATGATTGGTAGCTATGATAGTTTTTCTGAATTAAGTAAAGCGATTATAGAAATAATTTTAAGTATTATTCCCTCTGATAAGGCTTTGTTTTTGACCTATGCTCCTGAGACCAAAAAGGCATTGGTACACCAAAGTATTGGCTACCCAAAAATAAAAGAAGGTCAAAATATTGATGCTCACAAAGACAATGTATTAAATCTATTGGTCAAAGAGCCTGGTACTAGTATTTTCAATATTGACTCTTGGCCAAGAGGATCTTCTGACCTCCCTTACAAATGCAATAATCTTATAATATCCCCAATTCATATCAAAAATAGAGTACTTGGTTTTATAATCTTGGGAGATAGGACAGATAAAAACAATTTTTCTATAAACAACAAAATACTACTTCAAGCAATAGCTAGTCAGTTGGCCCCAGCTATAGAAGATATGATTTGGGAAAAATTTTCTTCTGCGCAAGCTGAAATAAAGCAAATATATATTGACCCTTTTAGTAAACGCTAGTTTTTTAGACAAATACAACGGGATTGATTTATTTGAGCTATTGTGTTATAGTGCTGTGGCTCTATAGCTTTTTATAAGCTATTTTTAATTTCCAAGCACCTGTAGCTCAACTGGATAGAGCGGCTGGCTTCGGACCAGTAGGTTGTGGGTTCAAATCCTGCCAGGTGCACCATTCGACTCCGTCGCGTCAGACGCGACTTCGCTCATGGTCTTCAACCACAAAAATATATTTAATTATTTTGCCCTTATAGCTCAGTTGGTAGAGCAGTTGCCTCTTAAGCAAACGGTCCCAGGTTCGAGTCCTGGTGGGGGCACCACTTAAATAATCCTAATCGGATTGTTTTTTATTTTATCACAAACCTTTTATTATTGACTAAAACATTATATTATGCTAAAGTAAGGTGTTTATTAGTCCTCTTCACTTATTCAATCCCCACGAAAGGTGGTGTTTATGTCCGGTTTTGGCAACCAAGGTCCCTTTGAATCAGTTGTCGCTATAGACAACATTGATTTCAATAGGAATCTGGAAGAAGAGCCAGACTCTTCGTTTCCCTTCGGTGCTGTCTTATCTCACGACTGAGAATCTCAGTTGACGGCGACGCGCTTGACGCGTCGCCGCTTTTTTACTAATTTTACTTTCTTTTTACTTAAATATCTGTTAAATTATAGCTATGGAAATAATATATAAAGACGAAGCCAAAGAACGTCTAGATAAATTTTTAATAAATCATCTAGCTATTTCTCGCAGTCAAATAAAAAAAATTATTCTAGATAGTCAAGTAACGGTCAATGACAAAGTAGCTAGTGTCCATCATTGGCTTCGTAGTGGCGACAAAATATTATATAATCCTCAAGAAGAAAAAATAAATACTACTTTTTCTGCTGTCCCCAAAATCATAGACAAAAATGATGAATTTTTGATACTTGAAAAACCTCATGGGCTACTAGTACACGCTACTGATAAAGGAGAGGTAAATACTCTAGCTGATTGGGTAATGCAAGAATTTCCTGAATCTATCAAAATTGGTGATGATCCAAATCGTCCCGCTATAGTACATAGATTGGATAAAGAGGTGTCAGGACTCATGGTTATCCCGTTGACTCAAGATAGTTTTGATAATCTAAAAAAACAATTTCAAGATAGGACTATTACCAAAGAATATACTGCCCTAGTGCATGGACAACTGTTAAATACCAAAGGTGAAATCAATACTCCTATTGAACGTGACAAAAAAACTGGTCTAATGAAAGTACAATCTGGTCACTTTAGTGGTAAGTCAGCTTTGACTACTTATGAAATCATTAAAAAATTTATAAATTATACTTTGGTCAAAGTAAAGATAAAAACCGGTCGTATGCACCAAATCAGAGTTCATTTTTATAGTATTGGGCACTCTATTGTTGGCGACAAGCTATATCAAACCAAAGATTTGCGCAAAAAGAAAAAAGTATTGGAACAAAGAATTTTTCTACACGCTCATTATCTAAAATTCCAAGATTTGGCAGGTAATTCACATGAGTATCATTCCAAGTTACCGGCTATTCTTCAAGATTTTTTAAATAAATTAAAATAATGAAAAGTGAAAAAATAATTGCCATCATTACTGGACCATCTGCAGTTGGTAAAACTACTATTGCCAAAGAAGTTTTGCGTCGTTTAAAAAGCTTTAAAGCTTCTACCACTTATACTACTCGTCCTAAAAGAGACAAAGATACGGAAGATAAAATAATGTATTATGTGTCTGAAACAGAATTTCGTAGTATGATAGATGATGACCAGTTTATTGAATGGGCTCAGGTACATGACAATTTTTATGGAACAAGTAAAAAAGCTTTAGAAGAAACTCTAAAAACCCACAATGTATTGATGAATATTGATGTTCAGGGCGCCAAAATTATCAAAAAAAAATTTGCCAAACATATATCTATTTTTATACTTCCTGAACATATAGAAGATATAGCCAGCCGAATCCAACAAAGAGACATGACCAAGATTATGAAAAATCTACGAATAGAAAATGCCAAATTAGAAATGTCTCAGGCTGATCATTTTGATTATAAAATCGTAAACTACAATAACAAAATAGAGCTGGCTATAGAAAAAATAGTAAAAATATTAGCCAAATACTAAATATTTATAATATTTGTAAGTAAATAAGCCTTTATAGCCAAAACAAGCCTACACCTATTATATTGACAAAATAGCCAAAATCGGCTAGAATAGATACGTCATTATTTTACTGATGGCTTTTTTTATCCTCCTTTGGGTGATTTAGCCACATTAATAATAAGAGATTCAATAAACAATAATCATACAATTATGTCTGAAGACAAAACAACCAGCAAAAAAGAAGAACCTCTAGCTACTGAAAAAACAGTAAAACCTACTGAAAATAAGAAAAATACTACAAGTAATACTGAGCTCAAACCTGGTATGACTGTTCGTGTTCACGAAACAATCAGAGAAAAAAATGCCAAGGGTGAAGAAAAAGAAAGAGTTCAAATTTTTGAAGGCATCATCTTGGCCAAAAAGCATAGATCAGAAATAGGCGCTACTATTACTGTCCGAAAACTATCTGATGGAATTGGTGTTGAAAAAATATTCCCAATCCATTCACCACTTATTGTAAAAATAGTTCCTGTAAAACAAGCCGTTGTAAAACGTGCCAAACTTGCCTATCTTAGAGATTACAAGAAAAAACTTAAAGAAACCAAAATTTCCTAAAACTCCTTGGCGGGCGTGGTGAAATTGGTAGACACGCAAGGTTGAGGGCCTTGTCCTAAACACTTTGGGGTGGAGGTTCAAATCCTCTCGCCCGCACCAAAAATGGTTTCCCGCGAAGCGGGACCACGCCAATTATTAAATAAGGGCTGTTAGCTCAGTTGGCTAGAGCGCCTCGCTTGCACCGAGGAGGTCGCAGGTTCGACTCCTGTACAGTCCACCACGTAAACTCACTTCGTTCGTCACGTGGCACAGCCACATTTGAAAATTAAAATACATTTAGAGCTACAAAACTAGGCGCGTCGCGTGGTTGTGTAGCAACTTTACGCGGGCGCTTAGCTCAGCTGGCTAGAGCATCTCGTTTACACCGAGAGGGTCAGGGGTTCGAATCCCTTAGCGCCCACCAAAAAAACCGTCTTGCCTAGTAAGGCTGTTTTTTATTTGACAAATATAGATAATTTGTTAATATAAATAGCACGTTGACAATCAAATATTTATCAAGAGTACTATCTGCCAAGGGACTGGCCCGATGATAGTCAGCAACCGACTAATAAATAGCCTCGGTGCTAAATCCAGCCCAAGCGGGGAAGATAACACACTGAAATAGTTCTTGTCCAAGGACTTTTTTTAATTTAAATCGACTAATCTTCCCGAACAGATTAGTTTTTTAATTGTTCATTACAATCTTGCAAAAGATAGGCCCAAACCCTAAGCAACAAAACACAAGAGGTGAAAAATGAATTACCGAACAAAAACTTGCCCACACTGTCATTTCAAAATTTACCTTTGGTTTATCAAGCTGTGGGGCACATGTGCTTTGTGCAATAAAAGAATAAAAGCTTGATGACAATTTTATTCTTGGTCGGCTGACAATTTTTTGTCAGCCGATTTTTTATTTTTTAAAAAATTATCCACAAAAATAAAAAATTTAACAAAAACTATTCTCTTGTTTTAAAAAATGTGGTATAATAAAGATTGTTAGAAATATATATTTTTTATTTAAAATAAATTTCTAAATAAAATAAACTTTAATTTATTTCTTATGAGCTTTGGAAATTTTTTTGCCGGAATATTAATAGCTGCTGTTGGTTATCTACTAATTTGGAAATCAGAATGGTTATTAAATAATTTTGGTCGCATTGGTTGGGCAGAAAAACATTTGGGTAGCGAAGGTGGTAGTAGATTAATGTATAAATTAATTGGAACAATCATAATAATAGCCGGCTTTTTGAAAGCTACAAATCTAAGTGAAACTTTCATAAAATGGGTTGCTAGTGCTATTTTTGGGGCTAAAATACAATAAAAATAAAAGTCAAAATATTTGACCTAAAATCTAAAACAAGGAAGGAGGTGGAAAAAGTGAAAAAGAAAACTACAAAGAAAAAAGCTACTAAGAAAACTGCTAAAAAGAAAGTAGCTAAGAAAACTGCTAAAAAGAAACCTGCTAAAAGAAAAGCAGTTCGCAGAAAGAAAAAATAAAAATTTCTCAAAAAAATAAAGACCTATTTACATCCAGTGGAGTAAGTGGGTTTTTATTTTTAATCCCCCTTTGACAAGGGGGACTTTGTTTTTATCAGGCTCCTCCCCTGTTAAGGGGAGCTTGGGAGGGGTTAAAACAATTCTCCTTGTTTATTATTTTTGGCTTCTTCTTTTTCTGCTTTAGAAAATATTTCTACTTTACCATATTGCCCATCAAAACCAGGAATTATTTTTATTTTATTTTGTCGCATTTTTAAAATGCCTTCAGCCAAAACATCTGGCATTATTTTTTTTAATTCTGTCTCTGACAAATCAAGCAATACTTTGAATTCATTACCACCATCAACTGACGGATTGCTTATAATATCTAAAAATAATTTTTGTACACGCTGAGAGCCTCTACCCATGCCATAATAATCCGCAATTATATTTGGTAGTGGTATTATGCTCTTATATGGAATATGTTTTGTTTTATCTACTTTAGATTCACTAATATTAGACAATTTATTTACCTGTGATAATACACCGATAGTTAATGGCTTTTTGCATTTAGGGCACACTCCTTTAAGCTTTTCTGTCTCTTTGGGTAAACAGAAAAATTCACAATCTCTATGACCGTCTACATGATACATGCCTTCGGCTGGATAAAATTCTATCGTATACAAAAATCTTTGCTTATCTTTTTTGGCTATTATATCTACAATTTCATCATAAGTTTTATTTTTGAGATCCATGACATTGGCCTCTCGACCAATCTGTGGTCCACTGTGTGCATCTGAATTTGATACCAAAGTAATATTATCAAGCTCTTTCAAACGCCAATTCATTATCGGATCAGATGATAAGCCAGTTTCAATGGCTTTAATATGGGGGGTCAATTCTTCAAAACATTCTGTTAAACTAGCAAAACCAGATTTTGAACCAAAAACGGCAAACCAAGGCGTCCAAGCGTGAGCTGGAATCATCATGGTTCTTTCATCAATATCTAGCATAATTTGCAAAACCTCTTTGGCACTCATACCCAGTATTGGTCGACCATCAGAAGCGAGTTTTGCTCCTCTATCTTCTAAGGCTTGATTAAATTTTCCAGCTGCTTCTAAATCTGGCATTAAAATACAAAGATGTAATCTTCTGGTTTTATCAGCTTGTCTATATATACAAGAAATTTCTGTTGAAATAATAAATCTGACTTTAGAATCTGAGTTTTTCAGCTTATATAAGCCACTTTGGCCAACTTGTTCTAAATTTGTGTTCAGATTTTTATACCAAGCTGGATGAGTAAAATCAGCACAAGATATAATATCTACACCCTTGATTTCAGACCATTTGACCATTTCTGCCAAATCAAAAAACTTGGACGTCGCCCGAGCATATTTACTATGAATATGTAAGTCTATTATCTGTCTCATAAAATCATCTTAACAAAACTAAGACAAAAAGAAAAGCACCTCCTCAGCGTGGCTGAGGAGGGCTTAGCTATTTTTTCCTCCTAAAATAGAATGCACCCGAAAGTAACTAGCATCAAAAAACTGCCCAACAAAATGTAGGCTGATTCTTTTTTCTCCTTACCGGGCTGACTGAAAGCCAGCGAGTAGCTAGTCATCAGAAATAAGCCAAGGCTTAAAACATACGGTATCATAGTATACCAGTTATAGCTGATCAGCTTAGTGCCGAAAACTACCGACACAACAGTCGTTGCAAACATTAGCCCAGAGGCTATGCGTCTAGCCGGCATTACTCCTAGCCACAATGGCAAGGTAAGACGATGTCCATGATTGACCACTCGGTCTTGGATGTCTTTGACCACCTCTCTGGTGAGATAAGTCAAAAATGTCACACCGATTCCATATGGTACGGCCGGATGCAGGCGGTGACCAGCTAACCAACCGAGCAAAACCGGAGAGGCACAAACAAAGGCCATCAGAATATTTTTGGTTAACCAATGACGGGACAACAGGCCAGCATAGGCCACTATAATTAGCGCATCTAGTGCCACTACTATCTGACAAGCGGCGTTTAGATAATTAACGGCTAGATATACTGCCAAGGCCAGACCTAAGACGCCTAGGCCAATCAATGCTCTGCGAACAAACGGCTCGACAGATAAAACCTCGTTTTTTCTGGCATACATAGAGTTGGCCGCACCGAAATGGTATAGGCTAGCTGATAGAACTGACAATCCCATCACAGCTGGTGAAACAACCTTGGCGGTTGTAAACCAATATGGGCCATTGGACAACATGGCAATTACCCAAGTAGCCATGGCCGCAAAAACACTAAGCCAAAAACGAGATACCTTGAGACACAAGACTATGGAGCTCACTGGACTCTCCTTTCTATTTTCTATTTAAAGCAACAATTAACACCTTATATTGTCATAAATACATGTCCTTGTCAATTACCACCAGTTGACTCAATCTAATATATATATTAATGTATAAAAAAACAATGTTCAATCCATAAAACCGGAGCTAAATAATGTTTCAAAAAAATGCTTTGCCAGCTATTATAGCTGAGCACAGGGACTGCCAATATCCAGAGTGTGGTCGAATTGCTGTTGAGATTGTATCATTCACAGTCAATGGCAAAAAAACAGAAGGTGCTTTCTGCAAGCACCACGCCAAAGAATTTGACGGAGCACCATTAATGCGCGCTCCCTGGCAATAATCCAAACAAATAAAGAGGGCCCAAGCCCTCTTTTAATTTTGAGCAAAAACAAAAAACGATAGGTGTGTGTAAATTAGAGAAAAAGGCTTAATTCTCGCGACGACCTACTCTCGCAGCCCTAATGGGCTACTACCATCGGCGCTGAGCTTCTTAACTGCTGAGTTCGGAATGGGATCAGGTGTTACAAACTCGCTGGTGCCACGAGAATAAAACCTTCTTCTTTATCTAATTTATTACACAAGTATCGTTTTATGCTACTTGTTGTTTGAATGAAGTAAGAAAAAATATTACTCCTAAAAATACAATCAGTATTAGAAAGATCAAAATTACTTTGATCATTCCAGTGTGTTTATCAATGTTCATGAGCTTATAAAAATATCACTTATAAGACTCCATTCTCGCCAAAGCGAGATCCACTTATTACTTTTTTGTAATCAGTGGAAAAACTTCCAAAATTTTTAATGGTTGCTATTGATCTATTAGTACTCCTCTGCTAAATACATTACTGTAATTACACATAGAGCCTATCAACCTGGTAGTCTTCCATGGATCTATAACGAATTCTAATCTTGGGGACGGCTTCGTGCTTATATGCTTTCAGCACTTATCCGCACCGAATGTAGCTACCCAGCAATGCGTCTGGTGACACAACTGGTACACTAGAGATTCGTTCTTCTCGGTCCTCTCGTACTAGAGAAGAATCCCCTCAAAATTCAACGCCCGTAGCGGATAGGAGACCGAACTGTCTCACGACGTTCTGAACCCAGCTCGCGTACCGCTTTAATAGGCGAACAGCCTAACCCTTGGGAGCTTCTCCACCCCCAGGATG
>Ga0172379_10005668_pt1 | contig 17322 bp, 17 predicted proteins | sample GrowelOW334metaG_FD_119756 | JGI IMG/M metagenome (GOLD analysis project Ga0172379, IMG submission 119756) | Groundwater microbial communities from an aquifer near a municipal landfill in Southern Ontario, Canada - Groundwater well OW334 metaG | ecosystem: Environmental > Aquatic > Deep... | reverse complement strand
TGTATCAACTTACATAGACGTTCCGTATTGGTATCATCCAAAGGTGCATCGACCTCATCCAACACACAGAACGGCGCGGGATTGAGTTGGAACAAGGAGAACACCAAAGCGATAGCGGTCAAAGCCTTCTCCCCCCCCGACAACAGATGGATCGAAGCGTTCTTCTTACCAGGCGGATGCGCCATCACCTGCACCCCGCTGTCGAGGATCTCTTCACCCGTAAGCACCAAACGTGCCTCACCACCGCCGAACAAGATTGGGAACAACTCGCCCAAGTGGCGATTCACCTCTTCGTAGGTCGCCATCAATAGGTCACGCGATTCTTTGTCGATGCGACGGATAGCATCTTCCAAGGTCTCAATGGCCTCGTTCAAATCCTTGGCCTGCGCATCCAGATAGGATTTGCGCTCTTGCGCGGTCTGCAATTCTTCCAGAGCGGCAAGGTTCACCGCGCCCAATGCCGTGATCTCGTTACTCAAACGTGTCAGTTCGCTTTGCAAGCCGCCCGCTTTAGCCCCTTCGATCATAGGTAGCAAAGGCTCTTCATCGATACCAACCAACTGCTCCGCCCACTGCTCGTACTGCAATCTGGCTTCTTGCTCCTTGAGCGTAATCTCGTTCACTTTTTCACGCAAAGGATTCAACTTTTGTTCACAGGACATGCGCTCCTGCTCCATCGCATTCAAGCTCACGGTCGCATGTTCCAAGGTGTTGCGTGCTTCCGCCAATGCCTGCTCATGGACCTGACGTTGTTGCAAAGCGCCCTGCAACAACTGCTGTGCATCGCCATCGCTCAGATTCGCCTGCTCGCTTTGATTCTGTATCAAAGACTCTTCCAGTTGCCCCAAGGTCATGGTGTTGTGCTGCATGTTCTGCTCGATGTCGCTCAACTTATCGACACAGGTCTTGGCGAAGAATCTGGCTTCTTGTAGCTCATGTTGAGCACCTTGAGCGCGATCCCGCACGTCACGCAAAGCGATATCCAACGAACCCGCCTGTTGTCTCGCCTGATCACACTCGAGCAGTTGCACGGACGACCTTTCACGCTGGATCGCCATCTGTTCCGCCACTTCTTGCAATTGGCGTTGCTCGCTGTTGGTACGTTCAGCCAGCTCTTCCAGCTCTTGAACGATCTGTGTGTTGCGCTCCATGCTGCGCTCATTCGCTTGAGTCAGCTTGAGGATCTGCATCTGCATCTGATGTTGGCGTTGTTGCGACTCGGCGCCTTCGCTGCGCAAAGGTCCGATACGCCCTTCTATGTTCAGGAAAGTCTCTTCAGTTTGCGAAACTTTGAGCTTGCCTTGCTCCAAAGCATCCGCCCGTTGCGCGGCCTCGATCTGCAATTGTTCGATCTCGCGTTGACGCGCCAAGATGCCATGCACCTGACTGTCTGGCGCATGAAACAACACGCTGTGTGCACCGACCAAGTGTCCCTTGGGCGTCACCAACCACGCGCCCGAGCTCAAACCACCGCGCAAGTGTAGCGCCTCATTCAGATCAGCCACGGCATACACGCCAGAAAGCCAGTCATTGACCACAGGAGCTGCTTGGTCGTTTTGGTAACGTACGTAATTAGCCAGAGGCGTCAGGTTCGCGTGCGCAGGATTAGCTGTTTGGCGCGCACCATCGGCCGCATAGACTGCCAACTTTGCAGGAGGAACATCGCTCCAGCCCGACGCATCCTCCAAACGAGCAAGTGACAGAGCATTGATACGCTCGCGCAACACCGCTTCCAGCGCATCTTCCCAACCTTGCTCGATACGGATGGACTGCCACAGACGTGGTGCACTATCCAATTGGTGACGCTCCAACCATGCCTTCAGGTTCTTGTCGTTATCCACCTGAGATTGCAGCTGTTTGAGCGCATTCATACGCGCTTCGACTTGAGACAGCTGACGCTCCAACTCCTGCGCCGCATCGCGCGCCTCACGCCTTGCTGCATCGGCCACAGGGAGTTGCTCTTGTAATTGCGCCAATTGATGCTGCTGCTCTTCATGGCGCATCTGCATCTCAGCCAGTTGTTGCTGCGCTTGTTGCAGCCCCTCTTCATCCTGACGTGGCAGATTGTCACGCTCCAACATCAAGCGCGAACGGCGGCTATCCAGTTGCTGCACGTTGCCTTGGATATGTGCACGTTGCGTCTCAGCCAATTGCAGCTGCTGCTGGATCAAAAGTTGTTCACGCTGCATCGCGTTGTATCGCTCTTGAGCGACTTTCGCCGCCTCTTCAGCTTGCGGGAGTGACTGCGCTTCGGTTGCAGCGCGCTCTTCGCAAACCGTGACGCGCGTACCGCTATCCTCTTGCTGCCTCAACCAATGCTCTTGCAGAGTCTTCAGCCCTTGCAACTGCGACTTCTGCTGAGCGATCTGACGCTCACCGTTCTGTATCTGTTGCGCCAAGCGGTTACGTTGCTCGACCAAGAAGGATATCTGCTGCTCTAATCGAGCGACTTCCGCATTGGAAGCATACAAGTCACCTTGTTTCGCATGTAGCGCGTCGGACAAAGAAAAATGTTCGGTGCGCGCGCCTTCCAACTTACTTTCCACCTCACGCAACTTGGCGATCTCGGATTCCAGCTCGTTCTTGGTCTTCTCGACTTGCTGCGCATAACGTACTCGACGCGCTTCGGATTCTTGTTTATTCACCAACCACAACAAGCGCTGCGTCGTCTCGCGACGCGCCTCCAATTCGCGGTAGGTCTTGGCGATCTCGGCTTGCCCTGTCAGATGCCCTAACTGATTGCCCAACTCATGCAAAATGTCAGACACACGAGACAAGTTGCCTCGTGTATCGCCGAGGCGAAGCTCAGTCTCGCGACGGCGGTCACGATATTTGGACACACCTGCCGCCTCTTCCAAGAAAACACGCAACTCTTCAGGCTTAGCCTCGATGATGCGCGAGATCATACCCTGCTCGATGATGGCGTAAGCGCGTGCGCCGACACCCGTACCTAGAAAGATATCGGTGATGTCCTTGCGGCGTACGTTCTGATTATTGATGTAGTAGTTCGAATCCCCGTCACGCTGCAACACGCGTTTAATGGAAATCTCGGCATAACTAGCCCATTGGCCGCCGACCTTACCCAGAGAATTATCGAACACCAACTCGACGCTGGCGCGGGAAACCGGCTTACGATTGCCCGAACCGTTGAAGATGACGTCTTGCATCGATTCACCACGCAAGGCCGAAGCGCGCGACTCACCCAACACCCAGCGCAACGCATCGATGACGTTGGACTTACCGCAACCGTTCGGACCGACGATGCCGACCAACTGCCCCGGTAGGGAAATATGGGTTGGGTCAACGAAGGACTTGAAACCGGCTAATTTGATTTGACTGAGGCGCAATTTGAAATCATGCAGACGTTATAATGCGCGGCATTCTAACTGAACTCCCATAGGCGACCAAACATGACGACCCAACCCAGCAAAGCACTGGAGACCTTCCCCAATCCCAACCCCCAAAGGGACTACCACATCCACATGGAAGTGACTGAATTCACATGCTTATGCCCCAAGACAGGCCAGCCAGATTTCGCCACACTCATCCTCGACTACATCGCCGACCAGCAATGCGTCGAGTTGAAGAGCCTCAAGATGTACATGTGGTCGTTCCGTAACGAAGGTCACTTCCACGAAGACGTGACCAACCGCATCTTGGACGACTTGGTCGCCGCCACCCAACCACGCTTCATGCGCCTCACCGCTAAGTTCTACGTGCGCGGTGGCATCTTCACCAATGTCGTGGCAGAACATCGCAAAGCAGGTTGGCAGCCAGCACCGCTGGTCGATCTGACGCAGTTCTCCACACAGTCGAACACACGCGGCTAAGATGGAATACCGCCAACTCGGCTCTAGCGACCTAAAAGTCTCTGCCCTTTCGCTGGGCACGATGACGTTTGGAGAGCAGAACACCGAGGCTGAGGCGCATGCTCAACTCGACTATGCGGTGTCGCACGGAGTGAACTTCATCGACACCGCCGAGATGTACCCTGTCGCACCACGCGCCGAGACCGCACACCGCACCGATACTTACATCAGCAACTGGCTCAAACATCAACAACGCGACAAGCTCGTCGTCGCCACCAAGATCGCCGGCCCCGCTCGCGGTTTTGGCTGGATACGCAACGGCCCACGTGTGAACCGTGAGCACATCCATGCGGCCATCGATGCCAGCCTTTGCCGCTTACAGACTGACTACGTCGACCTCTACCAGATCCACTGGCCGGACCGTTACGTGCCGATGTTCGGGTCTACAAGTTATGACGTGGCACAGGAGCGCGAAAGCACACCCATCGCCGAGCAGCTGTCTGCCTTGGCGGAATTGGTCAAAGTTGGAAAGGTTCGCCATATCGGCTTGAGCAACGAAACGCCTTGGGGCGTCTCGGAGTTCGTTCGACTTGCGGAGCAGCTAGGTTTACCTAAGATAGTCAGCATCCAGAATGCCTACCACCTGATGAACCGCACCTTCGAGACTGGACTATCTGAAGTCTGCCATCACTCCAAAGTCGGCCTGCTCGCCTACAGTCCGCTGGCATTTGGCTGGCTCACAGGCAAATACATTACTGCCCCATCCGCTCAAGGACGCATCACCCTATTCCCAGGTTTTGGGCAACGCTACAACAAGGTCAATGTGCCTGCGGCCACGAAAGAGTACGCGCGAATAGCGCAGGAAGCAGGCATCTCACCAGCGACATTGGCTCTCGCCTTTGCTAGAACACGCTGGTTCAGCAGTAGTGTCATCCTAGGTGCAACGTCATTGGAGCAACTGAAGGAGAATCTAGAGAGTGCGGAAGTGACACTATCGGAAGAGATCCTAAACAGCATCGAGGACGTCCATCGTTCATACCCCAACCCAGCACCTTAACGTTTCAAGGTTCACCTAGCGCCTAGGTTCGGCTATCATGCCGCCGAAGTTGATAACTTACTGGAGATGTCCATGATCAAGAAAGTCGCCGCTATCGTCCTCATCCTATTGTCCGGTGGAGCTTGGCTCTACCTCGACCACCTGAACAAACAAGAACAACTCATCGCTGAACAAGCTCGCCAAGCGATGATCCAAGCGCGAGAGCAAGCAAAGGCAAGATTCGTCGTGCAGATCAAGGAAGACCTAAGCAATTGCCAAGCCGCTGCAGAAAAGGCGAAGGTGGATTTCCTGACATTGAACCAGAAGCCTGTGCCTCGTAAGCCGGGTGAGTTCACCATCACTCAAGCAGTTGCGGACGAAGCTGCAAAGATGCTGGCGGATGCGAACACTGGATGTCAGCTGACTTTCGACACACGCTCAGCCAGCGGATACTGATCTAACGTTCTTCGTCTTTGGGTAGCAAACAAGCAGGTTCTTTGCACCCAAAGATGGAGAAGTAGCGGAACCATACCCACAGCAGGATAGGAAATAAGGCCAGCCAAAGCCAATTACCATCTTGCGCCAGCGACACCTCTCCGTTCCACCATCCTACTGCCACCTTGACGCAGGCGACCAGCAAACCCAGCAATACGACCAACAACAGTGGACGTAGCACTGCATCTCGTATGACAGGGCTCATGTCGTAGCACCTGTCTCGGCAGTCAATGACACCCCTCGACTGTGATGCGGTAAAGCAAGATAGCGATGCGTCTGCATCTCTGTCAGCCGACTAGCGATACGTTGAGATTCACTATCATGTCGCCCAGCCATATAAAGCGAGTCAAATGAGACTTCGAACGAGGCCACCAACTTGACGTGATTGTCGTACAGCACATCGATGAGCCAAGTGAAGCGGCGCGCTGCCGCCCCGTTATCGGCTGACATTGCAGGGATATTGGAGACGAACACCGTGGGATATCGATGTGCGATCTCTAGGTAATCACTCTGGTCGTGGTTGCCTCCGCATAGCTTGTTGAAGTCGAACCAAACGACTTCACGCGCTTTGCGAATGACTGGTATCTGGATACTACCGATGTGGATGTCGTCCTTCTCCGAATACATACCCGCCGTCAGCCGCTGAAACAGCGATTGCATATGCTGCTCGGTCTGCACATCCCTCGCATCCATGAACAGCGGATCACGCACCATCTGCAACATGCGATAGTCGGTATCGCTATCCAGATGGACCACTTTCAACTCGCGTTTCAACAATGCGATTGCAGGTAAGAAGTTCTGCCGCTGCAATCCGTTCGGATACAAGCCATCGGGCGGATAGTTGGAGGTGGTCAACAGCACCACACCACGTTCCAACAGCGCCCCTAGCAAGCGGCCAAGGATCATCGCATCGGCGATATCGTCCACATGAAATTCATCTAGGCACAACAGACGAGTCGAACGTTCGATGTTCTCCGCCAACGCCATCAAGGGGTCTTTCTCATGCGCGAGCCGCTTCATCTCATGATGGACTTCAGCCATGAAATTGTGAAAATGGATGCGACGTTTACGCCGATAGGGCAAACAGTGATAGAAACCATCCATGAGGAAAGTCTTGCCGCGCCCCACACCACCCCAGATATACAGCCCCTTTGGGACATCCGGGCTCAATAAACTTCGACCGAGGAATTGATTGCGTTTGGTTTTGAATTCGACGAGTTGCTGCCACAGCGCTTCAAGTTCATCGATGGCAACAAGCTGGCGCGTATCACACACGAAACCCGCACGCTCGCAGGCCTTTTGATACCAAGCTTTCGGACTCATGCCGACGGCATCCATCACGCGACGACCTCGATGAACTCCAACGCGTTTTGATCGGGATCGCGACAGAACAAAGCGCGCCGTCCAGACTGACTCACGGTATAACTTATGTTTGCCGCATCCAAACGCGACATCAACCCAGCCAGATCACTCACGCCAAGCGCGACATGACGGTCGCGTCCCCCATGCGACGGACGCAGCAGACCCGCCTCAGGGTCAGGCAAAAACATCAGATGTATCTGCTGATTCGCGCCGAGGTCATACCAAACACCGTCAAAACTCATGGCGGGACGTTTGCTATCGGCTAGCAATCCCAGCACGCCTTCGTAGAACGCGCGCGACCTAGCTAGGTCACTGGTGATGAAGGTGGCGTGATGGATACCTGTGATCATCAAGTTTTGACTGGAACGACCTTGCTCGCTGCCAACTTGGCACGCGCACGTGCCTCATCAGTATCTTTACCATTCGCCAAGGCGACGCCCATACGGCGCTTCTTGAACGATTCCGGCTTGCCGAATAGACGTATATCCGACTCGGGAACGCGCATCGCCTCATCCACACCTTGAAAGGCGATGCCCAATTCGTCCATCTGACCATAGATGACTGCCGAGGCACCTATAGCACGCAATGCAGTATCGACTGGCAATCCAAGGATGGCACGCGCATGCAACTCAAACTCATTTAGGCGTTGAGTGCACATGGTCACCATGCCCGTATCGTGTGGACGCGGACTGACTTCGGAGAACCACACCCTATCACCCTTGACGAACAGCTCGACCCCAAAGAGCCCCAAACCGCCCAAGTCATCTGTGACCTTCTTGGCAATATCTCGTGAGCGTTGCAAGGCCACTGGCGACATCGCCATTGGCTGCCAACTCTCGACATAATCTCCCTGCACCTGCACGTGACCGATGGGTTCGCAAAAGTGAGTCTCTGTTTTGCCTTCAGCGCCAATAGCACGTACCGTGAGTTGCGTGATCTCGTAATCGAAGGGAATGAAACCTTCAACGATCACCCGCCCTTGATCCACACGCGAACCACTGGCGGCGTAATCCCAAGCCGTCTTTACATCAGATGGCCCATCCAGTTTCGACTGTCCTTTACCCGAAGAAGACATCACAGGTTTGACGATGCAGGGATAGCCGATGCCCTCATCGATAGCCGACTGCAATTCTTCTAAACTGTTTGCGAACTTGTAGGGGGAAGTCGGCAAGCCAAGCGTCTCGGCTGCCAAGCGACGAATGCCTTCTCGGTTCATGGTGAGTTTGGCGGCACGCGCGGTAGGAATGACGCGCGCCAGACCCTCTTGCTCGATCTGCACCAGCATGTCGGTCGCGATGGCTTCGATCTCAGGCACGATGATGTGCGGCTTCTCTTTCTCGATGAGTGTTCGCAACGCTACACCATCAGCCATATTGATGACATGTGCGCGATGCGCGACTTGATGACCGGGCGCATTTTCGTAACGATCCACCGCGATGACTTCGACACCCAAGCGTTGTAAAGCGATGATGACTTCTTTGCCCAGCTCCCCGCTTCCTAACAGCATCACTTTAGTAGCGGAAGCGGAAAGCGGTGTGCCAAGCGCGAGGGGAAACATAGGTCGAAGTGTTGGATGGGCAGTCGTCACAAAACGACTGCCTTCAGTCTGAATTTGAGATAGGCAATGCTCTGGCGCATTCTGCGATACCGTTACGTTTGAGCATGTTGAAGAGGTTCTGCTCATCCTGCGCGACGACCTTCTCAAGATAGGCCATGTTCTTTTCGATGGACTCTATATAGTAGTTCCGACGTTCGCCGTAGACCTCTTCGAAGTGATATTCGAGCTTGTGATAGATGCCATCCAGCACCCCGTCCAACTTCTCACGAGTGACCGTGTAAAACCCCTTGGTCTTGCCCAGCAGATCGAACATACCCTGATAGCTACCGAACTGCGCTTCTTTGAACTCGTGGAATAGGAACAACAGCTTCTCGATATATTTCCGATCTGCCATCTGACCCGTGATATCGGCCGTCGCCACGATGCGCGCCAACATACGCGAGCGTTCAGTCGCAAAATCGATCTGAGCGAATGGTCTGAAATGCTCTGTGCCTAATATCATGCCCTTCACATCCACCAAGATGCCTGAGGGAAGCATGCGCTCACCAAAATAGTTCTCCATGAATTCGACACCACGTTGCACATGGGTCTGGGTGAACTGCGCACCCGTTCCGCATTCCTCGCCACGACGCTGGGCATAACCGATGTCATGCATGAGGATGGCAAGCATCATCAAGGTCACCTCTTCATCTGATAGCTTGTCACCAGAACGGTGCACACCATGCATCAAGCGCACACCACACATAAAGACTTCCAGAGTATGAGATAGATCGTGATACAGCGTCTTGATCGGTGCGTATCCGGGGAACTCGCCATAGAACATACGCATCACGTCCTTGAATACCTTGTGGACGAGCGTGAAATCATAATGAGGGCTGATGCGACGGATGACCACAGTCGCCTTATCCCAAACGACATTGGGGTCGGTGTTATCAAACAGCTCGGATATCTCAGCAGGCGTGGGCGCTTTTTTCATGAATATCGTGTTCAAGACCATGTTGCTAGACTGGTTCTTTCTATCGTTCTGCGCTCAGTCTACTCCACAGACTTCTCTGAAGACAATCTTCCAGAAAGCAAAGTGGCGGAAATAATCAACGATGCGCCTATCCAATCTCGCAACTCCATCGCTTCTGTCGCCAGGAAATATGAGGAGAAAGCAGCCACCACCAACTCGAACAAGAACAGCACCACTGCACGGTTTGCAGAGAGATGGGTCACCCCAAATTGAACCGCGAAACTGGTGGCACACAACACCAGCCCCATCAATGCCAACATCAACCAATAGCCTGAATCGATGTAGGAGAATTGCTCAGAAACACCGCCCTGCCACAGCAAGAATGGCAAGGTCAGGGCGGCCGTCCCCAACCATAGACTGAATGATTTAGCCTCTACCGAAAGATGCGCTGCGCGACGTGAAGTGACATTGGAGAGTGCGAATCCCATGCCTGCGGACAACCCTAACCACTCTGACAGATTTTGAGGGACAGGCAACCCAAGGCTAGGCTCCCACAACATCACCATCGCCCCCAACAAAGACAGCGCGATGACGCCATATCCATAGCGATTGAGGCGCTCCCCCAACAACCAAAAAGAAAAAAGGATAGTCCATACAGGCGCAAGATAGAACAACAGTAGCACGCGCATCACCTCGCCATGCAGCATTCCCAACACATAGCCGAGATTAGCCCAGCCCGCACTCAATATCAGCAACAGCGCCCACCAGCCAAAGGTAGATCGTTCGCGCCACACACGCGGCAACATGAACACACCGAACCCCATCGCCAAGGCATACGTAATGAAAGTCGCCAGTGCGCCAGACATCCCCGCTTCCTGCAACACACGATAGGGATACCAGATCAATCCCCACACCAGCGCCCCGCTCAATACACCGACCACTGGCATGACATTTTGTTTTGATGGCACTCGCCCGACCTTTATAATGCGCGCTCTTTAGAACGCTGCGTTTTTGCCAATGAACCCAGACCTACAAAAGCTCCAGCCCTACCCGTTCCAGAAACTCGCCAAATTGTTCGGCGAAGTGACACCGAACGCCACGCTCAAACCGATCAGCCTGCATATCGGCGAACCCAAACACGACACCCCGCGCTTCATCAAAGATGCCTTGATCGCAGGCTTAGATGGACTGGCGAATTATCCCACAACAGCGGGCAGCGACGGACTACGCTCCACCATCGCACAGTGGCTAGGTCGTCGTTACAACATCCCCGCCCCCGATGCCAAGACCCAAGTGCTTCCCGTGAATGGTAGCCGCGAAGCCTTGTTCTCCTTCGCGCAAGCGGTGATCGACCGCAACCAGAAAGACCCTGTCGTCATCTGCCCCAACCCCTTCTATCAGATCTACGAGGGCGCAGCCTTTCTTGCAGGTGCGACACCGCATTTCTTCAACACGTTGCCTGAAGACGATTTCGCGATGGACTTCGCGCAGTTGTCTGAAGAGGCTTGGCAACGTACCCAACTCATCTATGTCTGCTCACCGGGAAATCCAAATGGTCGCGTGATGCCGTTGTCTGAATGGAAGGCACTGTTCGAGATGTCTGATAGATACTGTTTCGTCATCGCTTCGGATGAATGCTACTCGGAGATCTATTTCGGTGACGAGTGTCCGCTGGGCGCGCTGCAAGCCGCACAGCTGCTAGGGCGCGGAGACTACAAGAACCTCGTCGTGTTCTCCAGCCTGTCCAAACGCTCCAACGTACCAGGAATGCGCTCTGGCTTCGTTGCAGGTGATGCCAAGATCATCGAGCGATTCACGCTCTATCGCACCTACCATGGCTGCGCGATGAACCCTGCCATCCAAGCCGCGACCATCGCCGCATGGAACGACGAAGCGCATGTCGCCGAGAACCGTCGTTTGTACGCAGAGAAATTCGACAAAGTCATCAAACTGCTCTCACCTGTGTTGCACGTATCCAAACCGGATGCCAGCTTCTACCTGTGGGTACGCACCCCCATCGCAGACACCGCCTTCGCGCAACAGCTATACCGCGACTATAATGTGTCCGTTCTACCGGGTAGCTTCTTGGCACGTGAAGCGCACGGGATCAACCCAGGTACGAACTTCATCCGCTTGGCGCTGGTCGCCAATCTGGACGAGACATTGGAAGCCGCAAAACGCATCACCGAATTCACTCAAAAACTCAACTAGGAAATCACCATGCCTCAATTGCAAGCCATCATCGAAGAAGCCTTTGAACGCCGCGCAGAGATCACACCACGCAATGTGGATGCACAACTCAAAGAGACCATCAACACCGTCATCGAATATCTGGACCAAGGCAAACTGCGCGTGGCTGAGAAGATCAATGGCGTTTGGGTCACACATCAGTGGATCAAGAAAGCGGTGTTGTTGTCTTTCCGCATCGAAGACAATAATTTCATCAAAGGCGGCTTCACCAACTATTTCGACAAAGTACCTTCCAAGTTCGCCGACTACAACTCCAAAGAGTTCCGCGAAGGTGGCTTCCGTGTCGTTCCTCCTGCCGCAGCACGTCGTGGTGTGTACATCGCCAAGAACGTGGTGTTGATGCCCTCCTACTGCAACATCGGTTCGTATGTAGATGAAGGCACCATGGTAGACACCTGGGCGACTGTCGGTTCATGCGCGCAGATCGGTAAGAACGTGCACTTGAGCGGTGGCGTCGGTATCGGCGGCGTATTGGAGCCGGTGCAAGCGAATCCAACTATCATCGAAGACAACTGCTTCATAGGCGCGCGCTCAGAAGTGGTCGAAGGCGTCATCGTGGAAGAAGGCTCGGTCATCTCCATGGGCGTATTCATCGGCCAATCCACCAAGATCCTCGACCGCGAGACTGGCGAGATCATCTACGGCCGCGTACCCGCAGGTTCCGTCGTCGTCAGCGGCAGCATGCCTTCCAAAGATGGCACACACAGCCTGTACTGCGCCGTCATCGTGAAGAAGGTCGATGCCAAGACTCTGGGTAAGACAGGCATCAACGAGTTGCTGCGCGGCATCTAAGATTCACCCCGACAGGAGAAGAGCATGATAGTGACACCATTGCTACAACTGGCTGCTGACAAACAAGCATCTGACTTGTTCTTCTCCGTCCATGCACCCATCCAGATCAAGATCAACGGCATCGTGATGCCGGTGAACGCGCAGTCACTGACAGCGGAGAACATCAAGCAGATCGCCTACGAGATGATGACGCCTGATCAGATCGCGGATTTCGAGATGCATATGGAGATGAACTTCTCTTTCCGCGTCCCTGCGATCGGCAACTTCCGTGTCAACGTGTTCCGCCAGCGCGGCAGCATCGCCATCGTCATCCGTTATGTACGCGCAAATGTGCTGAATGTAGAAGAGCTACACCTGCCCATGGTGTTGAAGGAACTCATCATGGAGAAGCGCGGACTCGTGCTGATGGTGGGAGCGACGGGTTCAGGTAAATCGACGACCTTGGCTGCGATGATCCAACATCGTAACGAGACGCAGACAGGCCACATCCTCACCATCGAGGATCCGCTCGAGTACATGTTCCAACACGATAAATCCATCGTGAACCAACGCGAAATCGGCACTGATACAGCGGACTACGGGGCAGCGCTGGTGAGTGCCATGCGAGAAGCACCCGATGTGCTGATGATCGGTGAGATACGCGACCGCGACACTCTGAAGCATGCACTGATCTTTGCTCAGACAGGTCACCTCTGCCTCTCCACACTGCATGCGAACAACAGCTATCACGCGCTGAACCGCATCGTGAACTTTTTCCCCTACGATGCGCGCAACAGCATCTTGTCCGACCTGTCGCTCTGCTTGCGTGCCGTCATCTCGCAACGACTGATTCGCAATGCCCAAGGACTGCTTGTTCCCGCCGTTGAAGTGTTGCTCAACTCCGCACTGATCGCTGACCTCATCAAGAACGACCAGATCGACAAGATCCGTGATGCCATCGAACAGAGCGTGTCGCAAGGCTCGCAGACTTTCGAGCAGGCACTGTATAAGCTGTACAAATCTGGGCACATCACCAAAGAAGAAGCTTTGAAGAATGCTGACTCGGCGAGCAACCTGTCTTCGCTCATCGACTATTCACAGACGAGCAAAGTCAAAGCTTATGACCCGAATGCCAATCCAACTGCCCTGCCATCGACCTCGGCATCTCCTGACTTCGCCGGCATCAAACTCAACATCGAGATGCCAGGTTCGGGTTCCTGATGAAGTTATATGGCATCCCCAATTGCGATACCGTCAAAAGATCGCGCAACTGGCTCACCGAACATGCGGTCGCATATGAGTTCCATGACTTCAAAAAACACGGCGTCAATGAAGCGCTCCTTGCTGATTGGCTGAAGCAAGTCGGCTGGCAAAGATTACTGAAAAAGACGGGGCCAACGTGGGGCAAACTTCCCGCCGAGGTCAAAGCTTCGATCAAGGACGATGCCTCTGCTTTATCTCTGATGCTGCAACATCCCAACGTCATCAAACGCCCGGTACTCGTACAGGAAGGAAAAGTGCTTGCGACCGGCTTCGATATGAACGATTACGACAACCTGAAACTTTAAGTACAAAGAACATGAGCGCAACTTTAGAACTGACCAAGCAACTCATCTCCCGCAAGTCACTCACCCCTTTGGACGAGGGTTGCATCGACATCATCGGCACCCGCCTTGCGCCTATGGACTTCAACTTGGAAAAGATGCGCCACGGTGAAGTGGACAATCTTTACGCACGTCGCGGTAATGTATCCCCCATTGTGTGTTTCGCTGGTCATACCGATGTCGTACCGACCGGCCCTGTCGCCAAATGGGACAGCGATCCATTCACTCCCACCATACGCGACGGTATGTTGTATGGTCGCGGCACAGCCGATATGAAAGGCTCCATCGCTGCCTTCGTCAGCGCCACCGAACGCTTCGTCGCAGCCTATCCCAAGCACAAAGGTAGCATCGCACTGCTACTCACCTCAGACGAAGAAGGTATCGCCGTTGATGGCACGGTGCGCGTCGTAGAGGCACTCAAAGAACGCAAGGAACTATTGGATTACTGCATCGTGGGTGAACCCACTGCAGTATCCAAGGTGGGCGACACCATCAAGAATGGTCGACGCGGCTCACTTTCCGCCACGCTTATCGTCAAGGGTGTGCAAGGTCACATCGCCTATCCGCATCTGGTGAAGAACCCCATCCACAAGGCCGCACCCGCCATCGCCGAATTGGCTGCGACCGAATGGGACAAAGGCAACGAATATTTCCCACCCACCTCTTGGCAAATCTCCAACATCCACGGCGGCACGGGCGCTACCAACGTCGTGCCCGGCACCGTGGAGATACAGTTCAATTTCCGCCATTCCACAGCTAGCACGGTGGATAGCTTGAAACAGCGGATACACGCCATCCTCGACAAACACGGCTTGGAATACGACATGCAATGGGAGAACTCATCCGGCAAACCCTACCTGACACCGCGTGGCGACCTCGTGGATGCGGTGGCCGAGGCGATCAAACAAGTCACCGGGATCGATACTGAACTCTCCACCAGCGGCGGCACTTCCGATGGGCGCTTCATCGCCGACATTTGCAAGCAAGTACTGGAAGTCGGCCCAGTGAACGCGACCATCCACAAACTCAATGAATGCGTATCGGTGGCCGATCTGGATGCACTGTCAGAGATCTATTACCTGACCTTGGTGAAGCTACTCGCAAGATGATGAAACTGATATTCATCCTGCTGATCATCGTCCTTATCGTGTGGGTCGTCTCTCGCGCCCGCCGTGAACGTGATAGAAGTAGTGGTGATAGCAGCAACACAGGCAGTTCAAGCGATTCCAAGACGACTGGCTCGAACTGTAAAGATGACAATGACAGCTGCGATGGCGGCGATGGAGGCGGTGGAGATTAAATGGACATCAATCATTATTCAGAGGCGAATTCCTCACTCAAGACAATGCGCGATTGCTTGCGCTTCGCGGTCAGCCGCTTCAATGAAGCCGAGTTGTTCTTCGGACATGGCAGTGATGATTCCTTCGACGAGGCAGCTTATCTCATCTTGCACACGCTCCATCTGCCCTTGGATAGGCTGGAGCCTTTCCTAGATGCGCAACTGACACACTCCGAGATCTACGCTGTCATCGAGATCATCGAGAAGCGTGTGGAACAACGCATCCCAGCCGCCTACCTGACCAACCAGGCATGGCTGGGCGACCTGTCGTTCTACGTGGATGAACGCGTCATCGTGCCGCGCTCCTTCATCGCCGAACTGCTACGTGAAGAGTTATCGCCGTGGATAGAGGATGCCGAAGAAGTAACCAGCGTATTGGATATGTGTACCGGTAGCGGCTGTCTCGCCATCTTGGCGGCACATACCTTTCCCAATGCGAGTATCGATGCCGTCGATTTCTCCGCCGATGCCTTAGATGTCGCGCAATACAACGTCACAGACTATCTGCTGGATGATCAGATCACCCTGATCGAGTCAGACCTTTTCACCGAACTCGATGGTAAACGTTACGACCTCATCATCTGCAATCCACCTTACGTTGACGCCCCCTCGGTCGCCGCACTGCCCCCCGAATACAAGCATGAACCCGAGCTATCACTCGGCAGCGGTGACGATGGCCTAGATGCGACGCGCATCATCCTTAGAAAAGCAGCCGAGCATTTGAATCCGAACGGACTACTCGTCGTCGAGATCGGCCACAACCGCGACGCGCTCGAAGCTGCTTACCCAAAGCTCCCATTCACCTGGCTAGATGTGACGGCGGGCGACCAATTCGTGTTCATGCTGCGCCGCGAGGATCTGCTGTAAGCGCATGTCTGTAGAGCACTACGAAAATTTTCCTGTCGCATCGATCCTGATGCCCAAGCGACTGCGCAAGCCAGTCGCTGCCATCTACCACTTCGCCCGTGCGGCGGACGACATCGCCGATGAGGGTGAACTCTCGAATGAAGAGCGGCTGCAACAACTCGACGATTTCCGTGACGAGTTGCATCACATCGCCGCAGGCGAAACTCCGCTGATGCCCTTGTTCCAGCATCTCGCTAACGAGATCGAACAGCATGCCTTACCGATGCAACCCATGCACGACCTGCTGGATGCCTTTTCGCAGGACGTCGTCAAAAAACGTTACGCAAACTACGACGAACTACTCGACTACTGCCGCCGTTCTGCCAACCCTGTTGGCAATCTGCTGTTGCATCTGTACGAGGAAGCCACGCCGGTCAATCTCGCCTACTCCGATGCCATCTGCACTTCGCTGCAGCTCATCAACTTCTGGCAGGATGTGTCAAAAGACATCGCTATAGCCCGCATCTATCTGCCACAAGATGAGATGACCCGCTTTGGCGTAAGCGAAGAACAGATTGTGCAAGGACGATGCGACGACGCATGGCGCGCCTTGATGAAATTCCAGATCGAGCATGCTCGCGAATTGATGCTGTATGGCAAACCCTTAGGCACCATCCTCACTGGCCGTATCGGCTTGGAGATGCGCATGATCATTCAAGGCGGCTTACGTATCCTCGATAAGATCGAAGCCGTCGACTACGACGTACTCAACAAGCGCCCCGTATTGCGTCTATTCGACTGGGTTATCATGCTGGCCAAATCTGCTCCCCTCTGAAACCGATGGACTCTTACCAGTACTGCGTAGACAAGACCGAACAAAGCGGCTCCAGCTTCACCAGCAGCTTCCGCTTCCTTTCAAAAGACAGACGGCAAGCCATGACCGTGCTGTATGCCTTCTGCCGTGAGGTGGATGATGTAGTGGATGAATGTTCGGACGCCGATGTGGCGCGCACCACGCTCAATTGGTGGCGCAACGAAGTGGCAGCAGTATTCGGCGGACAACCGACTCACCCTGTTTGTCAGGCGCTGATACCTATCGTCAAACGCTTCAATCTGCCGCAAGAACATCTGCTGGAGATCATCGACGGCATGGAGATGGACCTCGATCAGCCGCGCTATGCCGATTTCAAATCCCTACAACTGTATTGCTATCGCGTCGCCTCGGTAGTCGGCCTGCTATCGGCAGAGATCTTCGGCTATACCGACCGCGAGACCTTGAAATACGCGCACGACCTCG
>Ga0172379_10005667_pt1 | contig 17326 bp, 13 predicted proteins | sample GrowelOW334metaG_FD_119756 | JGI IMG/M metagenome (GOLD analysis project Ga0172379, IMG submission 119756) | Groundwater microbial communities from an aquifer near a municipal landfill in Southern Ontario, Canada - Groundwater well OW334 metaG | ecosystem: Environmental > Aquatic > Deep... | reverse complement strand
TACCATTTCGGAATGGAAGTCGGTGGAATCGGAGGCGGACCACGACGCGCCTTGCCTCCCTCTCCCTTCATCGGATGAGGGGAGAGGGCCCGGGTGAGGGGTCGCGTGCGTCGGCGTTGGTGGCCACACCCCTCATCCGGCCTGCGGCCACCTTCTCCCCTCCTCCGAGGATGGGAGAAGGCACGGTGCGTGAGCTTCAGTTCGCATTCCACCGACTTGCACTGCGAATTGGTATGAGCCACCTCATGCACCGAATTGTCTGCCTTCTGTTGATGGGTGTTCCCATCTGCTCCTCCCATGCCGCCGAGAAGCCATCCGGCATCATCCACGAGAGCTTCGACGCCTCGTTCGACGCAAAACGCTTCAGCACACCGATTCCGAACAAAAACACCGAGGTGCGCGACGGTGCCCTGTGGACGCGCGGCTCCAGCGGCGGCAAATACCCGCCCATGGTCTATCTGCCTGTCGCGGGGAAGGACATGACCATCACCTGTCGCTACCGTCATCTCGACCCGGGCGGCTGGCTGTGGTTCTTCGTCGACGGCGACGACGGATTCGGCAGTGTGGACCACATGCTGCGCGTGAAGCTGCTGCGCGAGGGTGTCCAGCTCGAGGTGGACGGCCATTCGCTGGACCCGAACCATCCGTTGCGGCAGAAGGCCGGACGTCCCGCCGATCCCGTGAGCAAGGCGTATCGCCTGAACGAGTTCCTCCCGCTTGAGAAGGTTGACCTCACCGCCAACGCCTGGCACACGCTGAAACTCGTCTTCCAGGGCGAAACCGTCACCATCACCCTCGACGAAAATCTCTGGAGCCACACACTCAAACGACCGGCTTTCAACGCGGCGAAACGCAAGCTCCTCTGGATGCAAAACGGCGGCGAGAAGGGCCTCGAAATCGACGACATCCATGTGGAACCCAGGCCCTGAAATGCTTCACGGTCATTCTCCCTGCAATCTTCGCGTTTCCTTGCGGCCAACCCGAAATCACCCGGTCCCGTGCGCTGCTGATCCTGGACCGCGAACAAACCGCAGGCCGCCACCACTTCACGAAAGCCTCGCTCGGGTCGCGAATTCCGCAGCCGGATGAACCACGGGTGATTCGCCGCTTGCGGGGTGACGGGCGGTTCCGGCAGAGTTTCCGTCCTGTCGTCGCACTGTGCGGGCAGCCATTTTCATGCAGAGCACACATAACTGGCACATCCAGGCCACGCGGCCCATCATCACACCGCGCCAATTGGCCGAGTCACTCCCGCTCACACCGGAGGTCGCCGAGATTGTCGTCACCGGACGGCGCGCGGTGCAAAACATCCTCGACCGGAAGGATCCCCGCCTGCTCGTCATCGTCGGCCCGTGCTCCATCCACGATCCCGAGGCGGCGTTGGACTACGCACGTCATCTTCTCCCGTTGCGACAGGAGTTCGCCGACCGGATGGAGATCGTCATGCGCGTCTATTTTGAGAAGCCGCGCACCATCCTGGGCTGGAAGGGCCTCATCAATGACCCGCATCTCGACGGTTCATGCGACATCGAGGCGGGCCTGAAGATCGGGCGCAAGCTGCTGCTGGACATCGTGGGTCTGGGCATGCCGGCGGGGACGGAGTTTCTTGATCCGGTCGTGCCGCAGTATCTGGCCGACGTTGTGAGCTGGGCGGCCGTGGGCGCGCGCACCACGGAATCGCAAACCCACCGCGAAATGGCGAGCGGTCTCTCCATGCCCGTTGGCTTCAAGAACGGCACGGACGGCTCGCTGGAAACCGCCATCAACGCCATGAAGGCGGCGCGCCACGCGCACAGTTTCCTGGGCATCGACCCCGAGGGACGCACCTGCATCATCCAGACCACGGGCAACAAGTGGGGCCACATCGTCCTGCGCGGCGGCAAGAACGCCCCCAACTACGACGAGCGCAGCATCGCCGACGCGATCCAGCAGCTCCACGAGGACGGCCAGCCGGGCGGCCTCATCGTGGATTGCAGCCATGCCAATTCCGGCAAGAAGCACACCCGCCAGCAAACCGTCTGGCAGCACATCATCGACCAGCGCGTGGCCGGCAGCCAGTCGGTCCTCGGCATGATGCTCGAAAGCAATTTGGAAGAAGGCAGCCAGCCCCTGGGCGCTGACCTGAAGCAACTGCGCTACGGCGTGTCCATCACCGACGCATGTCTGGGCTGGAAGGACACCGCCAACCTCCTTCGCAAGGGCTACGCGCTGCTGGGCGGCGGTCGCTGATCCTCAGCGTTGCTGCCGCTGCTCGGCGATCCGCTCCTCCGCGAGCCGCAGGAAGATCAAGGCGGCGGTGTGATCCACGCCCGGTCGCTTCACGCACTCTTGCAGATGGCGTCGCGCGGTCTCCCACTCCTCCATCTGGCAGTAGTGCCAGCCCGCGTGCATGAGCGTGAAGGCTCCCTGCGGGTCCAGCTCCAAAGCACGCTGAAAGTAGGAAGTCGCCCGCTCCCGCCGGCCCAGCAGGTCCAGACACATCCCGTAGCGCACCCGCGAATAGGCGTCGTAGGGATTCAGGTGCCACGCGCGCTCAAACCACTCCATCGCCTCCGCCGCGGTTTCCTCATAGCCCGCCTGGCGTTCCCATGCATCCGTGCGCAGCACCTCGCCCAAACTGAAGCACGTTTCGGAATTCGCCGGCTCCAGCGTGTGCGCCTGCCGTAACAACGCAAGCTGCAGCTCCCGTGTCCCACGAGGGTCGCCGGATCGCGTCACCAGACTGCCCTCAAGGCCGCGCGAGGCCGCGTGCTGCCCCAGCCAGACCGCCACGACCAGTCCCAGCACCGTCACCGCCCCGCGCGCCACCAGTCCCAGCGGGACACGAAAGTTCACCGGCGCAAACCGCCAGTGCGCCGCAAGCAGCGCCATGAGCGTCACCGCCGCGAGGGCATTGGCGGGAATGTGGAAATTGAAGTCCGTCACCTCGTGCAGCAGCAGCGCGGCCAACCCCGTTGTCGCCCCGAGCACGAAAGCCGTGCGGTTGCTTTGCTGGGAGCGGAAGTCATCGCCCTCGCGCCGGACGTGCCGCCAGATGCGGATCACGCCCCAGAACAGGAGCACCAGCGCGACCGCCACCAGCGCCGTGCCCACCACGCCCCAGTCGGCGAGGGTGTTGAGGTAGTCGTTGTGTGCGCGCTCCGGACGGGCCTGCACCTGCGAGTCGCGATGCAGGCGGAAGAGCAGGTCGTAATGCCCCGGCCCCGCGCCCCACCAGAAATTCTCCTGCCAGATTTTGATGGCCACCGGCCAGAGGTGAAATCGCACGTCAGACAAATGCTCCAGCCCCAGAACCTGGCGCACACGGCCCGAATACGATTTCGCCTCCAAGACAAACCAGACCACCGCCCCCGCCAGCAACAGCAGCAGCAAGACCGCCGGAACGCGCTGCCCTCGCTGGCCCAGCAACACGGCGAAGAACCCCAGCAACGCCAGGGTCGTCGCCATCCACGCGCCGCGCGATTCCGTGGCCGCGAGGCCGGCCAGCATGACCATCACCGCATACCCGGTGAGGATGCGGGGCAGATGACTCAAGCGCCCCACCAGCAGATACGCCAGCCCCAGCGGCAGGGTCAGCTCCAGCCAGCCGGCGAGGTGATTCGGGCAGATGTAAGTCCCCGAGCCGCGGCCGAGGTAGCCCTCCCAGCGGACGTAGTTCCACACGAAAGATGACTTGGTGAGCGCCTGAAACACGCCATACATCGCCGCGAACACCGCCACCGCGATCATCGCCCCCGCGACCCATCCCGCCGAGTGAACGCGATTCAGATTGTTCACCACCACGAAGAAGACCAGCCCGTAGAGCGCCACCCGCATCAACTCGCCCCGGGCCGTGTATTCCACGACCGCGAAGTGCGTGCGCAGGACGGCGTAGATCAGAAACGCCGTCACCGCCCACGCCATCGGCGGCCAGAACAAGGCCGGCTCCGGGGCCGCCCACAACCGCACCAGCCAGAACAGCAGCGCCGCCACGCCCAACCCGGCCATCACCCCGAAGAATTCCCCGTGAGTGCCCCCCAGCGCCAGGGGGCCGAAGACAAGCAGCAGCAGCATGAGGACGTGAATCCCCCGCTCGCAAAACACATCCAGCCGCTCGCGCCACATCGGCGCGAAGCTAGGGAACCCGCCACACCCGGTCACGTCCTTTCGATGCCGGTGGCCGGGCTGGCTCCAAAAAATGGATGTTCCAGCGGAGGCGATTTGCTGCGACAGTCGCCGTTGGTTTCCGATTGTGAACATCTCGTCCGCCATTTTTGACTGCAGCGCTCCTGATCTGGACTCGTGTCCGGACGAATCCCTGCCCGAATTCGCCTTCATCGGGCGGTCCAACGTGGGCAAGTCCACGCTGCTCAACATGCTCTCGGGCCGGCGGGATCTGGCCCGGGTCTCCACCACGCCTGGCTCCACGAAGCTGATCAACTTCTTCACGATGAACAAGACGTGGCGGCTCGTAGACCTGCCGGGCTACGGCTGGGCCCATGTGGCCCGCAAGGACAAGGCCAAATTCAACCAGGCGGTGGGAGACTACCTGAGAAACCGGCCGAATCTCTGCTGTGTCTTCGCGCTCGTTGACTCCGGCCTGCCGCCGCAAAAGATGGATCTGGAGTTCGTGGAATGGCTTGCCGACAGCTCCGTGCCCTTCGTGCTCGTCTTCACCAAGACGGACAAGGTGAAATCCCCCGCAGTGCAGGGGAACATCGAGGCGTTCAAGCAGCGCATCTCCGAATGGTGTGAGAGCCCGCCGGAAATCTTCACGTGCTCCGCAGTGGCCAAGCATGGCCGGCGGGAGCTGCTCGGAGTGATTGACGAGGCGATCGCCGCGGCAAAGGCCGACTCGCCAGCGGCAGTGCACGACCCGGAGAACTCCGGCCCGCCGTCCGCGGATCAGGAATCAGACGGACGCAGCTCGCGCGGACGCCGCCCAAATCCAGCACGGCCCTGGTGAGGTCGCAACCGGGTTCACGTCGGCCCGGCAACCGGACGGAGGATTCCCCTCACGAAACGCTGACGGTGTGAGGAGCGCGGCGTTGACGCCGCAGAAAGCCCGGGAGCAAAAGTGCGCTGGAACCACCACTGGCTGGCGCACGCTTCTGAGGCCTGAAGGCCGCGCCCCTCGCCGACGGTCGCCGTTGCTTCGGAGTTCGGGTTGAGTTCCCTTCGTCTTCCGCCCAGACTACCGCTTCACCGTCACCCACACGGGCGACGACCACGCCATGTTGCCATCGGCCTGCTCGACACGGAGGTAGTAGCGGTTTTCGCCCGCAAGGGGGGCGGCGTCAGTGAAGGTGCCTTCGAACTCGCGCCTGCCGGGTTCGTAAACCTGGTGGTTCTTCTCGTTGCGCACGATGGTGACGCGCTTGATGTCAGCGGTGCCGTTGACGGCCAGCTTCAACTCCGGCTTTCCGCCCGTTTCAAAAACCGAGCCCATGGGTTTTCCGTCGCAACTGAACTCGACGAATATCTTGTCCGTCGCGGCAATGCTGCGGCGGGCCCTGAAGCCTTCGATGATCCCCTCGCGGCTGTTGATCTCCACGTAAACGCCACCGAACGAGGCGTGCTGGGAGATGTGGTCCGAGCTGGCGAACACGCCGAGCTTGTGGCCCCTGGCAAGGGCGTGCTGATACACGCCGTTGTTGAAGATTTTGCCAAAGTCCCCGATGGGAGCGGGCGGCTTCACAAAGTCAGCCTTCGCCTTGTTCGACGGGGTGTAGGGATCGCTCCTGCGGAGGCCGACGGTCGGCTGCGGCGCGCCAAGCCCCTCATAGCTCACCCGCGCACCCTGGAATATCTCCACCGTGTTTTCGAACGCGGGGTCGATCCGGTCGTATTTGTCCCAGTCGGTGCCCATGCCCGTCGCACCGGTGTGGCTGATGACGGCGACGGGCCTGCCGTATTTGCCGAGGACCTCCCAGAGTTCTTCCGGCATGATCTGGAGTGCGCCGGGCCTGCTCGGATACAGGGCGTGCCACGGCGAGTTCTCGTAGTGTTTCCGCGTCAGGTAAACGACCGGCCCGCCGCGCTGGGCGAAGACGACGTTGCGATGCCCCCACGGGAAACCCTGCTCCCGCTCGTAGGCGTAGAGCGAATTGAACCGGCCCGGCACGTAGAACACATCCACGAGCCGCTGCGTCTGCCACCACTCGTAGGGATCGTAAATCTTGGCCGCGTCCGTGTGATCCGAGGTGCCGAGGAAGTCCAGCCCGGCCATGTCATAGGCGTAACGGAAGTGCTCCAGCGCGCAACCATCGGAGTCCGTGCGGCATCGCGAGAAGTCCGTGTGCCGGTGCAGGTCGCCGTAAACAAGCGCATACTTTTTCCCGCCCACGCTCCAGGTGTGATGCTGGTCGCGCGGCCGGTCGGGAGTCAGGCCGTTCAGATAAGGTTCCGGCTCGGGCAGCATCGTCACCCTTACGGCAGGCTCCTTGAAGGGCTGATATTTTCCCGCCACTTCCGCGAGGTAAACTCCGGAGGTCAGCACCATCTTCGTCGTGCGCTTGTCGCTCGCCCAGCACAGCAGCATCTGATCCCCGCGGCGCGCCAGCGTGCAGTGCCGGTCCTGGCCGAACGCGCTGTCGGGCACTTCCAAGGGCTGCGACCACGTCTTCAATGCGGCATCGTATTTCGTCACCGCGATCATCCACCGGCTGTTGGAGTAGAACCTCCACGCCAGCGCCGGGTTTCCGTCCGCATCCGTTGCCACGGTGGGAAGGTTGACCGCACTGGTGGGGCGTGGCGCGGGCCGGCCATCGGAAGGCACGGGAACTTCGCTGAACTTTTCCGACGCGATGTCGAAGTAGCCGAGCAAAATCCGTTTCATGCCGTTCATGCCGTCTTGATCCTCGTGACCGCGCATCGGCTTGCCCCAGAGACGCCGGCCGCGTTCGGCGGTGATCCAAAGCCCGCCGCCTCCCTTGGCCACCGCGATGCTCGCACGTGCTTCGTATTCGGGAGAGTTCGTCAGCGGCTGCTCCTTCACACGACCATCTGTGCCAACGTGCGCGAGATAAAGATTGAACTCGCCGCCACGCGACGAATCGAACGCGATCCACGCGCCGTCTTTGCCATCGAACGCAAGACGGGGCTCCCAGTTGCCGCCCTCCGGTTTGCTGACGGCGATTTCCTTCGACCACTGCCCCGATTTCGGATCAAGCCAGCGAGCGAAGACATCACCCTGGCCGCGTCGCATCGACTGCCACACGACCCACACACGGCCCGCGTGATCCGTGCCCGCGTCGGCAAACGTGTCGCTGCCGGAGGATTCCGCGAGGGTGGCGGCCGCATTCAGTTTGCCGTCAGCGAAGCGGCGTGCGCGGAGCGTCACGACGTTGCGTGCATCCACCTGACCCCAAAAAACCCACACCGCCCCGTCCGCGCCAACCGTGATCGCAGGCTGATGCACGACGCCCGGCTCGGAGAGCGTGGCCACGGTTTCGATGCCGCCTGCGGCCTTGCGCGCGAGCTTCAGCACATCGGCCTTGCCGTCGTGCTCGATGTAGCTGATCCACGCGCTGCCGTTCGCATCGAGCGCCATCGCCGGGAAGTCGCGATGCAGACGGGTGTCGGCGAGTTCCCACCGCTGGCCGAGCGGCGAAGCGAGCGCCCCGGCGGACGGCTGCGCCGCCCTCTTGGCCGCTCCTTTCTTACCGGCCTTTTTCTCCGCAGCAACGCTGATCAGGGCGACGGAAAGGAGGGCGGCCAAAAGTCCAGAACTGCGCCAGGCAGTCTTCTTTGCTGGGAGACTGTTCATGCGCTGGATTCGACCACGCTCAACGGAGAACGGAAAGCTGATTTCGGGACCGGGCTGTTCGTCCTGCGTGTCGGCATCGCAGCCGCGCGGAAAATTCAGCTGCGGGCGGCAGATGCGTGGCGCGCCTGCCGTTTGGGGACGCCCGGGATGTCTCCGGCAATCTCCCGTTGAGCTGGCGGAGGCAGAAACGGCTGCATGAAAGGCGGGCGCTCCCGCCGGCCTGCGGCTTCAAAATCCGCCAGCAGCGCCCGGCCGGCCTCCCCTGCCCCGTGGCCACGCACCGTCGTCAGATAGTCGAACAGCGCCTCGGCCAGGCCCGCCAGCGCGATGCCGTGCCGCCGGCCCACGCGTGCGAAAAGCCAGTCGCTGAACGCGAGAAAGCACGCGAAGGGCGAGGGAGAAGTTGCGTCGCGACTCACCGGCTCCGCCCACAGCAGCGGCGCGGCGGTGCGGAAGTTTCCCGAGTTTGCCACGAGGTCCCAGTAGCGCGCAAAACGGCGCAGGCGTTGCATCGTCGGGAAGTCAATGTCGCGGTTGCAGAGCAGCTCGTAGGGCGGCTGCGGACTGTAGCGCATGGCATAATCCGCATCATGCCGCACGATGGGCGTGCCGCGCAGACGCTTGAGCATCCCCACCTGGATTTCCTGCGGTCCCAGTGCCACGAGCCGGTCGAAGCCCGCCGCGAAGCACGCCAGGCTCTCGCCGGGCAGGCCCACGATCAAATCCGCGTGGATGTGGATGCCCGTGTGGCGACGCAGCCATGTGAGGTTCTCCGCAAGCTTCGCGTAATCCTGCCGGCGCGAGATGTTGCGGGCGGCAAGTTCATCAAATGTCTGCACTCCAACTTCCAACTGCACTGCACCGGCTGGAAACTGCGCCAGCAGTTCGCGCAGCGGCTCCGGCAGCCGGTCCGGCACCATCTCGAAGTGGACGAATAACCCCGGCCGCATCCGCGCCAGAAAAAATTGCAGGATGGCCCGGCTGACCATCAGGTTCAGGTTGAACGTCCGGTCCACAAACTTGAACTGCGCCGCGCCGCGCGCCAACAGCCGGTCCATGGCCGCCAGGAACGGCTCCAGTGGAAACTGCCGCACCGGGATGTCCAGCGACGACAGGCAGAACTCACAGGTGAACGGACACCCGCGCGACGCCTCCACGTAGATGACCCGGTGCGCCAGATCGGCATCGGTGTAGAACTCGTAGGGCAGTGTGACCTGCTCCAGCTTGGGCAGCTCGGCGGGGATGATCTTGGGGAGCGGAGCGCACTCTCCCGCTCGTAATCCTGATCCTGCTCCATCGGGAGGGGAGGAAAGAGCAGGATTAGGATCAGGATCATGAGCAGGAGGGGCGGAAAGCAGCCGTCTGCACACCTCGGCAAACTTCACGTCCGCCTCGCCCGTGATGACGTGATCCGCGAGGCGCACGATTTCCTGTTCCTCCCACTCGTAGCTCACCTCCGGCCCGCCGAGTATGACGGTGACTTCCGGCGCGATGCGCTTGAGCAACCCCACGACCTCGGTGGTCTCGCGCACGTTCCAGATGTAAACGCCCAGGCCGACGATCCGGGGCCGACGCGCGAGCAACTGCTCCACGACATCCATCGGCCGCTGCTGAATCTCGAACTCCAGCAGCGCGGTGCGGGGCTGGAGCTGCCCGAGGTTCGCGAAGAGATAGCGCAGCCCAAACGCGCAGTGGATGAACTTCGCGTTGAGCGTCGCGAGCAGGATGTCAGCGGGCTGGACCACTGATGAACACTAACCAGCACCAACGGAGGGACGCCAGCACCGCCTTCATTGGCACAGGCCTGCGCGGGCCAGGGTCCGGGTGCTCAAAGGTATTTCTTCAGCAACGGGGCGAGTTCCCTCTTCGTCTTCGCCGGCCAGAGCTTCGGATCGGTCATGATGGCGTTGCGCAGCGCATCGTGGCACGGCCAGTTCGGCTCCGCCGGGATGAACGGCAGGACGTGCTGGACGGTGCGCTTGGCGGTCTCGGCGTTGCGCTTGAGGTTCTCGATGACCATCTCGACGGTCACATGCGCCTCGTCCACCTTCCAGCAGTCGTAGTCGGTGATCATCGCCATCGTGGCGTAGGCGATCTCCGCCTCGCGGGCGGACTTGGCCTCGCCGAGGTTCGTCATGCCGATGACATCGTAGCCCAGCTTGTGGTTGGTGAGCGACTCGGCGCGCGTGCTGAAGGCCGGGCCTTCCATGTTCACGTAGGTGCCGCCGTCGTGGACGCGCGCCTTCTGGGCCTTGGCGGACTTCAGGAGCAACTGGCGCAACTCCTCGCTGATCGGGTCCGCGAATGCGACGTGCGCCACGATGCCGCGCCCGAAAAACGTGTGTTCAAAGTCGCGCTTGGTGCGGTCAAGGAACTGGTCCGGCAGCACGATGTCGCACGGCCTGTATTTTTTCTGGAGCGAGCCGACGGCGCTGACGCTGATGACCCATTGGACGCCAAGGGATTTCATCGCCCAGAGGTTGGCGCGGTGGTTCAGCTCGCTGGGCAGGATGCGGTGCCCGCGCGCGTGGCGCGGGAGGAAGACCACGTCGCGCCCGGCGAGCTGGCCGGTGAGCAGCTCGTCCGAGGGATTGCCGAAGGGCGTTCTGACCTTCACCCACTTCTGCCTGGTGAAGCCCTCGATGTGATACAGCCCGCTGCCGCCGATGATGCCGATGCGATGAATTGCCATGCCGCAGAATGATAGACAGCGGCCCCGCCTGTGTGCCAGCCGCTTTCACTGAGCACGGCGAGCCTTCGATCTGCCGGTGTTCCACATCCGGACAGAGGGGCATTCCCACTGTCAAAAAGCAAAAGGCGGGACAGAAGTCCCGCCTTCGCAGAAGCAATGTGGCGCACCAACAACTAGGCGCCCGACTCGTTGCCGCGCGTGTCCTTCTCCTTCACGGCGGTGGCACCCTTGCCGATGCGCTTGCGGAGGTAGGTGAGCTTGGCGCGGCGGACGGCGCCGTGGCGCTCGATCTCGATCTTGTCCACGCGCGGGGAGTTCACCGGGAAGATGCGCTCCACGCCCTCGCCGTAGCTGATGCGGCGGACGGTGAAGGATTCCTCCAGCCCGCGGCCGCGCTTGCCGATGACGACACCGCTGAAAATCTGGATGCGCTCCTTGTCACCTTCCACGACCTTCGTGTGGACCTTGACGGAGTCGCCCACGTTGAAGACCGCCTTCTCCTTGCGGAGCTGTTCGCCGTGAATCTTGTCGAGTAGTGCCTGGTTCATAAATTGTTTCTGTCTTGGTGGCGGATGTCGCCGCCGGATTTTCGTTTCGTTCGGTTGGCGGTCTGGGACCGCCGCTACATTTCATTTCCTGCCGTCGAGCAAATCTGGCCGCCGTTCGCGCGTGCGCTGCACCGCCTGTTCGCGCCGCCACTTCTCTATCTCCGCGTGGTTGCCGGAGAGGAGGATGTCGGGAACCTTCAGGCCCCGAAACTCCGCCGGCCGCGTGTATTGCGGATACTCCAGCAGCCCGTGGCTGAAGGACTCGTCCGCAGCGCTCTCGTCGTCGCCCAGCACGCCGGGCAGCAGGCGCGTCACGCAGTCCACGATGATCATCGCCGGCAACGCGCCGTTGGTCAGGACGTAGTCCCCGATGGACAGTTCGTCATGCGCCAGCGCGGTCCGGACGCGCTCGTCGTAACCCTCATAGCTGCCGCAGACCAGCAGCAGATGCTCCTGCTGCGCCAGCTCGCGCGCGATGGACTGGGTGAACTTCCGACCGGCCGGGCCGAGGAGGATCACCCGCGTCGATGCGGTTTTCAGTTGCTCAACTGCTTCAAAGAGCGGTTCGGGCTTCAACAGCATTCCCGGTCCGCCGCCAAATGGACGGTCGTCCACCGTGCGGTGCCGGTCGTGCGTGAAGTCACGCAAATTGTGGATTTGCAGGTCCAGCTTGCCTGCCGTCCGCGCCCGCTTGACGATGCTTTCGTCCAGCGGACCCGCGAACATCCCCGGAAACAAGGTGAGCACGTCAATCTTCATGCTCGGTGTCGCGCGGTCCCGGTCGCGCTCCGGCCCGTGCCGGTCAGTCTTCGACAATCTCCACCGCGCAGCGGATGCCGCGCTTGGCCGCGCCCACCTGCGTCAGGGAGCGGATGGCCTGGATGGTCGCCCCCTGCTTGCCGATGATTTTGCCGACATCGGTCGGGTGCAGGCGCAGCTCGTAAAGGGTCTGCCCGCCGTGTTCGACCGGTGTGACGGTCACCGCGTCAGGCCTGTCCACAAGGCCCTTCACGACATATTCGAGGAAGGCCTGCATGGTGGCAGTTACTTGGCGGTGGTGGCGGCGCGTCGGGCTTTCCTGATGAAGCTCGCCACGGTGTCGCTGGGCTGTGCGCCCTTGCTGACCCAGTATTCAGCACGTTCGAGGTTCAGCTTGAAGTTGGTGTCCTTCTGGCCGGGCAGGTAAGTGCCGATTTCCTCGATGAACTTGCCATCGCGCGGGCTGCGGCCATCGGCCACGACCACGCGAAAGGCCGGCGTATTGCGCGCGCCGACTCGCTTCAAACGGATTCTGACTGGCATAAAATCGTTATGTTTCGCCGTTGCGCTGCGCCTTTTCCCGCACGCACCGCAACGGTTCCTTATCAAAAAGGAGCGGGAGGTTAGCCATGCTGTCACTTATGACGCAAGAACTGATTTTTCGACATGAGGAATGACCGATCCGGGGCATGTCGGGCGCGAAATGGCCGGCTGTCTGTGACGGGCACGGCATCACTGATCCGTGAGATTGAACTTCGGATGATTCACCGGCCAACTCAACGTCTGGGGATCACAGGCAGGAGGATGTGCGAGGCCTGTTCCGCCGCATGCATCACCCTCTGTTCAGCGACGACGAACCGGGTTTCGAGGCCGATGTTGTCCGCACCGGTGTTGAGGTTGCGCAGGTAGTAAGGGAAGAAGCTGCTGGAAATCTCGACGCGGATGCGATGGCCCTTCGCAAAGGCGTTGGCCGTGGTGCGCCAGAAGTCGATCGTGTATTCGTAAACCCGGCCCGGCTCGATGACACTCAGCTTCTCCGCGTTGAACGCCCCGCTCCGCGCGGGATCGCGATGCCGGGCGCGCATGACGCCCTCGCAGAGCATCGCCGCGAAGCCGTCGGGCTGCACGTCGATGAGCCGGACCATCCAGTCGGTGTCGCGGGCCGAGGTGGCGGCGTAGAGCTTGGCGGTGATCGGGCCGGTGACCTCAACCTCTTCTTCCAGCGGCGGCGTGGTGTAGACGAGCACGTCCCGCCCGCTGGCTGACTTGCGCGTGTCGGCCGCGCCGTCCTCCAGATGGCCGCCGGTGAACGGCGAGCGCGTCGGTTGGGCGGGATCGTAGGTGTAGGTGTCAAACGCCGCCCCGCCTGAGCCGGGTGGCGACGTGCTCAAGGAGCCATCGCCGCCGGCGGAATTCGCCTTGCCGCCGCTGTGCAGATAATACTTCGTCCAGCGCGTCTGCGGCAGCGGCCAGTCCTGCTCGGCGTGCCAGTGGTTGCGCCCCATCACGAAGACATGGACCGGCGGGTCGCTCATCACGCTGTTGGCGTGGCCCTTGAGCCAATGATCGAACCAGCGGCAGACGTAGCCGTCCCAGTTGATCACCGCCTCCGCCCCGTAGTCGAACGCGCCCACCTTGCGGTTCTGGTTGAAGATGTGCGGCCACGGGCCGATCACCATGCGGGGTTGGCGGGCCTCGGGCGTCGCGCCGTGCTGTTTCATCGCCAGGTAATTCATCGGCGAGCCGGGAAAATCGGCGTCGAACCAGCCCGTCGCGGCGAGCGAGGGCACTCTGACCTTCGTGTAGGACTCCGGCGTCTGGTAGGCGATGCCGCGCCAATACGGATCGCTTGCCGTGTTGCCGCGAATCCACTTCTCAAACCACGGCGCATCCAGCGCGCCGCGCAGTTCGTTGAGTTTGAGGTAGGGCAACTGCAGGTAGTCGTTCAGCCGCCGGTCATTGGCCCCAAATCCGCCGTAAGGCCCCGGGCCAATGGTTTGCGCCACGCGCCCGGCCACGCCTCCTGCCCAGTCCAGCATCACGCCCACGAGCACGCCGTTTTGATACGGAATGTTGTGGAACTGATCGGGCGGCGCGACCTCCGGCACGATGGCCCGCAGCGACGGCGGGGCCTGCGTGGCCGTCCACCACTGCGTCCAGCCCATGTAGGACAGCCCCATCATGCCCACCTTGCCGTCGCACCACGGCTGCGCGGCCAGCCACTCGACGAGATCGTAACCGTCCGTCTTGTGCTTTGGATCGAACGGATCCCATGTGCCCTCCGAATCAAATCGTCCGCGTGAGTCCGCCACCGCCACCGCGTAACCACGTTTTGCAAACCAGCTGCCGCGCGCGATGTAGCCGGGGTTGTTGCTGTAAGGCGTGATGATCAGGATTGCCGGGAAACGTCCGGCGGCCTTCGGTTGAAACACATCCACGGAAAGCCGCACGCCATCGCGCATCTTCGCCTTGTGTCCGCGCGTCGCCTTCACTTCGAACTGCTCGGCTGAATATTTTCCCGGAGCAGGTGCCTGGCCGGACGCCGGCACAACAACGCAGACCAAGGCGATAGAGAGGATGAGGGCAAGCGTGCGATTCGTTTTCATGACAGTGGTGGTTTTCGGGTGAATGGATTCAGAGGTGCTCCCGCATTTCAAGGTCTGGCTTCTGCCGCCTTCACATTTCCCAGCACGCTCATCACCTTGCGGTCGCGTTCGTTGAACAGATGCAGCCCGTCCGCCCCGTCGGCATACCAGCGGGCGGCGCGGGTCTGATACTGCTCCAGCGAGAGCGTGGGACGTCCACGCGGCTTCATCTTGCCCTCGGCGATCAGCTTGTCCTCGGCGGGGGTGGTATCGTGACCGCCAAGAATGGCTTCCTCGCCGAAGAGCACGGCGCAGCCGGTGCCCTTCGCCATCTTCACAAACGGAGCAAGGTCGAACTCGTAACCGCCCAGCTCCCCCTTCGGCGGCCGCGGCGGCCACGTCCGTTCACCAACGACAAGGTAGTCGAGCAGCCCGTCCTTCAGCCACGTCTGGAAGTCGCAACCCCAGGTCGGATACCTTTTCCAGTCAATGCGCACGGAGAGTCCCAGATGCCGGTCTTTGCGCCGCCCCGCGTCATCAAGCAGCTTTCGCACGCCGCGCACAAACGCCGTCATGCGTTCATACCGCAGCGGTGTCCAGCGCGGATCAGATGCCTCCACGGTGGCAGCCTCAACGCCGTATTTGTCCTTGAACGCCTTCGCCATCGGTTCCTCGAAACCGAAGAAATCGGGATCACGCTGGAAGTCGAGGTTGATGCCGTCGATGTCCCGCTCGGCCACCTCGCGCAGGATGACCAGCTTGAATTCGCGCACCTCCGGGAAGGCATACGAAAGCTTCGTCCGATCCTCGCCCTTTTTGCCCCGCACACGAAACTCGGGATGGGCCCACCAGAAGGTGCTGTTCAGCATGCGCGCGATCGAGTCGTCCTTCGCACCCGCCCCGTAATCGCCGTTCATGCGCAGCGAGGCGTAGCAGGCGATGCCCGCCTCGTGGCACGCACCGGCGACGACCTGCAACGTGTCCACACCATCGGCGGCGAGCCGATGCAACGTCTCGGCCGCCAGCTTGTCTCCACGGCGCGGAAACTCCTTCACACCGGCGCCGATCAGCTCGGTTGCCTTCGACGGATAGTTCGCCCGGCTCCCGGCGACCACGCACCACTCCATCACCGCCACCTGCGTGTCGCGATACCCGAGCATCTCCTTTCGCAAATCTTCCGCAGACTTGTAGCGCCCGAAATGAAACGGGCTGAAGCCGTCGTCATTGACTACGATGAGTTTTGCGCCGTTGCGCGGCCTGGGGGCTTCGGCGGCAGTGAAGAACAAATACGGATGCTGCTTCGGCGTCGCCGCCATCCCGGCGGCGGAAGGCTTGTTCGCCCGCAGCGGCAGCAACGGATCAGCGGGCGGCCCCGCGCAGAGATTTTTCAACATTCGTTCCGTTGGTGGCGATCCAGCAGCGGGACTCTGACGGTCCTCTGCGCCCGGGGCAACAGTCGCGGCCGGCGGTGCCAGCAGCAGGGCGGTGAGAATGAGGATCGTTGCTTTCACAAAGTTCTCTGTCGGTCTTCTGATTGCGCGGCCTATCTCTTTACGGCGCTGCCACAACCGCATTTCATCACAGCGAATGATCGAAAGCGAGCGTGACTGCCCTGATCACGGTGGGCTGAACGAGGGCGTATCTTGCTGACTTTTGCACCCTGACCGCGGCTCCGCGCGCGAACAGCACGCCATCGCGAGTGAGTTGATCCAGATTCGGCTTGCGACTTTCCGCATTCACCATCTGCGCGTCGAGGTCCGCCCAACCGTGATCTCCGGAGTATAGGAGAGGATGTTCGGCTTGCGATCCGTGGCGTGCGCTGACGTGACGAGAAACTCGCCGACCGCAAGTGCGAGGATAAGGGAAAGCTTTGCCCTGATGATGAAGCTGCGGCGACTTGAATGGAATGAAGCAATGAACTTTGCCTTGTTTACTTTCGCGATGCTTCGGTGTGGGCAACGGGCAGCCACGAGCGGTAGCGCGTGCCGCTCGCACCGGCGCTGGCGAAGTCACTCAGCCGCAGCGGACCGTTCGTCGTGGGCACTTCGAGAAGCAGCCACGGGGCCTTGAGATTTTCAGATCGCGCGGACGAAGGGATGAGTTTCGCCTCTGAGAATCGCGCGGGCTCGACGGGCGGGATGCCTGCTTCGTCGAACGCATTGTCACGCTGGTCATACGTGAGCAAGAGCGGGCCGCGATAGATGCTGATTTTGCCTTTCTGTTCTTGCTGCCCCTCGAACGTGCGCAGTTTCAGCGGCAATAGAAGCTCCACCGTATCGGCATCGCGCCACGTGCGCGCGGCTTCGAGATAAGTGCCGGGCTTCAGCGTGACGGCCGTGCCCGCAATACGGGTGCCCGCGCCTTCGGCCCAGGCGGGAATGCGGAAGCGCAGGCGCACCGGTTTGTCACTGGTGATGTGCCAGATGATGCGGCCATCGAGTGGATACGTGGTCTCGCAGCGCAGTGAGACCGCCGCGCCGGAGCCATCGTTGTTCGACCATTCGAGCGGTCCGAGCCAGTTCACGGTGAAGCCGCGGTCATCGCGCATCACCGCCCAATCGCTCAACATCCCGAGAGTGCGCGGGCCGTTGACGGAGCAGCAGTTCAACTCCGGCGAACCGGCGCGCGCCTGAAACACAATGTCGTGCGCGCTGGCCTTGCGCACCCCATCCATCGGTGTGTTGTAAGTCCACCAGCGCCCGCTCGGATGCTGCGCGCCGAGGGCGGCGTTGAAAGTGGACAGCTCCAGCTCATCGGCCACTTGCGGATCGCCCGTGAGCCGCAGCATGTCGCAGCTCAACGCCATCCACGCGACGGTGCAGCACGTCTCGATTTTAGTCGGCGCAAACGCATTCCCCGTAGCCTTTTCGCCACCGCTGAATGCGCCCGTGTTGCGCCGGTCGAACTCGCGGATCGTGCGCCAGTGGCTCGTGAACGCGTCCCGGCAGCTCGTCTCGCCGGTGATGCGCCACAGCTCGGCGAGCGCTTGCACGTC
>Ga0172379_10005666_pt1 | contig 17326 bp, 22 predicted proteins | sample GrowelOW334metaG_FD_119756 | JGI IMG/M metagenome (GOLD analysis project Ga0172379, IMG submission 119756) | Groundwater microbial communities from an aquifer near a municipal landfill in Southern Ontario, Canada - Groundwater well OW334 metaG | ecosystem: Environmental > Aquatic > Deep... | reverse complement strand
GACGGGTGGTAAAGTTGAAGAGACGGGTGGTAAAGTTGAAGAGACGGGTGGTAAAGTTGAAGAGACGGGTGGTAAAGTTGAAGAGACGGGTCAGACTACTAAAGAATATGCTTCCCTCAGTGAGGTCCGAAAGAATACTAAAGACGATTACGATAAATTAAAAGATGAATTTAAGCCAGATGCTAAGCAATTTGCTGATTGGAAAAATACCCTTGAAGCAGACAAAACACTAAAGCAAATTGAAGATGCTTTCCCTGGAGATCAAGAAAAGATCGATACTTTCGTCGCCTTCTCCTATACTGCTCGTAATTTTCCAGAAGCACCTGAAGTACAGGACTTCAAGAAGAATTATGATGAATTGAAAAGTCTGACCTGAATCGTAGAAGTAGCTCATGACCTCACAAGCGAGCGTGCACCTGACACGCTTCTGGAGCAAAACGATGATCTCAAATCATATGCCGAGAATGATCAGAATCCTTTGTTTTCTGCCGTATCCGAGTTCACCTATTTTACCGACAATAGTATGGACAATGAAGAAGCAGAAAAACTTCTCATCTTTGCTGACAAAAAAACACAAGACACCCTCCAAGAACAGAAAAAATTCTTGCTAGAAAGCGGTATGATGGACAAAGATATGAATCCTACTTCAACGATCGACGAAGCAACACAAAAATATCTTGCGACATACAATGAGCTTCTCTCCTCTACCCTCGGCGATATACAAAATAGACTTCAGAACAATACACAAAGCATTATGAGACAGAGAACACTCACTTCGACTATCCAATGACTTGCAGCATATTTTGAGGACACCAAGATCGATGACACTATGCTTTCTAGTGTACTCTCCAATAGTCCTAGCGGAAATTTTTCTATCACTGATAACGTACTCCATATGACCTGAAATGTCGGCAATGCTGATATAGGTTTTTATTACCATCTCAATGATCCAGAAGCGCAGTTGCAGTCTGATGATTCTATGCACTTTGATCCCATCACCAAAACTTTTGTACTAGGCACTGATCGTGGATGAGTATCTGATATGGGCATCCGTATGCCGTATCTTTGATTCCTCTCCGAGAAGGCAAAAACATTTGTCGACAATAATATCCAAGATATTCTTGCCTGATCTTCTGATATCCAAGATTTTCAGCTCACCCTCAAAAATGAGCTCAGCGCGCATCTACTCACCTTTTATGGCAAACCAGAAATCGCAAGCAATCGTATCAAAAAACAAGTAGCAAAAAATATAGCCGCTCAAGATATTGCAAATAATTATTTCCCCGCAGATATTGATTCCAAAAAAATTACTGCACAAGATACTCCAGAAGCACACCAGCTTCTCAGTATGTTTGATGACACGCTCGAAAATGGTAATGCTCAAGATGTCCTCTCGCTAGATAAAACACAGCAAAGATTTTTTGATGCACTAGAAAATAATCTCGACGAGAAAAATCCCAAGCTGGAAGAATGATGGAAGACCTTATTGTGAAACGCAAAAGAAGACCTCTGATCTGACAAGACGGCTCAGCATCGATGAACACAATTACTTGCGTGCTTTAGCACATTCGCTCCTGATGGGAAGCTCAATCAAGAGGACCTATGAGTCTTTGCTTCTCTCTTAGAAAGATGAGAAAGTGTTCAAGAAAATATGAGTAAATTCTCTGAAGATTTTCAGACTGCAAATGATAAAATCCTTGCCGAAGAACTCATCAAAAACTACCCTGAAGAAAATCAGATAACATAAGATTGCCGCGCTTCGCTCGCAATGACAAGTGAATACTACAGCACCGCATATAATAATACATTTTCTATACTTACATTGGATGAGATGAGCTTCTTGACCTGAAGCCATTTTTCACTTTGCTGAGGAAGGTCGTGATCTGCACAGTAAGAAATTCGACCATCGATAAAGGTGTTGAGTGCTCACGACTCGTGAAGCTGTTTCAGGATATTTTGTTTTTGGAAAACGAATCCATCCTTGGAGAGTAATTTGACCAACGATTGGAAATTTTTCTGCAATTCTTCATTTTGCGAAAGATGTGTGTAGAGGTTTACTAGCACGCCAGGCCTGCCCATGGCCATACTACAGGCGAATGTTTGGAATTCTGGATCGTCATTGAAGAGAGTATTTGCCTTGGCGAATGCGAGCAAATCCGTCTGACTCACACTCTGAAATCTCACCACTAGCGCTCTGGAAATGATCGTATCGAGCAATTGCGACTGATGAGAAACCGTAGCTATGATGAGCCTATTTGGCAATGGTTCTTCGAGATTTTTGAGGAAGGCATTGGCCGCTGCAGGGACGATTCTTTCGATATTTTCGATGAGGAGAATTTTGAATTTGCCCAGTGGCGCCTGTTGCAATCGATTATTCACTTCTCTGATCCCGATGTCTTCGTAGCTTTCCTTATCGTTGAGCGCGATAAAGCGATCCTCCTTATCCCTAGGAGTTTCTATCTTGAGAGAATGTTTTTTGCCGGTGATGTCTGAGAGATCTCTGATCCACAAAAAGTCATGATAAAAATACTGACCGATACGGTCGCGTGCGATCTCCTGTACGATGCTTGATTTGCCGATATTTTGCGGTCCACTGACGACGAAAAATGAATGCTGTGCTTCTTTGTTGTCAAGAAAATTATCGACACAGGTCGTAAGCATAGCGATATTGTCTGAGTTTCATATTAGGTCCATAAGGTCTGTAAAGTCTGTAAAGTCTGTAAGGTCGAACCCTGCTGAAGACAGGGCGGGCGTTTATAAGGTCGTTTGAAGTATAGAAAAAATAGGCCATTATTCAATGGTTTCAATTTTTTTTTCTGGGTACTAAGAACTTGTCACTAGGAACTAATTTAATGCTTATGTCTCAATCTATGCGGTTTTGGCATGTCGGTAGTGATGTCGCCCTCGAGGCTGAGGCCGCTTTTTTTGAGGAGAAAATAATACGCTCATAAAGTAGCCAAAAGAATTCCTCCACCGATCACGATCGTGAATGAAGGACCTACGAGCATATACAGGAACCCTGCCAAGATAGGGCCGACTCATCGTCCAAGATCTGAAGCGAGGCTGATAGCTCAGGATATCTTTCCATCGTTGGTGTGATCTTTTTCTACGGTGTTGAGCCAAGCTCGAAGTGAAATTGATGCTAGCTCATCACCCATAGTCGCTATAAATCAGAGAATCACAAAGAGAATTCAGAAGTTGAATCCAAGGAGAATTCACGCGAATGCAAAAACCAAAAGACCAAGAAATACCAGTTTTTTTTTGTTGTATCTATCAGCAAGTTTTCCGATAGTGAATCAAAGAATAACCACTGTAAAATCAAAGACACCAAGCCCTATTCCCATCCATCATCCTCCTTTGTTGTTGGCGATCATGAGAGGAACGACAAACCAGATGATAGCATAAAATACGGCGGCAGAAAAATTACTGAGCATCAGCATCGTGCTGACGGGATTGAGTTTGCGGAGAATGCCTCGAATATGTTTGGTAGATTGTTTGATATAATAATCATGCGTTACAATTTTTTTCTCTACGTGTACAGACACGGTCTCCTCTGGGGTAAGGAATAAGAGAAGCCATGCGAAAATCAATATCAGCATAATGATGATGCCGATGAATATCGTGGGCAATGGAATCATAAATGCTAGAATCGCACTTGCAAGCACTATTCATACCGATCCAAATGTTTCTTTGAGAGAGATGAATTTGCCAGCGTCTGCTTTGGGTGCTTCGGATAAAGCATATGCGTTGATCCCTGGATCAAAAAATAATCGTCAAAAGCTAGAAAAGAGTAATGTAAGAATGAATGTCGCCGTAGTAAATTCAAAAATCAAACAGAACGCTGCGATGATAAATGCTATGGTTGTAAGCTTTAACATCTTCACATATCCGTATTTATCCAAGAGATATCCTGCAGGAATGTCGAACGCAAGCTGTACCATCGATGCCGCTCAGATCAAGATACCTACGATCCGGATTGGTATCACTTGTTCTCCCAAAGGAGCAAGCAAGGTATAATGTAATCCTGCACCAAATTTGAACATCGCCAAAAATACTCGGAATGGTCGATACGCCTGGAAGAGTTTGTAGAATTTATTGTTGGGGTCTATATGTAATAGAGCTAATATTTTCTGCATTGGTAACATTCAGTGTCCAGATAAAAAATACCATGGTCCGTTACCATGTCATTGCGAACGAAAGTGAAGCAATCTGGCTTGATTGCCACGTCGCTGCGCTCCTCGCAATGACTGCCCAATAGTGACCACTAGTTATTTAGGAAATATTGTTTACGATCTTGTGCATGATACCGTTGAGCAATTTAGGCGAACCATCGTCAGAATATCTTTTTGCAAGTTCTATCATTTCATTGATGAGAATTTCTTTTGGCGTCTCTAGAGCTATTCGCTCTGTATATCAGAGAATGAATAATGCTTGATCTATCGTATCCATTTGATCAAATTTGAAGCTTTCAGTCAAGGAATTTACCTTGTCTTTGACTTCTGGAATATGCTTTTCAAATGCGAGACCGACCTTGGAAAGGTAGTCAAAATCAATGTCTTCTTTATTTCGTTCATTAAAAAAAAGATCCACGAATGCCAGCAAGTCTTCCTCTGTTTCAGGACCTTTTAGATATTTTTGTATACTCGTAATATACTTTTTTTTTGCTATATCAAATTTTTCATTATCTGTTTTGAAGATATTGTCGATAAACAAAGATTCTATAGCAACCAAGTCTTGACCCTGCAACTTATCAAAAAAACAATACTGATAAATATATGACAAAACGACTTTTCTGGCGTTGATCCTCTGTTTAACGATCATTCAAAAATATAACTAACAACTAAAAACTAACAACTAACAGCTCAGAGCATCAACTATTTTAACTGTTAACTGTTCGTTGTTAACTGTTAACTATCTAGGCGTCTATTACTTTATCCTTAGATTTTGACTTAATAGTAATTACTTGTTTTCTTTTGTAGTATCCACACACAGGACAAACATGATGAGACAATTTTGTCGCACCACAATTTTGACATTTTGAAACACGATAAGAATCTGACATTCTTACAAGATTGAGTCTTTGTCGTGTAGCGTGTCTTGTATTTCCTTGTGTCTTGGAAATTTTTTTCTTTGGACCGATAGTCATTGGAATGATATATTAAACAATAAAGAGCTTGATATCCGTCACTCTGAGTAAAACGAAGCCCTAGACTTCAGGATAGCAAGTATATCCCTGCCTGCGGCAGGCAGGCTTCGACTACACTCAGGATGACAAAGTAGCATGATAACTATTTGACATCTACAACAGTTTTAAGGTATTTTCTACCATCAAATCTTGTGAATTTTTTGGTCTTGAAAACTACTGTTCCTGCCTTTTCTGCGTGTACAGTAAAATCTTTACCTGTGTAGGTGTTTTTTCCACATTCAAATTTTGAACCATTTTGGCGGATAACGATATCGCCAGCCTTCACGGTCTGTCATCCAAATGCTTTGACCCCACGATATTTTGGTTGTGAGTCTTTTAAGTTTTTTGCCGATCAACCGGCCTTTTTGTGTGCCATTGTAAAGTAATTTTAAATTATAAATAATGTGTATTTCTTTGTCTTATCCTCCTTTTATAAAGGAGGGGGACCCCGACGTTTCGGGGTGGAGGATTTTAAATCCCTCTGTCTGGAGTTTATCCCGCAAAGCGGGAGACTTCTCCCAAAATCCTCAGTCTCGTTACACTCGCCAGCTCCTTTGCAAAGGAGCACAGACCGGGAGACAAAACTATTGTCGCGAATATATACTAATTCTTGACTTTTTTGCAATAGATAATTTCACTATATGACTTGTTCGTGTTCTTTTCTAAACACTTCACCTACAGGGAGTAATCTACCGATGATTACATTTGATTTGAGGTCAGAAAGATCATCTATCGCTCATCTCAACGAAGCTCCGACCATCACTCTGATCGTTTCTTGGAATGATGCAGCTGACATCCATGAGTCAGTTTCTTTTGCTATATTTGTCAATCCAAGTGCCAATCTTCTTCCCTTCGCAGGTTTCTTTCCTTCTGCTTCTAGTGATTGATTTATCTTTACGAAATGCTCAAACTTGACGTGTGTACCTGGAACAAAACTGCTCTCTCCAGAATCTTCGATGAAGACCTTTGAGAACAACTGTTTCACGATCACTTCGATATGTTTGTCATTAAGATCTTGTCCTTGAGAAGCATACACTTTCTTGGTTTCTCTGATGATATATTTCTGAGCTTCGAGATCACCTACGATATCTTTGTATTCTTTGATATCCAATGAGCCCGCAGTCAAGATCATTCCTTTGTAGACTTCTTCCTTTTCTTTGACCTTTGGATATGATCCAAGCAATGCCTTGGTAAATACTTCTTGTATTCCAAGTACTATATGGTCGTCTTTGACTTCCAATACTTTTCCTTCTTCCTTGACCTTTAACTTACTCTTTGCCTTGCTCGCGTAAATACCTCATTTTGCAAGTACATCTCCTTTTTTCACATCCAATTTGTATCCTGATTTGATCAAATATGTTTTCTTCTGATACTCAGAAAGTACCTTGATATACTTGGTTTTTGCTGTCTCGTAGAAAGTCACTTTTCCATCAAATGGCGCAATGATTGCAGGATTTTTTGGAGCTCTGATTTCAAACAACTGCTTAATTCTATCCACACCTTGTGCCATTTCTCCTCCTTCTGATGCAACTCATCATCCATGGAAGGTATCCATCGTCAACTGTGTTGTAGGTTCTCCGATAGATTGTGCGGCGATAACTCCCACAGGCACTCATACTTGTATCATCTGTCTTGTAGAAAGATCCATACCATAACAATGCTGACATACTCCACTGATTGTATTACATACCAATGGTGATCTTACTTTGACCATATCTATACCCGCATTCTCTATCAATGCAATATTTTCTTTGTTGAGAAGATCAAATGCATTGAGTACAACATTTCCTCTTGCATCTTTTACTTCTTCAGCCAATACTCTACCATATATCATGTCATAGAATTTCTGATTTTGTGCCTCAGCTTCTTGTCTAGAGAAGATCAAGAACTTCGCAGTTCCACAATCCTTTTCTCTCACTACCACTTCTTGTGCAGAATCACAAAGCTTTCTTGTCAAATATCCTGAATCAGCAGTTCTCAATGCGGTATCTGCCTTTCCTTTTCTACCTGAGTGGGCAGAAATAAAGTATTCGATAGGCTTCAATCATTCAACGAAACTTGATTTGATAGGAAGTTCGATAATTTCTCCTTTTGGATTGACTACTAGTCACTTCATACCTGATATCTGCGTCATATGTGTCTGCGATCATCTTGCTCCTGAATCTACCATCGTATACAAATCCTGTCCAGGACCTGTAATTCCTTTCAAACTCTTTTCGATAGTTGCTTTTACTTTGCTTCGGATTTCTACGATATTTCTGTGCTTCTCTTGATCAGAAAAGAATCCTTTGTAATAATATTTGTAGAGTTCATCAGACTGATCTTCTCATTTTTTCAATTCAGCTTCTTTTTCTTTTGGCACTTTCATACCAAGAACATTTACTGATGTTGCAGCGATAGTTGCATATTTGAATCAAAGATCTTTGATTCTATCCGCTACGTCTACTGTAGTCTCCATATTATATTCGTCAAATATCTTACTCAAAATCTGTTTGAGATCCTTATTCACGATTTTTTTATTTACAAATCTGATTCTCTCTGGCAAAACATTATTGAAAATTACTCTTCAAACAGTGGTCTGAATAGGCAATTTGTCATATACCAATACAATCTTATCTTTGATCTTGATATTTCCTTTTTCGTATTTTTCTATCACATCTTCCATACTACTGAAGATACCATGAATAGGCGCCTTCTCTTTCCATTCATCTTCTGTCTTGATATCTGGATATCTTGCATCATAGTGATCGTTGAGATAATATGCTCCTAGTACCATATCCTGTGAGTGTGTAATTGTCGGCTCTCCAGATCCTGGCTTCAAAATATTTTTGTCTGCTGCAATCAAATCTCTCGCTTCTTGTTGTGCTTCATCGGAAATCGGCAAATGTACCGCCATCTGATCACCATCAAAATCGGCGTTGAAAGCTGGACATACAAGCGGATGAATTCTGATTGTCTTTCCTGGCATCAATTTGATCTTAAATGCTTCGATAGACAATCTGTGCAATGTCGGCGCACGATTGAGCAATACATATTTGTCTTTGATCACTTCTTCTAGAAATCTCAATGCCAAAGGCGATTCGTCTTTGATGAGTTTTTCAGCTTGCTTAGGCGTATATACAATCTTCTTTTCAATAAGTTTTCCGATAATGAACGGAGTGAACATCTTGACCGCAATATAGATCGGCAATCCACATTCATTCAATTTGAGGTTTGGACCTACGGTAATGATCGATCTTCCTGAATAATCTACTCTCTTTCCGAGCAAATTCTTTCTGAAGATTCCTTCTTTACCAGAAAGCATATCTGAAAGCGATTTGAACACTTTGATACCTGCACCCGCCCCTCCTGCACCTGCTTTTTCACCAACAAGCAAATTGTTGACTGCTTCTTGCAAGAGTCTGATTTCGTTTTTCTTGACCACATCTGGCATTCCTACCTGGATCATTTTCTTCAATCTGATATTTCTCATCAGTACACGTCTATAGAAAAGGTTTACATCTGATGATGCAAATTTTCCTCCTTCGAGCTGTACTACTGGCCTCAAATCAGGTGGTATGACCGGCAATTTTCTGATGATCATATTTTCTGGTTTGACATCAGAGACATGAAGATTGATCAACAATTTAATCAAACTGATGATTTTTTTTCTTTGATCCTCAGACTTGATCTCTGTATATTGTTTGATTCTGCGTTTGATTTCTTTCTGGATGTTGATACTTTGAAGCATCTTGAGAAGTGCTTCTGGACCAGATTGGAAAGTAATGATATCAGAAAATTTGAAGAAAATATTTCTATAATCACTTTCAAGAATTGTTGATCCCATGCTCAAATCTGACACAATGGATTTCAATCTATTGAGCTCTTTGTCGAGTTCATCTTTATTCTCTTGATACAATTTGTCGATATCTTTCTGCTTCTTTTTGTCATCCGCCTTTTCCAATTCTTCCTTGTATAATACATTCAATTCTTCTATTCTCTTCTCGTGATCTTCCTTGATTTTTTCTTTTACCTTCTTCTTGATGTCTTCTGTAATATCTTGTACGAGAATATATTTTACAAAGCTCAATACTTTATCAATTTCGTTGGCAGAAAGACCCAACATCTGATGTACGCCTCCCAACGGACTTGATTTGTACCATGCATGAAGTACAGGAACAGCTAACTCGATATGTCCCATTCTTGATCTTCTGACTCTAGAAGTTGTCACTTCTACTCCACATCTTTCACATACGATTCCCTTATATCTCACTCCTTTATATTTTCCACAACTACATTCGTAATTTTTTACTGGTCAGAAAATGGATTCACAAAAAAGTCCTCCTTGCTTTGGTTTTCAAGTTCTATAATTCACCGTATCGGGATTGTCCACTACGCCATACGACCATTTTTCTATATCTTCGACCGAAGCTAGTTTTACTACAAGTCCTTCAAATTTTGTTTTGTACATGAACTTAGAAATAAGAAATTAAAATACGTTGAACGGGGAACGGTGCACGGCAAACGTTATCCATTTTTCGTTAACCGTTATACGCTTATTCTAATTCTCCAAAGTCTTCCATTTCCTGAATTACATTGTCGATGATTTCTCCCTTTTCTTGAATCACATCCTCTTCTCCTCCTTCCATCGGTTCGTCGCCTTGCATAGTACTGCTCATCACTCATGAGAGTCCTAGATCTATAATTTTCTTTGTTCTTTCTTGATTTACTTTTTCTAATTCATCTACGGTCAATGGTTCGATATTTTGACACAATCCCTTGAATAAGAAAGTCAACAAATTGAATGATTCTGGTAATCCCCCTATCTTAGGTTTTTGTCCCTTGATGATTGCTTCATATAATTTATTTCTTCCGATCACATCATCTGACTTCACCGTCAACATTTCTTGTAGCGTATATACTGCAGAATATGCTTCTAGTGCCCGCACTTCCATCTCTCAGAATCTCTGTCCTCCTTGTCTAGATTTTCCTCCGAGCGGCTGTTGTGTAATCAATGAGTATGGTCCTACGGATCTTGCGTGTATCTTATCTTCTACCATATGCACCAATTTGAGAACATGCATGTATCCTACACACACTTTTTGTGAGTAGAGCTCACCATTTTCTCCATTATACAACGGCACTTTGAGATCGTCAAATCCACACTGTTTTCCAAGTGCTGCTAGATCGTCAAATCCAAATCCTGAGAATGTTGGCACTGCAAATTTGACTCCAAGATAATGAGCCAAGAATCACAATTGCGCCTCAAATAACTGTCCGATATTCATACGTGAAATTACTCAAAGAGAGTTGAGTACCAAATCTACTGGCTTTCCATCTTCTGTATATGGCATGTCTTCTTGTGGTACTACAATAGCGATAATACCTTTGTTTCCATGCTTACCAGCAAGTTTATCTCAGACTTCTATTTTTCTTGTAGTAGCTACATACGCCTTAATCTTCTTTCTTACTCCAGCCATAAGGTTGTCTCCTTTCTTTGCATCTAGGATAACGACATCAATAACCTTTCCTTCACTTCCAGATGGCATATATAATGATGTATCTTTTACATTTTTTGATTTATCTCAGAAAATCGCCTGAATCAATTTTTCTTCAGGAGTAAGTTCTCATTCTGATTTTGGTGTGATCTTTCCGATCAAGATATCTCATCCTTTTACTTTTGATCCGATTCTGACGATACCATCTTCATCGAGATTCTTCAACTTATTCATAGAAACTCATGGGATATCGTTGGTAGTTTCTTCAGGTCCAAGCTTGGTATCTGCTACTTCGATTTCATATTCTTCTATCTGAATAGATGTCAATTCATCATCTTTTACGAGTCTTTGTGATATTACGATCGCATCTTCATAGTTGAATCCTTTCCATGGCATGAAAGCAATTCTCAAATTTCTTCCCAATGCCATTTCTCCTCCTACTGAACATGGTCCTTCTGCAAGAATATCTCCTTTTTTCACTTTTTGGCCTGGAGAAACTCTCGGAAGTGTATTCATACATGTTTTTTGATTTGATCTCAAAAACACACCTAGCATATATTCCTTGGTTCCTTTTTGGTATTTTACTTTGATTCTTTTTCCATCAACATACACGACTTCTCCTACGTCTTCTGCCTTGATTACAGAACCCGTCATCTGAATCAGATCTCTTTCTAGACCTGTACCTACAAACGGTGTATCATTCTTGATCAATGGAAGCGCCTGTCTTTGCTGATTGGTTGCAATCGCTGCACGCACGGCATCGTTATGATTTACAAATGGGATGATAGAAGTGTTTGGTGAAAATATTTGCGAAGGATTTACGTCGATATTGGTTACATCATTGACGTGAAACATACCCATCTCATTGAAATGTCTGGCTGCCACACGAGCTTCTGTGATATTGCGGAATTCATCTGTAGGAGTTGTCGCATCAGCGATACAATATCTTTCATCCATTTCTGGAGAAATATATTCCACTTCTTTGTCGAAAAATGGTTTTACTCCAATCATTTTTCCTAGTTTTCCATACATCTTTTCGATAGCCTTTGCAGCTTTTTCATTGATATAATGATCTTCTTTGGCGATTATTGTTTTTAATTCTTTTCCTTTTGCGTCTAATTCATGAATATCACGATGAGCTATTCTATTCACCAACTTGTCAGCTATAGCTGGCACTTCACGTTGAATTTTGAGTGCTGGCGTTTCTAAGAATCCTTCATCATTTACGCGTGAATACAATGATTGATAGACTACAAGTCCGATATTTTGTCATTCTGGTGTTTCGATAGGACATATTCTTCCATAATGAGAAGGGTGAACGTCACGCACTTCAAACTTTGCTGTTTCTCTCTTGAGACCTCCAGGTCCGAGTGCTGTTATTCTTCTCTTGTGTTCTACTTCGGCAATCGGATTGATCTGATCCAAGAACTGTGACAACTGTGATGTCGCAAAGAAGCTCTTGATAGAATTATCTACGATCTTGAAATTTACGAGGTCAGTGATCTTGATTGCATTTTCTGAATTCAAGATACTCAATTTTCCTTTGATGCTCTTCACAAACTTTCTCATAACAGGCTGCAAATGAGCGTAGAGGATTTCTCCCATCGTTCTAATACGCTTGTTAGAAAGATGATCAGAATCATCTACATAATATCCTTTTTTGTAGTTTGAAAGATTGAAGAGATATTTGAGTGCGGCGATTAGATCATCTCCATCCAATACGTTTGCCACATCTCCATCCAAAGGTTTTTTGAGATTGAGTTTTGCATTTACCTTGCGTCTTGCAATTCTTCCCATAAAAATTCTTTCTGGCGACATGAATTGTGCTTTGATATAGTTGAGTGCATTTTCTGCATCGATCAATTCTCCTGGTCTCAATTTGTTGTAGATAAATTCTGCAGCAGACAATGCATCAGTAGTTGTATCTTTTTTGAGTGTTGTTTCGAGATAATCAAAATCTTCTTCTTCAAACACATCTTTGAAATATGCAGAAATTTGTTCGTCTGTTTCAGCTCCAAATACTCTCAACAATGACGTGATAGGGAATTTTCTTGATTTATTTACTCTCGCCACAACAACTCATGATTTTTCTACCTGTACTTCCAACCATGGTCCGTTTTCTGGTATAATCTTGAATGAATATTTGAAATCTCTTTTTGTGTAAAATATACCGTATGATCTTACGATCTGAGAAATAATTACCTTTTCTACTCCATTGACAATATAAGAAGCTGATGCTGTCATCAACGGCAAAATACCTATGTTTGCACGCTTGCTAAACAATACCTTCTTGTTTTGAGAATCAACAAGTTTTACTTTACCGGTGATGATACCTCCATAGGTAAGCTCCTTCTTTTTGCAGGTTTTTACGTCATCGATAGGTTCAGATACCTTTACGTCAGAAATTGCGACATACATTTTTTCTCCTGCAATATCTCGCACTGGATTGATGCTATCAAATAACTTGTTGAGATATTTATTGATAAATTCATCGTATCCCTTTTTTTGCAAAGCAAGCAAGTCAGGAAATGTAGCAAATTCTCTTGGTGGTTTAAGAAAAATTCTTCCATTTCTTTTAACACAATTATCAAAAAGGCCCAATTTAGTCGCTAAATTAGGTGTTTTTTTGATAACTATAGGTGCGGATGATGGTCTTATCACCTCTATTTTTTTGCTCGCTGCCTTCTCAGTCTGTTTTGGAGCCTTTTTTGGAGCATTTTTGACGACTGGTGCTTTTTTTGTCACCACTTTAGAATCCTTCTTCTTTGCTTTCTCTACAATTTTCTTTGTGTTTGTTTTTTTTGGAGCCGTTTTTTTTGATTTCATAACAAAAGTTTAATTAAGAAAATAAACGAAATCAACTTAACTCAGTTATTTACAGTCAGCACATCACGGGCATTTTGCCAAGATTCTGACTATTTGAAAAAATCACGTAATGAAATAATTACGCCTTTTGAACTGTTAATTGGCTTCTTCATTTTGCTCTTCTTTTTGCTAATATCTTTCTTCCAGATGTAGTAAGCATTCTGCTTCTAAATCCGTGAGTATGCAATCTTTTGTGTCGAGAATATTTTCTTATTCTTCTCAATTTACTAGCCATCTCCTATGAATGTTAAATGGTAAATGTTAAACGGGGCACGGTAAACGTTGAACCTTATCCGTTATTAAATCTTTATACACACTACTTTATATACTCCAATAGACCGATTTCTCTCGCTCTATGAATACACTCTTTTACTTTCTTTTGAACCAAGACTGGATTTTTTGTATATTTTCTAGGCTTGATACTACCAAATCTTGTCATGTATTTCTTGAGAATAGGAATTGCCTTCCATGTAAGATATATTTTATTTTCTTTGTTCATGAAAAAGCTAACTTTCTGGCCTGTCTTTTTTGTATCGGAATCTTCTAACATCTTATCAAGCTTTGTCTGCAATGCTTCAAACGTAAAAAATTCATCAGTAGAGTTCATCTTGAAAATGAAATATCTTGCTACTGTCTTGTTATACAACAATTGCTTCTTGACTGCGTCCAAGTCTTTATTTTCTGCCTGAATATAGTACGACAAAATATAGAAATTATGATTTCCTTTGGTCTGACCAAAGTCGTGCATCGTCTTCTTGAGCCCCATATCATCTTTTTGGATAATACAGTCTTTGATCTCTGCCTCTAGTGCAGAAACAGTGTTTTGACGATCCTTTTCTTGTAAAGATGCGTCAAGCATCAATACCAATTCATACTTTTGCATAATGATAGATTAAATATATTAAAAGATCAATGGACTGAACCGTCATTACGAGCGGAGCGTGGTAATCTGGATCTTATATGACGGTAGATTGTTTCGTTCCTCGCAATGACACCGCTTTAACGAACAGACATTCTTGCATATCCCTTCACTACCATATCAGCTGGGATAATTTCTTTGATTTTTTTTGCTGCGTCTCTGATATATTCTTGTTCAAATAATACCAATTCTGCTAGTGCTTTGTGTAATTTCCCTTCAAGAATTTGATCGATGATATTTTGTGGTTTTGTACTTCCTTCCATCTCCTTGCGGAATTCTGCCATGAGCGAATCACGATAGTCAGCTGGCACAGATTCAAAAGACAAATATGTAGGATTCATAGCAGTCACTTGTAGTGCTATTTCTTTAGCCACCTCTTCATTACCACCTTCGTAATAAATGATAGATGCAACTCCATTCCCTGGATGATTGTATATATATGCTGGCGCATTGTCTATAAGCACTTCTGCAAGCTTGATATTTTCTCCTATCTTACCTGTAAATGCCGCAGTCATATCATTTATTTCTGCCAACACCGTCTGATCTACTTCTTCCAATGTTTTGGCAACTTTTTGTGATGCTAATAATTTTGCTAGAATACTATCTACTAGTGTAGTAAAATCTTCGTTTTTTGCAACGAAATCTGTTTCACAAAGCAATTTGATCGCTGCCAACCATCCGTCTTTTTGAGCAATCTTTACCATTCCTTCATTAGTTACTCTATCAGCCTTGCTTCCAGCTTTCATAATCCCCTTTTGTCTGAGAATTTCTTCTGCTTTTGCAAGATCTCCATCTGCCTCTACCAAAGCATCTTTACAGTCTTTCATAGGCGCAAATGTTGCATCTCTAAGTTGTTTCAAAAGATTCATATCTATGGACATAAGTAATTATATTTATGAAATGTAAAATGGTAAACGGCACACGTTAAACGTTACCCGTTACCCCCTGTGTCTTTTGGTTGTTCACTAGGTACTTGTCACTCGACACTCGGTACTGCGCCCGGCATAGGCGCATTGTTTTCTTGAGGGCTAATCTCGAAAAGATTTACCAATCGAGCTCACAATGAAGGGAAAAATCCAAAAAATCCATACTTTTTCATGTCTGTATGATATTTACCGTCTCGTGCTTGTTTTGTAAACACGATAAGAATAACCACCATAGCCAATAAAGCGAACAACCCTATATATTTGATTCCTGGTAACAACACTACTATAATCGATACAACCAATACGAGAATAAAAGACATTCGTCGTCAGATTGCTTGTTTGAGATGAAAATATTCAAAACTATTTACCTTTTTGGTAGAAATAGCAATGACTACACCAAATAGCATATACATCATCACTGCCCTCTTTTTTTCGATACTACTAGGCGCATATGTTCATGCGACCTGGTCAATATCAGTGGGAATGATTTTTTGTTCAATGTTTTCTGTAATTTGTGTATTTTCTAGCATAAGATGCGATGGGAATAAATTTATGACAAGATATTTCTTAACACAAAATCCATACTTTTATAACTAAGTACATTTGCAATAATCAAACTATCTTCCTTCCATCGTCTAGTAAAATTGGTACCACAAATCAGTATGTTTTCAATATTTTTTTGCTTTTCAAGTTCATTTACGAACTTAGACATCATCTCTCCATCTACAACCACGATAAGATCAGGTTTTGTAACTAAATCCTTCACTCCACCATAGACATGACGTACTCTAGCTAATTTTCTTTTGTAGACTAATTGCTCTTTTTTGGTCAGATTTTTATATCCTTCTGTTTCCAAAAAACGAGTCATAGAATTCATAGATTCTATTCTCTTTTGCAATGTAGAAAAATTAGTCAAGAATCATGCAGGCACTTTATGATTGAGATATCCTATTTTGAGATCATCGCCTAGTTTTGCTAGCTCTGTCGCATACATCTTTTTTTCGCATACTACCAAAATAGTTTTCCCTTCAGCTTTCGCTTTTTGGATTTTTTCTTTAGCAGTCTGGAGCTGATTGACAATAGATTCAGGGTTGATCACAACACTTCAATTCTGAACACCTACCCAGTATTTATTGGTTTTTGGGTAAGCCTCGCTCTTGAGCGTTCCGATGTGAGCCTGAGCATCTATAACATCTTTTACAGATATACTCATGAATGTGTAATTTTTGAAATAAAGAATAGGGAATTAGGTTGCCCAAAGCCTGTACTTGTCATTGCGAAGAATGAAGCAATCTTAAGCACGGATTGGTCAGATTGCCACACTGCGTTCGCAATGACGGACCAATCATTGACTAATTCAACTATTTAAGAGTGATTTTTGCACCTTCAGCTTCCAATTTAGCTTTGATAGCTTCAGCTTCTTCGTACTTCACATTTTCTTTAACGATAGTTGGTGCTTTTTCAACTAAATCTTTAGCTTCTTTGAGCCCAAGACCAAGTACTTCTTTCACTACTTTGATAACACCAATCTTTTGCTGACCGATTTCAGTCAACTCGATGTTTGCAGTGTCTCCACCTTTTGCAGCTCCACCAGCATCTCCGCCAGCTGCAGCTCCACCAGCAACTACCATAGCAGCTGCGCTTACTCCAAATTCTTCTTCCAATCCCTTTACGAGTTGGTTTAGTTCTACTGCACTCATGTCTTTCACAAGATCCATTATCTTCTGTGCATTTGTTGATAATTCTGCCATCCTTGTATAAAAATTAAATAAATAAATGATATGTTGAAACGCTGAAACGACGAAACGCTCAAACGTTTAAACGATGTGATTATGCTGCTGTTTCTTCAGCAGGAGCTTCAGTTGCAGGAGCTTCTTCTGCTTTTACTTCTTCAGCAGGAGCTTCAGTTGCAGGAGCTTCTTCTGCTTTTACTTCTTCAGCAGGAGCTTCAGTT
>Ga0172379_10005665_pt1 | contig 17329 bp, 19 predicted proteins | sample GrowelOW334metaG_FD_119756 | JGI IMG/M metagenome (GOLD analysis project Ga0172379, IMG submission 119756) | Groundwater microbial communities from an aquifer near a municipal landfill in Southern Ontario, Canada - Groundwater well OW334 metaG | ecosystem: Environmental > Aquatic > Deep... | reverse complement strand
TGACCGTTTTAAAGAAGACGCCTTAAGAATGATGCGGGCAATTCGTTTTAGTGCTCAACTTGGTTTCGAATTAGAACCGAAAACTCAGCGGGCGATTGTTAAATTAGCTGGGAGCATTAAGTTCGTTTCCGCCGAAAGGATTAGGGATGAGCTGATTAAGATTTTGGCTTCTAGTAAGCCGGCCGAGGGGATCATGTTATTGCATGAATGTAAATTATTACAATATATTTTGCCGGAGTTGGAGCAGGGGGTGGGCGTTGACCAGTCTCGCCACCATATTTATCCTGTTTTCAAGCATAATGTTTTAGCGCTTCAGAATTGTCCTAATAAAAATTGGCCGGTTCGCTTAGCGGCGCTTTTTCATGATATTGCTAAACCAAAAACTCATAAAATAATTAAGGGTATCGCCACTTTTTATAATCATGAGTATCTGGGCGCGAAAATGACCGATAAGATTATGACTCGTTTACGGTTTTCTAATGAAGACCGGGAGCGGGTTGTTAATCTAGTCAAAAACCACATGTTCTATTATAATGTGGGAGAGGTGAGCGCGGCCTCGGTGCGTCGTTTGATTGTTAAAGTTGGTCGTGAGAATCTGCAGGATTTAATCGACTTGCGCGTGGCTGATCGCCTCGGTTCCGGGACGCCCAAGGCTATGCCCTATAAGCTTCGCCATTTGCAGTATATGCTGGAAAAAGTCCAAAATGACCCGGTTTCCGTCAAAATGTTAAAAATCAACGGTGATGATTTGATGAAAATCTTGAAAATCCCGCCCGGACCGAAGATTGGGGCGATTCTAGACGTACTACTGAGCGAAGTTATTGAAGAGCCGGCCAATAATACTATTAAGTATTTGAGCGCCAGAGCTAAGGAATTGGATAAGTTTAATTTAGCCGAACTCCGTGCCCAGGCCCAGGAAGTGATTGAAGAAAAGCGGAGTGCGGACGATCAGGAGATTAAGAAACAGTTTAAAATATAATTAATAATTTTAGTTTATTTATTATGTTAAAGAAAATCATGTTGGTAATGGCGCTGGCCTTGGTGGTTATTAGCGTCTCGGCTTGTGTCAATGAGCCGGTGAGTAATAATGGGGAAGCGGCTAATTCCTCGCCCAATCTAGAGTTGGAGGCCACTTTAAATAAAACGAACGATCTTGGATCGGACGTGCCGGTATCGTCAGAGGCGACGACTGATATTATTCCTAATAATCAGACTGCGACCTCGACCGCGCCGGTTGAAAAAACAACTACTATGACAAACACTGACAGCCAAGAGAATTTATTTGCTCAATATACTGGAGCAACTATCAAAACTAATTATGGAGACATTACCGTTAAATTTTATGGTACCGATTCGCCAGTCACAGTTAATAACTTTTTAAAACTGGCTAAAAGCGGCTTCTATAATGGCATTAAATTTCACCGCGTCATTAAGGATTTTATGATTCAAGGTGGCGACCCCTTAACTAAAGGAACCGATACCCGTCTTTATGGCACGGGTGGTCCTGGCTATCAATTTGCCGATGAATTTAATAGTCACAAATTAATCGCCGGTAGTTTAGCCATGGCCAACTCTGGCCCGGGGACTAACGGTTCGCAATTCTTTATCGTCACGGCTCCGGCCACCCCTTGGTTAGATGGTCATCACACTAACTTTGGTCAGGTCACGGCCGGAATGGACGTCGTTAAAAAAATTGAGGCGGTTGAAACTTTAGCGGGTGATCGACCGGCTAAGGACGTGATTATTAATAGCATTGAATTATTAAAGTAATTTAATTAAATTCATGAGTAGAATGAAAATATATTTAGATAATGCCGCGACCACGCGGCTAGACCCTAGAGTGTTGGCTAGAATGAAGCCCTTCCTCACTACCAGGTACGCTAATGCTTCTTCTATCCACACGCCGGGGCAAACAGCCTATTTGGATTTGCGACGCGCCAAAGAAATGGTGGCTCGTTTAATTAATGGTGAGCCGGATAACGTAATTTTTACCTCCGGCGCAACGGAAGCCAATAATTTTATTGTAAAAGGCGTGGCCCGAGCTAATCGCACGAAGCAGAAGAATAAGATTATCGTTTCCGCGATTGAGCATCCCTGCGTTCGCGAATCAGCCAATGAACTAGCGGCCGAGGGTTTTGACGTGGTCTTTTTGCCGGTTAATTCCGAGGGCCTGATTACGCCCGCGGCTTTGAGCCGTCTGATTGATGATCGGACGATTCTCGTTTCCGTGATGGCTGTTAATAACGAAATCGGCACGATTCAAGATATTAAGGCGTTAGCCAAGATTACCCACCAGCATGGTGCTTATTTTCATACGGATGCGGTTCAGGCGGTGCCATATTTGGAGTTGGACGTTAAAAAGATGGGGATTGATTTTTTGAGTTTATCGGCTCATAAATTCTATGGCCCTCAGGGCGTCGGGGTGGCCTATATCAACCGACAGATTAAGATTAAGCCGCTCATTATCGGTGGCGGACAAGAAGATGGCTATCGATCAGGAACCTATAATTTGCCCGGTATCATGGGGCTAGCCTATGCCTTAGAATTAGCCTATCAAGAACGAACTGGCTATTTAAAAAGAGTGACGGCGTTACGCGATTATTTTTGGCAAAAATTAAAAAAAGAAATTCCTGGTTTAAAGCTAAACGGTAGCCTGGCTAAACGGGTTCCGGCGAACCTGAATATTATGTTCGGCTATATTGAAGGCGAAGCAATTTTAATTGATTTATCAACCAAGGGCGTCTATGTTTCAACCGGTTCGGCTTGTTCGGCGACCAACTTGAAAGCTTCCTATGTTTTAAGAGCAATTGGCTTAGAAAAACATTTCTTAAACAGCAATATCCGTTTTTCTTTAGGACGCTATAATACTAAAGCCGAAATTGATTATACAGTTAAATGTCTCAAGGAGACAGTTAAGCGATTAAGAAGCTTTAGTCCGATTAAGTAATAAATTATTGGAGATTAAAATTATTAAAGATTAGAAATATCCAGATAAGAAAAAAGCGGTGTTTATAGCACCGCTTTTCCTGAAAAGTACAAAGTTCTTAATTGAGGTGGTGTTTTTCTAACACACCAACATCTGGTCCGACCCCATTTAGGAAAGTAGCTCGTGATTGTCGGGGCCGTCTTTTGCCTATAGGTATGGTAGTGATCTTTTTATATAGACCATAGGGCAAGATTCTTAGAATGGACTCTCTGAACAACCAGAACAAAGGACAGCGAGCCCACCATAAGTCATCATAGTAGTTAAATGGCACCTTGATGCCATCGAACTTGAAGACTTGAAAGCCTTCCCGATTTAAGTCTCGCGCTGCCCGTTTGAGGTGTTGGCGAGCCGTGACCAAGCCGATGTTGCGCCAGCCATGCTTTTTAGCCAGGCTCTTAAATTCCCGGATTAAGCCATAGGTGGACAATTCTTGGGATTTTTGCGGGATAGACAGACAGACTTGCCTGTAGTCACGAGGTAGAAATTTCCACAGAGAAAGTTGTGTACAAACAACTCGATGGTGGACGATATGCTTTTCTATCTCGTTTAACAGTGGTTGATTAGTTTCTTGGTCCCGGCCAAAGGCTAGGACGAGAATGACATCATAGCGGTCGGCTTCAACTGGACGTTCTTTTAAGGCCAATCCGGCTATAGCCCAGCCAACTATGAACATTACCTCCCCGATTATTAGCCCGCTGACAGTCATAAATCCGGTCGGAAAAGTGATACTACCATCGTTATGCAAGCCGGCTGATAAATAAATACCCGTGGCGACCGATGAAATAATTATGACAAAGATGGTTGCGGTTTGCCCGGGGTGAAATCGGTAGGTGCGGCTAATTGCACTAGCTACGAAGCCCATCACTATGGCTGATAAAACTAGACCACCTAGGCCAGCATAGAATCCTCCCAGAAAAACAACCGCCCCCACTACTACGGTCAGGGAAAGAAGGGTAGACAGGAATTTTTGTTTTGGTCTCATGATTTATTTGTTTGATTATTATTTAAAAAGGACATTTTGACAATTAAATTATAATAATATATAATAGATTTTTAGTCAATTTTTGTTCAAGTTTAGAAAAAATAGGCTAAATAGGTTATAATGAAATTATTAATAAATTAGCAATAAAAAATATGGCTCTAAATTATACTAAAAAAACGCTCAATCACTTTTTAAAACCGCATAACGTCGGCAAGATTAATAAACCTGACGGTTACGCGCAGATTGGCAACATGGTCTGCGGTGACCAGCTGGACTTCTTTCTCAAAGTTGAAAAAGGGAAAATTAAAGATGTTAAATTTTTGTCTTTTGGCTGCGCCTCGAATATTGCCACCGCCTCGGTTTTAACAAAAAAGATTAAAGGCATGACAATCGAGGAAGCTAAAAAATATCCTTGGCAGAAGATCGTTGATGACTTAGGCGGTTTACCTCATCAAAAGATTCATTGCTCGGTGATGGCTGTTCAAGGTTTGAAGAAAGCCATCGCGGATTATGAAGGGCGACAGGGAACTATTAAGAAACCGGCTGTGAAAAAGAGTAAAGCAATTAATAAAATGACTGTTAAGAAATTAAGCCAGAAGACTAAAAAAGCCGTCAAAAAATAACAAAAAATATTTTCTAGATATAACAAAAACACCCGCCTGACGGCGGATGTTTTTTTATCCGTATCTTTAGAAGTAATTATTAAAATCTCTTCTCTAACGGGCGAGCTTCGTTAACAACAACTTTTCGGCCGTCTAATTCTTGGTTGTTGTACATAGCAATCGCATTGTCCGCTTCGTCATCATTTTCCATCTCGACGAAACCAAAGCCTTTTGAGCGATGAGTCATACGATCGGTGATAACAACAGCAGAAATAACTTTACCGGCTTTAGCAAAAGCTTCCGCCAAACCTTCCTCGGTCGTCTTAAAGTTTAAGCCGCCGACAAATAATTTTTTCATCTTTTTGTTTCCTATTTTTTATTAAACGTAAGACGACCTTTTTTTCAAAAAAAAGCGGTTGGTCCGCTCATTCTTTAAAAATTGCTTACCTGCCATTAGTTTACTTTATTTATGGCCAAAAGTCAATAGTTTGAGAATAACAAAAAACAGGGTTTAACCCCTGTTTTCTTGAGATATCTTTAATCGAATTATGAAATATTTACTTTGACGCCCGGGCTCATGGAAGAAGAAAAGCTGACATTTTTAATGAAAGTCCCCTTAGCTGAGGATGGTTTGCTCTTCTTGATGGTGTCAAGCAGGGTTTGGTAGTTTTGCACCAGTTTAGGGGTGGTAAAGCTCACGCGCCCAATAACGGTGTGGAGGTTGGCCGTATCATCGTTCTTGAAGCTGATTTTACCCTTTTTTAATTCTTCGACAGTTTTCGCGGGGTTAGTGGTGACGGTGTCGTTTTTTGGGGAAGGCATTAAACCGCGGGTACCCAGGATCTTAGCGATAATGGCTAAATTTTTCATCATGGCCGGTTCGGCAATTGCTACTTGAAAATCAGTCTTTTCAGTTTTTTTGATTTCGGCAATCAGTTCTTCGCCGCCGACTAAATCAGCCCCCGCCTCTTTAACAGCTTTTTCATTCTCCGAAGATACAAAGGCCGCTACTTTAACGGTCTTGCCGGTTCCATTGGGTAAGCTGACAGCGCCGCGAACTTGCTGATCACCTTTCTTAGTATTGATGCCTAGGCGGAAATGGACTTCCACGGAAGCGTCAAATTTAGTTTTAGTTAATTTTTTTACTATTTCTAAGGCTTCTTCAACTGAATAAGCTAGAGCCTTGTCATAGATAGCTGAGTAATCAGTCTTTTTCTTGACTATCTTAACGGGTTTTGCGCTTTTGGCGCCGGTCGGCTTTTTGGGAGCCTCCGCTTCTTTTTTAGCCATAGTGTTTGGTCGTGGTTATGACGTGGCGGTGGCTGGCCTTAAAGCGCTCAGCCCCACTCACTCCCACAATTATTTTAATTATTTAATTTCTACTCCCATCTGACGAGCGGTACCAGCAATAATCCGTTTAGCCGCTTCGAGGTCATTAGCATTCAAGTCAGGCATCTTAATCTTAGCAATTTCCTCTAATTGCGCCTGGGTGATGGAGCCGACTTTGTCAGTTAATGGTTTGCCGGATCCTTTTTTGATGCCAGCGTTTTTTTTGATGAGTTCGGCGGCTGGCGGGGTCTTAAGGATGAAATCATAAGAACGGTCTTCGTAAACAGTTATTTCGACCGGAACGACATCGCCCATCTTATCTTTAGTTTTTTCGTTAAATTGCTTGCAGAATTCGGCGATGTTTAAGCCATGCTGGCCTAAAGCCGGACCGACTGGAGGGGCGGGGTTAGCTTGGCCGCCGACGATCTGCAGTTTTATCTTGGTTTTTATTTTTTTAGCCATATAATTGATTATGAGCGCAGAAGCATCGCCCGTTTATAAAATTTGGTTGATTAACTTTTTTTGATTTGAAGGAAATCCAGTTCCACCGGCGTTTCGCGGCCAAACATCGAAACCGAGACCTTGACCTTGCCTTTAGCTTCATCCACGGCCGTAACTTTACCTTCCATGTTTTTGAAGGGCCCTTCGTTGATGCGAACTGGTGTGCCGACGACAACGTCAATCTGAAATTTAGGATCGTCGACGCCCATTCTTTTCTGTAGAGATTTTACCTCCGCCTCGCTGATCGGCGTTGGGATAGTGCCGGTGCCGATAAAGCCAGTAACGTTCGGCGTATTGCGGACGATGTACCAGGATTCGTCAGTTACTTCCATTTCCACCAGAATATAGCCGGGAAAAATCTTTTCTTCGACGACTTTGCGTTTGCCATTTTTGATTTTGATCTTTTTTTCGGTCGGAATCAGAATGTTAAAGATTTTGTCTTCCATGTCGAGGGACTCGACTCTTTGCTTCAAATTCTGGGCGACATTTTCTTCATAGCCGGAATAGGTATGGATAACATACCAGCGGCGGCCTTGATTGAGAAGTTGTTTGGCCATAAAATTTAAGAACGAATTAGCTTATTTTATTTATTGATGATAAATTGAAAACCTTGGGCGAAAATATAGTCTAATATTCCCAAAAAAATAGCTACACCCAAGCTTATCCCAATGACGAGCAGGGTATAATTATAGGTCTCTTTTTTGGTCGGCCAGGTGACTTTTTTCATCTCTAAAACCGACTCTTTCAGGTAGTTAGTTAATTTGTTCATATTGGCAAAATTGGTATTTAAAAATGACCTCGACGGCCACTTTATTTAACTATGATAATCATACAAAATAGTCAGCTGAATGTCAAGGGAAGGGGCGGATTTGGTCAGATAATCGGTTTGCTTTTTGGGCTTAAACAAGTTACAATAATATTGAGCTAAAATTTAGTTTAATTTTTTATATGGTTAGCCCAAATCTATTCAAAAGTTCGGAAAACGAACAGCCGGCAGAAATCAATGCCGACGCTAAGAAATTGTTTCAGGTAATCTATAGCGAACAAAACCAAAAAGAAGACTTGGATGAAGACACCCCGAGAATAAAGGTCTCAACCTTAATTTCTCGCCTGTCCTTTTTTTATGAAAAGGTCAGAAATGCGGTTGATTATGATGAGGATCATTTGCTTCGAAAAAACGCGATTGCTCGTATTTTGCGACGCCAGGTCATGATTGAAGGGGCTCTCAAAGAGAGTAAGACGGAGGAAATCGCCAGTCATTTGTTAGTTGAGCTGATTCGCGGCAGTTATTTGCCCAATAACAAGATTCCGGAAACCAAGATTAAGGAAATTGCTTTCTTATTGGATAAATATATTCGGCTGAAGGATGCGGCGGTGGCTCGAATCAATTTAGGCCTGAATATAAAAACGGATTTAAATAAAGCCAAGGATTTAATTCGGGAAAAGAATGGTCTGGTTCGCTGGCTGTTAGCTTTGGCCGCCTGTGAAATCGAGGAGACGCTGGCGCCCAATAAGGTTAAGCAGATGATCGTGACTAACATGTTTTCGATTTTGTCGAAAAAGCTTCGTCTGCCGGCCGACCTGCCGTATAACCAAGATTTGGAGATTCAGATTTATTTGAGCATTGGCCGGAATTTTTTGAAATTAGATAATGACATTCTGAATTTTGTGCTGTTTAAGTATTTTAATTCTGATTGGCTGGAAATAAATTCTCATGCCGAACTGACTAAAGAAGATCAGCAGAAAATTAAAAAAATTGCCGCCGGTTTAGGAGAACTCCGTAGAATGGTTGGCGAACAGCTGGTCCACCCGCTCTCCAAGCAGATTGATAAGATCGCTCGTCGCTATTCGCTGTATTTTTCTATTCTATCGGAAACCATTGAACAGGATCCGACTAAAGCTTACTCCGAAGTAACTAAGGGAGAAAAGTCGTTTTTAGCGCTAATTAGAAAAGTCTGTTTACAGAAGTATAAACGAGCTAAAAAACGTCTCTGGCGAGCGGCTTTTCGCAGTATTATCTACATCTTTTTGACTAAGTCGGTTTTTGTCTTCTTGATTGAAATTCCGGCTATTAATTGGTTTGGTGAACCGCTTAATTTAATTTCTTTGGCTATTAACGTTTCTTTCCCGGCGATTTTGCTGTTCTTTATTGTTTTATCAACTCGGACGCCCAAAGAGGAAAATACTAATAAGATTGTCGACGGTGTCAAGGAAATCGCTTTGACCGGTAGTGAGAAGAGACAGCCTTTAATTTTGCGGCATCCGCCGCGCCGGAGCTGGCTAAAAGACGGTATTTTCAACTTTATTTACGCCATTACTTTCTGCGTCTCCATCTATTTTGTCATCTGGGCACTCACCAAAATTAATTTTAATTGGGTGAGTATCATTATTTTCTTGTTCTTCTTGGCCTTTGTCAGCTTCTTCAGTATTTTAACGACTAAAGGAGTGAAGGAACTTTTGGTGGTGGAGAAAAAAGAGAATTTTATCAATTTTTTTCTGGACCTTTTCTACATGCCGATTATCATCGTCGGCCGCTGGCTATCGGGTGAGTTCTCCAAAATCAATGTCTTCGTGTTCCTGTTTGATTTCGTGATTGAGGCGCCATTTAAGGTCTTGGTGGAAATTGGGGAAGACTGGACCCGTTATGTCCGCGAACGGCGGGATAACTTAGAAAATTAGTAAACGGATATTTATGTCACAGGGCACTCTCTACATTGTTGCTACGCCGATTGGTAATTTAGAAGATATCACTTTACGAGCTTTACGAACCCTGAAAGAGGTTGACGTGGTGCTGTGCGAAGATACTCGGGAAACAAGAAAATTGCTGGATCATTATCAGATTAAGACGGCCACTCTATCATATCATCAACATTCTGATGATTTAAAAGTTGATAAGATAATTTCTTTGCTTTATGCGGGTCAGAATTTAGCTTTAGTGACCGATGCCGGTACACCAGGCATATCTGATCCGGGCGGACGCTTAGTTTCGCTGGTCCGGGAGAATCTGGGCGAGGCGGTCGCGGTCGTTGCCATACCAGGCATTTCCGCACTGACCTCAGCTGTTTCTTTGGCCGGACAAGGTTTTGATCGATTTTTGTTTTTAGGATTTGCACCGCATAAGAAAGGCCGCCAGACCATGCTAAAAGAAGCGGTCGCCAGTCCTTACTCCGTCGTTATGTATGAATCAAAACATCGGATTCTCAAACTGCTTGATGAACTTAATAAGCTGACCACGACGGTTGAGGGATCGCTAGAGATTGTGGTGGCTCGGGAGTTAACTAAAATGCATGAAAGTCTTTATTTCGGTTCACCGGACGAGGTGAAGCAGAAACTGTTGAGCCAAGAAACTAACCTGAAGGGAGAATTTGTAGTCTTAATTAGAAAATAATTTTTTATGTCGAATATGTCGAGCGATAAATTTTTTTACATTACTACCACTTTGCCTTATATCAATTCCGCGCCTCACATTGGTTTCGCGGCGGAGATTATTAAAGCCGACGTGATTGCTCGATATGAGCGTCAACAGGGGAAGACCGTTTTTTTTAATACTGGGACTGATGAGCATGGCTTGAAGATTTATCAGAAGGCCAAAGAGCTGGGCTTAGAGATTCAAGCTTATTGTGATGAATATTCCGCCAAGTTTCGACCGCTCCAAACTAAGCTGAATCTTTCCTATAATAAGTTTATTCGGACGACCGAGACGGCGCATCAACAGGCCGCTCAGGAATTTTGGCGGCGTTGTGATAAAGCCGGTGATATCTATAAGAAAAATTATCAGGTCAAGTATTGCGTCGGCTGTGAAATGGAGAAGACTGATTCAGAACTTACGGGCGGGCATTGTCCGCTCCACCCTAATCAAGAACTGGAAGTAATTAATGAGGAGAACTATTTTTTCCGTTTTTCTAAATATCAAGATAAATTACTAGCTTTTTATCAAGGACATCCAGACTTTGTTGTGCCAGCCAGCCGTTTGAAGGAAATTACCACTTTTGTCGCGGCCGGTTTACAGGATTTTAGTATTTCTCGCCAGCGCGACAAAATGCCGCACGGTGTGCCTGTCCCTGGTGATGACAGTCAGGTTATGTACGTCTGGTTTGATGCTCTAGTTAACTATATCTCGACTTTAGGCTGGCCTGATGAAAGTGGTGACTATCAGAAATACTGGCCGGGTGTTCAGGTTTGCGGCAAAGATAATCTGCGTCCGCAAACAGCGATGTGGCAGGCGATGTTAATGTCGGCCGGATTAGCGAATTCACAACAGGTTTTAGTATTTGGTTTCTTGACCGCTGATGGCCAGAAGATGAGCAAAAGCCTGGGCAACGTTATTGACCCTTATGAACTAGTTGATAAATATGGAACCGATTCGATACGTTATTATCTCCTGGCGGAAATGTCACCCTTTGAAGATGGTGATTATTCGGCCAGCAAATTTCAAGAACGGTATAACGCTGATTTAGCTAACGGTCTGGGAAATCTCATCGCGCGGGTTTCGAACCTTCTGGAAAAGAATAATTTGGCGACCAATTTGGCAGTTAATCTGGCTGATAGCGGGATAGCCAAGACGGCTTTGGAATATCACGCTAAACTGAAAGACTATCGTTTTAACGAAGCCGTCCAGGTTCTTTGGGAGAAAATTAAGGACTGCGACGAGCGATTGACCAAGTCCGCCCCCTGGAAGATGACTGACCCAGCCGAAATTACCAAATCTTTACAACCCCTCGCGCAAGACATTCTGAATTTGGCCTATTTACTGGAGCCATTTCTTCCGGCGGCCGCTCAGAAAATTCAGGTGCAGTTTTTAGCGCCCCAAGTGGTCAAAGGAGAGTCATTATTTCCGCGGCTATAATTTTTAACATAATTTTTGGATTATAATTAAGACTTGGCCATTTTTGGCGGTTAAGTCATAAAACAATATGTCAATTTTTGACATCAGCTTGTTGATTATTCTCGGTGGTTTCATGGTTAGCGGCCTGTTCAAGGGATTAATCAGGCTGCTCGGACATGTCGCCGGTCTCATCATTGGCGCTTATTTGGCCAGCCATTTTTATCTAGTCGTCTATGAATGGTCAAAAAACTTGTTCGGCGGGCACGAGAACGCCGGTAAGATAATCGCTTTTATTTTTTTATTTATCGTCGTCACGCGCTTGACCGATTATCTGTTTGCGTTGATTGAGAAATTATTCAAGCTGATCGCGATTATTCCCGGCAGTAAGTATATCAATAATATCCTGGGCGCCGCCTTAGGTTTATTGGAGGGGTCTTTGTTCCTCGGCCTAATTCTCTATGTGGCCATCCGTTATACACCGGTCGGAGCAACTTTCGCTCAACAGTTAGCTGATTCTTTCATTGTGCCGATCCTGCTAAAAATCGTAAATATTATTTTACCGATTTTGCCAGATGCCCTAAAAGCTCTCAAAACTTTAATTTAATTATCACTTTAATTTAATCCCCGTTAATCTAATTTTTATAGCATGACTCATTTGCGCCTCAAAGCTCAAGAAATACAGCCGGCCGTGATTAATTTAATCGCCGGCTCTTTAAAAATCGGTCAGGTTGTAGTTTTACCGACTGATACAGTTTATGGTTTGAGCTGTTTGGCGAATAATTCTCGCGCCATTAAAAGAATTAAACAGCTAAAAAAAAATGATCCCAAAAAACCGCTGTTAGTTCTCGTTAGTAGTCTAGCCATGTTGAAGAGGTATGTTTTTTTGTCAGCTCGTCAGGCGGCGTTTTTAAAAAAATATTGGACGCCGGGCAGTCGGCCGACCACAGTTATTCTTAAACATCGAGGTAAATTACCGAAAGAATTATGCGGTGAATCAGATGGTTTGGCACTCCGTTTGCCTAAAAGCAAATTTTTAACTAAAATATTAGAGACAGTTAAGCGGCCGATAGTTTCGACCAGCCTGAATTTAAGTGGACAAGCCGAGATTAGAGATTTAAAACTTCTACTTCAGACTTTTCCCAAGAAAAAGTATCGACCCGACTTAGTGGTTGATACGGGGAAGTGTCGCCGGACCAAATCTTCTCGGGTCATTGATTTACGGACGGTTGGTGCCCCTTTAATAATTAGAAAATAATTTTATGATAAATATCAGTGAACGGAATTTAAAAAGAATCAAAATCGGCGCGGGGATCTTGGTTTTTGTGGCCATTATCTTCGGCGGTGGTTTCTGGTTGGGTCAGGCGGGCGCAAAAAGTCATTTTGGTAATCGACCACTAGCTTATTCGCCGGATTCAGTCACGGTAAATTTTGAGGCGGCGACCGGATCGCCGCTGAGTTTTAATCTGTATTGGGAGGTTTGGGATAGTATTAAGGGATTATATGTTGATAAGAATAAACTGGATGATAAAACCATGTTCTATGGCTCTTTACGGGGCTTAGCGCAATCGACTAGTGATCCTTATACTGTTTTTATGGATCCTCAAGAGTCGCAAGAGTTTATCGATGACTTAGCTGGCAAATTTGAGGGTATTGGAGCGGAAATTGGTATGCGTAATGATATTTCGACCGTTATCGCGCCGCTTGACGGCATGCCCGCCCAGAAAGCGGGAGTCCGCGCTGGGGATAAGATTTACGCGGTCGACAAAGTGACCACCTTAGGGCTAACGGTTGATGAAGTGGTCAAGAAAATCCGTGGTCCGAAAGACACTAAAGTTACTCTAACCATCATCCGTGGCTCGGAAAAACCTCGAGATATTGTGATCACCCGTTCCGTGATAGCCGTTAAAAGCGTCAAGACGGAAATGCGGACGGACGGAATATTTGTTATCCGGGTTAGCAGTTTTAATGACGATACCGCCGCTTTGTTTAGCGAGGCCATCAATTCCGTTCTATTAAAGAATCCTAAAGGAATTATTTTAGATTTAAGAAATAACCCGGGCGGATATTTAGAAACTTCAATTGAGATGGCCAGTGAGTGGATTAAAGAAGGGCCGATAGTTGCCGAACAGCTCAATGACAATAAACGTAATGAATATCCGGCGAGTGGGAGGGCCCGTTTGCAGGATTTTCCGACGGTGGTTCTGATTAATGGCGGTAGTGCCTCGGCTTCGGAAATTTTAGCCGGCGCCCTAAGAGATTATAAGAAGGCGACCTTAGTGGGAGAAACTTCTTATGGTAAAGGCTCGGTTCAGACGATTAAGGATTTGAGTGATGGATCGGCCTTAAAAGTAACAATTGCCCATTGGCTGACTCCGGCCGGCGACTTTATTAACGAGAAGGGGATTAAGCCCAATGTCGAAGTAGAAATGACGGCCACCGATGTTGAAAAAAATCTGGATCCGCAATTCAATAAAGCCCTGGAAATTTTAAAAGCCAAGAAGAAGTAATAGATAAGAAATGGATAAAAAAAACCGGAGTTCTTCTTTGGGAGAAGTATCCGGTTGAGTGTGAGTGATTGTTGTGAGTGAGTTTTGTGTGAGGAAGACGTTTACTCTTCAAACGTGACGTCCCTGTCAAACACGAGGCTCTCTTCACTTTGGTAGGCCTCCAGTAGGGCAGAAAGGAAACCATGAACTGCTGACAATGAGCAGTTATCAAAATCAATCAAATCGCTAACATCTTCGGAGCGAATTAAGTCGCCCTGTCTACGCTGACACATTTGATTGACCAACTGGTCTCCTGTTTCTGCGAACAATACAGCTGCGGCTTCGGCTGATTCGGCTTCCTCGACGATTATGTTGCCGTTGTTACCATCATCAATAATGCAGAAGCATTGGCTCCCATGTCCGCCAGAACATTGAACTGAAATCATAATTAAGGTCCTCCATTAGAAATTGTTTGTAAAAGAAAGATTTAGATAAATAATTTATATCATAATAATATTTAACTGTCAAGTTCTATGTCTGTGGCTAAAAAAACAGTAAAAAAAGCTAAAAAAGAAGCGCCAGCGACCAAGTATATCTTTGTGGTTGGCGGGGTCATGTCGGGTGTTGGTAAAGGGGTCACTACCTCGTCCATCGGCCAGATTTTGCAAGCGCGCGGCTATAATGTCAGCGCTATAAAAATGGATCCTTATATCAATGTCGACGCCGGAACCATGAATCCGATTGAACATGGGGAAGTCTTTGTGACTGAAGATGGTGATGAAACCGACCAGGATATTGGCAACTACGAACGCTTTTTGAATAAGAATATTTATAAAGAAAATTACATGACTACCGGGCGCGTCTATCAGACGGTTATCGCTCGGGAGAGAAATTTGGAATATAAAGGCAAGTGCGTTCAAGTCGTACCGCATATCCCGCAAGAGATTCGTGATCGAATTGAAAAAGCGGTTGCCAAGGTCAAGGCGGAAATTATGATTATTGAAATTGGTGGCACGGTCGGTGAATACGAAAATCTCTTATTTTTAGAAGCGGCTAGAGTAATGAAATTGTATAACCCTAAGGATGTTTTGTTTGTGATGGTGTCCTATTTACCAATTCCTAATAAAATTGGGGAAATGAAAACTAAGCCGACCCAGCACGCTGTTCGCAATTTACAAGGGGCGGGAATTCAACCGGATTTTTTGGTCGCGCGTAGTGAACGACCGATTGATCAGGCTCGCCGAGAAAAGTTATCGATTAACTGTAATGTGGCCGTTGATGATGTCATCGCCGCGCCGGATGCTGATTCTATTTATGATATTCCTTTAAATTTTGAGAAGGATAATTTGAGCGCGCGCATTCTGGAGAAATTTAGTTTGCCAATTAGAAAAAGTAATAATGAAGGTTGGAAAAAAATGGTGGTCGCTTCGAAAACTAAGAGTCCGATTATCAATATCGGCATTGTTGGTAAATATTTTGCTTCCGGAGATTTCTCCTTCAGCGATTCTTACATTTCCGTTATTGAAGCGATCAAACATGCCGCCGCTTATAATAAAGCTAAAGTAAAAATTCATTGGTTGGGCGCGGAAGATGTCGAAAAATCTGGTCCGGCTAAAATATTGAAAGGTTTAGACGGAGTAATTGTTCCGCAAGGTTGGGGCGGACGCGGCTCAGAAGGGAAGATCAGAACCATTAAATATTGCCGTGAAACCGGCTTGCCGTATTTCGGCTTATGCTATGGCATGCAGATGGCGGTGATTGAGTTTGCCAGACATGTCGCCGGCTTTAAAGACGCCAATTCTTCCGAGGTTGACCCTAAAACCACTAATCCGGTTATTCATATCATGCCCGGCCAAGAAAAACTCATCGCTGAGAAGGGCTATGGCGGCACTATTCGGTTAGGTGGTTGGCCCTGTAAGATTGTGGCGGGGACGCGCTTGGCAACGGCCTACGAAAAATTTAGTTCAGCCAAAGTAATTTCCGAACGTCATCGCCACCGTTACGAATTTAATAATGATTATCGGGAAATGTTTGAAAAATTAGGTCTAAAGATTGCCGGGACTTCACCGGACGGCAGCATTGTTGAGGCGGTTGAAATTGCTCGTCACCCCTTCTTTATCGGCGTGCAGTTTCATCCCGAGTATATCTCCCGACCGTTAGCTCCGCATCCGCTGTTTGTAGAGTTTGTTAAGGTTTGTAAGGGGAAGAAAAAATAGTCAGAGGTTTAATATTTAAAAAGATTTGATTCATAAAAAACAAGCTCCTTGCACTAAGGAGCCTGTTTTTTATCTTTAAACTTTTATTTGATTATTTTTTAGCCGTTTTCTTAGCCGCGGCCTGCTTAGCCGGTTTTTTAGAAGAGCCTCTTTTGATAGTGGCTTTTTTGGCTGCTTTAGCCACAGTGGCCGCTTTTTGAGTGGCTTTTTGTTTAACTTTTTGCGCCTCGGTTTGAGGTAAAACATTAACTATTTTGCTGGTTTTTAAAGTGTTGTTGAACTTTCTCAGCTTTTTAGTGGTGAATTTAACAAATCCGCCTTTCATGGCAAATAAAGTATCGTCACCGCCTCGTTTTACATTCAAGCCAGGATGATATTTAGTGCCGCGCTGTCTGATAATGATGGCGCCAGTCTTTGCCCACTCGCCGTCTGTCAGTTTAACGCCCAAGCGCTTACTTTCTGACTCACGGCCTAAGGAGGTTGATCCGGCGGCTTTCTTATGTGCCATATTGGTTTTTAGACCTAAAATGCTAGCCAGAGACTAGCATTTTTAAGGTTATTTTAGAATTTATTGTTTAAATATAACAAAAGCCTGACGAGTTGTCAACTGGTCAATTTAATGGCCTTTTTGGACCGGTCGACCCGATAAAAAAGCGGTTTTGTTTTTTCAAATTATTTGGTATAATAAAAACATAAAAACTAGCTAAAAAACTAAGTCTAATTTTATGGTAAAAGTGAATAAAAACGGCTGTATCGGCTGTGGAATTTGTGTTGGTTTATGTCCGGAAACTTTTGTTTTTGATGCTGACGGCAAATCCGAGGTAATTAATACCGCGACCACTGATTGCGCCAAAGAGGCGGCCAAAGCTTGTCCGGTAAATGTCATTACGGTTAGCTAATAAAAAAATAATATGGCTGGAGAAAAAGGAGTGGTTAAACCGGAGAAGATTGATTTGGATAAATTAACCAAGTTTCCTAAATCAAGTGAAAAAGGTGAACACGCTAATTTATCTGAGAAATTGTCTACTTCGGAAAAGAAACTGGAAACCAGGTCTGTTCGAGTTGAACAAGTGAAAGAAACTTTAGCCCCGGTCGAGAGAAATATCGTTAGTCAGCCAATCATGGTTTCTTCACGGACCGGATTGTTAGCCCAACGAGCCAAACAGATTGATGATATTTTAGCTGATGGCCTTAATGAGGTTTTTTTGAAAATGTCGCCGGTTCAGCAAAAGGAGTTTAAGAAGAAGGGAGAGGAAACGGTCACTAGAATAAATAAGCTCTTGGACAGAGCTCGCCTGCAAGTTAATAAAATTATCAGCCTAATTCGTAAATGGCTGCAACTAATACCTGGAGTGAATACTTTTTTTCTCGAACAAGAGGCTAAGCTTAAGGCCGATAAAAT